>OGEU01000454.1_pt1 | contig 43026 bp, 35 predicted proteins | sample 1570651 | NCBI WGS metagenome assembly OGEU01 (sample SAMEA2582129, study PRJEB24529) | metagenome | biome: Human gut stool | place: China | collected 2011 | reverse complement strand
TAACGTGCAGGATGTTTAAGAGCTGTCTCTTATACTCATGCAGACGCTTTACCTGCACATCGAAAATGGAATCCGGATCGACTTCGATGCCGTTATGCTCCCTGATATACTCTGCCAGGCGCACTTTATTCCTGCGCTTGATCTCCATGAACTCCTTCTGGGCTTTTGCGTCCGATGCATACGGAACCAGACGTGCAAGCTGCATCAGCTCTGTGATCCAGCCGTCGCCGATATGCTTTGTCACCCAGTCGGCAAGCAGCGGATTGCCGTGCATCAGGAAACGTCTCTGCGTGATGCCGTTGGTCTTGTTGTTGAACTTCTCCGGGAACATCTCATAAAAATCATGAAGCTGCTCGTTCTTTAAGATCTCCGTGTGCAGTCTTGCCACACCGTTGACGGAATAACCGGCTGCAATGGCGAGATGCGCCATCTTCACCTGACCGTCGTAAAGGATTGCCATGCGGGCAACCTTGCCGTCATCCCCCGGGTAGCGTTCCTGGATCTGCAGTACAAAACGGCGGTTGATCTCATCCACGATCTGGTAGATTCTCGGAAGCAGCCGCTGAAAAATCTCAATCGGCCATTTTTCCAGTGCTTCCGCCATGATCGTATGGTTGGTGTAGGCACAGGTCTTCGTGGTAATCTCCCACGCCTCGTCCCAGCCGAGACCTTCCTCATCCACAAGAATACGCATCAGCTCTGCCACCGTCACCGTCGGGTGTGTGTCGTTCAACTGGAACGTCACCTTCTCCGGCAGTCTGCGGATGTCATCATGATTCTTCTTGTAACGCGCCAGCGCACGCTGTACACTCGCGGATACGAAGAAATACTGCTGCTTTAAGCGGAGCTCCTTGCCCGCAACATGATTGTCGTTCGGGTAAAGCACTTCCACCAGATTTCTTGCAAGATTCTGCTGCTCGACCGCCTTCTGATAATCTCCCTTATCAAATGAATCCAGCTCAAAATAATCCTTTGCCGCCGCATCCCAGATCATTAACGTATTGACCACATTGTTGCCGTATCCGACCACCGGCATGTCATACGGGATCGCCAGCACCGACTGATAATCCTCCTGCACAAAACGCAGGCTTCCATCCTCCCTGCTCTCCGTGCGTACATGTCCGCCAAACTTGATCTCGTAAGTGTACTCCGGTCTGTGCAGTTCAAACGGATAACCATTTTTCAGCCAGTTATCAGGCACTTCGACCTGAAAGCCGTCCTGAATCTTCTGCTTGAACATACCGTAGCGATAACGGATCCCGCAGCCGTAAGCCGCGTATCCGAGTGTGGAGAGGGAATCCATAAAGCAGGCAGCCAGTCTTCCCAGACCACCGTTGCCGAGTGCCGGATCCGGCTCCTGATCTTCGATCACATCGAGATTCAGGCCGATCTCATCCAGCGCTTCCCTCACTTCTTTATATTCCTTCAGATTGATCAGATTATTGCCGAGCGCGCGTCCCATCAGAAATTCCATCGACATGTAGTACACGATCTTTGGATCTTCCTTGTCAAATACCTGCTGTGTTGCAAGCCATCTGTCATTGATGACATCCTTGACCGCGAAGGAGACCGCCTGGAAAATTTCCTGCTGATCCGCCTCCTCCAATGTCTTGCGGTATAAATTCTTCAGATTATCGCGCACACTCTGAATAAAGGCTTTCTTGTCAAAAACACCTGATTTCATCTAGTTTCCTCCTTTTTTCACTCCCAGAAGAACATGTTCGCCGTTAATATTCCATTCCTTGCTGTAAACTTCCGGCTCATCCGCAAATGCTCCGGCTGCATCCGCCACGACATTCACGCCGAGAACGTCCGATTTAATTGTATCACCATACTGCTCAAAAATACCAGATACTTTTTCATCTGACTTGTGATAGATCGTGATCTGATCCATCACCTCGAATCCGGCTTCCTTACGCATGGTCTGGATCTTGCTGATGATCTCACGCACAAAGCCCTCCTCGATAAGTTCCGGTGTCAGGTTCGTATCGAGCACCACTGTCACGGTGTTATCTCCCTCGGTCACATAACCTTCCATCTGCGTCATGGTGATCAGGAGATCCTCCTCTGCCAGCTTGACAGACTCGTCAACGGACGGAAGTGCAAGCACGCCGTTTGCCTTTAATTCTGCCATCGCCGCATTGCCGTCAAGCGCTGCGAGTGCTTTCTGGATCTGTCCTAAGAACTTGCCGTACTTCGGTCCGACGGTGCGCAGCTGCGGCTTGAACGTGTAGCTTGTGTAAGCGCTCACGTCGTCTGTAAATGTCACTTTTTTCACATTCAGCTCATCCTCGATGATCTCCACGAAGAACTCCGGCAGTGCAGACGGAGCTTTTACGAACATGTTTCCGATCGGCTGACGGTTCTTGATGTTCGCGGAATTACGGCATGCACGGCCCATGACAACGATCTTTAAGACCTCATCCATATTTTTCTCAAGCTCTGCATCGATGTACACCTCGTTTGCCACCGGGAAATCGCACAGGTGAATGCTCTCCGGAGCCGTCTGATCCACGGAGCGCACCAGATTCTGATAGATATCCTCGGTCATGAACGGGATCATCGGCGCCGCACACTTGCAGATCGTCACAAGCGCTGTGTAGAGTGTCATGTAAGCGTTGATCTTATCCTGCTCCATGCCCTTTGCCCAGAAACGCTCACGGCTTCTTCTGACATACCAGTTGCTCATATCATCGACAAAATCATCCAGCGCTCTTGCAGCCTCCGGGATGCGGTAGTTGGAAAGGTTGTTGTCCACTTCCTTAATCACCGTATTCAGCTTGGAGAGCAGCCATTTGTCCATCACGGAAAGCTTCTCATAGTCAAGCGTATATTTCGATGCGTCAAAATTGTCAATGTTCGCATACAGCACGAAGAATGCATAGGTATTCCAGAGCGTACCCATGAACTTGCGCTGTCCCTCCTGCACGAGTTTGCCGTTAAACCGCTTCGGAATCCACGGCGCACTGCTCGTGTAGAAATACCAGCGGATCGCGTCTGCACCGTAGGCAGAGAGCGCCTCAAACGGGTCTACCGCATTTCCTTTGGATTTGCTCATCTTCTGTCCGTTCTCGTCCTGCACATGTCCCATGACAATAACATTCTCAAACGGAGCCTTGTTGAATAACAGTGTACTCTCCGCCATCAGGGAATAGAACCATCCACGGGTCTGATCCACGCCCTCGGAAATGAATTTTGCCGGGAACTGCTGCGCAAACAGATCCTGATTCTCGAACGGATAGTGATGCTGTGCAAACGGCATTGCACCGGAATCGAACCAGCAGTCGATGACTTCCGGCACACGTTTCATGGTCTTGCCACAGTCCGGACAGGTAAAAGTCACTTCATCGATATACGGGCGGTGAAGTTCTACCTCCGCAGCCTTCGGATCACCGCTTTTCTCTGCAAGCTCCGCACGGCTGCCGATGGACTCCTGATGTCCGCAGCCCTCGCACTCCCAGATATTTAACGGAGTTCCCCAGTAACGGTTCCGGGAAATACCCCAGTCCTGAATATTCTCAAGCCAGTCGCCGAAACGTCCTTTTCCGATGGATTCCGGAATCCAGTTGACCGTATTGTTGTTGCGGATCATATCGTCCTTCACAGCGGTCATCTTGATGAACCAGGACTCTCTCGCATAGTAGATGAGCGGGGTATCGCATCTCCAGCAGTGCGGATACTCATGCTCGAACTTCGGCGCGTCGAAAAGCTTGCCCTGTGCCTCCAGATCCTTCAACACCTCCGGGTCTGCTTTTTTCACGAAAATGCCGGCATACGGCGTCTCCTTGGTCAGTTCACCCTTTCCGTCTACAAACTGCACGAACGGCAGGTCATATTTTCTGCCGACATTCGCATCGTCCTCACCAAATGCAGGAGCGATGTGAACGATTCCGGTACCGTCTGACATCGTAACGTAGGTGTCGCAGGTCACGAAAAATCCCTTCTTGTGCTGTCTGTCCGCCACTTCTTTTGCGCAGGCGTACAGCGGCTCATACTCCTTGCGCTCAAGCTCGCTTCCCTTATAGGTCTCAAGCACCTCGTAAGCCTTTACCTCCGGCGTATCCGGCTCGCCGTCCTTGCCCTTTTCGGCTGGTGTTCCAAGCCGTCCGAGCACTTTATCGAGCAGTGCCTCCGCCATATAATAGGTATAACCGTCGGCTGCCTTTACCTTGCAGTAGGTATCCTCCGGGTTCACGCAGAGTGCCACGTTTGACGGAAGTGTCCACGGCGTCGTGGTCCATGCGAGGAAGTAGGCATCCTCTCCAACAACCTTGAAACGAACCACAGCGGAACGCTCCTTGACCGTCTTATATCCCTGCGCCACCTCCTGTGAGGAAAGCGGAGTTCCACAGCGCGGGCAGTACGGAACAATCTTAAAGCCCTTGTACAAAAGCTTCTTGTCCCAGATCTGCTTTAACGCCCACCACTCGGACTCGATGAAATTGTTGTCATAGGTAATATATGGGTTCTCCATATCTGCCCAGAAACCGACGATGTCGGAGAAATCCTCCCACATGCCCTTGTACTCCCACACGGATTCCTTACATTTTTTAATGAACGGCTCGATTCCGTACTCCTCGATCTGCTCCTTGCCGTTTAAGCCGAGCATCTTCTCCACGCCGAGCTCTACCGGCAGTCCGTGTGTATCCCATCCGGCTTTACGTGGCACATATTTTCCCTTCATCGCCTGAAATCTCGGGATCATATCCTTGATCGTACGCGTCTCCACATGACCGATATGCGGCTTGCCGTTGGCCGTCGGCGGTCCGTCATAGAAAGTGTAAGTCTCGCCCTGCTTGCGCTGCTCCATACTCTTCTTGAAGATGTCGTTGTCTTTCCAGAACTCTCTTACCTGCTTTTCTCTGTCCACGAAATTCAGGTTCGTGTCTACTTTGTTATACATTTTTTCCTCCAAAATAAAACATTTAAGGCTCCCGTCCTGTAAATAGGACGAGAGCCTTTATCGTTATACCACCTAATTACATTGTACACAGACTTCTCCCAGCGCAGAAATCCTGGAATGTCTTCCTGCTGCCTGAAAAATCTCCAGTGGAGAAAATCCGAATACCCGTTCCCTTTAACGCAGGAAAAGCGTCAGCGCCTACCGTGCTGCCTTCCTGTCTGACACAGGCTCTGCTGTGCTACGTCTACGGCTGCATTTCGGGCTGCGGCTTGGAAGGGATCTTCGTCTGCGGCTTACTCGCACCGGCTCTCACCGCCCCGGCTCGCTTTGCCTTTCATCCACAGCTTACTGTCTTCGTCACTGCCTTTGTCAACTATGTGTAAGTATAAGCCTTGCAAGCCCGCATTGTCAAGGTCTGAAATGCCGTTTCCCGTCTCATCCGGCGCTCCCTTTCGTGCACCGTCTGTGCTATCTCCGCTTTGCGATCGTCGCAAAAAAACGTTCCTTGATCTGGTCGATCAAAATGACCGCCTTACCGTCCGAACCGGTAAACGGTACAAAGCCACCTGCCATCGCAGCATGCCCGCCGCCGTTTCCGATCCCCTGCAGCGCCTCCGCCGTGATCTTGCCGGCGTCGAGAGAAGATTTTTCACTCCGGACGGACAGCTTGATACCATCCCCTCTCCTTGAGTACACCACGGAAAAAGAAACCTCCACCAGCGCCAGCATAAAGTCAGAGACGCTGGCGATCAGCGCCTCCGGGCAGTCCTCCCCCGTATCGGCAAAGCTGATGTTATCGTACACCTCAATGCTGGAAATTGCCTTGGAATACGCCACCAGATCCTCAAAACACAGGTTGCTGTTCTCCAGCATGTGGATCTCCTCATAATCACAGTCATCGTACATCCGATAGAGCATCTCGATATCGAGCTTTGACACGCCGCGTGAAAGATTGTGCGTGTCAATGCGGATGCCGTATGTCAGCGCTGTTGCGATCTTTTTATCCATCGCAATGTCATTTTCCATAAAATACTGCGCGATCATCGTTGCGCACGCCCCGACCTCGGGGCGGATGTCCTGAAACCGGTACTGACACTTATCATTGTAAGGATGATGGTCGATGCAGATGATCTCATCTCCCGTAATATTGATGATGTTGGAATTGCCCTTCTGGGAATCCACCAGTATCACTTCGTCCTCATCCGTCAGCACTTCGGTCAGATCCTCCACATTCAACAGTTCAATGTCAAGAATCTCACACAGACGGCCGGTACCGTACCGGTCGATCTTGCCCTTATAGCAGATGCTCGCCTCGATACCCCCGGTTGCAAGAAGCCGCTTCAGACCGTATGCACTTGCAATCGCATCCGGATCCGGGAAATTATGGGTCTGTATATAGACGTGCTGTCTGTTGATCTGCTGTAGTAATTCTTCAAACTTTGTCATGCTTTCTCTCTCCTGCATGCGGATGCCGGCTCACATGGTTCCGGCGCTCTGCACCCTGGCTGCCCGGTGCTGCCGTCTCACATGGTCCAAGCGTTCTGCGTTTTGCTCGCCGATGAAATATCAAAGGTTTTTAAGTCTGCAAAGGTTTTCAGTTCCGGGACCGGCTCCGCAATCTCTCCGAATCCATATGCTGCGTGGATAAACCCGACTCCTGCCGCCCGGCTCGCATCATAATCTCCTTGAATGTCTCCGACATAGACCGCCTCATCCAGCCGGTTCCGCTCTACGACCAGCCGGATATTTTCTCCCTTCTGCCGCAGATTATTGCCATAACACTCTATGTCCTCCACCAGTTCCCACAGATCGTAGTGGTCAAGGAATGCCTCGATATACCCCTTCTGGCAGTTGCTGACAATCGAAAGATGATAGCCGTCCCGCTTCAGCGCCGCGAGCGTCTGCGGCACCTGATCGTAGAGTATGCCCCCATACTCCCGCAGATAATCATTTTCCACCTGACAGCATTCCTTTAGGAGCAGTCTCCGTTTTTCTTCGGGGAATTCCGCAAAGAGGATATCGGCGATTACGTCCATCGTTTTTCCCATTACCCCCTGAATGTCCTGCGTTGTCAGTTCTTTCTCCCTGACCCCGTACTGCCGGATTGCCACATTCCAGGACTTCGCCACATTCTCTGCGGAATCCCACAGGGTTCCGTCCATGTCAAATATGATTCCACGTTTCATGACATCATCTCCCGTTCTATCTCTTTTGTCTAGGCTTCCTCGGAAAGTCCATACAATCTCGTGTATTTTTTCTTCATGTAGCGCACGAGCGGCTGCGCGGACACTTCTTTCCCGCACACTGCCGCAATTACCTCTTTCGGTGTCCGCGTGCTTCCATACCAGTGAATCTTCTCATTGAGCCATTTTGTGATCTCACCGATTCTGCCGTCTGCCAGGATCTCATCCACGGAGCCGAGTTCCTCCTCCATCTTCTCGAGGTACATGCCGTCATAGATGCTGCCCAGCAGATAGGACGGAAAATACCCAAACGAGCCGTCCGACCAATGTACATCCTGCAAGATGCCTTCGGCGTCATTTTTCGGAGTGATATGCAAGTATTCCTGCATTTTCTGATTCCAGAGCTCCGGAAGTTTTTCCACCGGCACATGATCGTAGAAAATCGCTTTTTCCATCTCATAACGCAATATAATATGGAAGCAATACGTTACCTCATCCGCCTCGGTGCGCACCATACTGTTCTCCACGCGGTTGATTTCACGCTCAAACGCTTCGAGTGTCACATTCTTAAACTGTGGAAGCAATTCTCCCAGTTTTTCATAGATCGGCTTCCAGAAATTGATATTTCTTCCGAGAATATTCTCATAAAAGCGCGACTGGCTCTCATGCACCCCCATATAGCAGCAGCTGCCCGCCACCGTATTGTCGTATTCCGGGTTGACATTCTGTTCAAAAATTGCATGTCCGCCCTCATGAATCGCAGAAAACATGGCGCTGAGCGGCTCCGTCTCATAGTAGTGGTTCGTCACACGCACATCCTTTGAAGAAAAATTCGTCGTAAACGGATGCTCCGTCTCCCCGACCGCTCCCGCATCCCTGCAGAATCCGATGTAATCAAGCAGCAGCCACTGTACCCTGCGCTGTGCGTCCGGATCAGCATAGGCATGAAATGTCGGATTTTCCGGCATTTTCTTTGCAGTAATCTGCTCTACTAACGGTATCAGTTCCGTCTTCACTTCCTCAAACAGCCGGTCGATCGTTGCCTGATCCATGCCCTCCTCACACTGTTCCAGAAGTGCGTCATACACATCCTTTCCCGGATCTGTATAGCCGATTACCTGCTTCGTCATCTCAATCATATTCCGGAGGTGCGGTGCATAAATGGAAAAGTCCGATGCATTTTTTGCTTCTTCCCATGCATTTCCGGATTCCGCCGCTGCCCGCACAAACGCCTCATATAAATCCGCCGGTATTCTTTTATTGCGGTCGTAATCGCGCTTCATGCGTTTTACAATGAATCTCCATGTGTCATCTAACGCATCATATTCCGCAGGCTGCGCCAGTTTCTCCAGAAATTCTCCCAGTTTCTCCGATGTCCCCATCTCAAAGCTCTTCGTGGAAAAATAGGTCAGCGCATCCACATGCGCCGCCTGCCCAAGCTTCGGCACTGTCGTCTGCATATCCCACTGCAATAATCCTGTCACATGATCATACTGATTCATTTCTTTTAAATATTCTTTAAATTCTTCTAATAATCTACTCATCTTATCTCCTGATTTTTTCTTTATTCCGCCGGCATACCGTCAATGATTTATCGCGGATTCCTTCTCCTGACCGTTGCTTTCCCATACACCTTCAGCCGCTCTTTGACGCATACTTTCCATGTCTGCGGGTCTTACCCTGCGAACCTGCCAGCACTCGTTTTGTCACGCTGATTTTGAGTTCCGGCAAAAGTCCATAAACAGCTGCTTTCTGCACATCCATATCTCGACGATGCTCTTCTGCACATCCGATATTCCGTGGAACTTCCGGGAGGCATCCGCTAGGATTCATTTTCCCTTGTTTCTGCACTGCTTTCTGTGCATCCAATGTTCCGTGGAACTTCCGGGAGGCATCTGTCAGCATTCATTTTATCATATCTTACATAGACTGTCACGAATTATGTCGGGTGACGAAAAGCCAGGGGAGATGAGACTGGCGGGGATGGAAATCTGATAGAATCCTGAGCCTCACAGGTCTGGGAGTATATTTTTTTCTCTCCAGACCCGTTTTTCTTCCTTAAGCGGGTCTGGGCGCGTATTTTTCTTTCCCTAGACCCGTTTTCCGGACTTGACTGTTCAAAATGATTGACATAATTTCAATCCCCGGGTCTAATTGCTTGTTTTCACATTCCCTAGACCTGGTTTTCTTCCTTGGGCGGGTCTGGAAGCGTATTTTTCTCTCCCCAGACCCTGTTTCCGGGCTTGACTATCCAAAATGGTTGACATAATTTCCATTTCCCGGGTCTAGCTGCTTATTTTCACATCTACAGACCCGGTGTCGCACAAAAACATTTCAAATAAGTTAACATAATTCCAACTCATGGGTCTGAGCGCACCTTTTCTCCACTCCAGACCCGCAAAACATCTTTAGCACTGTTTCTAAAGCATATCCCACAAAAATATAGCTTTCTTCTAATATTATAGCTTCCTTCTAACCCGCAAAAATGATACGATAAGAGCGCAACCCATTGATTTTTCTGACATTTAGCACAGGTCTGCCGCACTACCGCACCGGCAGCCAGAAAGGCGGTTCCATTGAAACATTTTCTCCGATTGACCGACTATACCAAAGCTGACATTTACGAAATCTTCCATATCACCGATGAGATCCTGGAGGGGCACTATCAGAATCTGCTGCAGGGCAAAAGCGTCGTTTTATTTTTCCCGGAATCCAGCATCCGCACAAGGGTCACGTTTGAGAAGGGCATCGCGCTTTTGGGCGGTCAGCCGATTTTGTTTCCAAGTTCCGCTCTCGACAAAAAGGAAGATTTGCAAGACGTCATCGGCTACCTCAACAACTGGGCCAATCTGCTTGTCGTCCGCCACCGGGATATGGCCGCTTTGGAAAAAATCGCTGCATCTGCATCCGTACCTGTCATCAATGCGCTGACCGACGCAAATCATCCCTGCGAAATGGCTGCAGATCTGTATGCGCTCTCAAAAATACGGAATGATTTTACCATGGACCACTTTCTGTTCTGCGGTGTCACAGGAAATATCGGGCTGGCTTGGAAGGAAGCCTCCGAAGTGATGGGCTTTTCGCTGGAGCAGTGCTGTATTCCGGGATATGAGATGGATGGCGTGCCCTCACATCACTGCATCCGCGACGCCATCCGTGGAAAAGACATCATCTGCACCGACTCACTGCCGGCCGACCTTCTTTCCGCCTCCCGCGGCTGCACCGTCGATCTTGCTGCCATGAAGCTGGCAAACGAGGGTGCCATCTTAAATCCCTGCCCGCCTTTTTACCGCGGCGAGGAAGTCTCAAACGACGCCATCGACTCCGACTATTTCGTCGGATATGAATTTAAAAAACATCTGCTCACCGTCCAGCAGGCAATCATGGTGTACTGCTTAACACACTAAACTTTTCATATAACGCATTAAGCTTTTCATTTTTTGACATAACACAATATTTTCTGCAAGAAAAAATCCTGTTTTGCAGGATTCTCCGCCTGCGGCGGGTTGCTCTAGCGACATAATTCCACTCCGACGCAGTGCGATCCTGTCCGGAGGGCTTTTTCATTCACAGGATGTAATTTCCTATGAATGAAAAAAGGCATGCAGGTTTAATACCCGCATGTCTTCAATGTCCAGTCACCATTTCCGGAGCGCACCAGCACCCACTGCCAGTCCGTATAGATTGCGTTTGCATTAAGGCTTCCGTCTCCGCCGTGCTTGTCCGTCTGAAAATCTGACAGAAGAACAATTGCCTGATCTGCCTGATACTGATCTGCCCATTCCGGCTCCGCTTCCCGCACGCTCTCCTCGTCATACCGGAAAGCCGTCATCACACATCCCGGAAAATGATCGTCGAAATACTCCTGCGCGGTATCCATCGCCGCACTGATCTCCTCCTGCGAATAATAGTCGGACGCTCCGATCTCTCTCTTGACTCCGCTCCTCGCTCCGTTGCCAAAACATACAGCGATCACTCCCACAACCACTGCGGCGAGCAGCACAGCACCCAGAATCTGAAAGATCCTCTCATACTGTTTTGTCCCCATGTTCTTTTCCCCTTATTCCTGTGTTCTCTGATAGAATGTGTACACATTCCTATCTTTCTATCATACTCTGCCTGACTCCATTCGTCAATCATCCGCCACAGAATCTTTCACATAAATACAGAAAAAACGGTCGGTGCCTTCTCCTAGTCAATCAGATCATTCTGAAAACGCGACAGGTGCTCATACGGAAGAATCAGCCGGCCGCGGTACAGCCCGCACCCGTCATTGATGAGGCTGTTGTCGATTGCCGCAAACATATTGACGTCCAGCTTTGCAAGCTCGAGTTCGTGCAGTCTCCGGCAGCGCTCGTAGGCTTCATCAAAGTAGACACATTCCCCCTCGGGGATGGCGTCCCTTCTCGCCCGGTCGCTCTCCTGCTTTTTCTCATACCCCAGGTGATTGGCGGATCCGATCTCTGCAATATCGTCCATCCGTTTCGTCCGAAGCTGCATTTCCATGTAGCACTTCGCGCTGTTATCAAAGAACGTAATATGCAGGGAGCGGTAGCCGTCCGGATCCACATGCGCGATATAATCGCGGTAATACGGGCGCACCGCATCCGAAAGCAGCAGGGAGTCGCTCTCCTTCACACCTCCGGCGGACTCCGCCGTAAACCCGCGCTCCTCCAGAAATCCCTTAAGCACATTGGCAATCTCATACAGATATCGGATCTCCTCCCGCTCTCCGTCCTCCGGATTCTTAAGATGGCACTTCGGCATGGAGATGACAATCCGGTACGCAATCAGATCCCGGAAGCAGTTCAAGCGTTCCTGCAATTCCGACACCGGCGGATACGTTCCGTTCTTCGTATAGTAATCATAGATGTACTCCACAACATAACCGTTGAACTTCGACTCCGCACGGATCAAAGACTTGATCCGCCCTTTGAATGTAAAGGACAGGTAGGGATATTCCCGCGCCATATATTTATAGAATTCCCGGATCTTCTGCGACTGCGCCGTCAGGAAATCATTGTGCTCGAGCAATTCCATAATCTGCGACAGAAATTCACAGTGCCTGACATCCACTTCATTCCCGGTCTGTACTGCGGACTGCCGCAGGTCTTCGGTATATTTTTTCAAAATTTTTAAGACGGTGTCTCCGGAATAGAGATAATCATTTAATGTAATCATAGGCGTACCTTCTTTAGGTTTCTACCTATATTTTCAGATATATTTTTTATCTCGTCAACACCTTTTTACAGTACCGGTGCGCTCCGCAATGCGGGCATACCAGCTTCCTTCTGGTCAGCGTGTGCGGTCCCATAACATAAGCACCCATCTCAGGCACAAATCGCGTCTTACACTCCGGGCACTCATAAGCTCCTGCATCACGATCAAGAACGCATGCAATCGCAATGCCGATCACAATGACAACTATGCCGACTGCAATCAGCGCAATCCGCATCCAGTCCTCCATCGGAAATGCTCCCGCTACCACAAACATTGGCGTAGCTGCAATAATCACGAGCGCCGATACCATTCCGGATAAAATAATTTTCTTCTTGCTTTCCTGTGCTTCTTTCACTAAATTCACCATATTCTCCTCCGCTTTCTCCCGATACTCTGTCTCGGAAATCCGTTCTCCTGTCAGCAATTCGTTTACAGATAGATCCAGTTCGTTACATAACGGCAGCAGCAGTGAAATCTCCGGGAAACCATTTCCGCGCTCCCATTTTGAAATCGTCTTATCACTGATTCCCAGCTGCTCCGCCAGCTGTCTCTGCGTGTAACCCTTTTTCTTTCTCTCATCTGCAATAAATTTTCCTGTCTTAATCTGGTCCATGTCTTCCTCCTTTCTGGTCTCATTATGTCCCCGCTCCCACGGCTTTCACACACACGCAGCGTAGAATATGGTGAATTTGTGCGGATTCTACGCTCCGTCGAGTGCCTCTTGCCCTCGGTCTCTCGGTTTCATGACCGGTTATCCTCAACTCAGGCAACTACAGTTTCCTTCTCCGGCAACCGCCGATCCAGGTCCCGGCAGCTACAGTTTCCCACTTTAATGCAAAAAAGGCTCCCAAGGAAAACCCTGGGAGCCTTAAATTTACTGAATAATATTTAATTACTCGATGATTGTAGCAACACGGCCTGAACCTACAGTTCTACCACCCTCACGGATAGCGAATGTAAGACCCTGCTCCATAGCTACCGGGTGAATTAACTCGATAGTCATCTCGATGTTATCACCAGGCATGCACATCTCTGTACCAGCCGGAAGGTTGCAAACACCTGTTACGTCTGTTGTTCTGAAGTAGAACTGCGGACGATAGTTGTTGAAGAACGGAGTATGACGACCACCCTCGTCCTTTGTCAGAACGTAAACCTGAGCTGTGAACTTGTGATGGCAGGTAACAGTACCTGGCTTAGCAAGAACCTGTCCACGAACGATCTGGTCACGGTTGATACCACGAAGTAATGCACCGATGTTATCACCAGCCTGAGCCTCGTCTAACTGCTTACGGAACATCTCGATACCGGTTACAACGGTTGTCTGAACATCATCTCTAACACCAAGAATCTCAAGGTTATCATTCAGATGTAATGTACCTCTCTCAACACGTCCGGTAGCAACTGTACCACGACCTGTGATTGTGAATACATCCTCGACCGGCATAAGGAATGGCTTATCTGTGTCACGCTGCGGATCCGGAATGTACTCATCAACTGTATCCATGAGTTCCATGATCTTGTCGCCCCACTCGCCCATCGGATCCTCAAGAGCCTTAAGAGCAGAACCCTTAATGATCGGGCATCCCTCGAAGCCGTACTCCTCAAGCTGCTCGGTAACTTCCATCTCTACTAACTCGATGAGCTCCGGATCGTCTACCATATCGCACTTGTTTAAGAAAACAACGATGTAAGGTACACCTACCTGACGGGAAAGTAAAATGTGCTCTTTTGTCTGAGCCATAACACCGTCAGTAGCAGCTACTACGAGGATAGCACCATCCATCTGTGCAGCACCAGTGATCATATTCTTTACATAGTCAGCATGGCCTGGGCAGTCAACGTGTGCGTAATGTCTCTTCTCTGTCTCGTACTCGATGTGAGCGGTAGAAATTGTGATACCACGCTCTCTCTCTTCCGGAGCCTTATCGATGTTCTCGAAATCTGTAGCTGTGTTACCAGCAACTCTTGCAGCTAATACTTTGGAGATAGCTGCTGTTAAAGTTGTTTTACCATGGTCAACGTGTCCAATGGTACCGATATTACAATGTGGTTTTGTTCTTTCAAACTTAGCTTTTGCCATTTTGAATATCCTCCTTAAATTGATGCCATATTGGCTATAGTTGTTATATTTAATAACTCGGCTATCTATGATTATATAAAATAATCTTAGCTTTTTCAAGTTATTTTTATCACAGAATCCCTTATTTTAAGGGATTTCTGTGATTTAATATTGTTTTTAGATTCTGTTACACAGAAATAACTGAAATCAGTTATAAGCCATGCTTTTTTTCAGAATTTATTTGGATTTATCTGCAAGAACTTTTTCCTGAACAGATTTTGGTACTGGCTCATATTTCTCGAAGAACATAGAGTAGTTACCACGTCCCTGTGTCTTAGAACGTAAGTCTGTAGAGTAACCGAACATCTCAGCAAGTGGTACATATGCTTTAACCATTTTACCACCACCGATATCGTCCATACCCTCGATACGTCCACGACGGGAGTTGATATCACCGATTACATCACCCATGTATTCTTCAGGCATTGTAACTTCTACCTTCATGATAGGCTCAAGTAATACTGGTGAAGCTTTTGCCATAGCCTCTTTGAATGCCATAGATCCAGCGATGTGGAATGCCATTTCAGAAGAGTCGACCTCATGGTAAGATCCATCGTATACGTTAGCGTGAACACCAAGAACTGGGAATCCGCCAAGAATACCTGCCTGAGCAGCTTCTTCGATACCTTCACCAACTGCTGGGATGTATTCCTTAGGAATAGCACCACCGACAACGGTAGATTCGAATTTGAATGTCTCTTCGCCGTTTGGATCCATCGGCTCAAATTTAACTTTACAGTGTCCGTACTGACCACGTCCACCGGACTGTTTTGCATATTTGTACTCAACATCTACAGGTTTTGTAAATGTCTCTTTGTAAGCTACCTGTGGAGCACCTACGTTAGCTTCTACTTTGAATTCACGAAGCAGACGGTCAACGATGATTTCCAAATGTAACTCACCCATACCAGCAATGATTGTCTGACCAGTTTCCTGATCTGTGTGAGCACGGAATGTAGGATCTTCTTCTGCAAGTTTTGCAAGAGCCTCACCCATTTTACCCTGTCCAGCTTTTGTCTTAGGCTCGATAGCGAGCTCGATAACTGGTTCTGGGAATTCCATGGACTCTAAGATTACCGGATGCTGTTCATCACAGATTGTATCACCAGTTGTTGTAAATTTGAAACCTACAGCAGCTGCGATATCTCCGGAGTAAACTTTATCTAATTCCGCACGTTTGTTGGCATGCATCTGTAAGATACGTCCAACACGTTCTTTTTTATCTTTTGTAGCATTTAATACATAAGAACCGGAGTTCATTGTACCAGAGTAAACTCTGAAGAATGCAAGCTTACCAACGAATGGGTCAGCCATGATCTTGAATGCTAATGCAGCGAAAGGTTCTTCATCAGAAGAATGTCTCTCTACTTCATTACCATCTAAGTCAACACCTTTGATAGCTGGGATATCTGTTGGAGCTGGCATGTACTCGATAACTGCATCGATTAACTTCTGTACACCTTTGTTTCTGTAAGCAGAACCACAGCAAACAGGTACAGCAGTACATTCACATGTAGCTTTTCTTAATACTTTCTTCATCTCCTCAACAGATGGTTCCTCACCCTCAAGGTACATCATCATTAAGTCATCATCTAACTCGCAGACTTTCTCTACTAATTCTGCATGATAAAGTTCAGCTTCATCAGCCATATCACCTAAATCATCTGTTACAGTGATATCGTCACCTTTATCATCATTGTAGATATAAGCCTTCATCTCGAATAAGTCGATAATTCCTTTGAAATCGTCCTCTTTACCGATTGGCAACTGAAGACAGATAGCATTTTTTCCTAATCTTGTACGAATCTGATCAACAGCTCCGTAGAAGTTAGCACCTAAGATGTCCATCTTGTTAATGAAAGCCATTCTAGGTACGTTGTAGGTATCAGCCTGACGCCATACGTTTTCTGACTGTGGTTCAACACCACCCTTTGCACAGAATACGCCGACAGCACCATCAAGTACACGAAGGGAACGCTCTACCTCTACAGTAAAGTCTACGTGTCCAGGAGTATCAATGATGTTGATACGATGCTCTAAAGCACCTTTCTTTGGTTTTGTGAACTCTTCCAAAGTCCAGTGGCATGTAGTAGCGGCTGATGTAATTGTGATACCTCTTTCCTGCTCCTGTTCCATCCAGTCCATGGTAGCAGTACCTTCATGAGTATCACCAATCTTATAGTTGACACCTGTATAATACAGGATACGTTCTGTAAGAGTTGTTTTACCCGCATCGATATGAGCCATAATACCAATATTTCTGGTACGCTCTAATGGATATTCTCTTCCCTCTTTAGCCAATGGATTTTCCTCCTATATTAGAAGCGATAGTGAGCAAATGCTTTATTTGCTTCAGCCATCTTGTGCATGTCTTCTTTTCTCTTAACGGATGCACCTGTGTTGTTCATTGCATCTAAAAGCTCATTTGCAAGTCTTTCTTCCATTGTTTTCTCGCCTCTTTTACGAGAGAACATTGTTAACCAGCGAAGAGCCAGTGCCTGACGTCTGTCTGCTCTTACCTCGATCGGAACCTGATAAGTAGCACCACCGATACGTCTAGCTTTTACTTCAAGAAGTGGCATGATGTTGTTCATAGCCTCTTCGAAAACTTCAAGTGCTGGTTTACCAGCTTTTTCTTCGATTCTGGCGAATGCACCGTAAACAATTTTCTGTGCTACACCTTTCTTACCGTCTAACATGATGTTATTGATAAGTTTGGTAACCACTTTATTGTTGTACATTGGATCTGCCAGAACGTCTCTTTTCTGAGTATGTCCTTTACGTGGCACGTTACTTCCCTCCTTAATCATGTTTTGCATCACAGGTCATTGTGCCTGTCATGTAGTATTTGTTTCGATTAATTCAACGGTACTCACATGTGTCTCTCTAAAATGTGTTCGTGCGGAAATATATCGTATGTGACAATAATTCCAACACTTACCTTTAGCTCTGTTTGTGATACTATTGGTGTGCGCTAAGCTTATTTAGCGTCTTTTGGTCTCTTAGCGCCGTATTTGGAACGAGCCTGTTTTCTGTTAGCGACTCCTGCTGTATCAAGAGTTCCACGGATAATATGGTATCTTGTACCTGGTAAGTCCTTAACACGACCACCACGGATAAGAACAACGCTATGTTCCTGTAAGTTGTGTCCCTCTCCTGGAATGTAGCTTGTTACTTCGATTCCGTTGGAAAGACGAACTCTGGCAATCTTTCTAAGAGCTGAGTTAGGTTTTTTAGGTGTAGCTGTCTTAACAGCGGTACAAACACCTCTCTTCTGAGGAGCAGAAGTATCAGTTGCTTTCTTCTTTAAAGAATTGTAGCCCTTCTGAAGTGCAGGTGCAGTAGACTTCTTAACAGATGTCTGACGTCCTTTTCTTACTAACTGGTTAAATGTTGGCATTATTTTCACCTCCTGTGCTATTATTTGATAAATGTGCATTTGTATGCACACTAATTCAGTATATAAGCCGATTCGCCACTTGTCAAGCAAATTTTTCGTGCAAGCTACGAGAAACGCAAAGAAAGTTTCAGCCAGCGGCTGGATACTTGTATCCTAGTCGCTGGCTGGGGCTTTCTGATGATGTGGCGACAGCCACGACTGAGATGGAGCGTTAGCGGAATCGAAGTTGCGGTTCTCGTTCTTATGCCTGAATCTTTCCGTTCATGTGGCGACAGCCACGACTGAGATGGAGCGCAGCGGAATTGAAGTGGCATCTTTTCACACTAAATGCAGCAACATATTCCTTTTAGTATGATTTTTCCGCAACTTTTCTTACTTTTCTCATACTAAATCTGTCTTTATCTTCTTTTAAGTATGATTTTTCTGCTTTATAGCTTACTTTTCAAGAGATTTTCCCTCATTTTTCATACCATTTCTTCTATATTATTAGCGTTAGTATGATATTTCTGTTAACCAACTATTTTTCAGCTATCATTCTTCCTCCTAATTATGCTGCTTCTCAGTAAAAAATGTCATCGAAGCGTAGTACCCTTTTCCCGACTATATAGCCCGGTTGCGATGGGAATCCACCATTACAATATTGAAGCGCAGCACTCTTTTCCTGGCTATATATTGCCTGCCATCCCATAAAATCTATTCCTTATATCTCTTCGAAACGGCTGGCATCCAGATACTTTATTACCCTTGCCGGATTTCCGACTGCGACTGCATAGTCCGGCACATCTTTTGTCACTACTGATGCTGCCCCGACGATGGCATGTTTTCCAATGCTTACCCCCGGCAGGATGCTTGCGCCCGCGCCAATCCATGCGGCTTTTTTAATTAGCACCGGCTTGCAGGTCAGTATCGACAAATCATAAGGATCATGATTATTCGAAATCAGCTGGACATTAGCTGCAATCTGCACGCCATCCTCTATGGCGATTCCACCACGTGCCATTGCCAGCAGCCCAGAATTAATATAAACATTTTTTCCAATTTTCATGGTACTGACACAGGCACCACTGATTGGTGCTGCAACGTAGCTTCCCTCTCCAAGGTTCTCTCCAAGCAATTCTTTTAAAAGTGTCTGATATTCTTCCGTAAAAGGCATCGTATGGTTCATTTGAAACATAATCTGCGCCGCCCTTACATTTTCTTCCCGGTCTTTTGGATTTGGTATTCTCACATCAACTCTTACTTCTTTGCAATCCATTCGCCGTATTCTCCTTAATTATTCTTCCTTTGGCAATTAACCATTTGAATGCAATCGTGTTTCCGCTGTTTCTGCACGCTGAGCCCAGTCTTTCACGCTGAGGCCGTCCTTTTCTACTTTACACATAAGAAACCATATCTTTACGCCTGCTGCGCCTGCCTCTTCCAATGCTTTTCCAAACTCAGGGTGGGTCATTACATTTGCCCGCACTTCTTCCACACCTTCCATCTGAATTACAAATGCCAATATACATTCATAGCCAGCCTTCCTTGCTTCTGCCAGCTCCCGCAAATGTTTCACGCCACGTTCCGTCGGTGCATCCGGGAAATAACCAATGCCATCACGTTCCAAAGTACAGCCCTTTACTTCCATTAAATATTCCTGCTGTCCCTTTTTCATATAAAAATCTATCCTGGAATTTCCATATTTATATTCCGGTCTGATCAAATCAAACGATTGTGTCGCAAGCCATTCTTTTGCCACCTTGTTAGGCGCCTGACTATCTATATTAATAAGCCCGAAATTTTCTTTATATACAGCAATCAGATCATATGCTGTCTTTCGTTTTGGATTGTCTGCCACTTCCAGATAGACTGCTGCATCCGGAAGCAGCAGTTCCCTGCAGCGCCCGGTATTTTTTACATGCACCGTCTGAAGTTCTCCATCAATTTTAACATGCGCAATAAAACGGTTGGGACGGTCTACAAATTTTCCCTCTATCACTTTTTGATATTTCAATTTCTATATCCTCTGATTCCTGTTTATCTTATTTCTGAAAAGTCAGACGCATCTGGTTCCAGACCACATCACCATGAGTGGATTCTGAAATGCCTTCATTTTCAAATCCGAATTTTGCATAGTAATGTATCAGCTTATCCTTGCAGGTAAGCACCAGCCCTTTTCTTCCCTGGGCTTTTGCATCTGCAATAGCTCTTTTTAATAGCTGCTCTGCCAGACCGCGTCTTCGGTATGCCGGAATGGTATTCACGCCGAAAATCATCTGCCAGTCCCCCTGCTCCTCATGCAGTTCTGCTTTTTCATACATTTCATCTGTAAGGTCTTTCTGATTGGTCACCATACCATCAACAAATGCCACCAGACGTCCCCCATCGAACATCAGCCAGAAATGGTCTTTATAATATTTTAAACGTTCTGCGAATTCTTCCCTCGTTGCTGCTTCTGCCGGTGGAAAACATTCTGTCTCCACTGCTGTAATTGCATCAATATCTTCCATCTGCGCGGTACGGATTGTCATTTTGTGTACTCCTTTTATAACTCTTTATAACTTTTTAATTCTTTTATAACCTTTTATAACTTTCTCCTATTGTATAACCCCTTATGATTTTTCTCAAGAGACGAATTCCAGTTCTCGTAGTATTTCCTGTGAAACGGGAAAAGCACAACAGCCTTGTCCTTTATCAAAGACAATTTCTGTCGTGCTTTTCTATTCTGTTTTTTATTATATTTTTCTGTTCTGCTTTCTGAAATCCAAACTATTCTTTCACTGGAACCAGGCGAATGTTTACTCCGCTTACCTTCAATTCCACGCCATCACTCAGTTCCACATTTTTCACTTCTGGTGTATAGAGACCATTTCCATCATCTACGCCAAACATCTCATTCATTCCTCCATCATATAAATTTGATGTGCTGACGTTTCCGGTTCCATCCACAGCTGTTACGGTATAAGTTCCTGCCGGGAAATCTGTGCCTGCCGTATAATTGCCACTGCCTAATTCCACTGCTGCTGATTCATCATATTCTCTTCCACTCATGCCTCCGGTTACTTCTGTATAACTGACCTGTACTACTACATCTCCTGAAATCTTAAGTTCCACGTTTTCCTTCATTTTCAATCCATTAAAAGAGGATTCATAAAGTCCGTTCCCATCATCCACGCCAAACATTGCATTGATGCCGCCATTAAACATATTACTGCTGCTGACATTTCCATTTCCGCTTACTGCTGTCAGATTGCACTTACCAACTGGAAGGTCAACACCTGCTGTGTAATGTCCTGCTCCAAGCGTATAGTCCGTCTCGATTTGTGATAAATCTTCTTCCGGAGCATCTTCCTTCCCAGCATCTTTATCAGTATCTTTGCTCTTGCCGCTCTCTGCCTGTTCTGTGTCTGTAACAGAATTCTTATCCGAATCCTTCTTGCTGCTTCCACCGCCTGCTGCAATTGCAAATACGACTACAACGATAATTACCCAGAACCACCATTTCTTATAAATTGGTTTCTTTACTTTTTCCATCTTATGCCTCCCGTTTTCATAAATCTTATGTATGAGACAATCATATATGAGTCGGAAGGTTTTGTGGTATGCTGACGGCATACATTTTTAAATCGTTTTTATGTCAATCATTTTCCTGTCTCTTCCTGCCAGGCAATTTCTATTGTGATGTCAGCCCAAGCAGCGTAAATTTTACATAATTTTCCAGTAGCATTCCAAAATAGAAAAGGATAAGTGCCAGGATAATCCGGATGATTATCCGTACCGGTTTCTGAAGCGAACGGATTCCCGGAACTTTGGTATCCCACAGCAGGAAATTGAATCCCACCGCGCAGGACAGCCATGCATAGATAAGTACCGCAATTGCTTCCAGTCCAAAAGCGGCCGGCGTTTTACCATACATCATCATAAACTGTATACTGCCTATAATCAGAAACAGATAAATAAAAACTGCCAGTATCTCTTTCCAGACAACTCCGGTCCGGAAGCCCGGAAGAATCGTCTGCTTCCCCTGGGGCATTTGTCTCTCCGGTTTAAATGCCAGCCTGAGTTCACTGACACTCTGGTAGCGGTTCTGTGGGTCAATCTCTATGCACTTTTTTATGATACCCTGGAATGGTTTTTTCCCTGTCAGCCGTACATTCGGCAGCACGCCCTCTAACATCACATTCATCAGGACACCCACTGCATAAATATCTGCCGTTGCATCTGTCTGAAGGAAACCATACTGTTCCGGAGATGCAAAGCCAACCGTTCCAAGAATCGTTGTGTCTGCATTCCGGTTCATTTTCCATTGCCGAGAAATGTCAAAATCCAGTAATTTTACAACTCCATCTGTGGAAATCAATATATTTTTCGGTGAAATATCCCGATGTACAATTCCCTGTGCATGAATCTGCTCCAGCACCTCCAACAGCTGCTGTGCATAATTTCCGACAAGTTCCGGCGGCATTGTCCCATATCGCCGCAATTTTTCATCCAGTGTTTCTCCGCTGATATATTCTTCTAATATCACGCCCACATCCTGCTGCTCTTTGCAGCTTATGATTCTTACAAGATGTGGACTTTGCAGGTTCTGTAATTTACAATAAATAGAAATAAGATGTAAATGAATTACTGTATGAATTAGGATATAAGGAACTCGCCTGAAATTATTTTCTTACTTCGCCCAGCAAAGCTGTGGCAGGAAATGTTTTTCCTGTTTCAAAATGAATTTCATTAAATTCAGCAGCATTGGTGACAACCAATGCGGTAACTGTAGAAAATCCTTTTAATTTCACAAATTCCAGATCACAGCTTATAAGTTTCTGTCCCTTTGTTACCTTGTCCCCTTCTTTTGCAAATACTTCAAAGCCCTGTCCATTCAGTTCCACTGTATCCATACCTATATGAATCAGCAGTTCTGCACCCTTTGGTGTCTCTATTCCAATGGCATGTCCAGTTTCTGCCACAGAAACGATTTTACCATCTGCCGGTGCATAAACGGTGCCATCTTCCGGGCAGATACCACATCCTGTTCCCAGCATTCCTTCTGCAAATATTGCATCCGGAATCTGTGCCTGTTCGATATATTTTCCATTCATCGGAGCAAATATTTCTTCTCCACTTTCTTTTTTCTTAAAAAACATTATCTATTTCCTTTCCCATCCTCTGTTTCTTCTGCACATTTTTTCTTACTGCAAATCCGGTTTACATGCAGAATCAGATACATTTTTTCCTCTTCTGTTACTTCACAATCTAATTTCTGATTCAGATATTCTATAATACAGTCCACACATCTGGAAATATCCGCAAACTCTTCCCTGAGATTCTGATACAGTGTGATATTATCCGTATCAATATATTGTTTGCTGCAAATCCGGTCCAAAAGATATTTTATATGAGTTGCAAATCTGGCATAATCAAAGGATTCTTTATTTACCACGATATGAAGCTCCTTTTCTATAATCCGGCCGATATCCTTCAATACGCCTTCGAAGTCAATCTTATCCGTTCCATTTGTCTTCTGCTCGGATGTAATCTTTGCACTTATGATAGACATGGCAATTCCTGATAATTCATTTCTTTTTAATTTCACATGAAATACTTTGTCCATTTGTGCCACAATATACCGGCTCAATTTCATTTCCATGGGATACTGCTGCTCCATGTCATAAATAAGTGGCATCTCAATATAAATTTTCTTCCTCTCCCGCTCCATTGCAAATGCCAGATGGTCCGCCAGTGTCAGCACAAGATTTGGATTTAAATCATAATCCAGCTTGCTCTGTACCACCGGCAGTATTTTCATTGTAAATTCTATGATATCCATCGGCAGTTCATTCATCAGTCCCATGTACTGTGCGCTGATATTGTAAAATGTCCTGTCTATATTTTCCAGTTTTATCTCATATGGCATCTGTGGAAATCCAATTCCCTTTCCAAAAGCAATTAATTCACAACCATTCCCATCTTTACATACTGCTACATTATTATTGATTTTCTTAATTGCAAGCATCGCTTTTTCCTCCACATGAGTTTTCTCTATTATACTACGTTACTGATAGTATCTTCCATCATCTTTTTCACCAAATACACCAATATTATAATCGATTCCTGTTACCAACCACCTGCCATCCTCTTTTTTCAGGTGCCACAGGTAGTCTACCGAATAAAACATAGTATCAATATTACCAGCATGGGTAAATTTTGTGCCGATTCTGTGCGGTTCATACCGCCATACCACCATTTCTGCTTCATTGCCGGTTTGCTTTATCGACACAATCTTTCCCACATGCGACATACTGTTTTCCTTTTTCCGCTTTCCCTGCAGCATAGTGAGCAGTTCCTTTTTTCCTTCAAAGGAGTTTCCCGGTATATTCGACTGAATCGTCTCTGTCATAACCGATGCTGTAATCTCAAAGTCATCCTCATCAATCCCCCATGCATACCGGCAGAACAGATCTGCAATCTTTTCTTCCTCTGTCCAGTCTTCCTCATTGTCCATTACCCGCCATGGTGCTTCTTCTTTTGAAATAACAGGATGGTTTTTATAGCCGGTCCAGATATCATAATCAATTAACTTCCACCATCCCCGGACAAAGGATGTATTTCCGCATTCCATATCATGGCAGTATTTCAGACTACTCATTTTCCATATCGCATCTTCCTTTATCCAGTTTATCAGATAGTGTCCGCCAAATGTAAACCAATGTAAATAATAATCTTCCTTCACTCCCACTGTTGCAATCACATATGCCGACTGCACCGCCTGATTCTTTTCCTGAAAAATACATGTATTGTAAATCCGGTACCGGTTGAAATCCAGCTTTGGTCCTCTCCAGACCAATTTCTCTTTGACTGCATCAAATCCCTCCGCATCTCCAACCGTTTCCGACTGCATTCTGCAATCTTTGGCAATGACCATCTCCCAGAACTTCGCATCATTCTTTTCCAGGCCCTGGACAAAATATTCAAACTGCTGCTTTATTTTATCTCTTTCTCTCATATGATAAACCCTCTTTTCCCCCGCTTTCTATAACCTGGCGGTACCAGTAATAAGATTCTTTTGGAATTCTCTTTCCACTTCCATTTCCTTTGTTATCAAAGTCTACATAAATAATTCCATAGCGTTTATCCATTTCACCTGTACTCACACTTACTAAATCTATACAGCCCCACGCCGTATAGGCCTTCACATCCACACCATCTTCCAGTGCTTCTTTTACGGCATTTATATGTTCCTTTAAATAGGCAATGCGGTAGGTATCCTGAATTTTCCCCTCTTCAACCTTATCTCGTGCTCCCAGGCCATTTTCCAATACCATAAGCGGGACTTCATACCTTCCATACAATTCATTCAAAGCAATCCGAAGTCCCTCTGCATCAATCTGCCAGCCCCACTCACTTTGTTTTAAATATGGATTCTTCACTCCTGCCATCAGATTTCCCATGGAGGACTCCAATCCCTGCTGTCCACTGATACAGTTCGAAAAATAATAGCTGAATCCACAAAAATCGGCTGTTCCTTTCTGCAAAAGTTCTTTCTCTTCTTTACTGCATGTTATCGAAATCTTATTTTCCCGGAAAAATTTTTTCATATACCATGGATACTTTCCTTTTAACCGCACATCCAGGCAAAGGAGATTGTGAATCTTATGATGCTCCTGTGCCATTCTTACATCCTCCGGTCTGCAGGAATAAGGATAGGTACAGTAATAGGCAATCATTGTACCAACCCTGATATGTGGATATTTTTCATGTGCATATGCACTTACCCATGCTGCCGCAAGAAACTGGTGATGCAAACACCGGTATCTTCTTTCCATGTCATCCTGTTCCGGTAAAATATTGCATCCTTCTTTTTCGATTATTCCACCGCCAAATACTGTTCCAAGCGGCAGTGTCAGGCAGTTTATCTCATTAAAAGGAATCCAGTAAACCACCAGATCTGCATATTCATCGATTATGGTTTTTGCATATTTTTCATATAGCGGGATCAGCTTTGGATTACTCCAGCCTTCATATTTCATTGCAAGTGCCAATGGCAGATCATAATGCAGAATTGTAACTATCGGCTCTATCTTATATTTTCTGCAGGTTTCAAACACGCTTCTATAGTAGTCTAAGCCTGCCTGATTCGGAGTTTCTTCCTCTCCCGTTGGGAATATTCTTGTCCACGCAACAGACATCCGGAAACATCGAAATCCTGCTTCTGCAAATAATTTGATATCTTCTTCATAATGCTCATAAAAATGATTTCCATAATGGGATGGATAAATATATTTTTTATCTAAGGAGGGGAAGCATTTTCTCCCCTCCTCCTTATCTCCCAATGCCATACAGTCTGCTATGCTGGCTCCTTTTCCATTTACATTCCAGCCGCCTTCTGTCTGACACGCTGACACAGCACCACCCCACAGAAAATCATCCGGAAAGCTTCCTTTATCTTGCTGCATCCTTTCTCTCTCCTTTACCAAATCCAAACACTGCCATCAAAATAAATCCTGCGACCATACTTACTGCTGCTGCCAGTAAATAGAATCTAAATGTATCTGAAAAATATCCGGATAATCCTAAAATCCCTGCATTGACAAATCCCATTGCCTTACATCCGAAAATCCCCATTATCATACCGCCCAGGGCTCCGGCAATACCAATCACTGCATAAGAACGTTTATATTTCATACATACGCCAAAGAGAATCGGCTCTGTCACTCCGGCAAGTAATGCGGTAATTCCGCTTGCTCCTGCAAGAGATTTTACTTCCTTGTCTTTGCTTCTGAACCAGATAGCAAATGCCACTCCAATCTGTGCATAACAGGTTGCACTCATAAATGCCAATACCGGGTCAGCTCCCATATTTGTAAAATTCAACATGATAATAGGTACCAGTGCCATATGTACACCAAGAATAGTCAGATATCCAACAGTTCCACCTACCAGAATTCCAAACAAAACTGCATTGGTATCATTCAGCCAGTTACTTGCCTTTCCAATCAGATTGGACAATTCACTGGATGCCGGGCCAATTACCAATACACTCAATACCACCATAACAAAAATGGTAATCAGTGGCGCAAATAATAACTGGATTGATTTTGGAATAAACCTCTTCAGTAATTTTTCCAGCTGAGCCTGTATAGGTACTATAATTAATGCTGGTATAATCATGGAAGAATATGTTATTACCGTTAGCGGCAGTCCAAATAATGTTAATGGATCTTCTGCTCCTGCCAGTGCCGTAAAATTCGGTTCCATCAACGCTCCCATGATAACCATTGCAACAACAATATTTGCTTTTAAATATTTTGCTGTATTATATGCAATTAAAAGTGGTATAAAATAAAATACTGCATTTCCTGCTGCTGACAATACAGCATACGTTGCGCTGGTTGCATCCAGCCAGCCTAAATAAGTAAACAAGGACAGGAATCCCTTTAACATACCGGAACCAACCAGTGCCGGAACCAATGGTATGAATGCATTGCTGATATAATCTAATATCTGCTGTCCGATTTTTTTCTTTTCTCCAGCCTCTTCTCCATCTGTAATATCTAATTCTGTAGTTTTGATATTTGCAATTTTGCAGACACAGTCATAGACATCATTCACATCTTTTCCAATGATTACCTGAAATTGTCCTCCTGCATTTTTTATGCCCAGTACTCCCTGTAATGCCTCTATTTCCTCTGCTTTCACCAGGCTGGTATCTTTTAATGTAAACCGCAGTCTGGTCATACAATGTGTGCAATTACTTATATTTGCTGCTCCCCCTATTCTTTCCAGTATTTCTTCCGCTATTTTTTCAAATTTACTCTGCATATGAAACACTCTCCTTTCTGCTGCCTCGTTTTATAACAATCATTTTTAACAAAAAATACCCAAAACACATAGCACGCGCTTTACTATGTCCTTTGGGTAATGCTCCTGTTTCCAGGATAACAATCCTCTCGGAAATTTCCATTTGCTGCAACAAAAAAGCTCCTCTTTGGCACCATACAACGAAAAGCTGTACAAGTAATGCCTCCAAGGAGTTACAATCTTGTTCTCAATTGATATATTTATGGTACCATGCAAATCCAGCAATTACAAGCCGTAATATTTGCCAAATTATACCGGAAAATTTCGTCACTTCTGACAATTTCCAATCACCCGGAATACCTGCTCTGCCGTATAGCTCATATTCTCATATGCCACAGTCTTCTGCATGGCTTCTTCCAATGTCATCACACCCGGCAAAATTGGAAATGCTCCATCGATAAGCTGCATTTCATCCTGCACTTTCCGGACGCCCTGCGGTTCAATGCTTCCGGCAAATACCAGTACCATGCAGTCCTTTTCTTTTGCCCGCTTTGCAATTCCAACCGGCGCTTTTCCCATAGCAGTCTGTCCGTCAAATCTTCCTTCTCCGGTCACTACGATATCAGCTTCACTTAATTCTTTCTCCGGCAATACCGCATCTAATACTATCTCTACGCCCGGACGTAAATCCCCGCCCAGATAAGATGCAAATGCGAAGCCCAGTCCGCCTGCTGCTCCGGCTCCCGGCATATTCCGGTTGTCTACGCCTAAAGCCTTTTCTGTTACATCAGCAAAATGAGCTAATGCCGCATCCAGTTTTACTACCATGGTCTCGTCTGCGCCCTTCTGTGGTGCAAACACAGCACTGGCTCCTGTTGTGCCACATAACGGATTGGTCACATCACAGGCTATTTCAAAAGTACATTCTTTCAGCCTCTTATCCAACGCTTCCATATCTATCGTTTCCAGGTCTTTCAGTTCTGTTGCTCCAAATCCTATTTCGATTCCATCTTTTTTATAAAAATGACACCCCAAAGCCTGCAGCATTCCGACACCGCCATCATTGGTGGCACTGCCGCCAATTCCAACGATAAACTTACTGCAGCCTCTATCCATGGCATGGCTTATCAGTTCTCCCACACCATAAGTAGTGGTTTCCATTGGATTTCGTTTATCCACCGGCACCAGTGGCAGTCCGGCGGCTTCTGCCATTTCAATGACTGCTGTTTTATCCGGCAGGATACCATACGCTGCCTCGACCTTCTGTCCAAGGGGACCTGTTACCGCTACCTTTTCCAGACTGCCCTGCAATCCAGTGGTCAGGGCTGTTACTGTTCCTTCTCCACCATCTGCAACCGGCTTTATCATAACCTCTGCTGTTGGTATTGCTTTTTTAATACCATCTTCCACTGCTTTTCCTGCCTCTAAGGAACTTAAGCTGCCTTTTAATGAATCTATTGCTACGATTACTTTCATTGGATTTTCCTCGTTTGTTTATTCTACCACCTGTATAAAAGCTTAAAAGAATCTCTAACTCGAAAGGGAAACTCCGGCCTATCAAGCCAGAGTTTCCCTTCCTGTATCTGCATCAGTTCTTCGAACCTTACATTATTCTTCTGTAGAAGCAGTTACTTCTTCTTTTGCTTCTGTCTCTTCGATTTCATCTGTCACAGGTGCTTCATCGAATCCGTCAAAATCATCAAAGGAGAGTTCTTCCTCTTCGTTTACATCTGTGTTCAGTTTGATGTTACGATAACGCTTCATACCAGTACCAGCCGGAATCAGCTTACCGATAATTACGTTCTCTTTCAGACCAATCAATGGGTCAATCTTGCCCTTGATAGCTGCTTCTGTCAGAACCTTAGTTGTCTCCTGGAAGGATGCTGCTGATAAGAAGGAGTTGGTTGCCAAAGATGCTTTGGTAATACCAAGTAATACCTGTTTACCTTCTGCCGGCTCTTTGCCTTCTTCCTCTAACTGCTCATTCATCTCTTCGTAATCCAGATTATCTACTAATGTTCCTGGCAGGAACTCAGAATCTCCGTTATTTTCAATACGAATCTTCTTTAACATCTGACGAACGATAACCTCGATATGTTTATCATTAATCTCAACACCCTGCAGACGGTATACACGCTGTACTTCCTGAATCAGGTAATCCTGTACGGCACGTACGCCCTTAATCTTAAGGATATCGTGTGGATTTACAGAACCTTCGGTCAGTTCATCACCAGCCTCTAATACTGCGCCATCCATAATCTTAATTCTGGAACCGTAAGGAATCAGATAAGTCTTAGTCTCACCTGTTTCATTGTTTGTTACAATGATCTCACGTTTCTTCTTGGTATCTTTAATGGTTGCAACACCACCAAATTCTGTGATAATTGCAAGTCCCTTAGGCTTTCTTGCCTCAAACAGCTCCTCGACACGAGGAAGACCCTGTGTAATATCGTCACCGGCAACACCACCGTTGTGGAATGTTCTCATGGTAAGCTGTGTACCAGGTTCTCCGATAGACTGAGCTGCGATAATACCAACTGCTTCACCAACCTGTACTGCCTGACCGGTAGCCATATTGCTTCCATAACATTTTGCACAAACTCCGATGTGGGAACGGCAGGTAAGAATGGTACGGATTTTAACCTTGGTTAATGGCTCTCCATTCTCATCTACACCCTTGCTCATAATTGCTGCAGCACGTTTTGGTGTAATCATATGGTTTGCTTTTACAAGCACATTACCATCTTTATCGCAAATTGTCTCACAGGAGAATCTTCCTGTAATACGCTCTTCGAGACTTTCGATTTCTTCTTTTCCATCCATGAATGCTTTGACATACATACCAGGAATCTCTCTTCCTGTGCCTGCACAGCAATCAGATTCACGGACAATCAGATCCTGTGATACGTCTACCAGACGTCTGGTTAAGTAACCGGAATCGGCGGTACGTAACGCAGTATCGGACATACCTTTTCGGGCTCCATGTGCGGACATGAAGTACTCCAATACTTCAAGACCTTCACGGAAGTTTGATTTGATAGGCAGCTCGATTGTTCTACCGGTTGTATCAGCCATCAAACCACGCATACCTGCTAACTGTTTAATCTGTTTATCAGAACCACGGGCTCCGGAATCTGCCATCATGAAGATGTTGTTGTATTTATCCAGACCGGAAAGCAGTGCTTCTGTCAGCTCATCATCAGTCTCTTTCCATGTTTCAACAACTTCTTTGTAACGCTCTTCCTCTGTAATAAGACCACGTTTGTACTGTCTTGAAATGCGGTCTACCGTATCCTGAGCCTTTGCAATCATTTCCGGTTTCTGAGGCGGTACTGTCATATCTGAAATAGATACGGTCATAGCTGCTCTTGTAGAGTACTTGTAACCCATGGACTTAATATCGTCTAATACTTCAGCGGTCTTGGTTGCTCCGTGTGTATTAATAACTTTTTCCAGAATCTGTTTTAACTGTTTCTTTGCCACATGGAAATCGATTTCCAGTACCAGTTCATTTTCAGGCTTGCTTCTATCTACAAAACCTAAATCCTGAGGAATGATTTCATTGAAGATAAATCTTCCCAGTGTTGACTCAACGACACCAGTCTTAACAGTTCCATCCGGCATTGTCTTATGAACACGCACATGGATTCTGGAATGCAATGTAAGTGCCTGGTTCTCATATGCCAGAATTGCTTCGTTTACGCTCTTATAGTATCCACCTTCTCCTAAGGAACCTGGTCTTTCCTGTGTCAGATAGTAGATACCAAGAACCATATCCTGTGAAGGAACGGCTACAGGGCCTCCATCAGAAGGTTTTAACAGGTTGTTCGGTGAAAGCAGCATAAAACGGCATTCTGCCTGTGCTTCCTGTGACAGTGGTAAATGGGCAGCCATCTGGTCTCCGTCGAAGTCGGCGTTGTATGCGGTACATACCAATGGGTGAAGCTTAATTGCTTTACCTTCTACCAGGATTGGCTCAAATGCCTGAATACCGAGTCTGTGCAGTGTAGGAGCACGGTTCAGCATAACCGGATGCTCTTTGATGACGTCTTCTAAGACATCCCAGACTTCCGGCTGTAATCTTTCAACCATCTTCTTTGCACTCTTAATATTGTGTGCAGTTCCGTTTGCAACCAGCTCTTTCATAACAAACGGTTTAAACAGCTCGATTGCCATTTCTTTTGGCAGACCACACTGATAAATCTTAAGTTCCGGTCCTACGACGATAACGGAACGTCCAGAGTAGTCTACACGTTTTCCAAGAAGGTTCTGACGGAAACGTCCAGATTTACCTTTCAGCATATCGGACAGAGATTTCAGAGCACGGTTACCAGGTCCGGTTACCGGTCTTCCTCTTCTACCGTTGTCAATCAGGGCATCTACTGCTTCCTGCAGCATTCTCTTCTCGTTACGAACGATGATATCAGGTGCACCTAACTCTAACAATCTTCTCAGACGGTTGTTTCTATTGATAATTCTACGATATAAATCATTTAAATCAGATGTTGCAAAACGTCCACCATCCAGCTGTACCATAGGACGTAAGTCTGGTGGAATAACCGGGATAACGGTCATAATCATCCACTCCGGTTTATTTCCGGATTCACGGAAGGATTCTACCACTTCCAGTCTCTTGATGATTCTTGCACGTTTCTGGCCGGTAGCATCTTTTAATTCTGCTTTCAGCTCTGCTGCATCTTTCTCCAGGTCAATTGCCTGTAATAACTCAAGAATGGCTTCTGCACCCATTCCAACACGGAAAGAGCTGCCATATTTTTCCCTTGCATCCTGATATTCCTGCTCGGATAATACCTGCTTTACAGATAAATCTGTAGAACCTGCATCCAGTACGATATAGGAAGCAAAGTACAGAACCTTCTCCAATGTTCTTGGAGAAAGATCTAAGATTAATCCCATACGGGATGGAATTCCTTTGAAGTACCAGATATGGGATACCGGAGCTGCAAGCTCGATATGTCCCATACGCTCTCTACGAACGCTGGCTTTGGTGATTTCAACACCACAGCGGTCGCAGACAACACCTTTATAACGAATCTTTTTGTACTTACCACAATGACATTCCCAGTCTTTGCTCGGTCCAAAAATCTTCTCACAGAATAATCCGTCTTTTTCCGGTTTCAAAGTTCTATAGTTAATGGTCTCAGGTTTCTTAACTTCTCCTCTGGACCACTCTCTGATTTTCTCAGGTGATGCCAGACCAATCTGAATTGCATCAAACTGTATCGGCTGGTAAGTTTCCTGTTTTACTGTTCCTGGCATTAATGACACTCCCTTCCTATTTATTCTTCGTCAAGAACTTCATCGGCAGCATCGTCAAAATCGAAGCCTGCGTCATCATCCTCTTCCTCTTCTTCTACGTTGTTGAGTTCTCCACTCTCAGAATCAAATTCCTGTTTGGTGAAGCCCATCTTTCCGAAGGACTCGCTGTCTTCAAACGCGAAATCTTTATCGCCTGAGATAATGGAATTCAAATCTGTGTTACCATATTCGCTGGTCTCCATCAGTTCAACTTCGTTACGGTCTTCGTCTAATACTCTGACATCAAGACCAAGGGACTGAAGTTCTTTGAGAAGTACCTTGAAGGATTCTGGGATTCCCGGTTCAGGGATATTGTCACCCTTAATGATTGCTTCGTATGTCTTCACACGGCCAACCACGTCGTCGGACTTCACAGTCAGAATCTCCTGTAATGTGTAAGATGCACCATAAGCTTCCAGTGCCCAAACCTCCATCTCTCCGAAACGCTGTCCACCAAACTGAGCTTTACCACCCAGAGGCTGCTGTGTTACTAAGGAGTAAGGACCGGTAGAACGTGCATGAATCTTATCATCTACCAGATGATGCAGTTTCAGGTAATGCATGTGGCCAATGGTAACCGGTGAGTCAAATTCTTCTCCGGTACGTCCGTCACGAAGCTGAACCTTTCCGTCACGGGAAATCGGAACGCCCTTCCATAATTCTCTGTGGTCTCTGTTATCGGAAAGATACTGCATTACATCTTCACGCAATGTATCTTTATATTTTGCTTCAAATTCTTCCCAGGTGGAGTTGACATAATCATTTGCCAGTTCCAGGGTATCCTGAATATCAATCTCTCGTGCACCGTCAAATACAGGAGTCTCAATGTTAAATCCAAGTGCTTTCGCTGCAAGACTTAAGTGAATCTCCAGGACCTGACCGATATTCATACGGGAAGGTACACCCAATGGGTTCAATACAATATCCAGTGGACGGCCGTTCGGCAGGAATGGCATATCTTCTACCGGAAGTACACGGGAAACAACACCCTTGTTACCATGACGTCCAGCCATCTTATCTCCAACGGAGATTTTTCTCTTCTGTGCAATGTAAATACGAACTGCCTGATTTACACCAGGGGATAATTCGTCACCATTTTCTCTTGTAAATACTTTCGCCTCTACAATGATACCATATTCACCATGTGGTACTTTCAAGGAAGTATCTCTTACTTCTCTTGCTTTCTCACCGAAGATGGCACGTAACAGTCTCTCTTCTGCGGTAAGCTCTGTCTCTCCCTTTGGAGTAACCTTACCTACCAGAATATCACCGGCACGAACTTCTGCACCGATACGTATGATTCCTCTTTCGTCAAGGTCTTTCAATGCATCATCGCCGACACCTGGAACGTCTCTTGTAATTTCTTCCGGTCCTAATTTGGTATCACGGGCTTCTGCTTCGTACTCTTCAATATGAACAGATGTATAAACATCATCCTGTACTAATCTTTCACTCAGAAGAACAGCGTCCTCGTAGTTGTAACCTTCCCATGTCATGAATCCGATTAACGGGTTCTTTCCAAGAGCAAGCTCACCATTAGCAGTAGATGGTCCGTCAGCAATTACTTCGCCAGCTTCTACATGATCACCTTTGAACACGATTGGTCTCTGGTTGTAGCAGTTGGACTGGTTACTTCGTGAGAACTTGGTCAGTTTGTATACGTCTCTTGTTCCATCATCATTCTTCACGGTAATCTGGTTTGACTCAGATTTCTCAATAGTACCGGATTTCTTTGCAACTACACATACACCGGAGTCTACTGCAGTCTTGGTTTCCATACCGGTTCCTACTACAGGAGCTTCTGTGGTAAGAAGAGGTACTGCCTGACGCTGCATGTTAGATCCCATCAGCGCACGGTTCGCATCATCGTTCTGCAAGAACGGAATCAATGCGGTAGCAACAGAGAATACCATCTTAGGAGATACATCCATATAATCAAACATCTGCTTGTCATATTCCTGTGTCTCATCTAAGTAACGGCCGGAAACGGAATTTCTTACGAAATGTCCTTCTTCATCCAGTTTTTCATTCGCCTGTGCTACATGGTAATTATCCTCTTCATCTGCGGTCATGTATACAACATCTTCTGTAACACGCGGATTCTTAGGATCTGTTTTATCAATCTTACGATATGGTGCCTCAATGAAACCATATTCGTTAATTCTTGCATAACATGCCAGTGAGTTGATAAGTCCGATGTTCGGTCCTTCAGGAGTCTCAATCGGGCACATTCTTCCGTAATGGGAGTAGTGTACGTCTCGAACCTCGAATCCGGCACGGTCTCTGGACAAACCACCTGGTCCTAATGCGGATAAACGTCTCTTATGTGTCAGCTCACCCAGCGGGTTGTTCTGATCCATGAACTGTGACAGCTGGGAAGATCCGAAGAACTCTTTCACTGCTGCAGTTACCGGTTTGATATTAATCAGGCTCTGTGGAGAAATTCCTTCCTGATCCTGGGTGGTCATACGCTCACGAACCACACGTTCCATTCTGGAAAGTCCGATTCTGTACTGGTTCTGTAATAACTCACCTACGGCGCGGATACGACGGTTGCCTAAGTGGTCAATATCGTCATCATTTCCAATGCCCCACTCCAAGTGCATATTGTAGTTAATGGATGCGAAAATATCTTCCTTGGTGATATGCTTCGGAACCAGTTCAGATACGTTTTTACGAATTGCTTCCTTGATATCTTCCAAGGATTCATTTTCATCCAGGATTTTCTTTAATGCCGGATAATATACCAGCTCAGTAATACCAACTTCCTTCGGTACTACATCAACATAGGTAGTGAGGTCTACCATCATATTAGAAAGAACTTTTTCATTTCTTTCTTCTGTAGCAATATATACCGCCGGAACAGCTGCGTTCTGAATCTCTTCTGCAAGCTCTCTGGTCAGCTCTGTTCCTTTTTCGATTACCTCTCCGGTAGTCTCAAGAACAACATCTTCAGCCAGCACTTTTCCGCGTAAACGGTTCTTAAATGCCAGCTTCTTGTTAAATTTATAACGGCCTACTTTTGCCAGGTCATAACGTCTTGGGTCGAAGAACATTGCGGTAATCAAGCTCTCTGCACTGTCAACAGAAAGAGGCTCGCCCGGACGAATCTTCTTATATAATTCCAGAAGACCTTCCTCGTAGCTTGTAGCAACGTCTTTTCCAAAAGATGCTAAAATCTTTGGCTCTTCGCCAAATAAATCTATAATTTCCTGGTTGGTTCCCAGTCCTAATGCACGCAGTAATACTGTGATTGGCACTTTTCTGGTACGGTCAACACGTACATAGAAAATATCATTAGAGTCTGTTTCATACTCTAACCATGCTCCACGGTTCGGGATTACGGTACAGGAATAGAGTTCCTTACCTACTTTATCATGCGCAATGCCATAGTAAATACCAGGGGAACGAACCAACTGGCTTACGATAACACGCTCTGCTCCATTGATAACGAAGGTTCCGGTCTCTGTCATGAGAGGTAAATCGCCCATAAAAATCTCATGTTCATTAATTTCATCTGTTTCTTTGTTATACAGTCTGACTTTTACCTTCAAAGGAGCTGCATAAGTTGCGTCCCTCTGTTTACACTCCGGAATTGTATACTTCACATCATCCTCACATAATGTGAAATCCACAAATTCCAAGCTAAGATGTCCGCTATAATCCTCAATCGGAGAGATATCTGCAAACACTTCTTTCAGGCCCTCGTCTAAGAACCACTGATAGGAATCCTTCTGGACCTCAATCAGGTTTGGCATTTCCAATACCTCTTTTTGTCTTGAGTAACTCATACGTATGCCTTTTCCAGCCTTCACCGGACGTATTCTGTTTTTCTCCATTGACGTTTCACCTCTCGTTTTTTATTCTCAATCCACTAAATTTCAGCAAATTATATTCTTTGGGCTTCATTTCCTAAAAAAGAATATAGTAAAGCCACCTCACCACAATAGTGCAACGTATATGATACCACAAGTAGTTTTCTAAAGTCAAGCATTATTTTCGCACAATATGCATATATTTTTCAATATTGGGGAATAATTTTCATTCTCGCAGTGATGCAGCCTGCCATCTGCGTTTTTTATAGCTGTCTAATATCAGAAAAAGCAGCCATGAAATGCTTTTTTCTTTGCATCCCATAGTTGCTTTTTTCTTTACCCTTTGTTCTTTATTTTTCTATTCTATTACATATTTCATTATCTATTTTATTGATTCCGGTTTTATTTTAAGTCCACATCCAGTTCTGCAATACTTTCACCTGCACCATTTTTGTTGGTTACGGATATATGGATTGTACTCTCTCCATTATAAAGCAGCATAATCCGTTCACTCTGGCTTCCATCCTCATTTGGGGTAAACCGGCCGCCTAACCACCACATTGCATTGCCTGCTTCGTCGGTAATAAATATATCCGGGTCATTATGTGGGTCATTGTACGGTGCGCCGGTAATATCCGGGAGCTGCATGTCAACGATCAAGACGGCACCGGTTTTGATTACCTGACTTACTGCAACACCATTATCTTCTTTATTTACTGCGATAGTCTCATTCTTGGAAGTATCCACATGCACCGGGAAGGAGAGCTGCCAGTCTCCGCTTACTTTTGTGGTGGTCTGATATTCTCCATTTTCATCCCATGCATCGGAAAGATAGCCTTCCAAGGTGTCTATGCTCCAGGTTACGGTAAAATCTTTCAAGTCCGAAATATCAATCGGATTATCATTTTCATCAGTCAATGTTGATAAATCAATTTGTTCCATCTTCACATAGCTTCCGTCCTCTGCCTTTTCAAAAGGCTGCCCGATTGCCGACTGAATCAGGGTTTCATTGATAGAAACATTTTCCATCACCTTATCACTCTGCGGTCCCATAATCCAATCTGATTCATTCAGTTTTTCATTGTCTGTGCTAAGGGTGGTTGTGTAGTAAAGCAGGTAACCATCGCAATACACATCCGAAACGCTTATCTTTACTCCACTCTGGTCTGTTTCCAGCACACACTGATTATCCGAAACCAATTCCGTGGACTCTTTTCCAATGGTAGAATAGATATCCGAAAGTTCCTTTTCATCTTTATCTCCCTGTGTTGCGCCAATCAGTTTTCCGATTGTGTTGCTGTAGATGCTGTCTGCCAGTGCAGAATTAGAAAATCCTGCTACTCCTACTGCAACCGCACAGGCTGCTGCCATTCCTGCCGCAATTTTTCTTATATTTTTATTTTTCTTATTCCTTGTTTCCCTATTCATACGTTTTACCTCCATCCGGATTCTCGTTTTATACCGTTCCTTTTCTTCGGAGGATAACTCTTCTACTTCATATTCATTCAAATCAATTTCCGCATCATTTAACATTTCATAGATTTTATCGTCTTTCATCTCTTCATGCCTCCTTCTGTTTCAAATACATGTTTCTCATTTTCCGCTTTCCTCTGGATACCCGGTTGTAAATGACATCTCTCGGAAGTCCGGTATCTTCGCTTATCTGCTCTACAGATTCTTCCTCTACAAATAATTTCATAAATATTTTCCGGTCAAGAGGTTTCAGACACAAAAGCAATTGTTCTACTTCATGGCTTAATTCCCCTTCTATCAGTTGTTCTAACATCCTGTCATTTTCCGCCGCTGTCACATCATCCATACAAAGCTGTTCCAAGTCCCGCTTATATTTTCTAAGATAGTCGATGGCTTCGTACCGGGCAATGGCTGCCGCCCAGTTCTTGAAGCTGTTCTTCTTATCATCAAAGGATGCTGCGTGTTCCCAGATGGAAAGCAGCACATCGTTCATGCATTCTTCCTGTTTCTGTGGCATGGTAAATAAGTGTTTCCGGATGACTGCCTTAAGCAATCCACCATACATATCTATGACATAAATCAATGCTTCTTCATTATGCAATTGTAATTGCTGAATATAATTCTTCTCTGTTATCTTCATTGTTATCCTGCCTTTTGCTTCATGCACCATGGTTTGCATTTTTGCAGCTACACTTATTATTACGAATCTGATGTCTTAAATCTATCACTTTTATAAAAATATTTTTCTATAAAAAAGCAAAGAACCTTCCAGCATTTCTGCCAGAAGGTTCTTCTTGTTGATGTCTCATTCTACCGGAAGCTGTCCCAGTCTTTCTGCATAAATAAATATGTAATTAGTGGGCACAATACTGCGCTGATGATACTTTTTACCACTCCAACCCCGCCAAAGATGTTGATTACCAGACCGATTGCTGCACATGCAATCATCAGATAGAATCCAACCTTCTTCTGTGCAAACAAAATCAGGCCGGCACCTACGATAATAAGCACTTCTGCAATGAGGCTGACAATCAGCAGTGGCTGAACGAGCATTAACGGAATCATCATTACTCCGGAAATGATATTGATTACAAATACAATCCAGAGCCATACCTTAAGTCCTGTGTTCATAACTAATCTCCTATTCTTATATTGTTTTCAAGTTACGCTACTATTATTACATATTTTCTTTTTACGTCAATAGGTCTAAAGTCCTATAAACTACAAGAAAATCGGATCCATATTTCTATGAATCCGATTCCTATCATTTCTAATTCAGTTGTGAATTAAAAATTATTTTAATGTTACTTTAGCACCTTCAGCTTCTAATTTAGCTTTGATGTCATCAGCTGTAGCTTTGTCAGCCTGCTCTTTTACGATCTTTGGAGCGCCATCTACTAAGTCTTTTGCTTCTTTTAAGCCTAAGCCAGTAGCTTCACGAACTACTTTGATAACCTTAACTTTGTTTGGTCCAACTTCTGTTAACTCTACGTCAAACTCAGTCTTCTCTTCTGCTGCTGCTGCGTCTCCACCTGCTGCTGCAACTACAACGCCTGCTGCTGCGGATACACCGAATTCTTCTTCACAAGCTTTTACTAATTCATTTAACTCTAATACGCTTAACTCTTTGATAGCGTCAATCATCTCAGCTGTTGTTAATTTAGCCATTTTAATTTACCTCCGTTTTTGGTTTTGTTTTCAATAAAATTGGTTTGCAGATTATTCTGCTGCTGGAGCTTCCTCTGCAGGAGCTTCTACTGGAGCTTCTTCTGCAGGTGCTGCCTCTTCTGCCTTAACTTCTACGTCTGCTGCGCCGCCTTTTTCAGCGATCTGATTAATAACACGAGCGAAGTTTGTAATAGGAGACTGGATACTTCCAAGGAATTTGGAAAGTAATTCTTCTCTGGATGGGATTGTAGCGATTGCTTTCATTCCATCTGCATCATAGAAGGTTCCCTCTACTACGCCGGCTTTAATCTCAAGTGCAGGAGCTGTCTTTGCAAATTTAGCAATCACTCTTGCAGGTGCTGTTGCATCTGTTGTTGAAATTGCAAATGCATTAGGTCCTTCCAATACGTCGGAAAGGCTTTCGAAATCAGTTCCTTTGATTGCAAAATTAACTAATGTATTCTTATATACTTTATAAGCAACACCAGCTTCTCTTAACTGCTTACGAAGCTCGGTATCCTGAGCAACAGTAAGACCACGATAGTCTACTACTACTGCGGATGCAGCGCCGTTTAACAGCTCGGAGATCTCAGCTACGATAGGCTGTTTTAACTCAACTTTAGCCATGAATGTCTTCCTCCTGTTTTATTATATAACTGGAGACTGCAAGGAAAAGCCCCACTGTGCAAGACAGAGGGGCTCTACAAATTCGTCGTTTAATACAAAATTGTACGTTCCTCGGTAGGCGGCTGTAACCTTACGCCTTACGGCACCTACTGTCTTCGGCAGTCAATACTTGTGTATGATAACATACTATATTTGGATTGTCAATCAGTTTTTTGCAAAATCTGATTAAGCCATCAGCTTAACTACGTTCAGCTTAACGCCCGGGCCCATGGTAGAGGTCAGGGTTGCGCTCTTAATGTAAGCACCCTTTAAGGTAGCCGGTTTTGCTTTGTTGATTGCATCCATAAGCGTCTGGAAGTTGTCCGCTAACTGCTCCTCAGTGAAAGAAGCTTTACCCACTGGCACGTGGATAATGTTGGTTTTATCAAGTCTGTACTCGATCTTACCAGCTTTGATATCGTTGATAGCTTTGGTTACGTCCATGGTTACGGTACCAGCCTTCGGGTTTGGCATTAAGCCCTTCGGTCCAAGTACACGGCCCAGACGACCAACAACACCCATCATATCCGGTGTAGCAACAACAACGTCGTAATCAAACCAGCCATCGTTCTGGATTCTCGGGATCAGCTCCTCAGCTCCAACGAACTCTGCACCTGCTGCAACAGCCTCATCAGCTTTTGCGCCTTTAGCGAAAACAAGTACACGAACCTGTTTTCCGGTACCGTGCGGCAGAACAACTGCTCCACGGATCTGCTGGTCTGCGTGACGTCCGTCACAACCAGTTTTGATGTGAACTTCGATTGTCTCGTCAAATTTAGCAGTAGCTAATTTCTTAACTGTGGAAATAGCATCTGCCGGATCGTACTGAATGCTACGATCAACTGCTTTTGCAGCCTCTAAATATTTCTTACCATGTTTCATTGTCTAATAACCTCCTGGTGGTAGTTGCGGGAATCTCCCTCCCACGTCAATACGAGAAGATGTAAACTCTTCTTCTAAATTAGTCCTCTACAACGATACCCATACTTCTTGCGGTACCTGCGATCATGCTCATAGCTGCCTCAACAGTTGCTGCATTCAGGTCTGGCATCTTCATCTCTGCGATCTCACGAACTTTGTCCTTAGAGATAGTAGCAACTTTCGTTTTGTTCGGAACGCCGGAACCAGATTTCAGGTTGCAGGCTTTCTTAAGCAGAACTGCTGCCGGAGGAGTTTTGGTTATGAAGCTGAAACTTCTGTCTGCATATACAGTGATAACTACAGGGATGATCAGGTCTCCCTTATCTGCTGTTCTTGCGTTGAACTCTTTGGTAAACTGTACGATGTTTACTCCGTGCTGTCCAAGTGCAGGACCAACCGGTGGAGCTGGTGTTGCTTTACCAGCAGGAATCTGTAATTTGATATATCCTGTAACTTTCTTTGCCATTTTACGGCACCTCCTAAATAAATGTGGTAATTGCGGGAATTTCCCTCCCACGAAACGCCCCTGGGGCATTTCTTACATCTTCTTGACTTCTGCGAAACTTATTTCTACCGGCGTTTCGCGGCCGAACAGCTCAACATTGATGGTAACCATCTGTTTTGTATCGTTGATACTCTGAATCAGTCCGGTTGTATCCTTCCATGCGCCGCCTGTTACAACGACTGCATCGCCGACTTCAAGGTCAAGCTCAACCTTTTCCTCACCACCGGTGATTCCAAGGTTCACCATTTCCTCATCCGTAAGCGGTACCGGCTTGGATCCCGGTCCTACGAAGCCCGTAACACCTCTGGTATTGCGGACAACATACCAGGTATCGTCGTTCATGATCATGTTGATCAGAACGTAGCCCGGAAACAATTTCCGGAGTACCTGTTTCTTGGTTCCGTTCTTGACTTCAACAACTTCTTCCATAGGAACACGTACTTCCAAAATCTGATCCTCAAGATGACGGTTCTCAATTGTTTTCTCAATATTGGCTTTTACTTTGTTTTCATAGCCCGAATAGGTGTGGACTACATACCAGTTTACTTCTGACATTCTGACACCTTTATCCTTATTTGATCAATAAATTGACGAACTCGATTACAGCGCTGTCAACCAGGGTGATTAACCCGCAGGTTACTGCAGAGATCGCTACGACTGCAACGGTCTGCTTGCCCAGCGTTTTGTTGTCAACCCAGATGATTTTTCTGAACTCTGCTTTCAAGCCCTTGAACCAGCTCTTTTTGGATGCCTTTTTTTCAGTTTCTGCCATTGGATCACCTCTTACCAAAGATTATTTGGTTTCTTTGTGCATTGTGTGCTTTTTGCAGAATCTGCAGTACTTCTTTGTCTCCATTCTCTCAGGATGGTTCTTTTTCTCTTTTGTCATGTTGTAATTACGCTGTTTGCATTCTGTACATGCCAATGTGATTTTTACGCGCACGACTTCCACCTCCACTGTGTATTTGCGTTATCGCTTGTGATCCTTGCGGATCAGCGGCGGTCTCTTCATTTCTGCCCTGTTTTTGCTGCTCGTACTTCAGCAATTTCAGGCATAAAA
>OGEU01000418.1_pt1 | contig 45382 bp, 40 predicted proteins | sample 1570651 | NCBI WGS metagenome assembly OGEU01 (sample SAMEA2582129, study PRJEB24529) | metagenome | biome: Human gut stool | place: China | collected 2011 | reverse complement strand
AAGAATCTCTGAAAACCTTTGCAAGAAATGTAGCATACAGAACAATCAGAATGACAGGTGTGATCATTGATGTAAACAACATACCTTTATCTTTAAAAAACAATTTCCTGTTCCTGTTCATTAATGCCAATACTGTTCTCATCAGCGTTCACCTCCAAGCTTCTTTCCTGTAACTGCAAGAAATACATCATCCATACCGCCCTTTACTACCTCATAATCCCTAAACAGTTCCTGATGTTCTACAATAAGCTCCGTCGCTTCTTTCGTATTTCTTACTTTTATCTGATATCCATCACGTATTTTTTTATATTCTCTGTTCAATGACTTTATTTCATCCTCGGAAACACCATAAACAGACACTATATCCTGTACATAAGCATTTTTAAGTTCAAACGGTGTACCTTCTGCTGCGATACTTCCTTTGTCAAGAATCACAACATACCCAGCATTAGCAGCCTCTTCCATATAATGGGTGGTTAGAAATACTGTCATATTTTCTGTTTTCTGAAGTTTCTTAATAACATTCCATATTAACTGCCTTGTCTGCGGATCAAGCCCTGTAGTAGGCTCGTCAAGAATCAAAATCTCCGGTCTGTGCAATAATGCACGGGCAATATCAATCCTTCTTCTCTGACCTCCCGATAGCTTACCTACAGGTCTGTTTAAAAACTCGTCAAAATCCAGAATCTCAACCAGCTCCTGTAATCTCTTATCAAAGGCATTTCCTGTAATGCCGTACAAAGCAGCTCTGCTCATTAGGTTCTCTTTCACCGTAAGCGGTTTATCAAGTACGCTATCCTGAAACACAACACCAAGCATTCTTTTTGTCTGTGCACCGGCTTTGTCGGTTTCTATTCCGTTTACCTTAACAGTTCCACTGTCTTTTTTCAGTAATCCGCAGAGAATGGAAATGGTTGTACTTTTCCCTGCACCATTTACTCCAAGAAACGCAAACAATTCTCCTTTTTTTACACGAAAGCTCAAATCATTTACTGCTTTTACTTCGCCAAAGCTTTTATTCAGATGGCTGATTTTAATTATGTCTGATTCCATATGTTCTCCTTTTGTTTCATCTTTCCCTAAATGATGCAGTATATGTTGGATTTACCTTTCACAAATATATTGGATCCAATACCTGCATATTTACTGCTACATAATAAAAAATAACTTTCACAAGTGTCTTATCTATACTATTCAGTTCTTCCTCTATATACTTAATCTCCATAACCACATACTCCTTTTCATGACATTAAGTATAGCAGAAATCATGTTATTATGCCACTCATGGCATTTTTCTGATTGGTCATTATGACAGTGGATAACACTTCTAAAAAGCCAGTATTTCTGGTGTTTTAGAACTATTATCCACATAAGGCAGGACACAGGGATGTATTAATTCTTTTATGTCCTGTATTTAGTGGATAACTCATATATAGATTCCTGCTCTCCATGTTGTTTTCCATAAGATAATCAACCTCAATCATTGAATTCATATTTGCTTTCTTATTATACTTAACCTACATCAAGGAATACCTTTGCCTGTGCAAGACCTCTTTTTTTAAGTTCCTTAGCAACTGCTGCAAGTGTGAGAAGATAAAAGCTGTCATCTTCGACCTTGGTATCCTTTACTTCCTGCCTTACAGTTCCAACCTTATAGAACTTTCCTTCATACTCAAGTACATCGCCGAAAAGTGCCGGAGTTGTTGTAATCTCCTTAACACCTGTGACAAATACCTGAGTTACGGTTTTCATCATCGACCAGCCGTGGTCAATTCCAATTATAATATCATTCTTAAATTACTGTGTAATATTTTTAAATTTCCGACTCTCTCATCATACTATGTTAAATTGTTAATAAATCTTATAAATGCCTCTCTTCCCTTTTCATCCGTCTTGTATACACCTGCACACTCAAGCACCTGAACGAATACTTTGCCAATCTCTGATTTTATTATCTCATCAATATTGCCGCTGGTTATATCATAATTATCTTTCCAGCTTTCAACCCATCCTGCATGCTTTTCAATCTCGCTGATTGAGCGGATATCTTCATTATTTAATAGTGCCTTTTTCAAAATCCCCATTTCCTTATCAAGACGTGCCGGAAGTATTGCCATTCCCATAACTTCAATAAGGCCTATATTCTCCTTCTTAATATGGTGAAGGTTAGCTGACGGATGGTACACACCCCAAGGGCACTCCTTAGTCGTAATATTATTCCTTAATACAAGATCCATCTCGTAATTATCAGCTTTTCTTCTACATATCGGAGTAATCGTATTATGCTGTTCACCATCGGTATTGCAGTATATGAAAGCTTCTTCATCAGTGTAGCCTCTCCATTTGTCTAATATATAATCGCAGGCATTAACAAGACTTTCTTTATTATTACTGCTAAGTCTTATTACCGACATAGGCCAGTTAAGAATTCCTGCCTTGACATCACCGAACTGCCCCATATCAAATGCATACACATACTCTGCCCTTGCCATAGGAAACTCATATGCACCACCCTGAAAATGGTCGTGGCTTAATATTGAACCGCCTACAATCGGCAGGTCAGCATTAGAACCTAATGTATAATGAGGAAATTTTTCCGTGAACTCGATAAGCTTCTTAAATGTACTCTTATCAATCTTCATAGGTATATGCTTGTCATTAAACACTATGCAATGTTCGTTATAATATACATATGGCGAATACTGCATATAATATTTCTCGCCGCTTAATTCAAGCGGTATAACCCTCAAATTCTGTCTTGCAGGATGTGACAGCGTACCGGCATAACCTTCATTTTCCTTACACAAAAGGCACTTTGGATAACCGCTTGCCGCCATCTGTCCCTGCTTAATTATATCCTTCGGGTCTTTCTCCGGCTTTGACAGATTAATCGTTATATCTATAGTGCCATATTCTGAATTGTACTTCCATTTCTGGTCCTTCTCAATCCTATCACACCTTATATAATTGCAGGCTTTATTAAGTTCATAGAAATAGTCTGTCGCAAACTTGGGACTATTATTATAAAGCTCCTTAAAATGCTTTCTTACAACTGAAGGCATTGGTGTGACAGCACCCATTACCTTTGTATCAAACAAATCCCTGTTAAGCTGCGTATCTTCTATAAGTCCATTATCAACTGCTATTTTAAGGCAGTCCGACAGGATATCTGCTATTGGTCTTGTGTTATTCAGCTCCTGCACACCTGAATTCTTAATTATCTCACTATCTTCTGCAAGTCCGTTTTTTTCAAAAATATCCAGCAACCTGTTTACTATAAATATCTTATCATCAGCTTCTATCAGTTCATTCTCTGAAGCATAATTGACAAGCTCTGATATAACCTTGTCTATATCTGGAATATTTTCCGTACCTTCCTTGGCATCACTACTCATTATATTGTCTGATTTCTTCATATCTTCTAAATTTCTCATATTATTCTGACACCTCCGCAATGTCTGATTTGTAATATCATACTTGCACCATCACCGAATATCTTATCCATATTTCTTCTGTATTCATCTACGGCATTATCTTTTACAATTGCAAGTATTGTTCCTGCAAATCCACCTCCGTGAACCCTGCATACTCCATTACTGTATGCACCATTACTATATGAACCATTATCACCTAAGAATATTTCACTCATCATAAGTCCAAGTGAAACGCCCTGATTGGCAGTATCTTTGGTTGAATATATATTTTGAAGATATTTGTAAGATGAATCACCTGACTTTGATACCAGCCTCAAGAATTCATCAATATTTCCAGATGTAAGAGCGTTCACTTCATTTTCTACTCTCTCATTTTCCTCTATAAAATGACCTGCTCTTAGTATACACCTGTCACCGAACTTCTCCTGTAGCTCTTTAAAATTATCAAGTATATCCTTTAATGTAATGCCACGAAGAACCTCCTGTCCGAAGTAACCTGCAACCGCGTTCATCTCCTGACGGATATCTGCATAATCATCCGTCAAATCCTTATGTGAACCTTTAGTGTCAGTTATACACAGGCTGTATCCGAATTTTTTAATATCTACATCAAGCTTATTAACAACAGGATTTTCCTTATTATTAAAATCAATATAGACCATATTTCCAACCGAACATGCCATCTGGTCCATAAGCCCACAAGGTTTGCCAAAATACTCATTCTCTGCCATCTGTCCGATAACCGCAATATCTTCTGCTGATACTTTTCCAGCATTATAAATATGTGATTGTATTGTTCCTATAAGTGTTTCAAATGCCGCAGATGATGAAAGCCCTGCTCCCATAGGCACATCACTTGTTATAAACGCATCAAATGCTCCTGTCTTAAAACCATTTTTCTTAAAACCGGCAATCACACCTTTAACAAGTGCCTTAGTTGTTGAGTATTCTTCCTTGTTAATATCCGTGTCCGATAATGACACTTGTATCATTGGATAATCGTCTGACACAATTCTTATAATTCCGGCATTAACACCACTATGCCCAGATAAACTGCCTTTCTCTGACACTCTCTCCTTGGAATTCACTGGTCTTACTACTGCGATAATATCCAGATTAATAGAAGCCGCAAGAACTTTTCCATTCTGGTGGTCTGTGTGGTTACCGCCAATCTCACTTCTTCCCGGTGCACTGAATATAAGCACATCTCCTTCACCATATAACTGTGTAAAGCGGTTCAGAGCATTAATATATCTTTTCCTCTGGTATTCAAGCTGGCTTTTATCAATATATAAATCCTTTAATATATTATCAATGCCACCCGAACCAATTACTTCAGTTAATTCAGTAGTATTATATAATTGTGATGTAACCATCATCTTCTACCTCTTCCATAAAATATAATCTCGTTGCAAAGTCTTGAAAAAATCGGACATTTTCATTATATCCAGTTGCACTGAAACCCTGCTTTAACTTAACACCTGAATACATAAGTGTATCTCCATACGCAACATAATCTTCTGTTTCCCCGTCCATTTTCTTAAGCTTTGACAGTATATCCTGTAACATAGAACCCTGCTTAATATGTATTGGCGATACCATATTAACAAGCTCACCGAATTCTTTAATATCATATTGAAGCTTTCTGTTATAAAAATGGTATTTCTTAGCTTCATCAAGGCCTTTAGCTCTGTAACAGGCATACTGTGTGTTAGGTATAACGTGTTTTTGCATAATTAATCCGACAGCTTTCTTCTTATCCGTTGATACTACTGTCCATTCTGCCCTGTTGCCTTTACCATTATTTAATACACTGGCATTACCTGCATTTTCTTCTTCAAAGCTTTCTGTCCTGTAAAATGTACCAGTAAAGAATACATTTCTTAACTTCTTGTACAGTTCAATCTGACATTTCACAGCATTTAATTCCTCTTTATTCATATCACACATATTACATTCATAGCCAAGAAGGCCAAATGCAGCAACTGCAAATCTGCTCTCTAACGGCATATTTCTTAATGTCTGATGATTAGGACTTGCCGATACATGGGCTGAAATACACGATAACGGATAACCATAGCTGTAATTATACTGAATCTGTGCCCTGCAAAGCGCATCTGTATTATCACTTGCCCATATCTGCGGAAAATAGCATAACATTCCCAGATCAAATCTGTTGCCGCCTGCCGCACAGCCCTCAAATAATATGTCAGGAAATCTATTAGTAAGCTCCTTCATACATCTGTACAAGCCGCACACATATCTATGCGATACTTCCTTCTGCCTGTCAGGTGGCAGATTTTTAGAATAATAATCGCTGAATATTCTATTCATATCCCATTTTACATAAGATATATCTGCTGATGAGAACACCTCACTCATCTTCTCAATTATATAGTCCTGAACAGATTCATAGGTTAAATCAAGAATTCTCTGGTTACGTCCCTCTGAATGTTCTACATCTGGTATTTCAATTACCCATTCAGGATGTGCCTCATATAATCTGCTATTCACACTCACCATCTCAGGCTCAACCCATATTCCAAATTTAAGCCCGGATTCTTTTATCTTATCAGCGATGCCAGCTATTCCATTTGGAAGCTTTCTGCTATTCGGTGTCCAGTCACCTAATGAACTTGTGTCGTCATTTCTCTCACCAAACCAGCCATCATCCATAACGAACAATTCAACACCTGTATCCTTAGCCGCCTTTGCAAGCTTCACAAGCTTTCTTTCATTAATATTAAAGTATGCCGCTTCCCAGCTATTAATAAGAACAGGTCTTTCTTTGTCACGCCAGCTTCCACGCACAATGTGCTTTCTTACAAATTCGTGCATATTATGGCTCATCGAATTATACCCCTGGTATGAATAAGTAAGCACTGCCTCTGGAGCTTCAAAGCATTTTCCTGCTTCAATAATATAAGAAAATGCAGCTGGATTAATTCCCGATACAAGCCTTAATTTACCATATGAATTGACCTGTGCCGCCTCATAATGATTACCGCTGTATATAAGATTGAATCCATAACATTCACCATAATCTTCTGTCGTTGAACTTCTTCCTATCATAAAAAATGGGTTAGCTCTGTTCGATGATGTTCCTGTTACAGACTCATTTACATACTTACCTGCACGAATGGGTATTCTGCTTCTATTCATCTCCCTTGCCCACGCACCATTAAAAAAAGACAATTCATAATCACTCTCGTTTAAATCAAGCTGCATACTCATTAATCTTTCAAGCCTTACGCTCTCATTTCCTGAATTAACAAGCTTGGCACTTCTTGTTATAATGTCACATTTTTCATATACATAATAATGTAGCTCCAATGTGAGATTATAATTCCTGTCCTTAAGATAGATGACGAGCTGTTCAACATCTCCATTATCATCATAAGACCCCGGAACCGTGTCGTATTCTTCCTTGCCCTGTATAATCTCTGCCCTGTCAAACACCATATCCGTTGTACTGCTTCCATTAGGATATGTAACTTCGATAAAAGGCTCTCTTATATCGCCTTTTCCCAATGATGACATTTCAAGGCATACATCTTCCAACGAATAAGACGAATAATCTTTATTGTATACACTAGTATTACCCGGAATAAATGTATGCTTCTCTGTCATCACAGCCTCATTGGCGTGTAACTTTCTTCCATAATACAAATGCTCCAACTGCCCGCTTCCAAGCATGGCAAATACATAAGATGTATTATCAGTATCAAGCACATACATATTATTATTAATCGTTATCATTAATGGCTCTCCTTAATTCTTTCCGTTATCTCTTCCATTTTCTGCTCTGTTAAAATGTACTTTCTGTGGAAGTAAAATACTGCGATAAGCAGACCTATTATCGGAATTACTGTCATTGTCATTCTAAGTCCTACTACCGAACCACCAGCCACAGCATCTGTAACCGCATCTGTATTGCTGCTTAACCTGCACACTGAAAGGCATATTGACACAACTAATGCGGCTATGCCTGAAGCAAGCTTTACAACAAATGTCTGCATTGAAAATATAACGCTCTCATCTCTTCGCTTATTCTTAAATTCGCCATAATCAACCGTATTCGCCAGAAATATAGTCGTTAAGACTAATAACATTCCATTTGCCGCAAATATGAAAAATGCTGGAATAAACAAAATAAACACACTCGACATTGATGTGAATATAAGAATAAATAAAACTATATAACCAGCAATAGCCATAACAAAACTTACATAAAATATCTTTATTGTGTTCAAAAACTTTCTAAGAAGCGGAAACAATACCATCATTGATAATATCTGTATTGCACCACCAAATGTATTAAATAGTGTATAGCCGTTGTACCAGTCTGCACCGCCAAAATCATATTTAAAGAAATATATGACAAGATTAGAAGTTATGTACACAGATGTATTAATAAGAACAATTGTTATAACTACTGTAACAGCCTGATCATTCTGGAAAAGTGCCTTGAACATCTGCTTTACTGATACTGTTTCAACATCAACTGTTGATTTTTCCCTAATATTAAGGCAGGTAATAAATATTGCAGCAAAGAACAGTATTGATATTATAAGTGCAAACCATTTAAAACCTGCATATTCATTGCCCTTTCCAAGCATATATACACACTGCATTGTAATAATTGTAACAAGTGCTGAACCTACACCTGCACAGGAACGTGCCATTGTTGACATATTCTCTCTTTCCTTGCCGCCCTCTGTAAAAGCTGGTATCATTGACCAATAAGGAATATCCATCATTGTGTAAGTAACGCCCCACAAAACGTAAGTTACTGCGGCATAAGCAACAAGTCCGCCGCCATCAAGTGTTGGTGGTGCAGAGAACATCAGAAACAATACAACAGCATTAAGCAATGTTCCAATAAACAGCCATGGTCTGAACTTTCCCCATCTGGTTCTTGTCTTTGCAACAACTACACCCATTATAGGGTCGTTAAATGCGTCAAATACTCGTGCCGCAAGAAGTATAATCCCCATTGCTATCGCACTAACCCCAAGTATATCCTGATAATAATACAGAATATAACTTGCACAAAACATATAAACCATATCCTTGCCAACTGCACCTATGCCATAAGATGCCATTTCTTTCTTATTAAGCCCCATACGCTACCTCTTTTCTTTCTATATGTCCGATTTCTTCATATTTTTTAAGTGTCTGATTACTGCACGCCGTATTAAATGTCCGATTTCTTCATAGTCACTGCCAGTTTGACAGCCTCATATGCACCATTATATATACCCATCTGCTTATTCTTCTTTATGTTCTCACACATATCTGTAATGTATGTATCATCTTCCATAAACAGCTTTATCATCTGTAAAGTATGAGGTATATCCCTGCACTCAAGTGTTCCGTCACCTATCTCTGCTGAATGAACAGCACCCCACTGTTCGTGTCCGCCAACTCTCTTTATGAATAACTTTGGCACTGGATAGAATGCTAATTCACTTGGTTTTGTAACAAGCACATCTGCACTCCTCATCAAAAGGTTAGTACAATACACTGCCTCGAATATATTCTTGTGATAAAAGCCGTGGATACCTGTTATATTATCAGATGTGTCTTCACTTGAATTATCTGCTGTAATATTCTTAGAATTATCATCTCTATTGTTATCTGTCACTACATCAGAATTGTTTATCTGGCTGGCTGATAATGCCTTAGTGGCAAATGCCTTCGTATCTTTCCAGTTGTCAAAATGCTCTGTTGTCAGTTCTCTCATCTGTGGGATATCTCTTATAAGTTCGTCCCATACATTTTTATAATCACCAACATTAACATATAACACTGCCTTATTCTTCTTAATATAAGGAATAAGGTATTTAATTATATGGGCAAATATCTCTTTCTGTGCACCTGCGCCACCAATTGTAAGCAGAAATCTCATAGGCTTTCCGTTCTGTTTTCTTGCTATTCTTGCATTGCAGTCAGCCTCAATATTAGCTACAAGCTCGTGGTCGATATAATGTCCTGTGTATACAAGACTATCTGCTGGCATTTCATTTAACACCTTATTTCCGTCCATTCCATTAAGTATCCTGTAACCTTGATAAGCATAATGAGTCTGGACTGTATGAATACTTCCTTCTGACAAATGCAATGCCATTGGCCAGTTATCCGGTATTGCATTAACAACATTTTTCATACCTGCGTGTACTGCCGCCTGTGCCGGCCATACGTGAGTTGCAATAACCGGAATATCTTTAGGAACATTCTTATATACAGGTGCCATAAGCTCTGCATTCTTCTGGTCTGAAGCGTTATAGGAAAGCTTTCTGAAACCCTCGTAATTCATTGGTTCCCACACCAGTCTGTTAAACAGCCTGCTCTTTTGTGATAACCTTGAACCAAGTGAATACAGGTCGTTCTGTGCCCTTATAACTTTAGTACAGGTTGTATTATCATAAGAATTAAGATCCATCCAGTAAGGAATATATCCAAGTGCATTAGCCGCTGAAGCAATCGCCATTGATATTCTGTAATGTCCAAAACCCATTCTTATATTGCCAACTATAATACCTTTATCAGTTTCAAATTCTTCTTTATTACCATTAGATACGCTGGCAGGCTTATCTGCAACTCTCACATCATACACGCCAAGCATATCACCTATGTATTTGTTCTTCTTTATTGTCACCCTATAGTCGGCATTGCTGTCATCACCATATTTTCTTGCGTATTTCTTTTTGGAATTAATAGCTTTTCTATATGCCTTTCTATCAATTTCATTGTTAAATATAACCTTTGATTTGTCCTGCATTATATATTTCTCCTTTTTATTATCAATTACCTTCCTTAACTGCCACACCATCTAATAATATTCCCACAATCTCATCAAGTCCCTGTGTATATGTCATTCCTGCCCTCATAAGAATATCTCTTTGGAAAAATTGTTCTATTGATGCCTCCATCATCATCTTAAACATCAATAAATTAACCGGTCTTATCACTCCTTCCTCAATCCCATGTTCCAAAAGCTTAATCGTTGTCTCCCAGCCATTCTCCAGACGTTCTTCAACGTGTCTGTATATCTCCGGGAATTTGTCTTTTAACATATACAATTGTCTTAAATCAATATCTTTATAACTCTCAGGCATAACTCCAAGAATACGTCTTATCTTCTCAATTGTTGATAATGTATCATCTTCTATTATCTTTGATTCGCTCTCTTTAATCGTGTCAAACAGATAATCTACCATCTCCATAAACAGAGTGTTCTTATCTTTAAAAATTGTATATATTGTCTTCTTACTCATTGCAAGAATAGAAGCAATATCGTCCATTGTAAATTTAAGGCCTTTTTGATTAAATGCCTGTATCGTTGCCTGTAAAATCTTCTCTTTATTATCCATAATGCTCCTTTTAATGTTGTGTATCAGTGACGCTTATAAAACAAAAAATCAAGGAAACTATTTCTTTTGTTTTAGTTTCCTTGATTGTATCACATTATTTTATTGGGTACAATTGCTATTTTTATATAATTATTCCGAATATTTTTAGTAGTTTCCTACAATTTGTTGTATATTTTGTATTATCTTCTTATTATCGTTATCATATATTTTGTTATACCTGCATTATATACCTGCAACCATACAGAACGTTATTTTTTCAGATTTTTCTGTAATACACCGATTAATTCATCAATAACTATTGGTTTGGTTAAGAATCCATCCATACCGCATTCCAGTGCTTTCTTTTTGTCCTCATCAAATGCATTGGCAGTCATGGCAAGAATGGTAATTCCAGCCAGTGCCGGGTCATTCAGAGCACGTATCTGGCGGGTAGCCTCATATCCATTCATTACCGGCATCTGCACATCCATCAGCACCAGATCATAATCACCCGGCTTCGAATTCTTAATTTTCTTAACTGCCTCTGCTCCATTTCCGGCAGTATCAACCTGGCATCCATATCCATTAAGAATCTCCACTGTAATTTCACTGTTTAGTTCATTATCTTCCACAAGCAATATACATCTGCCTCTGAAATCTGAACCTGATGCTAAAGGGCGTGTATCCTCTGCTTCTGCCTGCATCTGTCCAATGGCAATCATCAACGTATCTCTGATATCTGACATGAACATTGGTTTTGCACAGAAAGCAGTTACCCCTGCAGCTCTGGCTTCCACTTCGATATCTGACCATTCATAAGCAGTCAGGATAATGATTGGTGTATCATCACCAAGGCTGCGAATCTGGCGGGTGACTTCAATGCCATTCATATCCGGCAGACGCCAGTCGATGATATAAGCGTGGAATGCATCTCCCAGTTCCATAGACTGTCGTGCACGAAGAACAGCTTCCTTTCCGGAAAGTGTCCATTCTGAACGCATTCCAATCCTCACAAGCATTTTTGTCACACTGTCACAGGTATTGAAATCATCATCTACAACCAGTGCCTTAAGGCCTTCCAGTTCTGCAATCTTCTCTGTCTGATGCTGCTTAAACTGAATCCGAAATGGCAGACGGACAATAAATTCAGTACCTTTGCCCTGTTCTGTCTGAACCTCAATCGTTCCACCCATCATATCTACAATATTCTTGGTAATGGCCATGCCAAGTCCTGTACCCTGAGTCCTGCTGACTGTGGAAGTACGCTCTCTCTCAAAAGGAGAAAAAATCTTCTTTACAAATTCTGTACTCATGCCGATTCCGTTATCCTTTACCCGGATCTCGTACAGTCCACTGTCCTTTACTGTCCCTGGGAACTGCTTCAACCTTACAGAAATAGTTCCTCCTGCAGGAGTAAATTTAACTGCATTAGACAAAAGATTTAAAAGTACCTGATTCAGTCTTGTCTTATCACAATAAACATCCTCATTTGTCACATCCATTGCATCCATATAAAGATCCAGCTGCTTTGCATAAATCTGCCCACTTATGATGGTCTTCAGATCATGAAGTACATCCGACAGGCTTACCTCAGTTTCTTCCAGATGAATTTTTCCACTCTCGATACGGCTCATATCCAATATATCATTTATCAGTGAGAGAAGATGATTGCTGGAGGAAAGAATCTTGCCCAGATAATCCCGGACTCTTTTTTTATCATCAATATTACTTACCGCCAGTGTGGTAAAACCGATAATCGCATTCATTGGTGTGCGGATATCGTGAGACATATTGGAAAGGAAAGTACTCTTTGCCCTATTTGCCGTCTCTGCAGCACGTACTGCCTCATAAAGTGCCTGATTCATTTTCCAGTCAGCAGTACGATCTGACATAACCAGGATATATTTCTTTTTACCGTTTACTTCACTGCCCATTGCAATATTATGGAACCGGCGTTTTTCTCCTGTCCTCAGATGAACATATTCAAAATCCCATTCTCTCTGTCCATTAACCTGTATTTCTTCCAGATAATTTTTCTCTGGATCTCCCTGTTCTGCTATATGCAGTTTTCCCAGAATATTAATATCTTTACGAATCTGTTCTACCGTAATGCCAAGCAGGTTTTCCACATTAGGACTAACATAATCTGCATGGTATGTTTTTGCATCCAGCATCAGGAAATCGTCATCCACATTCATTGAAAGCTTTTGAAACAGCTCATCCCGGTACAGTATCTCCGTATCTTTTTTCTTTAAGTTTATCCTGCTTTTTTGAATAACAAGGCTTATAGAGAATGCGGCAATACATAACACAACCGCACTGACAAGAAGTATCGTACTACGCTGCAGACTGTTCATACTGTCATTGACGATATCCGCCTGTACAAGTCCTAAGAACATCCAGTCCTGGATATCCGATTTTTCATAGACCAGATAGTAGCTCCTTCCATCCAGATTTAGCAGCATCGCATCGGTACGTCCTGCTTTAAACTTATCCAAAAGCTCATTGACCTCTTTTTCAGACATATCAGAATGCTCTCTTAGAAACCCGAAGAAATTATACACATTCCCCCATGATGCAGAAGAATGATCCACCACAACACGGCCATCCGGATGAACAACAAAACTCTGGGCATTTCCATTGAAAACAGAGATATCCAGTACATTTACGATATCAGAGTTTTCATAGGCAATAGCAATCGCATCATATTCAAATCCCTGATAAATTCCATGAGCCTTAGGAGTGGCAAAAACAAGCAGCTGGGATTTTCCTGGAACTGCTGCATTCGCAATAACATCTTTTCCCTGCCGGATTTCCTCTTCAATATTTTCCTGTAATCCAAGATACCCGGTATTGCCTGTTATAACCTTATAGTTCCCGTCAGCTGACAGAAAATAAAATTCTACAAAGCCTGCATCTTCCTGTGCTTTCTTTATATAATCACGAATTTCGTCTTCACTAGGGATATTCTGCAGATTCTCACCCCACATATGAAGATAAGTCAGATTCTTATCTGTCAATTCTCTCAGCATATTATCAGACTGATGAAAAACTTCCGTCAGATGAGAAACGCTTTCCTCATAAACAGTTTTCGATACAAATCTAAAATATTGGAAAATCAGCAGAATAATGCACGCAAAAACAGCTATAAAGGCCGCTATCCTAAATCTTTTTCCCATAACAGTTCTCTTTCTGCCTTTATTATGATTCTTAATATCCATACTTCTCACCTCAAGGTCATGTAGTCTTTGGGCTCTGCAAGAACGGCATTATTCTCTGACACAGATTCTGTCCAGGTATCTTTTACAGTGGTATCTGCTGCATCAAACACAATATTCTCATCTGCCGGATAAGCTTTCATGTGTTTAGGTATCGCAAGACAGGTTACTGTAAAAGTATCATTGTCCTGAACTTTCTTTCCATCCTTTGTAACTTTACTCAATGTATAACCATCATCTGTTTCTTTGATTTCCACAGAAATGCCACTGAACACAGGCAGAGAACCACGGTTAAATGGTATAAAGCCTCCCTCATAGCCTTCTATAAAGTTTTTCACTGTCTCTTTTAGCTCAGCCCCACTCATTTTGCTGCTATAAGCTGAAAGACTATTTGGCATAATCATGCTTCCCACCATTTTTTTGGTGTATCCGGCTTTCAACACATTTCCTGTAAAGCTGTTTCCGGTTGCAATAAGCACATCTGTCCCATAAATGCCACGCAGAGTGTTGGCCATAACCGAATATGCCGCATTTCCGCCGCTGCTATGAAAACGGTTGGAATAAGATTTCTGTGAATCCAATATTACTTTCTCAGAAGCGGATTTCTCCTCAAGGAGCTGGGAATTAAATGACTGATAAGCCTGCTCTGCATCATATTCTCCTGTGATCATTTTAGAGACCACATCCTTGGAAACCAAGAAAAAGTCATTTGACGCAATGCGGATATACATATGATTTTCTTCTATCACAGGTTTCACATCTTTCAGATATTCTGTAAGCTTAAGATTCACATCCTGACTGTAGCTTAACAGATCCTGTCCATCACTAATAATCCGGTTCTGTGCATCCTCTGAAAGCATTGTGTTCAGCACCTTCATTGCCTTCTTCCGGCGTGTCGCATCCTTTGTCAGGTCACTGTTTAAAGCCACCTGAAAGTACGGCGTAGTCATAAGCCACTTTTCACCATTCTTCTGAAAGAATGGAAGAAATGTTGTGTTAATTCCCTGATCCCGAAACATTTTTACTCCAGAAGAGCTTCCAAAGTACATTGCAAGCTTTCCACTTTGATACATCTCAACTATATCATCATAATTCATATCCAGATCAGCCGGACTCAGACCAGTATCCTTGATAAACTGTTCCATGTTTTCAAAAGCCTCCGGCCAGATGATGCTGTCCAAACCTTCTCTCTTTGTATTATCAGGATCACTGTAGATAGTACGCCACTTGCGACCATCTACAGAAGACAACTCTGATGCAGACAGACCCTGCAGTGTTTCCATACAAGTATAATCATAATAATAATCCGCAGTAAACCCACGGATTCCCACTTTGTCAAATGCCTGACAAGCAAAAACAAAGCTTTCATAATCTGTTGGAAGAGGGATATCATACTTTTCAAAAAGATCTTTGTTGGCTATAAAACCATGTGCATCCGCACACACCGGAACCCAGTTTATGCTTCCATCCTCATTCATAAAATTGCTAAGGTAACTATCATAGACAGCACCGGCCGCATTGGTTGTGGATAGATCCATCAGACCATCTTTAAGTGGACTCGCATCATGCAGTGAAAAACGACAGCAGGTTATAATATCTGGCAAGCCACCATTTTCCTTAAGAAACTTGTAGAAATCCAGATTATTATTCCCTACTACAAATTCAACATTGACATCCGGAAGCTGTTCCTGGATGTATGGTGCATATCTTTCATATAAGCTTGTGCTCCATAAGTACACAGTAATTGTTTCTGCATCCTCTTTTTCAGCACTTTTGCCTACACAACCTGACAAAAGTGATATAGCTGTCACCATTACCAGAAGTGCCGGCAAAACTCTGTTCCATTTTTTCTTTTCCACTCCTACTCCTCCTCTGAGTTCCCTTTGCATTTTTCTATTTTACAATGTCAAAATATCCAATGATTCCGATATATCCATCCTTCTTTAAAGGAGACCACAACGTATGCAATTTCAGTTTATACATCTGACTTTCATTCTCCACTTTTGCTTTTATCTGCACAGAAATTTCTTTATTATATACAGATGTCTGATGTAAGAAAACTTGAATACGTTGAGCTTCTTCCCTATTTATTCCAAATTCTTTGAACAGATTGAAATTCGGATTATTTACCTGACATAATATCTGCTGTTTTTCATTTAATATAGTTAACTGACCTGAAGCCGCATTATAATCAATCGAATATAAGCCACTGTTTGATTTGAAGAAATCGATCTTTTCCTGCATAACCTTTATAAGACTCTGCGAATAAATCTGGTTCGGTAAGGATTTATCGCTGAGTATTTCATTTGAAAGTCTCTGTGCTTCATTATAATATTTATTATCATCATTCTCTTTGCTAATCAATTTAGAAAACGATGGGCTTAGTTCTTTAAAGCACTTAAGGAGTATCGGATTAAACTGACCGCATTGTCCATCCAGAATCATCTTAATTGCTGTATTATGATCAAATGCTTTCTTGTAACATCTTTCACTGGTGAGTGCATCATAAACATCAACGATTGATACCACCTGTGCAGCGATTGGTATTTCTTCACCTTTCAATCCATCCGGATAGCCCTTTCCGTCCCATCTTTCATGATGCCATCTGCAGATTTCCCATGCGGTATGTACCAGTGGATGATCTTGTGGAAAATCCATATCCTTAATTATAGCTGCACCAAGCTCACTATGGGTCTTCATAATCTTAAATTCTTCATCTGTAAGTCTGCCTGGTTTATTCAATATTTCCTCTGGAATACGAATCTTACCAATATCATGAAGTGAAGATGCCGTTGTGATTAAAGCAATGTCTGCCTCTGTCAGATGATATTCATCCGTTGTTTTTGCCAGTTGTCTTAACATCATTTCTGTTGCTGTTTTAATATGCAGGATATGTTCTCTGCTCTCGCTGTTACGGGATCCCAATATATTACTCATAATCTGAATCATGATATTGTTATTTTCTTCTTTTTCGTAAACCTGATTATAAACCACATTTATCAGATGCTTTTGATTCATATAGAGTCCCAATGTATTCTGAACTCTTTTCTGCACAATCACAGAATCAAACGGACGTGTGATATAATCTGTGATTCCCAGCTCATATGCTTTACGCATAGTATCAACATCAGCTTCAGAAGATATCATGATTACAGGAGTTTCATTAATACACTGGCTTTCTTTCATTATTTCCAGGACTTCAAAACCATTCATCTGTGGCATATTGATATCTAAAAGCATCAGATCAATCCCTATATTTTCTCCTATCATCTGGATTGCCTGATTTCCGTTTTCAGCTTCCAGATAATTATAAGTTTCTCCGAGAATCTCCTTCAATATGTCCCTGTTTAATTCTGAATCATCTACAATTAAGATTTTTTGTCTTTTATCCATACTTTTTATTTCCTTTATCTGTGTGGGTTTTATTATGCTCCAAACACCTGCTCAAAGACAGAAGGTCATGTCGCATTACTTAATGCGACAATCCATTCTTTATTTCTTCAATCATCAGCTCATATACTTCCGTTACTTTTTCCATTGCCTCTTGTATCCCCGGCTGCTCTCCGGTTCTATCTCTCAAAAGTTCTGTCAATTCATTACTAACCTCATATAGACGGTCAAAAGAAAGATTCTGACAAACCCCTTTAAGTGTGTGTGCACTACGGAAAGCATCTTCATAATTTTTATCTTTCAATGCCTGTTTTAGCTGCAGATAACTCTGATCTTCAAGAAACTTTAATGTAAATTTCCTGATAAGAGCTTCGTTTGGAAGGCGTCTTAAGACATCTTCATAGTTTCCTCCGATAGCTTTATAGCATTCCTGTATTGTCATACTTATGTCCTCCTGTCTATATTTCACTGCTTATTTGTCACTGCCATATCAATATTTCACCAATTTATGAATTACTTTTATCAGTAATTCAACATCAAGAGGCTTAACAATATGCTCATTCATTCCTGCTTCTTTAGCTTTAAGCCTGTCCTCCGTAAATGCATTTGCTGTCATTGCAATGATTGGTATTGTCTTTGCATCCTCTCTGTCCAAAGACCTTATCTTCTTTGCGGCTTCATAACCATTCATAACTGGCATCATAATGTCCATAAGAATGGCATCAAATTCACCTGGTTCACTTTTTCTGAATAGCTCAACAGCTTCCTGACCATTCCATGCTTTTGTCACGTCAGCGCCTCCATTCTGAAGCACAAATTCAGCGATTTCCATATTCAGCTCATTATCTTCTGCCAGAAGAATATGCAGTCCCTTTATAGATTTTTCTGATACATTCCTCTGTTCTTCACGTTTATCCGCATCTGGATCTATTTTAAACGGAATCCGTATAACAAAGGTAGTTCCTGCTCCTTCTTCACTTTCAAAGGAAATGCTTCCTCCCATTTTCTCTACCAGATTCTTTGCAATTGACATTCCAAGTCCTGTTCCGGCAAATTTTGTACGGCTTCCTGTGTGTTCCTGTGCAAATGGTTCAAACACACATTTCTGGAACTCATCAGTCATTCCGATTCCAGTATCACGACAAACGAATTCTATTGTCGTCATTTCTGGTTGTTCGGATGGGATTTCCATACAGCTGATATAAATATGTCCGTTTTCTCTGTTATATTTCACCGCATTCGACAGTATATTCATCATCACACGTTTCACATACCCTGGACTTCCAATAAAATCCTGGTGTGTGATTTCTTTTTTCTCCCACTCTATCTGGATATTCTGTTCTGAAGCCATCTGCTCAATCACAACAAATACTTCCCTGGAAATACTGCCCAGATTAAATGGAATCTCTTCCAGAACGATTTCACCTGACTCAAGCTTGCTCATGTCCAAAACATCATTTACCAGTTCCAGCAACAGATTAGATGCCTCTTTAACCTTTGTTCTGTATTCCGTCTGTTTCTTTATATCATCTGCATAATGGTCTGCCATATTGACAAAACCGCAGATTCCATTGATTGGAGTCCGTATATCATGACTCATTCGCTGAAGGAACTCGGTTTTTGCCTCATTGGCAGCTTCTGCCTTTTTTGCAGCTATCAGAAGTTCTGCCTTATATTTTTCATCTTTTTCCTGTTCTACTTTCTGATGCATCAGATTAGTTCTGTATGTCCAGAACCAAAATGTACTAAACAGCAGGCAATAAAGGAAAATAACACCTGCTACACTTAATGGAAGGTTGTGAAATACTTCTGTATCCGGAAGATATGCATAAATATAATAATCCCTCTGCTTAAGCATGATTCCGTAACATCCGGTTCCTTCATTCTTCAAATGATAAATGTGCTGACTGTCTGTATGCTTTTTCATTTCCTGAATAACCCCACTGCCAGTTGTATTCTGTCCCAGAAGGCTCTCATCATTACTGGCAACAACTATTCCATCGTCTGCGATAATAATCGTTCCATCTTTCTGGACACTATATCCGTTTAAAAGCCCCTGTATCGTCAGGGTATAATTTCTGGCAAATTCAGGAGATGTGTAATAGTAGATTGCCACAATGCCCGGTGCATCTTTTCTGGCGCAGGCTGCAATATCAATATAGGAACCATCTTCCCTTGTAAACCGTTCTGAATAAGATCTTTCTTCATATCCGGCAAAATCCATGATAATATCTTTTTGCAGATACTCCGTAATCTCATTGGTCAAAGATTCATCCGTGCTGTATTCACAGTCCGTCTTTCCTTCTTTATCCAGTATAATGATACCATCCACCCATAGAGTCTGCAGATTTTCTTTCAGAAAATCCTGGCTCAGCCAACCACCGTTTCCTATTTCCATGTGAATATTTGTACTCATCTGTCTGGCACTTTCAATGGTACGTAAAAGACTTTTAGATTCTGAAGATTCATTATAATGTGTGTAGGTTGAGCACTGCACCTTAACATAGTTTACAATCTCCACCATTCTTTTCTCTGCTTCTGATTTTTCTGCATGGAAGAAATAAAACAGAGAGACTACAGCCACACAGATTCCCATCAGACCTCCAAGCAGCTGGATTCGTTTTTCTTTTTTCTTTCTCTTAATATCCAAAATCATCCACCTCCAGATACTTCTGGGGATCATCCAGATATTTTTCAATAATTTTCAAGGATGTGCCATCCTTACGCATTTCTTCAATGGTCTTGTCCATCTGCTCACAGATTCCTCTGTCATCATCTTTTGCAAAAGCAACACCTATTCCCGTAATCATCAGCGATTCTTCCAGAATACGAAAGTCTATGTCATAATCTTTCATATACTGGACGATTGATTCCTCGTGTGCGGCAACTGCATCTACATATCCCTTCCCAAGAAATGTATATATCAGCTCCCTGTGTCCAAGACTGATCAGATTTCCCAGTTTATGGATTCTGTCATCCAACCGGTTAAGAAAAATACCTTCCGGTTTGGTTGTGGACTGGACAGCCAGATTCTTTCCCTCCATGTCACTCAGCTTATAGATATCACTGTCCTCATTTACAGCGACCACCTGACGGCTTGCTATGTATGGTCCCGCCCAGCGGTAATCGTCAAGGCGTCCTTCCATAGAAAAACAGCCCATGATACAATCAATCTCGCCACTCTCTACCAGTTCTTTTTTCTTCTCCCAGTTAATCTGGACAACATTCACCTGATATCCCATTCTTTTGAAGGCTTCTGTAGCTAGTTCTACATCTATACCCGTCGGTATACCATCCTCATTCAGATAATTGTATGGGGGATAGCTGTCACTGCCGAGGGTAATAACAGGCTTTTCTGATTCTTCTTTAGTGTTATCTGTGTTTTTACACCCTGCCAGGGTAACTGCTAAAATCCCCGCAAGCAGAATACCTGCAATAACTCTTTTCCCTTTCATTTTCCTTCTATTCCTAACTATGCTTTTCGTTTTTTTATTTGATTCACTGACATTTTACAGGCCATTTAGCTTTTCATCTCAAACGTCACATCATCAATAATATCATTATCTAAACATTGTTTTAATATAATCATCCTTCCAACAATTCTATAAATAAACGTTGCTTTAAATGCTCTACAAAATCTTTATTATTCATATATCTTTACCTTGTCCCTCCCTATACTTTCTAACATAGTATTATATACTTTATTTTCACTTAAAGCATTAACATCTATCATATTAATCTCAATTCTACAATATTTTTTATTTTTTTGCATACGTATATTTATTAAATTCCAGTACATAAATTCAAGTACATTATATCGTAAATAACTAAATATTATAATATTCTTCTTTCGACATATACTTTTCAAAAATTTCTCATGATTATTTTTTAGATGTTATCTTATTTACAGCCTTCTTATATTTTCATTATCTGACTTCTCAATATAAAAAAAAATCCTGCAAAGCAGGATTCTTAGCCTATGGTGGTTCTTACACTTATACAACTTCCTCATTAGGTGGAACTCACCATAAATCATACATTTTCATTGTTTCTCTATCTCGATATTCATGCTTTTCATAGTATCCAATCAGCTTGCCACTATCTCTAAGCGCCACCATATATACATCTTTATTCTGCTTCTCATTATGAAATGTATACACAATATTATGGCTTTCGTCCTGTGCAAACCATTCTGTCACCTGTCTTATCTTTTCCTGTGATTCCTTATTATGACATTCCAGCAGGCTTCTGCCAATCAGCTTGTCTCCGCCACGCTTTGCATAATTAACAACTGCAGCTGGATTCATATATATTATTTCATGATTAAGATTGCATATAACGACTGCGGCTCTATCCTGATCTATGATACTTTTAAAATAACTTATATTAATCTCTGACATAAATAATCCTCCTAGTATAAAATATAATCTTTCTGATATAGAATAACATAATTATTATCTGTTTCCATTACTTAATTTTATCTCATATCATTTTCATATCATTTTATTTAATAATCTGGATACTGATGACCTGTTATGTTCAATTTTATGGTCGATATGATTCTAAAATATCCTGTATATCATTATTATTAATGTTTCCGTTCAACACATCACCATTAGGAGAAAAACTAATCGCCCGAACATCAAATATATCTTCTTCATAAGGAGACGAATATGCGACACCATCCTCAAAATACTCACTAAGATATTTCAATGCATTTCCACTCGGAAAAACAATATTCCCACTTCCTATAGGAATATGCAAGTCCTTAAATTTCCCCAATACTTCTTTCGTTTTAAGATTATATGGATTATTATCTTCTTCACTAACAAGCCATGCTGGACTTAATTTAACGGGAATCTTTGATTTCACAACACATTCAGCAAAATATTTTACCGGTTCAAGAGGAATTGTTTCCTGATGAAATGCATCAACAGACAGCAATAAGCTATTTACCCCGCTTTTCTCAAGCATCGTAACCACTTCTTCTATACGTTCCCTTTTTTTAGAAAAAAAGCCATTGGTAATTAACTGTTTTTTTTCGATTCCCATGTCCGTTGCCGTTTTGTGAATAGTGCAAACAATATCCGGATATATCAGCGGTTCACCACCAAAAGTCATCAACGATTCAATTTTATATTTTTCACAAATCTGTCGAACAGACTTTACTGCAAGTTCTGTATCAATATGTCCTTTACAATTTATATGATCACCTTCAGAACAATGTTTACATTTTCCAGTACACGCCATTGTAACAACAAATTCAATTCGATTTAAATTTTTTACATATTCATTCATAAATAAACTACATTCCTTCCAAAATAACATTTTATAATTCGTTTTTTCACCATCTATTCTCCTTCTATAGCATAAAATTATTCATTTAATTCTGCTTCAATTTCTTCAATAGTCGGCATACTAGCTTTACGAATATATCTGTAAATTATATTGATACCTTTACAAATACATTTTCCTACATAATATACATTCTCCGTAAAATGACACCTTTATAGACAGTTTCCATTTTCACTTGTAGCTCCGTTGGTGCTTTGTTTGTTATAATCCTAAATATTCACTTGGTAAAATTGCCTTTATGTCTGATATAGAATAATCTGGCACATTTCTTGTCACAATATAATCTGCACCATAACTCTTTGCACACTACATCTGTAAGCAGTCCTCAAAACCAGAAAAATCTTCGTTTGCAAGACCAGATAATAATTTTGCTTTGTCTATGCCTTCAACATCAAAAATTGTACATAGACTTGACAATATTTCTCTGCGTTCCTTTGCTGTATAATCTTTTCTTAATATGAAGAACATATTAGATATTGAGTGTGCTGCAATACTGCCTTTTGTATCCGCTTCGGTACATGACAAGATTACTTTCTTTGCATCCTCAAAGAATGGCTCTCTTTCCAGAAGATAATCAAGCAGTACATTAGTATCTATCAGAATTTTACCTGCCATACTTATCTTCCCTATAAGAAGCTAATTCTGCAGCATCATCTGTAACAGTTCCCTTTTTGCGTAACTGTTCTAATCTGGCAAATGCTTCTTTCCTTTCGCTATTGGTATCGTTATATAATCCGTTTACCCCTTGCATTATCTGAATCACAAAGGATAATTTATCTTCTGGTATCTTTTCCAGTTCCATCATTGCACTCTGTCTTAACGCTGTCATAGGTCATACCTCCTTTAAAATTTCGAATAAAACGCATGTTTCAAAATTACAAATTATTCACCCTCATTTTGCTTATTCTGCATGTTCTGCATGTTCCTTAATAGGTTCAAGATATTCCTCTGGCACTCTCAATTTTATGTCTTTAATTTTTTTCATGGATTTTTTCAAGCTGTCTTTCTGTTCATCTGTAGCCTTTGCCAACATTATATCCGCTCTTTCCCTATATATAAATACATATCATATGCTTACATAGTATACATATTCATATATAGTATAACATACTAATTATCTGTTTCCATTACTTGATTTTATCTCATATCATTTTATTTAATAATCAGGTTACTGATGACCTGTTATGGTTCAATCTACTTTTTAACTCCAAAATATTATGCTTTATTTGCTCAATGACTATCTTAAATTCCTCATCGCTTTTTCCAGTTGGATCTTCAAGTCCCCAATTATCATCAAATGATCTGCCTATAAATGGACACTCTACATTACATCCCATCGATATTGCAATATCCGGATCTGGAATATCACTAACCAGCTTACTGAACTGTCCTTCTGCTTCCATATCTATATTATATAATTCCTTCATAATACGGACAGCATCCTGATTAATCTGTGGTTTTGTTTCTGTACCCGCCGAATAACTTTGAAACACATCTGATGCCAGATGTCTTCCAAAAGCCTCAGCAATCTGACTTCTACATGAATTATGAACACAAATAAAAGCTACTTTTACATTACTCATAAAATGGACACCTCTCCTTTATACATTGCTCATTAAAATCTGTGAATCCACATTGCATTTGTTCATATTGCAATGTTACTCCATAATGAGTATTCACATAATCAATACCATTCTTAAATGCTATTTCCATCTACTCAATCCCCATCACATATCCAAACATATATCATCAATAAATCCTATTCACAATAAAATAACTGTTTCGTACTCTTAGGTTTATCAGGAATACTCATTTTTAATATTCCTCTTTCAACTAATGGCATAACATATTTTTTCATAACATATGACACTGAATTTATACCTAAATAATGACAAATTTCATTTCTTGTTCTAGGTGTCTTACAGAATATAATTAAATTTTTCTCTTCGCTGCTTTCAATCATTTTATTATCTTCATTTTCTTTGTATTTATATAATTTAACTATAAAGCAGCCCCTTTCGTCCAAGAATTCTGGCTCAGGTAAATTATATTCACGCATTGCCCTTCTTATAGTAGGAATACCTGAATATCTATTTTCTGTAATTTTCAACACCTCTAGTTCTAATGCAATTATTGGATTTCTCGTGTCTGGTTGTACTTTTCCCAATTGGTCTATTCTTATTCTTCCATATATTCCACCTGGATTTCTAATCTCTATTCTATTTTCAAACATAATAATCTGTATAGGCATGCCTTCTGTATGAATACTATAATCACGATGCACTAATGCATTAAGGATAGCTTCCCTAATAGCTGTAATTGGATAATCTGTACGGTCTTTACGTTTTCCTGTTTCAGAGTCAACTATTGTTTTCACTCTCATATTCCTATTAACAAATTGTATTGCACCATCAAGCATTTCTGCTATATTGCCTTCAATTCGCTGATTATCCAGAAATCTTTCTCCCATATCCCCAACTTCACCTATTTCATTACCAGGTACAACTGTTGCTATAATACATAACTGCGGAAAATATGCCTGTGGATAAAGGCTAAAATTCATAACCGAACTTAAAGTAATCTTATTATCTCTCTTTATACTCATTAATTCGTATATATCCTCATCTGAAATTGCAGCTAATCTTGGCTTACCCTGTTTTAATAATTGAATATAATTACTCAGCAAATTATAATCTAGTGATGCAAATGTCACTCTATCAACAACTCTAACATCATCCTGATACTTTTTTCTGTATGCCTCATAGCTATATACTTCATATTCTGTCATTGGCTCATCGCTATCACCTACACGTATGTACGAACCTTTTACTACCCCTTTTCCTTTGTAATAGACAGGTCTGTCATAAATATCTGCCCCAGGTATTTCTGCTGAAACAAAAAATTTATTTTCCTTCTCTATAACTGTAAGTAATGGTCTGACAATCGGCTGCATCTGCAAACATTGTTCATTTATTTTCTTTTGGATATCTTGCGAATCATATACCCCAACTTCTTTAAAATCTTGTTTTTCATCTATACCAAATATAATAATTCCACCGTCATCCTGATTGGAAAAACTTGACAATGTATCATATAAATGTGTTGGACATCCTTTTTCAGCACTTTTTAATTCCAATGTTGATGTTTCACATTTATATTTTTGAATATATTTTAGTTTCTCTATTAACTCTTCACTTGTCATTTTAGTTCCTCCTTTTATTCTTTATATAAATCTTAACATTCATTTCATTTATATGCAAGAAACTTAAATTATATTCATTAATTCAATACAATTTTATCTTCATAGCCACGCTAATTAATTAAACAACTTAAATATCAGCAAATAAACTTAATTTTTAATCAACTAACTTGAATTTTTATCAAAATAACTTAAATTTAAGCTCCAACAACTCAAATATTTCAGTTGTTAAAATTCAGATTTAACTTAAATCAAATTAATTTATACCTATTCCTATAATATATTTAATAAAAAACATTCATTTCTAAAAAAATCAAAATAATATTTTTCTCTTATTCTCCCTCTCCAACTCTATATACAACTATCTTCTCCCTCTCTGCCTCTCCGTCCGATACGTCACTGCAATCAATCTCGTGAACAAATGTCACATTATATTCATGTGACAGGCACATAAGATACTCATCTGACGGATAATAACACATAATAAGCATTTCCCTTTGAGCCTCATAATAGCTGTCTATAATATTCGCCAGCACACTCTTGAATATCTCAATAGAAAATGGATTAAAAAAGAAAAATCTGTCCACATTATCTGCAATCTTAAAACCAACTGCATCTTCACATAGGAATTGTACTCTGTTACCTGACACCGTGTCCGCTTTATTGGCTAACGCCCGGTTATAAATCCGCTCGTCATACTCTATACCAATAGAATGACATTTTGTCTGATATGCCATAAAAATGCTTACTCTGCCTTTTCCACAGCCATAATCCAACAATGTATTATTTTTACCTATAAATCCTGTATTAGCCAGTCTTTCCAATACTTCGTATGAGGTTGGTTCATATGGATACCTGAATGTATCTGACCTTGTGTCATCACGTCCAGTTGTCTTTATTCTTAAGAACTTTTCCCATTCTTTTTCTTTCATTATTAATATCCTCTTACATCAAAATTTCTATAAAATGTATATTTCGTGTATACATATTCATACTAAGTTATATCTATTTATATTAATTGGCTAAGCATCCAAATCATCTGTATTAAGATAATAATATTTCATTCTTATAAAAATATCATCATTTCTCCAAGTTTTATCCATCCTGTCAATAATGATATTCTTTATAAATTAATTTATAATTAATCATATAACTTTTTGTTAAATATAAAGTGTTTTAAGATACAAACAACAAGAATACGATGGAAGTATTAACTCTGTTGCTAGTAATATTTGCGGCTCTGTCTTACATAGACGATCATAATAATAAAAAGAAATAGCATCCCACTCGCCCAAGTAGATGCTATTTCAAATTTGATATAAATTCAACTGAGGACAAATCGGAGTCATATCCGATTCACTTTCTAAGTAAATTATATACTAGGGTGCTTGATTTTTCAAGCACCCTTTTTCTTTTAACTATCCAATAAACTGTGCCTTTGCCTCCTCGAAGTTCTTTCTCTCAATCGTGATTGTCAGGTATCTTTCCTGTTCAATCCCCTGTCTGCCCTCAATAATTTCCCCCTCAATAATCTCATTGTAGATTCTACGGTAATTATTGAAGTCATCATTTCTTTCTGCAATAAAAACCTTATCACGGAGTTCTTTCATGTTTTTGTTCTTATTGTAAATCGTAATCTTATAATTACAATCCAGTGAATTTAAGATACACATATGAATAGTTGTGTTTATCCTGCTAACACTTATAGTATATACATTGACTTGATAACAAAATTTATGTATAATTTTGTTATCAGACAAGGAGGTGTTTTTATGCCAACCATCAAATCAAGTGCTGATTTAAGGAATAATTACAATGAAATTTCTACATTTTGTCATAATTATCCTGAACCAGTTTTCATTACGAAGAATGGAAAAGGTGATCTTGCTGTTATGAGCATTGAAGCCTATGAAGAACTGACCAGCCGCTTTGAACTTTATAGCCAGATTAAGGAAGGAATGGACGATATTGCCACAGGCAATACAAGACCATTTTCCGAAGCTATGGCTGATATCAGGAGCCGTCGCAGCCGATGAGCTATCAGGTTCATATCACTTCCACCGCAGAACACGATATTATGCGGGCTGCGGATTACATCGAATTTACCCTCAAAAATCCCACTGCCGCAGATAATCTGTTAAATGTTGTGACTGAACAGATAGGCTCATTAGCCGACCTGCCACAGAAGTTCCGTCTGGTAGATGATCCGGTACTGGCAAGCTGGGGCATTCGTTTTGTGATAGTCAATAATTACCTTGCCTTTTATACGATTGATGAAGAAAAACAGACTGTAATTATCGTCCGTTTTCTCTATCAGAAAAGTAACTGGACTTCCATTCTTCGACAAGGTTTTCCCCTTATTTAAGGAATCTGTTTTATGCAGGTTTCTTTTTTAGTGCATTGCCTTATAAAAAGCCGCACCCGCTATAACCAGCACAAACACGGCTGCAAGTCCAAACAGCATATTTCTGGTCTTTTTCTTCATTTCTTCAATTCCTCATGCTTCTTTACTGCCAACTCCGATGTTGTAATCTCTGTTTCAGCCTGTTTGCCTTTCTTCTTTACCTGTCCCGTCTGTCCCTGCTTGCAAACTCTTTAACTGCCAGTTCTCCCTCTGTTGATACATAAGTGAGTGTCCTGTTTCCCGTCTGCATAACTTAACGTAAAATACGAAAGTCCTGTATTGATAAATGCGTTGCATACCACAATCGCCAACGCCATTGTTACCGCTTCAAACACACAGTGTATTCGGATGCTGATGATTCTTGCTGTTCTCTCATTTTTGCTTCGTCCTCTAAACGCAACATCCTCAGTTCTTTAAAAAAAACATTCTCTATTCTTAACTTCAGAATTTAATCTTCCAGTTCTCTTATATGCTTCACTTGCATCAATGGAAAATTATTCTAATGGCACTATTGGAGGCTTGTCACCTGATTTATCCTATATTTTCTCTCGACATTTCTTATGTTGTCTCAACGCATCAGGACCAGCTGCTCGAAAGAGGTTAACCTATTTCATAATCATACTAGTGTTGGTAATAGCTTCTTATATGGCTAAATCTTGATATGAGATTTCACTTGATAAATATAATTCTACAATAAAAAGCTTTGTTCGAAAGAATATTTCAACATAAAAATACCAATCTCTAATCATTAGATTCTTTGTTCTAACTTTTAGGGATCGGTACACTTTAATCCTACTTTCCATATAATGTTTTTGCCATATTAAGTTGTGTTTACAGATAATTTTAAGAACAAGTTGATAAAATATTAAACTATATGATACCCTATGATTGCAACTCAATAGGATTCACACAATCTGTATCTTAGCTTAGCTGTAGGTAAGCATATATCTGCAGCCCTTTTTCTTATATAGTTTTCCACATAATTCGATTATCAAAATATACTCCATCCCACATAAATTGTACAATGTACGAATCATTAGGATTAGGAAATTCTTCTGGATAATCTTTTAAAAGTTCTTCTACGATTGTTTCAATTTCATTCTCACTTTCGTTCTTGTAAAGAATAATATATGGCTTCTTTGTCATCCGAACACCTGGTCCATGTATAATTCGGTAAGCACCAGTAAAAAATCTGTCATCTTGCCCTTCCTGTGTATGCAGAATCACAGCATCTTTTGTTGTCATAAATATCTTTTTATTAAGGCAAATCATTTTATTCAATGCTGGTGCAGATGCGTTAAAAATCCCTTTCTCTCCATTGTCAAAAGTAATTTTTTTCACAAGCTGTGAAAATTCAAATTTATTTGGTGGATAATCTGGCCACTTACATAGATTTAAAATACAATTTAAGAATCGATAGGTTCCCTTCCAGTTTTTCATTGTGGCACTTGCAAGATCACCACCAAAATTCCAAAAAGTTATAATAGCATTGATTCCAAGGTAAAGAATATTTTCCATTGATAATTTTCTTTGCGATGTAGCTGCTTCTGATACATCACGAAGATCAATTAAATCATATTCATCTATATGTCTTAAGTGCTCTCCGCTTGCATCCAAGAATGTATAAATTGGATCAGCAACAAGTCTTTTATTAATTATTTCTAACATTTTTGAAGCCATTTCAGCAAGTTCTGCAACGCCATCATCTGTAGTTTTTAATTTGGATGGGTATTCTTGACAAAGTCTTGAGACATATCTTAATACATCCAAAATAGTTTCATTTGCATATTCAGGGTGTTCGATGTAAATCTGATTGATAGCCTTAAGTGATAATACTATTCCGTTTTCAGCAAATAAATTGGAGGCTATTGCAGACGCAATATGATCATCTGTATTCAAGTAATGTTCTATCATAGTACGCTCTACTATATAACTATCGGATGTGTTATACATTTCCGCTTCTGACTTAATCATCCCATCCATCAAAACAGGATTCTGAAAAGAAATAAGCTTTTTCTGAGGATTCTTACCCTCATTACTAAAAATTCTTAACATATGAAATTTTCCTTTCTATATATATTTTTTCAAGAATATCTTTATAATATCTATAAGATATCTTTAAGATATCTATATTATAATACTAGATTTCAAAAAAGTCAAACATACTTTCAAATTTTTTTAAGCCATTTTAATCCTATACAATATGACTTAAATTAACATATTTTATCAGCTGAATAATACATTTCAAATGTAAACGCTCCAACGGTTCTTTCCAGACTTAGTTGATAATAAAGTGATTTTGCTTTATGATTATTGGAGGATGGTGATATTATGAAGCAAGCATTTATACAAAATTTAGACAAGAGCTTAAAATGTGTTGGATATAAAATTAAAAAAGATAAGTTTATATTAATTGCAGAATCTATTGAAAAAGATGTTAAGTGTCCTTTTTGTGGAGAGACTTCATCAAAAATTCATTCCATATATCAGCGTGAAATTCAGGATATTCCAATCCAGGATAAGCAAGCAATTCTTTTATTGAATACAAGAAAAATGTTTTGCCTTAATGAAAATTGTACACATAGAACATTTTCTGAACGATTTGATTTTGTAGCTCCAAACGTTTCAAAATAAAATGTTTTGGAGCAAACTCATCATACATCAGAAAGCCCTGTACGATATTTTTTTATGAAAAAGTTGTAAAGTGGTGTAAAGATTAATGTTCTTTGTATTGGCACCGAAAATATATTTATTTCTCCGCGGCTTTTCTTCCAGGATGGGAGAGTGGCGCGGAGAATTTTTTGCGAAGAAAGAATTGTTATAGCTTTTGTAATTCCGGGAAAACCTTTATCTAAGAAAAAAATACAATATCAACATGAATATCATGAATATAATATTGGAGGCTGTGAATATTCCCAAATACTTCCCTCTCAGATTCCTGTTTTCTTCTGCAATATATTTGAAACTTATCAGGCTTGCCATGGATGCAATCAGAGTGCCGAGACCTCCAATATTGGTTCCGACAATTAAAGCCCGGTAATTATCTGTAAAGCCGGATAAAAGAAGCGCAACGGGAACATTGCTCATAATCTGACTGGCAAGAACAGCAGTAAGTGTTTCCCTTCCTGCCATGATTCTTTCCAGAAAACTGCTGAATTGCGGAATCCTTCCAAGGTTGCCGATAAAAATAAATAATGCGATAAAGGTGGCAAGCAGGGAGTAATCCACCCTGCTTATATTTTCCCTGTTTCTTAGCAGCATATATATAAGAACCAATACAAGAGGAATCTGGTATGGAATGATACGTGCAACAGTGAGCAGGCAGATTGTAAATAAGATCAGGTAAGCGGCCAGGTATTCCATGTTAAGTTCTTTTCTGTCAGAGAATCCCAAAAGAGTTTTATCTTTTTCTAAACCGCATACGTGATGTGCTTTGGCAGCGGCTACCTGTATCCATATCAGAAGAAGGATAAGTGCTGTGGCAGAATATGGAAGCATCAGGGTTATTAGTTCTGCCACGGACATCCCTGCTCTGGCATATAGATAAAGGTTCTGCGGATTTCCGATTGGTGTGAGCATGCTTCCGAGATTAGCAGCAATTGTCTGCATGGCTACTATTTTAAGAAGCCAGTAATTGCCCAGTTCCTTTGGCAGTTTATGCACAATGATCAGCGCAAGAGGAACAAAAGTAATCAATGCCACATCATTGGTGATCACCATTGACAGGAAGAAACATAAGAGTACCAACAGCCTGATCACACCCACAGTTCCCGATGTTCCCATCAGCAATTTTTTGGCAAGTATATCGAAAACACCAACAGCCTTCAAACCAGCTACAATTGCCATCAAACAGAAGAGGAGTCCGAGAGTCCTGAAATCGATATAAGTAAAATAAGCCTTATCCGGTCTGACCCAGAACATAGAAAGAAGCGCCAGGATCACTGCAATTGACAAAACAGTTTCTTTCCTGAAAAAAACATATAATTTTTGTAACATAATATTTCCTTTCCGGTCTGATACGACTGCGTATAAGTATATCACAGAAACATCCAGAAAAAAAGAATATCATCTTGTATTGTGGATTGTGTTTGCGATTACTGCCTCATTCCTGTATAACACCACTTTACAACTTTTTCATAAAAAAATATCGTACAGGACTTTCTGATGTATAATGAAATTCAAAAATGCAGTACAATCATCTCAGATTGTACTGCATTTTTTGAATACAGGTGGCTTTTTCATTTTTTGTTATAACTTAATGTAACTTATCACCAGTAAACATACAACTTAAAGCCACTTTTATCCCATTTAATTTTCAAGCAATTATACTATTCGTATGATTACATTCTGTCATGGAATGTTCTAGAAATAACATCCATCTGCTGTTCCTTTGTAAGGTCGATGAACTTAACAGCATAACCAGATACACGGATTGTAAAGTTAGCATATTCTGGCTTTTCTGGGTGTTCCATAGCATCAAGTAACTTATCCTTACCGAATACGTTAACATTGAGGTGATGAGCGCCCTGATCAAAGTATCCATCCATAACATTAACAAGGTTGTTAATTCTTTCTTCTTCATTATGTCCTAAAGCGTCTGGGTTCATTGTCTGTGTATTAGAAATACCATCTAATGCCCACTCGTAAGGAAGCTTTGTAAGTGAGTTAAGTGAAGCAAGAAGACCATTCTGCTCTGCACCATAACTTGGGTTAGCACCAGGAGAAAGTGGAGTACCAGCCTTACGTCCGTCAGGCATAGCACCTGTGTACTTACCATATACTACGTTAGAAGTAATTGTAAGGATAGATGTTGTTGGCTCTGAATTTCTGTAAGTATGTCTCTTCTTAATCTTCTCAAGGAATGTCTTAAGTAACCATACAGCGATATCATCAGCTCTGTCATCATCGTTACCATACTTAGGGAAGTCGCCTTCGATTTCGTAATCTACAACGATACCTGTCTCATCACGTACTGTCTTAACCTTTGCATACTTAATAGCTGAAAGTGAATCTACAACGTGTGAGAATCCAGCGATACCAGTAGCAAATGTTCTCTTAACATCTGTATCAATAAGAGCCATCTCAGCAGCTTCATAGTAATACTTATCATGCATATACTGGATAAGGTTAAGTGTATTAACATAAAGATCAGCTAACCAATCCATCATAGCATCGAACTTATCAACAACTTCATCATAATCAAGATATTCTGAAGTAACTGGCTTGTAAGCAGGACCAACCTGTTCTCTGTTCTTAACATCTACACCACCATTGATAGCGTAAAGTAAGCACTTAGCAAGGTTTGCTCTAGCTCCGAAGAACTGCATTTCCTTACCTGTCTGTGTAGCAGATACACAGCAGCAGATTGAATAATCATCGCCCCATGTTACCTTCATAACATCATCGTTCTCATACTGGATTGAAGATGTATCAACAGAAATCTTAGCAGCATACTTCTTGAAGTTTTCTGGAAGTCTTGAAGAATAAAGTACTGTAAGGTTTGGTTCTGGTGAAGGTCCCATGTTCTCAAGTGTATGAAGGAATCTGTAGTCGTTCTTTGTAACCATTGAACGTCCATCGATACCTGTACCACCAACTTCAAGAGTAGCCCATGTAGGATCTCCTGAGAATAATTCGTTGTATGATGTAATTCTTGCGAACTTAACCATTCTACACTTCATAACGAAATGATCAATAAGCTCCTGAGCTTCCTTCTCTGTAAGAGTACCAGCTTCAAGATCTCTCTGAATATAGATATCAAGGAATGTAGATACACGACCTACAGACATAGCAGCACCATTCTGTGTCTTGATAGCTGCAAGATATCCAAAGTATAACCACTGAACAGCTTCCTTAGCGTTAGTAGCTGGCTTGCTGATATCATAACCATAGCTTTCAGCCATCTTCTTCATACCTGCAAGTGCCTTGTACTGATCAGATATTTCTTCTCTTAAACGGATAACGTCATCTGTCATTGTTCCACAACCACAGTTAGCGTGATCTCTCTTCTTTTCTTCCATAAGGAAGTCGATACCGTAAAGAGCAACTCTTCTGTAGTCACCTACGATACGTCCACGGCCATAAGTATCTGGAAGACCTGTGATGATATGGCTGTGACGAGCCTTTCTTATCTCTGGTGTATAAGCATCGAATACACCCTGGTTATGTGTCTTATGATATTCTGTGAAGATCTTATGAAGTTCTGGATCTGGTTCATAACCATAGTTCTTGCATGCTTCTTCTGCCATCTTGATACCACCATAAGGCATAAATGCTCTCTTAAGTGGCTTATCTGTCTGAAGACCAACTACCTTTTCAAGCTCCTTCATAGATTCATCTATATATCCAGGACCATAAGCTGTAAGACCAGCAACAACTTTTGTTTCCATATCAAGTACGCCGCCCTTAGCTCTTTCTTCCTTCTGTAATTCCTGAAGTCTTCCCCAAAGCTTGTTAGTAGCTTCTGTAGGTCCTTCAAGGAAACTTTCATCTCCATCATATGGCTTGTAATTGTTCTGAACGAAATCTCTTACATTGATCTCTTCTTTCCAAAGTCTACCTTTGAAACCATTCCACTGATCAAAATTTACCATTATTGGTTCCTCCTTAATAAAATAACTGTTAATTTGTATAATAGTTTGTATATTGTATACAAAACTCTCAAAAAATATAAAGCGAAATGTTAATTTCTTAACTATCTCTCGCAAGGGTATATTAACATCCCTGTCAATTAATTTCAATACATTTTTTAGTTGTTTTTAGTTTTATACAATAAATGCGTATTAATTTAGAAACAATACCCCTAGTATTTTGGATAGTATTTTAAAGCAACTGTTTTATTGGGCTATAAACTCCATAATCTGTTTTTTATCTATATAGCCAATATTGGTTGCTGATACCTGGCCATTCTTAAACAGCAGCATTGTAGGTATTGATGCCACATTATATTTTAATGCAAGACTCATTTGTTTATCTACATCTATCTTACATATCTTTACAGCATCCTGTTCTGCTGCCACCTCTTCAAGCACCGGACCTACCATCTTACATGGTCCGCACCATTCTGCAAAGAAGTCAACAAGCACTGGCTTGTCAGACTTAAGAACCTCCTGTTCAAAGCTTTCTGTTGTTACATATATAATATTGTTCATGATTTCTCTCCTTTCCTGTCTGCCTTTTTTTCTTTATTACTATTGGTTTTATTACTATTTGTTTTATTCACTATTATCTGTTGTTCTTCATTGTTCATTATATTTTCATTTATTGTATTTTTATTTGTTGTATTTTCATTTGTTGTATTTTCATTTGTTGTATTTTCATTTGTTATATTTTGCTTTTCATACGATACTCCATGCTTTCTTTTTCCATCTGTGCAAGTATTCTTGTTATCGTCCACTGACTGTTAGTCTTTGTCTTCACTGCCTTATAATCCACTTCACTGTTGCCTGTCCTCATCTCAAAAAGAAGCTTGTCTATATGTTTATCAGTAACATCACAGAATATAACAATGCCAGGCTTAGCTTCTGACTTTTCAGGAAGCTCATCACCTGCTTTGTAATCACTGGCACTTACAAGGATATCACCAAGCGTATCTGATAACATATCATCACTAAGTACTATACTTTTAATTCTCATGTTAGCCGCACATTTTATTATATCCTTAACATGCTTAACATTGTATATCACTATCTTTTCCATCTGAATACCTAATTCCTCACTTAACTATTTTATGAGCTTCTTAATCTCATCCAGTTCAGCCGAATGGCTTCTTGATACTGCTCCTGGATTACGCTTAACCATTCTGAATACACTCTTATAGCTTTTCTTATTATCCGTCTTAAGATTAACCTTTTCATTTTCAAGTGTTTCTAACAGCTGATTTGCGTACTTTTCATCCATAAGCTTATTCTTCAGGCCTTCAACTATCGTTTCACTCATCTTCTGCAGCGTTGCAAGCTTAACGCCCTTTCTTTCATCCATATTTCTCTCAAATGTAAGTCTTCCCTTTGCTTTACTTACATTATTCATAACTGTTGCCCTGCCCTCTGCAAGTTTTTCCTTCATCTTGTTATAATCATCTTCTGCAAATGCAGTTGCAACCTCGATTCTTTTTGCAATTGTTTTTATCTGCTGGTTACTGCTAGCTATTCTTTCAATAGTTGCTTTAAGATCCATAGCTTCATTGAATGACTGGGTGAAATCAACTGTCATAATAATAGCCACACCAAATGCAATAATATCTGCTATTGTTACTGGAATCATACATACAACGCTCTCTATAGGCCTGTGCACTATTCTGACAAGCAATACAGAAAATATCCCCCATCCTATTGAGGAAAAAAGACATATATGTCCCATAAGATTAAATGGTTTCTTACTATAATCCCAGTATCTGACTCCAAACATACGCTCCATACAGTACCCTGTAACAAACTCAAGTATGGTTGAAGATATCATACCAAACAAAAATATAAGTGGTATAGATTCTCTTACACCTATTGTGCTTACAAGTATCACAATAGCTCCTGAACCATATATAGGCAATGCTGGTCCATGTAAGAATCCTCTATTAACCCATTTGCCAGACTTAGCTGATACATAACAGCTCTCCCATACCCAGCCTATAAAACAATATATAAAAAAGAATAAAAACCACTGTGATACAGTATATGCCTGCATTATATTCCTCTTCTTTCCGAGTATATTAACAGAACCTGCTAATGATACTTCTCTATTATTTATTTCACATTTTATATGAAAATATTCTAACACTTTCTTTATCATGCTGTCAAAAATTCCATGCCATCTTTTACTTTCTTTTAATAAAACGTAATAAAAACCGCACTATAAAAAGGAGAAAGCCCTGCCATATGTTTATCACATATGACAGAGCCATATACCAGCACTGATATTATTGTAATGTATATAAATATCAACTCAATTCCACATAAGTTCTCTTACTTTGTGCTTACAGGTCTTACTACATATAAGTTCAGTTTCTTCATGCAACACTACGTAATTTGTATGCATTTTTCTTATTTTCATTATATTAACTATCTCTGATTCATTAACATATTCAAAACCGTATCCTTTCAATACATTATACACTTCCCCAATTTTCCCATAAAAACTATCCTGAAAACCATCGGTATGAATAGTTATAATCCTGTTATCGCAACTAATATAATTAATATCCCTGACTCTTATTCTTGCTACTCTTGTACTGTTTCCACATACAAGAATTCCCTCATTTTCTTTAATAAGCAGTTTACATTCTCCCATATGTGCTTTTATTTCTCCTTCGTAATACACGTATACGAAAGCAGGATTACCAACATTAATTATATGTTATGCAATACTTGCTGTAAATCAGCCGTTATGCAATATTTATATCAAAAATCCGTAAGTATCAAAGCTGGCGGCTTTTGACCCCGCATCAATATAACTAACGCATACATATATACACAAGATATATTGCGTATGAAACAAGCATCGCTGCTCCATGCCATCTTACAAGCTTCTTTTTTGACCATGCAAATACCCATACTACAACACTCATGATAATAAGTATAATTATATCAATAATATTTTCTGATATGAATATTACAGGACTTATAGCACCTGCTACACCAAGCACAAGAAGTATGTTAAATATATTAGAACCTATAACATTTCCAAGTGCCATATCCACTTCATCCTTCTTTGCTGCAACTATTGATGTTACAAGCTCTGGAAGGCTTGTACCTAGTGCAACAATTGTAAGTCCTATAAGATTCTGGCTGAGTCCCAGACTGGAAGCTATGGTAGAAGCTCCATTTACAACAAAATCACCACCAAATTTTATAGCAACAGCGCCACCTATTATATAGATTATGCACTGCCATACCGGAAGTATCTTTATCTGTTCATCAGCTTCTTCTGCCTCTTTACTTAATGCTGAATTTCTTGCACTTAATGCTGATTTTATCATCCAGCCAAGATATGCTGCGAATAGAACAAGGAATATTATTCCATCTACCCTGCCAAGAATCATTCCAAGCTTTCCGAATATAACAAGAAGAACAGCGCATATTATTGAAAATGGAAATTCCTTCTTCAATGTATCTACTGATACAGCAAGTGGAACAAACAAAGTACATACACCACATACAACCATAAGATTAAATATGTTAGAGCCTACAACATTACTTACTGCAAGTGCATTATTGTTGCTAAGTGATGCTGTAACACTTACGGCACATTCTGGCAGACTTGTTCCCATGGCTACTATAGTAAGTCCTATAATCATAGATGGTACTCTTAACCTTTTAGCAACTGATGAGCTTCCATCTACGAAAAAATCTGCTCCTTTTATAAGAAGCACAAACCCTGCAACAAGCAATAATAAAGCTATTAATATTTCTTTCATAAAACCTCTTTCCTTTCATAACGCATATTATATGATACCCATACCATCAAGCAGAATCTTTACACCTATTAGTATAAGTATTATACCACCACATAACCCGGCTTTTGACCTATATTTATCGCCAAATATACTTCCTATTTTTACACCAGCTGCTGAACAGACAAATGTTATACAACCTATGAATGATACAGCTGGGATTATGTTCACTTTAAGAAATGCAAGTGAAACACCAACAGCAAGTGCATCAATGCTTGTTGCAACAGCAAGTAAAAACATATTCTTTACACCCATATCTGCATTAACATTTTCCTCTTCATCAAACGATTCCTTTATCATATTTCCGCCGATGAATAAAAGTAAAATAAAAGCAATCCAGTGCGAATACTTTGTTATCATGTCAGCAAAAAAGCTGCCAAGGAAATAACCTATAAGTGGCATAAGTGCCTGGAAACCACCAAACCACAATCCAGCTATAAGCATATGCTTCACTTTTATTTTTCCAAGTGACAAACCTTTGCATATTGATACAGCAAAAGCATCCATCGAAAGTCCGATGGCCAGAATAAACAATTCAAAAATGCCCATAATAATCCTCTTATTTGTATTTATCCCTCACAGGCAGACATAATCGTTCATATTACTTTTGCATAGTTACTTACGTAAAAAAGACTCAGGGACAGCAGAAGAAATTCTCTCTTACTGTCCTTGAGTCTCATCATTTAAAGTAATACCGGGTTTATCAATAACCGTGTGATTAAATATTAATCATTATGTCGATATAACTGCATATTATAATGTCAGATGCAAAATACCTTTTAATCCTGACATCATATTATATGCCGATTACTCCCTCAGGGGACTGTTTTATTCATTGTTGATATAATATCATCAATAAGCTTTACTTGCAATGTTTTTATTTTGATACATTTCACTTAATACATTTCATTATATATTACTCTTCTTATGCACTCATTATCTCATAACAAAACCATAAATATCGTATGTGTGATTAATGCTGCTATCCATGCTATACAGCATTGCATTATAACTACTCCTGCTGCATACCTTCCACCTAGCTCTCTTTTTATTGATGCAATCGCAGCTATACATGGTGTGTATAACAGACAGAACACAAGAAATGCAAGTACACCTGCTGGTGCTACTGCTTCGATTATCTCTACTGTACTGCCAAAAAGAATAGATATTGTTGATACTACACTTTCCTTCGCCATAACTCCTGTAAGAACTGCTGTCGCTATTCTCCAGTCTCCAAAACCAAGCGGTCTGAATATAGGTGATATCCAGCTTGCAATAGCAGCAAGTATACTATCCTTAGAATCCGTAACAACATTAAGTCTTATATCAAAATTCTGTAAGAACCATATAAGAATTGTTGCAATAAATATTATAGAAAAAGCTTTCTGTAAAAAGTCTTTCGCTTTCTCCCATAGTAACTGCATAACATTCTTGGCACCTGGCATTCTGTAGTTTGGAAGCTCCATAACAAATGGAACTGGTTCACCTTTAAAAAGTGTCTTTTTAAATATAAGTGCCATAATAATTCCTATGACTATTCCTACAAAATACAAGCCTATCATAACAAGTGCCGCATGCTCCGGGAAAAAGGCTGCTGAAAAGAATGCATATATAGGCACTTTAGCTGAACAACTCATAAATGGTGTCAATAATATGGTCATCTTTCTATCTCGGTCAGAAGAAAGTGTACGGCTTGCCATAACACCTGGAACGCTGCAGCCAAAACCAATAAGCATAGGTACAATACTTCTTCCTGACAATCCAAGCTTACGAAGCAGCTTATCCATGATAAATGCTACTCTTGCCATATATCCGCTATCTTCAAGTATTGATAAAAAGAAGAATAATGTAACAATAACAGGCAGGAAACTAAGTACACTTCCCACACCGTTGAATATGCCATCAGTAATCAAAGCATGCAATACAGAATTAACATTAAACGCTGTAAGCGCATTATCTACTACATGTGTAAGGGCAGTTATTCCTATATCAAGTATATCTGATAACCATGCTCCTATAACATTAAAGGTAAGATAAAATACAAGTGCCATAATAGCAACAAAAGCCGGAATACCTGTATATTTACCGGTTAATACCTTATCTATTCTCCGGCTTCTTATTCTTTCTTTGCTTTCTTTTGGCTTTACTACTGTATTTCTGCATACATTTTCTATATATCCAAACCTCATATCTGCCATAGCAGATGATCTGTCCATGCCACATTCATCTTCCATCTGAAGTATGATATGTTCTATCATCTCCTTCTCATTCTGTTCAAGCTCAAGATGCTTAAATACTATTGCATCTCCCTCAACCACCTTTGATGCTGCGAATCTTTCTGGATAGTCTGCTTTTTTTGCATGGTCGCTTATAAGCGCCATAATACCATGTATACATCTATGAATTGCACTGTCATCAGGACAGAAATCCATTATTTCCGGTTTTTCCTGATATTTTGCAACGTGAATAGCATGCTCTACCAGTTCTCCTATACCCTCACCCTTAGCTGCTGATATAGGAATAACTGGAACACCTAACTGTCGCTCAAGCTCATTGATTCTTATTGAACCGCCATTAACTCTTATCTCATCCATCATATTAAGTGCTACAACCATAGGAATATTAAGCTCCATAAGCTGCATTGTAAGATAAAGATTACGCTCTATATTAGTTGCATCAAGTATATTTATAATTCCCTTTGGCTTATCATTAAGAAGAAACTGCCTAGTCACAATCTCCTCACTGCTATAAGGCGACATTGAATATATACCTGGAAGATCCGTAATAAGTGTATCAGGATGTCCCTTTATCACGCCATCCTTTCTATCTACTGTCACACCTGGAAAGTTACCTATATGCTGGTTAGAACCTGTTAAAACATTAAAAAGTGTTGTTTTGCCACAGTTCTGGTTTCCTACAAGTGCAAATGTAAGTGTAACATCATCAGGAAGTGGATTCTCTGTTTCCTTATCGTGGAAACGCCCACCCTCACCAAGACCTGGATGCTCAGTTTTTATAAATCTGATATCTGTTTTTTCCTGCTTTTCATTATCGTGTACAGTACTTACCTCTATCTGTGCTGCATCAGCAAGTCTTATCGTCAACTCATATCCATGTATTCTTAATTCGACAGGATCACCCATAGGTGCATACTTTATAACTGTGACCTCTGCGCCCTGTATAAGTCCCATATCAAGAAAATGCTGTCTGAGTGCGGCTTCACCGCCAACCTTAAGAATCGTGGCAGTCTGACCAGTTTTCATATCCTTAATAGTCATGTGTTTAACCTCCGTATATCTTACAGATGCTTCCTGAATTCATTCCATTCTCACTTCTGCACCTGTTCTAAAAAGCATCACTATGTTTTCTTCCAGTGCATATGTTAACACATAACTAAATGATAATAAATATCAATAATTACACATTTATGTACATTTTACATCTTTTTTTTGTATATTTTTCATTGATTTTTCTGCTCTTCGCCTGATATTAGTCCATCTTCCACTTTCTTATCTGTGATTTCTGTATTGTAGTTATGTCCACGTCCTGACAAGCTTATATGAGTAAGCTTTACGATTCTGTCATACAGCATGTTTCTTGTATCACTAAACAGACATAGCAAAAGATCGAATGCCATATAAAAAGTAATAAACAAACATATAATAATCCCAGCAACACATGCATAAAATCTCCATTCACCACTGAAAATGTCTGAATTCATCATAAACTGATATATAAAATATGCATATGCAGCAGATGGCATGCTTATTACATATAAGATGATATATCTTATGGCAAGCCTTAATATTCCGGCTCTTTTATAACATTTTTCCTCATGCTCATCTTTTTTATCATATACCTTTACAAGCCTTATATTAACAAGCGCTTTTCCTATCGTTCTTCCCTTACTTATTGAAACTGCTGCCGTAAACATCACCGCTATATAAGCACCTGTTATAACTATATACTTAGAATTATAGATAAATGCTGCTATATCCATATTGTTATATAATACATATATAAATACAGGAAGCATAACAATAAATATATCTATACACCAGGCAATCCCACGTCTGAATTCGGATACAATCTGTCCCTTCTTATATGCTATTTCATCTATTTTATTTCTGTCTGGAAGAAGAAATACAAGAAGCGGTGTTACCATATAACCAACAATCCCACCCAGAGTATTACATATAAGGTCATCTACCTCAAAAAATCTGTATGGATATTTATATATTCCATACAATCCTGACAGCTGTGTAAACTCAAAAAACAAGCTATAAAGAAAAGAAAATATAAGCACCTGCCACCATGGTCTTTTAAAATAATATCTAAGATATACGCCAAAAGGCAATAATAATAAAATATTAAAAATAATCTGCCAGAAATCCGGACAAGCAAATATATTGATATATGTTACCGGATCAGAAAATATAACTCCTGAATTATCTATAACTCTTCTTACTGCATCAAATGGTACAAGGAGCATACATGCCGAATCAGGCGTAACTGAATCAAGCGGTGGAAGCGGCAATATTGTCATAAAATATGACGTAAGCATATAGAATATAAATGTATACACTATACCCGTTCTTATAACAAGAAGTGAGCCATATTTGTTATATTCATATAATATATATGGTATTGTAAATATAATTGCAAGTATTGGGAATATATAACAGGCTGATATTATTGGTTTTAAATATATTTCCATAAGTTCCTCCCAGTCATCTTATAATTGTTGGGGCTTTTGACCCTAGTATCATATAATAACTTTATATGACTAAAAAGTAAACTTCATTGTTAAAACAAATTTATATACAAATTATATTATTCTGTTGTTGACACACCTGTATTTCAATGCGAAAATAACGTGTAGTCATATAGGATTATATTATTGTTTTCTTCATGTTTTTTCAGACAATAATCTTTTTCTATAATAAAATGTGGCTATGGCGGAATATACATAAGAGTAGAATAATCCGCAAGTGATTGGAGGAATAATGTTAGAGATTTTAAAGGCGATAATTTTTGGTATCGTAGAAGGTATTACTGAATGGCTTCCAATAAGCAGTACTGGTCATATGATTCTGCTTAATGAGATTATGCCGCTTAAGGTATCCGATGCATTTTACAGTATGTTTGAAGTTGTTATCCAGCTTGGTGCTATAATGGCTGTTGTTATTCTTTTCTGGCATCAGTTATGGCCTTTTGGTAAGAAAAACAACAAAGAACCACTAGCACAATGCGGTGCCGGTGCTTATGTTAAATGGGATATATTTAAGTTATGGTTTCATATTCTTGTATCCTGTGTCCCTGCTGCTATTGTTGGTATTCTTTTTGATGAACAGCTTGAAGCCTTGTTCTATAATTACACAACAGTTGCTATTATGCTTATTATATTCGGTATAGCTTTCATTATCGTTGAAACAATGCATCATGGAAAGAAACCTAAGGTTCGCCACCTTACAGGTATCACTTATAAGCTTGCCTTCTATATCGGACTTTTCCAGCTTATAGCTGCTATATTCCCTGGTACCTCTCGCTCTGGTGCAACAATAGTTGGTGCACTTATGCTTGGTATTTCAAGAACAGTGGCTGCCGAATATACCTTCTTCCTTGCTGTTCCTGTTATGTTTGGAGCGAGCCTTCTTAAGGGTGCGAAGTTCCTTATTCATAACTCTATGACATCTATGGAAGGTATGATTCTTCTTGTTGGTATGCTTGTTGCTTTCATCGTTTCTTTAGTAGTTATCAAGTTCCTTATGGGCTACATTAAAAAGCACGACTTCAAGGTATTCGGCTGGTATCGTATTGTACTTGGTATAATCGTTCTTATATGTGGATTTGCCGGAGTTATTGGGGCGTAAACCTAACTAAATATTTTTCAGATTATATATACGAAGATTATATACGAAAATGTCTCACTACGTAAATAATAACTGGATAACTCCACAAGGGAAATTATCCAGTTATTTTTTGTTTAATTATTCAATTCTGCGATTTTACGCTATTAAATATTTACACTTATCTTCTCAATTCTACACTCATGCTTCTTAAACGGTTCATCTTTATCAGTGTAATTAATACCAACAAGGATAACTGTACCAGAATAACCTTTAAGACCCTGCACGTATTCTTTTTTCTTAATCTGGGCTATGGCTGAACTGGCTGTTTTATTCCATTTTAATTCCACCACTATTGCTGGTTTATTGACATTGCTCCGAGGTATAAACACCATATCTGCATATCCCTTTCCTCCTGCAAGTTCACGATACATTAAATAATCCTTTCTTGCAGAATAGTAAGCAAGTGATATAACACATGCTAATGAATTCTCATCATTATATTTTAATATAGAGGTATTTTCCTGATGCACTTGTTCTATCATTGATGCAACTTTTCTCTCATCGCCATTTAATGTATACATAAGTAGTTCATCTGAGCTGCGTATTGCAGCCATAACTGTTTCCCAGCCACCATCTTCAATACAGTTTATAAATTCCTTCTGTACCTCCTGATTAGGTATACTAACCTTCTGTTTATAAAAATCATATGTCAGATAACCAAGGTGTACAAA
>OGEU01000403.1_pt1 | contig 45979 bp, 39 predicted proteins | sample 1570651 | NCBI WGS metagenome assembly OGEU01 (sample SAMEA2582129, study PRJEB24529) | metagenome | biome: Human gut stool | place: China | collected 2011 | reverse complement strand
GCATTTATGAGTATGACAAGAATGGAACTGTTGCAAAGGCGTATGCAGAATTTACTAGGGAGGTGATTCAGTGTGGCGAAAAGCAGAGAAATAAACATGAATCTTCCCTCAGTCGATGACCTTTTTACAACACAGGAAGAAAGAGACCAGAAGAATTAGGAGTATATAAAAGATATTTCTATTTATGAAATTACAGATTTTCCAAACCAACTATTTAATCAATCCGAAGAAAAATTCTGCGCTTGGAGAATTAGCAAAGAATATAGAGATTGCTATTGAGCAGGAAAAGAAAATCAATGAGGATATTCATCAGTGTAAAGGGTGGATTATATATAATATAGGTCGGATTATTGATGAAATTCGGAAGGATGATGGAAAGTAAAAAAAGTAATAATACTAGAAATAATAATTACTACATTCCCCAATAAATTAGATTCAATCAGGAGAAATCATATGGATCATTTTGAATTAGTATCAGAATATAAACCGACCGGAGACCAGCCACAGACGATCGAGGATCTGGTCATGGGATTTAAAGAAGGAAATCAGTGCCAGATACTGCTTGGTGTTACTGGATCAGGTAAGACATTTACCATGGCGAATGTCATTCAGCAATTGAATAAACCGACGCTGATCATTGCACATAATAAGGCTTTGGCGGCACAGCTATATGGAGAATTTAAAGAAATTTTTTCAAATAACGCAGTGGAATATTTTGTCTCCTAGCATGAGAAAGTCACAAAACAGGTGATATTTTGTAGTATGTGGGTGGTTGAACATCCAGATGTTGTGGAAGTAGTAGTGGTGAGAGTATAGGTGAAAAGCGGGTGGATGAAGAGGTTTTGTGACTTTTCATCGCCTGCTTTTGATTATAGAATTTGAAAAAATTAGTGTATAGAGGTTGAAGTACTGGTATAATTAAAATTAGAAACAGGTATTATAAGCTAAATTGTAGATTGATGAAGTAAGAACAGAAGAGTATAATGAAAATAAAAGCAATGAATAGCTAGTCTTTAGATAAATTGGTTATGAAGGGGATTACATATGAAAAAAGATGAATTAGTTAAGTTATATGCAGCGTATAAGTCAGGCTGTTTAGGAAATAATATTTTAGATACATATTTTAGCTTTTTTGCAAATATTATCTTAGAAGAAAACTTAGAAACTATAAGTGAAGAAGAAATGCAAAAATGTTTTGAAAAAAAGTATCAAGTAGAATTGCCACTTGGATTTGTTCGACAGGTTTTGGGGATAGGAATTAGTAATGGTGCAATAATAGATGAGAGAGGGGCATATTTGCCTAAAAGAGATGTTTTATTGAAACATAAATTTGAAAAATCAGACTTTGAAAAGTTGTGGAAAGAATTAATTAACGAATTTAACGAATTCTGTAATAAAAAGGAAATAGAAATTAATGAGCAGCATATAGAACAAAATATCATATCTGCTATAGATAATACAGATGAAATTATTTTGTCAAACGATAAATTAGATGAAAAAGAAAGTGTGGATGGTTTTGAGTATGCATGGTATTCATTTGTAAGAGAAGAAGCAACTGCTAATGAAAAAATGTTTAATTTTATCACTGCTTTATGTGCAAGTAATATTACTGGACAGGCCATTTTTTATTCAGGGAAAGAAGGGGAAGATTATTCGGGCCTTAATGTTTATCTTGATTCTCCTATGATATTTGCTCTACTAGGAATGGATTCGAATGAACGTGAAAGTTCATACAAATTACTGGTTGAGAATATGAAAAAATTGAATTGTAATGTTATGGTTTTGGATCATAATTATCGTGAAGTTGAAGGGATTATAACGAGAGCTGCTGGATGGGCGCTTAGTACTGGATATGATATTAGGAAAGCGAACAATGCGGCAAGATTTTTTCACGATTCTCAAATGACACAAGAAGAAATTACGGAATTTTGTGGGCAAATAGAAACCAAATTAAATCTTTTAGGGATTGTGAAAAAAGATACAGATTATGATATGCTTTTAGACAAATTTCAAGAAGATGAGACTGCTTTATATGAGATGGTAAAGAAAAAGTATACAGATCAGAAGTTGGCGATTCTTCCGGAAAAAGAAGAGAGTATAAAAGTGGATGTTCGTTCTATTGTTATGATTTATCGTGAGCGTCAAGGTTGTGTTTCAGTACGTGTAAATGAAGCAAAACATATCATGTTGACTACTAATAATGCAATCGCGAATGTTTGTAAGAAGTATGAAAGCAATAAAAGTATTAATTCTGGGCATATTCCTGCATGTATATCAGCGGATTTGTTTGGAGCAATTCTTTGGCTATCATCGCCTAATGAAATGATGAATTATCAACGAAAAAAGGTGTTAGCAGATTGTTATGATTTTTTACGACCTAATAAAGTTATGATTGATAAATACGTTGAATCATTAGAAAATGCACGAAAATTAGGAGAAATAGACGAAAAAAAATTTTTGTTTATGAGAACGCATCCCGTAGTTTTGGATACTCTTATGGATATTACGAGAGGGGATTATGCAAGATTTAATGATAGAACATATTTAGAAGTTTATGATACTATTGTTGCACAATCAGAAAAAAAGTATGAAGTAGAAGCTGAAGCACATTTATCAACAAAGGAAGAACTAGAAACAGAACGAAGCAAAAGCAAAAAATTAGAGAATAAGGTGGAAGAACTAGAAAAAAAGGAAAATATAAGAGAACAGAGGAGAAAGGAGAAAATAGATAAAATTAGCAAACGGCGAGGAAAGATAATATCAATAGCGTTACTTGGAATTCCATATATTGTATTTATAGCTTTTTGTGAAATTGCAAAAGGATATTTTTCAAGTCTTACAATGCATTCGATTATTGTAGTTGCAGGGATAATTATATTATCTGCTATAGCTGGGAAAATATATCATAAATTGCAAAGTAGAATTATTAAAATGATATATGAACATTTAGAAAAAGATATTATTTAAATTAGTTGAACAGGAATAATAGATAGCCGATTGACATAATATGGATTTGTATTAGTCGGATTATTGATGAGATTCGGAAGGATGATGGAAAGTAAAAAAGTACAGAACAAACATTCGACTTCGTTCTGTACTTTTTTTATATTAAATGGTACACTAGACAAGTAACAATACTAGAAATAATAATTACTACATTCCAAAATAAAGTAGATTCAATCAGGAGAAATCATATGGATCATTTTGAATTAGTATCAGAATATAAACCGACGCTGATCATTGCACATAATAAGACTTTGACGGCGCAGCTATATGGAGAATTTAAAGAAATTTTTCCAAATAACGCAGTGGAATATTTTGTCTCCTAGTATGATAATATGCAGTATAATACGCAGGACAGGTAATAGAAATGAAAAAAATAGACTTTGAGAATGGAACAATTACAGATAATATTTTAAGTGCATCAATCCCTATGCTTGTAGCACAGCTATTGAATCTTTTGTATAACGTAGTAGACAGGATATATATTGCACGTATACCACATATCGGTACAACAGCTATAGGTGCAGTTGGAATATGCTTCCCGGTAATTGTTATTATTACAGCATTTGCTAACTTGTTTGGAAGCGGTGGAACACCTCTGTTTTCGATATACAGGGGAAGAAAGAAAAATAAAGAAGCTGCACTTATTATGGATACATCATTTTCAATGCTTTGTGCCGGTGCATTTATATTGATGTCATGTGGTATGCTGTTTTCAAAACCGATTCTTATGGTGTTTGGTGCATCGGATAGTACAATAGTTTATGCATATCCATATATGATGATTTATCTTATAGGAACAATACCATCTATGCTTGCTTTAGGACTAAACCCATATATTAATGCACAGGGATATTCTACAACTGGTATGATATCAGTTGCCATAGGAGCAGTTTTCAATTTTATACTGGATCCATTATTTATATTTGTTTTTGGCTTAGGTGTGAAGGGAGCGGCAGTAGCAACAGTTATTTCACAATGCTTCTCAGCGATGTTTACAATATATTTCCTGACACATAAATCCGAATTAAAGATGAGATTTTTAAAGAAAAATGAGCTTGCAGAGTGTGCAGGTTATGCTAAGAATATTATCAGTCTTGGCACAGCGGGATTTATAATGCAGGTTACTAACAGCCTTGTTACAATATGCTGCAATAATGTATTGGCAGTAACAGGAGGAGATATTTACATATCAGTAATGACAATAGTATCTAGTGTAAGGCAGCTTGTGGATACTCCGATTCATGCTATTAATGAAGGCTCTTCGCCAGTTATCAGTTATAATTATGGTGCAGGAAAGCCCACACGTATCAGAAAAGCAATAGCGGTTCTTGGTATTATGACACTGGCTTATACGGCTGTTATGTGGAGCATTATTATATTTGCACCGGGAGCATTAATAAGCATATTCAGTTCAGACAGCAGCCTGCTTAGTGATGCTATTGTTGCATTAAAGCAGTATTTTGCAGCATTTATATTTATGGATCTGCAATATATCGGACAGACAGTATTTAAGTCACTTAACAAAAAGAAGCACGCCATATTCTTTTCATTATTAAGAAAAGTCATTATAGTCGTGCCTCTTACATATATTATGCCATATACATTTAATATGGGGACAGCAGGAGTATTCCTGGCTGAGCCAGTATCCAATGTAATAGGAGGAAGTATCTGTTTTATAACAATGCTATGTACAGTACTTCCGGAGCTTAAGAGAATGGCTGAAGTATAAAACTACTGTATCCAGGCAGTTCCATTCCGTTATTAAGCTTAATTTCGCTGCCACTTATAAGGTCAGTGCATGTATCAGTTCCGATATTAAACGAAGCAAAGTAAGGATGTTCAGATGCATTGATGGCAACAAGAACACGTTCATCATTATACTGACGTAGGAAGATGCACTGCTCATTGGTGAGCACGATAGATGAGAAGCTTCCATAATTCAGTGCATTTGACGACTTCTTTGCGACAGCCAGCTTTGATATAAATGTTGTGAGGTCATTCCATACAGGCGTATCAAAGGAAACACGCAGGGCAGGATCACCATCCTCCTTTCTTCCTGTTGCACCCCATTCACTGCCATAGTATACACAAGGAATACCAGGCATTCCGAATGCAAGGGTGTATATAAGAGGAAGGTGGTTAGCGTTATTAAGAATACTCGCAACTCTTGTCACATCATGATTGTCAACGAAGGAGAGCAGATGCTTTCCCTTATAAAGAGTCCAGTTTTCTGGTCCGAACTGTCGTAATAATGAATGGTTTATTTCAAACATATTCATGCAGTTAAAGCTTGAATAAAGACCTTTGTAACATTCGTAATTGGTTACAGAATGTAACATTTCTTCATTCATAATCTGGTTATAGTCACCATGAAGAGTTTCACCAAGAAGAAAGAAATCAGGCTTTAGCGAATCGCAGAAAGAGCGGAGTCTTCTTAAAAAGTCGTGATTTAAGCAGTAAGCTACATCAAGTCTTAAGCCATCTATATCGAATTCATTTACCCATCCTTTGATAGCCTTAAAAATATGCTGTATAACATCCTCATTATATAGATTGAGCTTTACGAGGTCATAGCAGCCCTCCCAGCCTTCATACCACAGACCATCATTATAGTTTGAGTTGCCATTAAAGTCTATTCTTGCAAACCAGTTAACATAAGCAGAATTCTCACGGTTTTTAAGAACGTCCTGAAAAGCCCAGAAACCACGACCTACGTGGTTAAATACGCCATCAAGAACAACCTTTATGCCTTCATTGTGCAGATTAGAGCATACATTGGCAAAATCCTCATTGGTTCCAAGTCTTTTATCTATTGTTGTATAGTCACGGGTATTATATCCGTGCGTATCAGATTCAAATACAGGTGAGAAATATATTGCATTGGCTCCCAGCTTTTTAATATGGGGAATCCAGTCATTGACCTTAAGGATACGATGTGTAAGGACATCATCATTATCATAAGGTGCACCGCACAATCCCAGAGGATATATCTGATAAAAAACACTTTCATAAGCCCACATATTTGTATACCTCCTTGTTTTACGAAGTAAAATGCGACTGCCCTTGCAGGAGCAGAGGTATTTACCTCCTAGTATTTTATTTTATAATTATAACACGCTTATGTAACGGCATGTAGTAGAAAAAATATAGATAACTTTATGAAAATGTTATAAAATAGTAATGTTTTTATAACCAAAATGTATTGTAATAAAAGTATACATTGTTTTATAATAAAATTCAATTATGATAATAAAATGAACAGGAGATAGATAATGCTTCAGATTCAACACATCCGTAAGGAATATAGAACAGGAAAGTTAGTACAGAAAGCACTTGATGATGTGTCGCTGAATCTAAGGGATAGTGAATTCGTTGCAGTGTTAGGTCCAAGTGGTTCAGGAAAAACCACGCTTCTTAATATTATAGGCGGTCTTGACAGATACGACAGTGGGGATCTTATCATCAATGGAATATCAACTAAAAAATATAAAGACAGAGACTGGGATTCATATCGTAATCATACGATAGGTTTTGTGTTCCAGAGCTATAATCTTATACCTCACCAGACGGTTCTTTCTAATGTTGAGCTTGCACTTACAATATCAGGCATATCAAGGACTGAAAGAAGAAAACGTGCTAAAGAGGCGCTAGAAAAGGTGGGACTTGGAGAGCAGATACATAAAAAGCCAAGCCAGATGTCAGGTGGACAGATGCAAAGAGTTGCCATAGCCAGAGCACTTGTTAATAATCCAGATATTCTTCTTGCAGATGAACCTACAGGAGCACTTGACAGTGAAACAAGCGTACAGGTTATGGAGCTTTTAAAAGAGGTATCAAAGGACAGACTTGTAGTTATGGTAACTCATAACCCTGAGCTGGCTTATGAATATGCTACAAGAATAGTAGAAGTTAAAGATGGAAAGATATTATCGGATTCTGATCCGTTAGAGATAGATGAAAATATTATAGAAAAACCGGTGCACAAGAATATGGGAAAGTCGTCAATGTCGTTTCTTACAGCACTTTCATTAAGCTTTCAGAATCTTAAGACTAAAAAGGCAAGGACTCTTCTTACATCGTTTGCAGGTTCTATAGGAATTATAGGTATAGCACTTATTCTTTCAATATCTAATGGTGTCAGTGGATATATAAGTGCGATGGAAGAGGATACTTTGTCAGAATATCCGTTACAGATACAAAGTACAGGCTTTGATCTTACAGCGATGATGGTCGGTATGTCAGCATCAGGTGACAACAAAAAGGAGAACGATATCGGTGTTACACCTGTTGTTTCGGATATGTTCTCTAAGATGAGTACCAACGATCTGGCATCGCTTAAAACATATATAGAAGGCAATCCGGAAAATATTGAAGATTATGTGCATGCCATAGAATACAAATATATAGTAACTCCTCAGATATACAGGGAGGATAATACAGGATATAGGCAGATAAATCCTGACAAGTCATATGAGATGATGGGAATGTCTTCATCATATGAGAATTCCATGACATCTGGAATGTCTACAAATGTGTTTTATGAGCTGCCCTCAAACAGCAGTTTATATGAAGAACAGTATGAAGTAAAAGCAGGACATTGGCCACAGAATTATAACGAATGTGTTCTTGTGCTTTCCTCAAGCGGTAACATAAGTGACAGGCTTGAGTACACACTAGGTCTGCGGGATAATGCTGAATATGAGAATATGATATCTGCATTTATGTCAGAAAAAGAGATAGATATTCCTGAGAATAACGACAGCTTTTCATATGATGATTTTATTGGCATGACCTTTAAAGTGGTGAATAGTGCTGATTATTATCAGTATGATACAGAGTATGATATATGGAAGGATAAAACTGGTAATGAAGAATATATGAAGGAGCTGATAAGCAAAGGCAATGATCTGAAAATATCAGGTATAGTTAAGCAGGTTGAGGGAACCACAGCAGCAATGCTTACACCGGGTATAGCATATACATCCGGGCTTACAAGACAGCTTATACAATATTCTGCAGCTAGTGATGTAGTAAAGGCACAGAAGGAAAAGAAGGATACCAACATATTTACTGGTGAAAAGTTTGGTATAAGTAGTGACAGTAAAAGTAAATTTAACATGGAATCACTTTTTCAGATAGATACAGATGCAATAAGCAATGCATTTAAGGTGGATGATAGTATATATAATATGAGTATGCCAGATTTTGCTGCATTGATCAATCCAGATGATATATCAGCGGCATTTGATCCATCTATGTTTGATTCTATGGATTCATCAGTGTTTAACCCTGATAGTTTTGGAGATATATCTTCTGCTTTCGGGGAAAATGGTATGGACTTTGATATAGGCAGTATAGATGCAGACACATTAAAGAAGCTGGTATCAGACAGTCTTACAGACGAAGTTAAAGCATCTATATCTGAAGTATTATATGGTTTTAAGGAATATATGTCATCTGATGAAGTATCAGCCCAGTTAAGTAAGGATATCAGACAGCTTATTACTGATTCAATGCATGTAAATATATCACAGGACAGAGTGCTTAAGGAGGTAAACAAGCTTGAAGCCAGATATCTGGAATATATTAAAAAGAATGGTATTGAGGATACAACAGCAGAAAGTGTATTTAAGTTCCTGCTTACAGATGAGGCAAGAAAACAGATATCAGATTCGGCAAAAGAACTTATGAAAGATGCTGTGACATTTGATATATCAAAAGAACAGCTCTGGAGTATATTTAAAAAGGATGTAGTAGATGGATACGCAGAATATGCCAGGCAGAATGGATATCAGAACATAGATGGTATTCTTGATAAAGTCATAAACAATATGATCAACAGTCTTAAGGAACAGTTTACTGCCAATATACAGAATGCCATGAACAAGATGATGGAAAGTATCATGGGGAATATGCAGCAGGCTATGGAGACAGTCATGACACAGATGATGTCCTCTATGACAGATGCCATGATGAATGCCATGCAGCTTATGGGAAATAATATGGCAGCTGCACTAGGTTCAATGGGCATGGGAACAGATACAGATGACTATGATTTTAGCAGCGCATTTGGTATAGATACAGACAGCTTCGCAGATGCGATAAAGATGAATATGAACGAAAGTGACCTTTCAGATCTTATGAAGTCACTTATGTCTGATACGGATGTTGCCTCATATGACAATAATATGAAAAAGCTTGGCTATGCAGATTTGTCAGTACCAGGTGAAATAGACATATATCCTAAGGATTTTGAAAGTAAGGATAAGATAGTAAATATACTTGATAACTATAATACAAGCATGAAAAAGCAGGGTAAGGATGAACAGGTTATAAGCTACACAGATGTGGTAGGAACACTTATGTCCTCTGTCACTACCATAGTAAATGTTATAAGTTATGTGTTGATTGCATTCGTGGCTATATCTTTAATAGTATCTTCTATTATGATAGGTGTTATCACATATATAAGTGTACTTGAAAGACGTAAGGAGATAGGAATATTAAGGGCAATAGGTGCTTCCAAGAAGAATGTATCGGCTGTATTTAATGCAGAAACATGTATAATCGGACTATGCTCAGGACTTATGGGTATAGGTATAACATTACTTTTCCTGCTTCCTATAAATGCTGTTATTCATGCACTTTCAGGAGTTAACAACATCAATGCAGTACTTCCTGTAATTCCAGCGATAGTGCTTATACTGCTTAGTGTATTTCTTACATTTACCGGTGGATTGATTCCTTCTAAAAAGGCATCAAAGAGTGACCCGGTGACAGCACTGAGGAATGAGTAGAATGATTAAATTGCTGTTTAATTGAATATTAGTTGGTGACGAACGGACGACAAATATAAGCTACAGGCAGTCCTGCACACTATGTTCAATGCCAGAAGCTTCAATCGGCTGTCTCTAAGACTTTTCATATAGGTAGTTATAGGTGACGCTACCATTCGGACGCGCCGTCCGTGGCGCGGCCTCATTGCTTCGTACATCCATGTACGAAGCTAGCTGGGAGCGAAAGAAAAGTCTAAGAGTCAGCACGATTGAACTTCAAGTGCATTTCACATAGTATGCAGAACTGCCTGTAGCTTATATTTGTCTGTGTTACGGCATAATGTAATACTGAATATTCAATTAAATCAAGGTGACGAAACAGGGCGGAATTGTGCGTAAAGCGCACAATTCCGCCCCTCATGCCTCTCCCCTTTGATTTAGCCACACATTCATTTTTTGTAAATTAAGCCAAAGTCAGACAGCATATATGAGAAAAGCAGGTGTGCAAACATCATAAGATGTACTTGAAGTTTAATTGTGATAGTTCTTAGACTTTTCTTTCTCTACCCAGCTATCCACAGACACGGATGTCTGTGGAAGTGAGATATGGGACATGGATGTCCCGTATCGAACGGTAGCGGAAACTACCATTACGTATATGAAAAGTCTTAGAAATATCCAATTGAAGCTTCTGGCATCGTTGATGTATGCACACCTGCTTTTCTCATATATGCTGTCGTCCGTACGTTAAGAATGTGTGTTAAACAAACAATATAAGCTGTAATTTTTCTTATTACGACACCCCATATTATTCAGTTATTCTGCATATATTTTCTTATAAGCCGTAGTCCGTTCAAAGGCGCACAGAACTTCTGGTTATGTTTAGTACATTCTTTTATCACATAATCAAGATTAAACCACTCAGCAGTTTCTACTTCTTCAATCTGGTAAACAAGATTATTAATATCTACAGGTTTAGTATATGCATAAACAAAAGCTATTTCACTGTCTTTAAATAACTTGCCATGAAATTCCTTTTCATAGTTAATAACAAACGTGTCTATGAAGTTAAGGTCACTGGCAGTTACATTTAAACCCAGTTCTTCTTTTAACTCACGTACCGCAGATTCAAGCGGTTTCTCCCCGGCGCGGATATGTCCTGCACTTGAAGTATCGAAACGTCCCGGAAAAGAATCTTTAATCATAGCACGCTTTTGCATAAGAACCTCTGTTCCAGTTGGTGTATGACGGGCTATCCATACATGCTCAGAACGATGTCTTATGCCATCTTTATGAGCAACATTTCTTTCAACGGTTTTTCCTGTAGGTATTCCGTTTTCATCAACAATATCAAATAATTCCATAGTAATCCTTATTTCCTTATTTTTTAAAAATAGTTTTTAAAGTTTTTAAGTTTAATTTTTCTTTCACTTTTTCACCACTTTTTCACTTCGAAAAGTAGAAGAAAGCTACTCTGTTTTCAGAATATCCATATTTATTTAAAGTGTCAATAGCTATTTAAAGTATGAAACATGAAACTGTGAGTTATTTTAAAGCATGAAACATGAAATTATGAACTATTTGAAACCATAAACTATTTTAGAGTATGCAGCTATAAAGTATGAAATATGCTATACTATGTGTAAGCTTTATTTGCTATGCACGTAGAAAATAGAAAAAATAAAATAAAAAAAATAAAATAGAAAAAGAAGGAAGGAAATAATTTTATGGGTTTAAAACACAATACAGAATCAGATACAGAATCATATGTAAAAAAGAATATAGTAGTTAATGAATCAGATAATAAGATATGTCCAGACAAGTACATAGATCTTCATCTTCATCTTGATGGAGCCATAACCATGGATATAGCAAAAAAGCTGGCTGCACTTCAGAACATAAAGCTTCCGGCAGGAAATGATGAACAGCTAAAAAAGCTTCTTACTGTACCGGATACATGTACAAGCCTGAATGATTTTCTTAAGTGCTTTGCACTTCCGGATGCACTTATGATGACACAGGAGGGAATAAGCGAAGCAGTATATCTTGTTGCAGAGAATATAAGACAACAGGGAGTTATATATGCAGAGATAAGATTTGCCCCTCAGAATCATACAGAAAAGGGAATGTCACAGGAAGAAGCTGTACAGGCTGCATTAGAAGGACTTAAAAGAACAGAGCTTAAGGCTAATATTATATTGTGTTGTATGCGTGGTGAAGGAAATGAAGAAGCTAATTATGAAACGCTTGAACTTACGAAAAAATACCTTGTAGAAGACGGCGGCGTAACTGGAATGGATCTTGCAGGAGCAGAGGCACTTTATCCTACATCGAAGTATGCAGCACTATTTGCTAAGGCAAGAGAATACGGCATACCATTTACTATTCATGCAGGTGAGGCAGCTGGAGCAGAAAGTGTAAGATGTGCCATAGAATATGGAGCTTCAAGGATAGGACATGGAGTAAGAATAAGAGAAGACGATTCAGTGTGTGAACTTGTAAAGAATAAAGGTATCGTCCTTGAGATGTGTCCGACAAGTAACAGACAGACTCATGCAGTAGAAAATATGAAAGATTATCCTTTTATAAAATATATGAATAAGGGAATCAATGTAACGCTTAATACAGATGATATGGCAATAGAAGGGATTACATTAGAAGAAGAATACAGATATATGGAAAATGAATTCGGACTTACAAGCGAGCAGAAAAAAATCATTCTTAATAACGCAGTCGATGCCGCATTTACAAGTGCGGCAGTAAAAGAAGAACTAAAAAAAGAATTAGGACTTGCAAAATAAGAAAACAAATGCTATAGTAGTTAACAACTTAATAAACATTGTTGATAGAGTGAATCATAAGGGTTCACGAAGGGGAGCACCACCAAGGGCGCTTTTCTTCGTGAACCCTTTTTATTTTTATCTATTATTTTAGCTGTGCATAGCTTGTGTAGTTCATGCAGTTTTCAGCTCTCTGACAGCTTTATATGTTTAAGTGTTAAAAGACATTCAGGAAGGAAGGTGAATATCTTAATGGCAGATATAATGTTTAATGGAAAGAAAAGAGACATAAAAGACAATACTAATATTACTGAATTCATAACAATCAACAGCTATAAGCCAGAGCATGTTGTTGTAGAGTTAAATGAAGAGATAATCCCAAAAGAAAGATATCAGGAGATTATATTAAAAGATAATGATGTGTTAGAAGTATTAAGCTTTATGGGTGGGGGCTGATGGTTTAGCAGCATATCATAATAATAAAAATAAAAGAGGATAATACAATGAGTAATAATACAGCAAATATAACAGGTACAGACAATAAAGAGCAGTTAAAAGATACATTTAAGTTAGGAAAATACGAATTCACATCACGTTTTATACTTGGTTCAGGTAAATATTCACTTGAACTTATAGAGGCTGCCGTTAAACAGGCAGAGGCACAGATAGTTACGCTTGCACTAAGAAGAGCTAATGATGGCGGACTTGCTAACATTCTGGATTACATTCCAGAAAATGTACATCTTCTTCCTAATACATCAGGTGCAAGAAATGCAGAAGAGGCAGTAAGAATCGCAAGACTTTCAAGAGAACTTTGCCATAGCGATATGGTTAAGATAGAAGTAATAAGAGATACTAAGTATCTTCTTCCAGATAATTATGAAACAGCAAAAGCAACAGAAATACTTGCAAATGAAGGTTTTGTTGTTATGCCTTACATGTACCCAGACCTTAATGCAGCAAGAGATATGGCAAATGCTGGTGCAGCATGTATTATGCCGCTTGCAGCTCCTATTGGTTCTAACAGGGGAGTATGTACAAAAGACTTTATCCAGATTCTTATAGATGAAATAGATCTTCCTATTATAGTTGATGCGGGTATTGGACGTCCTTCCCAGGCATGTGAGGTTATGGAGATGGGTGCAGCAGCAGTTATGGCGAATACAGCTATTGCAACCGCAGGTGATATTCCACGTATGGCAGCAGCATTTAAAAATGCTATAAACGCAGGAAGGGAAGCATATCTTGCAGGACTTGGAAGAGTAAAGAAAAACGGAGCAAGTGCTTCTTCTCCACTTACAGGTTATCTTCATGAATAAAAATATGTACGAAGCTTTGTATAAAATATATAGCATATGACATAATGTAAGCTTTTATATACGTTATATCAATTCGTTATATGAAATAAAGATGCAGGAATGGAGATTAAAATGAGTAACAATCAAATAAATAATGAAGAAAAAAAAGATTTACATATAAATGAAAGTATATTAAGTGATGAAATAAGAGAAGACCAGAAGAAAAACAGAACTAATCACATGGAATATATGCCAGACATGGAGGTGCTTGACTCTGATATTGATAAACAGGTTATAGCGGCTATGAATAATTATGACTATGACAAGTATACAGCTAAGGATGTTGAAAATGCTATAAATGCAGTTAATCGTACACCTGAGGATTTTGCAGCACTTTTATCACCAGCAGCACTTCCATACTTAGAACAGATGGCACAGGCAGCTAAGATAGAGAAGGAAAAACATTTTGGTAATTCAATATGCTTTTTCACGCCAATATACATAGCCAACTACTGTGAAAATTATTGTATATACTGTGGCTTTAACTGTCATAATAAGATAAAGAGAGCAAAGCTTAACTATGAAGAAATAGAAGAAGAGATGCAGGCTATAGCTAAGACAGGACTACAGGAGATACTTATACTTACTGGTGAAAGTAAGAAAATGTCAAGTGTAGAATATATAGGTGAAGCATGTAAGATTGCAAGAAAGTATTTTAAAGTAATAGGTCTTGAAGTATATCCTATGAATTCAGATGAGTATGCATATCTTCACAAATGTGGTGCAGATTATGTTACAGTATTCCAGGAAACGTATAACTCAGATAAATATGAAACACTGCATCTTTCAGGATATAAGAGAATATATCCATACAGACTTAATGCACAGGAAAGAGCACTTAAGGGTGGCATGAGAGGAGTAGGTTTTGCAGCATTGTTAGGTCTTGATGATTTCAGAAAAGATGCATTTGCAACAGGTATGCATGCATATCTTTTACAGAGAAAATATCCTCATGCAGAGATAGCATTTTCATGTCCAAGACTAAGACCTATTATCAATAATGACAGGATTAATCCAAAGGATGTTCATGAAGCACAGCTTTTACAGGTTGTTACAGCGTATAGATTATTTATGCCATTTGCAAGCATAACAGTATCAACAAGGGAATGTGCAAGAGTAAGGGATAATCTTATGAATATAGCTGCAACAAAGATATCTGCAGGTGTAAGTACTGGTATCGGAAGCCATTCTGATGATATTGAAGATAGCGATAAGGGCGATGAACAGTTTGAAATATCAGATGGAAGAAATGTCAAAGAGGTATATAATGATCTTGTGAAAATAGGACTTCAGCCAGTCATGAGTGATTATATATATGTAGGATAGAATAAAAAGTCTTATCGTGAGTGGGCGATAGGACTTTTTGTCTTTACGACATTACCGATTGTTTCGTACTATGCAATCACACAATCCTAGCAGGTATCTTTACATTATGATAGTCAGTATATATAAGATATGACAGGTGAAAATATATAGAGTATTGAGGTAATATATATGTTAAACGATGTTATTGCAGTTACAAACAGAAGATTAAGCCAGAGACCTTTTCTGGAACAGATAAAAAGAGTGTGTCAGCTAAGGCCAGAAGCGATAATTTTAAGAGAAAAAGATTTATCAGAAACAGAGTATGCAAAACTTGCAGAAGAGGTGTATAATATAACTACAAGTTATGATGTACGGTTGATTATTCACACATATATTAATGTTGCAAGAGAACTGGGAATAAATACAGTTCATATGTCACTGCATAATATGAGGGAATATAGGAAAGAATTTATAGATAATGTTAATAAGACAAACAATATAAAGACTGGTTGTTCCATACATTCAGTTGAAGAGGCGGTTGAAGCAAGGAATATGGGGGCATCTTATATAACAGCCGGACATGTATATGCGACAGATTGTAAAAAAGGGTTAGCTCCAAGAGGTCTGGATTTTCTAAAGAATGTGTGTGATTCGGTAGATATTCCTGTGTATGCTATAGGTGGAATAAACATAGATGACGGCAGGAGAAAAGAAGTGAAAAAATATGGTGCAGCAGGAAGCTGCATAATGTCAGGAATGATGAAAGTTTAAATGTATATTGACAAAATATGAGATATTGTATGACTTGACATTTTATGAAAAATGATATATTAATAATAGTAACTGTTATCACTTTGTTAATTTATTGATTTATGTAAGAGGAGATTGATTATATGGCGGTAGTAAAAAGAAGCAGGCAGAGAGAGGCTATTAAAGAGTTTCTTATGTCAAGAAAGGATCATCCAACTGCAGAAGTAGTATATGAGTTTGTCAGTAAGGATTTTCCTAATATAAGTCTTGGAACTGTATATAGGAATCTTTCTTTCCTTGTGGATAATGGAATGGCTATTAAGGTGCCTTGTGAGGATGGTTCAGTACATTTTGATGGCAATGTAGAACCTCACTATCATTTTCAATGCATGGAATGTGGAAGCGTACTTGATCTTGATTTCGATTCAAAAGAAGTTGAAAAAGCTTTCAATATAGCAGCAGCAAAGGGGTTTGGTGGAGAGATTGAAGGAAATGTTACTTTTTTTTATGGTAAATGTCCTAAATGTGTAACAAAGAAAAAATAATAATAGTAATTATTACTATTTTGCTTGACAAGATGAAAAAAGAATGTTATATTAAACTCACAAAACAGTAATAATTACTATTTTATAAATATTAAACAAGAAAAGGAGATTACGAATATGAAGTATGTATGTACAGTATGTGGTTATGTTTATGAAGGAGATTCACTTCCAGCAGATTTCGTCTGTCCAGTATGTAAGGCACCAGCTGATAAGTTTTTAGCTCAGGGCGATGGCAAGGTATGGGCAGCAGAGCATGTCGTAGGAGTAGCAAAAGGAGTAAGCGACGATATTCTTGAAGATTTAAGAGCTAACTTTAATGGTGAATGTTCAGAAGTAGGTATGTATCTTGCTATGGCCAGAGTTGCTCATAGAGAGGGCTATCCAGAAGTAGGTCTTTACTATGAAAAGGCAGCCTGGGAAGAAGCTGAACATGCAGCTAAGTTTGCAGAACTCCTTGGTGAAGTCGTAACAGACAGCACAAAGAAGAATCTTGAGATGAGAGTAGAAGCTGAACATGGTGCTACAGCAGGTAAGACAGACCTTGCTAAGAGAGCTAAGGCTGCTAACCTTGATGCAATCCATGATACAGTACATGAGATGGCTAGAGATGAAGCTAGACACGGAAAAGCTTTTGAAGGTCTTTTAAAGAGATACTTTGGCTAATCAGTTGTGATTATGAGCAGCTTTTAATAACTTTATAACCGCTTAATATAGGGATTAATGAGAGGGATGAGTATTATATATACTTGTTCCTCTTTTTCTATGAATTCATAAATAAACTTTGTAATATAAACTCTTTTTAATTGATCTTTAATTGACCTTTTTTCAAAAAGCGGTTGAAAATGTGATATATGATTAAAAAAGTGTATAAATAATATTATTAAAGTGACTTTTTTATTATAATATGGTATATTAATAAAAGATATTTTACGGAATTTTACAATATATTATGTATATTGCGGGGATGTGGTGCGGTATGAATAAATGTATGGAGTTAGAGGACAGAATTCTTAGGAATTTGTTGACACAATATGTGGGTATATTTCAGATTAATATATCTGAAGGAGTTGTATTATGTCTTAGTGATGGGGAAAGAGTAGTAGATACAAGTAAGACTATCAGTTTTGAGACATGGCTCAATGGCACTATTGATATATGCCATTGTGATGATAGGATCAGTCTTTTAAAGCTTATATCATATGATGCACTTAAGCAGTTTGACAGCAGTCATGAGGTTAAGCAGTGTACGGATATAAGACTTATGGTTAATGGAGAATACAGATGGATACTTATAACACTTATGCATGATACAGATGATGCTGTATGCAAAGGACAGATAACAGTAACATATAGGGATGTTTCACACAGGTATAAGTATTATGATATTATAGAAAAGAAGAATCTTGAGTTAAAGAAGCTTCTTCAGACAGCTGAACAGTATAAGGATGCACTTATGTCAGAAGCTATAGTATTATATCAGGTTAATTTTTCTAAAGATATTATAGAAAATGATATCATCCAAAGAAAGAAAAATAGTGAACTTAAGGTGTTGAATGCAGTTGGTATCAATACTCCTTGCTCGTATGATGAGTATTGCAGAAGATGGCATAAAAGAGTGTCAGATGATACAATAAACAACTACATGCAGCTTGAGACATCTGCAAAGATGATAGATGAGTATAATAAAGGAAAAACATTGCTAACCCAGGATTATAGAACACTTGATACCCAGAATGAGGAGATGTGGGTAAGTAAGACCGTATATCTTGCTAAGGACAATATTACAGATGATATCATAGGCATAGTCAGTCTTAGGAATGTAAGTGAGAGATATCATCAGGAGTTCTTGCGGGAATCTCTTGCTAAACAAGCTTCGCTCGATCTGCTTACAGGTTTATATAACCATGTAACAGGAGAGCTTCTTATTAAGAATAAAATAGATGATGGGATATATTCTGATTCGGCATTTATTATATTTGATATAGATAAATTCAAGCTTGTCAACGATACATATGGACATTATTTCGGGGATTGTGTCCTACAGTGTGTTGCAGCACGACTAAAGGAAAGTGTCAGGGAAGATTCTGACATAGCTATAAGATATGGTGGAGATGAATTTGTTGTATATGTTAACTATAAGCAGGAGGATAATATAAAAGATATTGTTAACAGAATATTTAACAATGTTTCATGCATATATGAGGGATATCAGATCAGTATAAGTATGGGAATAAGTCTTCTAAGTGATGGTAATCCACATTATTATGATATGTACAGGAATGCGGATAAAGCTTTATATGAAGCTAAAAGAAGTGGACGGGGACAGTATAGGTTCTATGGGGAATGCAGTGAAGAGAGTAAGGATGCAGGCTGATTTTAATTGAGTTGTCACAACAAAGATGATTTACAATGTATAGTTTTATGATAATTTCAGTAATCTATATATTGTATATATTCTTGTTGTGACAACTTTTTTAGATGCATAGATCAATAAGCAGTTGGGCAGTTCTTGCAATATCACTATCTGTTATTCCAGAATAATTAACAATAGCTATATGTTCGTAATCAGCTATGTTATAAGAATTATTAGTTATATAATCAGAAAGAAAAGATATCATAAGTCCATTATTATAAGCACGTTTTTTTAAGTCTTCATCTGTATACTCAGTATCATATTTTAGTAAGAAATGTAGTCCTGAATCCTCTTCATATATATGGAGTCTATCTTTTATTAAGCTATCCATAAGTCTTGATATTAGTTCATCACGGATATACCGGTAGTGATTCCTCATACGGTTTATATGTTTATCAAGATAACCGTCTTTAATAAAATGCGCAAGTGTATACTGTTCAAAGTTAGAGACTGTACATGCATAGAATCCCAGAGTGCTTTTAAAGCGTTCAAGCAGAGGCAGAGGCAGTACCATATAGCTTATTCTTATTGTGGCTGCAAGGCTTTTAGTAAATGTATTAAAGTATATAACCTTGTCAGTTGCATCTATAGAAAAAAGAGAGGGAATAGGTTTTCCCTGTAACCTGAACTCACTGTCATAGTCATCTTCTATTATATATCTGTCAGGCGACTGATTAGCCCATTGTAAAAGTCCATAACGGCGGCTTATGGATGTTACGATTCCTGTAGGAAAGTGATGTGAAGGTGATATCTGTATAATCTGGGAATCGTTAAGACCCTGGCAGTCAGGTATTACCCCTTCTTCATCCATGTCAAGATAGTTAACCTTTACACCTAAGGACTTGTATATATTGACTATCTTTTTTGAACTTGGATTTTCAAGTCCATACGATATATTTCTTCCAAGAAGCTGCACAATAAGTCCATATAGATATTCGGTGCCGGCACCGATAATAATCTGTTCGGGATTAACAGTTATCCCACGGAATTCATACAGATGCTTAGCAATAGCCTGTCTTAACTGCATAACACCTCCGGTAGGAGGTACATTTAATGTACTTTCTCCTTCATATGTAAGAACATGGCGCATAAGCTTTGCCCATATTGAAAAGGGAAAGTTATCATGAGGTGTGTGGCTTGAAACAAGATTTATACAGTCAGCATCATGCCTGTTTTCTATAGCTGTATTATATGTATATGCTTTATCATATGGATTATTATTGCGTGTATCTGTTATAGTCTTTTTATTATAAATATAGCTGCTTTTTGGTGCTGACAGGTAAATGTTGTTGTTAATATCATTTTTAATATCCGACACGTAAAAGCCTTTTTTAGGCAGGGAATATATATATCCTTCCGCAAGCAGCTGACCATATGCATTCTCAACAGTTACTACACTTATCCCATGGTTTTTTGCAAAGTCTCTTTTAGATGGAAGTTTGGCATCAGGTGAAAGCTTTCCTGATAAAATATCTTCTTTTATGCATGTATATAAATATTCATATAAACTGCGGCCATTGCGGTTGTTAAATGAGTATGTAAGCATGGAAATTATCTCCTGTTTGTTATAAGATGTAAAATATTTTTAGATTATGGTATCACTATATGATGTCGGGGTCAAAAGCCCCCGACTTTGATACCTATGAATTGTTCCGTGCTACGCACTCCCACAATTCTCCCCAATATTCGCATATCGTGTGATTATCATCCCACTTTTATGCTCATATCGGGGCGGGTCCCAAGGTCTTTCACCCACCTATGAGCAAGCTCATGTGGGTTTAGACCTTTTGACCCTGGTATCATTATATTATTCCTGTGTACATCGTCAAGATAAAAAAGTATGCTTGTAATGTTGTAAACGGCATGTTGCTTTTACTAATATGGCATATGGAATAGACATATAAAATAAAATATTATATTATGATGTAAGGATTAAAAGGTCAAAAAGTTGTTTGCGCCTGCATAATAAGGCTTTTGGTTTTGAAATCCGGATTTAAACAAGCTAATAATATTATTTGGAGGTTTATGCAGATATGGGTGATTATATAATTTCATGTTGTTCAACAGCTGATTTATCAGAGAAGCATTTTCTAGAGAGAGATATTCATTATATATGCTTTCACTATGAACTTGATGGAGTTTCGTATCCTGATGATTTGGGAAAAACTATGAATCTTGATGATTTTTACAAGGCTATGTCAGAAGGTGCTGATACTAAGACTTCACAGATAAATGCAGATGAATATGAAAAGTATTTTGAAGGGTTTTTAAAACAGGGTAAGGATCTGCTTCATGTAACTCTTTCATCAGGAATATCAGGAACTATTAATTCAGCACTTATAGCAGCAGATAATCTTAAAGAAAAGTATCCTGACAGAAAAATATATATTATAGATTCTCTTGCAGCATCCTCTGGATATGGACTTCTTATGGATAAGGTGGCAGATTTAAAAGATGCAGGAATGGGAATAGATGAGTTAAAGAACTGGATAGAAGATAATAAGTTAAGAGTTAACCACTGGTTCTTTACAACTGATCTTACATTTTTTATAAAGGGCGGAAGAGTATCTAAGGTATCTGGCTTTGTTGGAAATCTTCTTAATATATGTCCGCTTCTTAATGTTGATTATCAGGGAAAGCTTATACCAAGAGAAAAGATTCGTACAAAGAAGAAGGTTATAGCAGAAACTGTAAACAAGATGATACTTAATGCAGATAACGGAACTGATTATTCAGATAAATGTTATATATCAATGTCAGCATGTATAGAGGATGCACAGGCAGTAGCAAAGCTCGTTGAAGAAAAGTTTCCTAAGCTTAATGGTAAGGTTCTTATTAATAATATAGGAACAACTATCGGAAGCCATACAGGACCAGGAACAGTTGCATTGTTTTTCTGGGGCGAAAAAAGAATTGATTAATATCAGGCATAAAGAGGTATATAAATAGTGTGAAAAATAAGATTTTTCACACGCAAGATTTGTGCTTCGCACAAACTTGAGATGCGCCAAGAAGCAGCGCAAGAATGGAGATTATTATGAAAAAATTCGGATTTGGAGCTATGAGACTTCCGCTTATAGATTCACAGGATAAAAGTTCTATAGATATGGAAGAGTTAAAGAAAATGGTAGATGAGTTTATGGCAGCAGGGTTTACATACTTTGATACAGCATTTCCATATCATGAGCAGCTATCAGAGAATGCATTAAAGGAAGCACTTGTAGACAGGTATGACAGAGACAGCTATATTTTTGCTGATAAGATGCCAACTGTGCTTGTCAAATCAGGAGATGAATATCCGATGTATTTTAATAAGCAGCTTGAAAAGACAGGTGTTGGATATTTTGACTATTATCTTATGCATAATATGGGAAGAGACAGATATTTTAACACTGACAAATGGGGTGGCTTTGATTTTGCAAGAAGAATGAAGGAAGAAGGTAAGATTAAGAAGTTTGGATTTTCATTTCATGATGATGCAGAAATGCTTGACCAGATACTTACTGAACATCCTGAGGTTGATTTTGTACAGCTGCAGATTAATTATCTTGATTGGGATAATAAAATCATTCAGTCACGAGCATGTTATGAGACAGCAAGAAAGTATAACAAGCCGATAGTTGTTATGGAACCTGTTAAAGGTGGAACACTTGCCAGTCTTCCTAAGGAGGCTGCCAGCCTGCTTTATGAGTATGCTCCGGGTGTTTTACCAGTGTCTTACGCATTAAGATTTGCAGCCAGTCTTCCAGGTGTGTTCATGGTGCTAAGTGGTATGAGCAGCTTAGAGCAGGTTAAGGATAATATACATATTATGGATAATCCAGCTCCGCTTAATGAAGGTGAAAAGGAGCTTTTAAGCAAAATAGTAGATATAATTAACAGCAAAACTGTTATTCCATGTACATCATGTGGCTATTGTATGGAGGTATGTCCTAAGAATATTAATATTCCGGGTTTGTTTGGGCTTTATAACAACTATTGTATTAATAACAATTTTTCAAATATGTATCATGGAAGGCTTGTTATGGGAAGAGGACGCGCATCTGATTGTATAAAATGCCACAGATGTGAAAAGAACTGCCCACAGCACATTAAAATACCAGACAACCTTGAGTTAGTAGCGGCACATGAGAAATAAGAACATGAGAAATAAGAAAAAAACAATATCTTTGTAAGGTTACACAAAGTATGTTATAATCAAATGATTAATGTGTTAATGCAGTGACATGATGAAATAAGTTTATATATCTGATGAGGAGGAATAATAAAATGAGCATGAATATTGTATGTTTAGATCTTGAAGGAGTACTGGTTCCAGAGATATGGATAGCATTTGCAAAGGAGAGTGGTATTCCAGAACTTAAAAGAACTACCAGAGATGAGCCGGATTATGATAAGCTCATGAACTGGAGACTTGGCATATTAAAAGAACACGGACTTGGTCTTAAAGAGATTCAGGAAACTATTGCAAAAATAGATCCACTTCCAGGTGCTAAGGAGTTCCTTGATAAGTTACGCGAGACAACACAGGTTATTATTATAAGTGATACATTTACGCAGTTTGCAGCACCACTTATGAAGAAGCTTGGATGGCCTACAATATTCTGTAACACTCTTGAGGTTGCAGATGACGGAACTATAACAGGCTTTAAGATGCGTTGTGAACAATCTAAGCTTTCAACAGTAAAGGCTCTTCAGTCAGTCGGTTTTGAAACAATAGCAAGTGGTGACAGCCATAATGATCTTGGTATGATACAGGCAAGTAAGGCTGGTTTCCTTTTCAGAAGTACAGAACAGATAAAGAAGGATTATCCACAGCTTGAGGCCTTTGAGGAATATGATGACCTTTTTGAGGCTATAAAGAAGGCATTATAAGAGTATCATAATATACATGATATGTGCTTTCGAACAGGCTTATTATGCGTAAAGATATGTGCGCAGAGGTGAGGATTGGTATGTTTAAATTAAGTAAAAAGGAAAATGGTCTTAATATTATAATAGTTGGATGTGGAAAAGTTGGTGCAACTTTAGTTGAACAGCTTAGTAAGGAAGGCCATGATATAACCGTTATTGATAAGAAACCTGAACGTATCCAGGATATTACTAATATGTTTGATGTTATGGGAATAGTAGGAAATGGTGCAAGTTATTCTACGCAGATGGAAGCAGGTATAGAAGAATCTGATCTTATAATAGCTGTTACAGATTCAGATGAATTAAATCTGTTATGCTGTACAGTGGCTAAAAGAGTAGGTAAATGTGCAGCCATAGCAAGAGTCAGAACACCTGATTACAGTGAAGAAACAGGTTATCTTAGAGAGAAACTTGGTCTTGCGCTTATTATTAATCCGGAGCTTGAGGCTGCTAAAGAGGTAGCACGTATACTTTATCTTCCAACAGCACTTGAGGTAAACTCTTTTGCGCATGGTCAGGCAGAGCTTGTTAAGTTTAAGGTTCCAGCAGATAATATTCTTAATGAGCTTAGCATAGCATATCTTGGTAAGAACATAACTAATGATATACTTATATGTGCTATTGAACGAGGCGGAGAGGTATATATTCCTAACGGTGACTTTATAATAAAAGCCGGTGATGTTATATCGTTTGTATCAGAAAGACATATAGCAAGAAATTTTCTTAAAACTATAGGATTTGCAACAAACCAGGTTAAGGATACCATGATAATAGGAGGCAGCAAGGCAGCGTACTATCTTGCTAAAGAGCTTATTAATATGGGAATCACTGTCAAGATAATAGAAAGAGACAGGGAAAACTGTGAAAGATTCAGCATTAAGCTTCCTAAAGCCATAGTTATAAATGGTGATGGCACAGATCCTGATATATTAAAGGAAGAAGGTATTGAAACAATACAGTCATTTATTCCGCTCACAGGTATTGATGAAGAGAATATAATGCTTACACTTCATGCAAAGCAGGTATCTAATGCTAAGGTAGTTACCAAGATTAACAGGGTTAATTACAAGCAGGTTATTAATAATCTGGATCTTGGAAGTATTGTATATCCTAAGTATATAACTTCCGAAGCTATCATAGCATATGTGCGTGCAAAGAAGAATTCTATGGGAAGTAACATAGAGACACTTTATCATATGTTTGACTCAAGAGTTGAAGCGATAGAGTTCATAGTTGAAGAGAATTCCAAGGTATCAGGTATACCTATAAAGGATCTTAAGCTTAAAAAAGATGTTCTTATATCATTTATCAATCATGATGGACATATTATTATTCCAACAGGTAATGATGAGATAGAAGATGGTGATACAGTTATGATTGTAACTAAGAATACAGGATTTACTGATATTAGTGATATAGTCAGGTGAGGCACGTTATGAACAGGTCAATAGTAATATATGTTTTAGGTTATATATTAAAAACAGAAGGTGTACTTATGTCGCTGCCATGCTTCATAGCACTTATATATCGTGAAACAGAAGGATGGGCATATTTTACAGTTGCCATGATAAGTATTCTGTTAGGACAGCTTATGACTATGAGGAAGCCAAAGGATTATGTTATCTATCTTAAAGAAGGCTGTGTTGCCACGTCCTTAAGCTGGATTCTTATGGGTGTTATTGGAGCTATTCCTTTTATGATAACAGGTGAGATACCATCATTTATAAATGCTTTGTTTGAGATGGTATCAGGTTTTACAACAACCGGAGCCAGTATACTAAGTGATGTGGAAGCAGTATCACGCTGCAGTACGACATGGAGATGCTTTTCACACTGGATAGGTGGTATGGGTGTACTGGTGTTTATCATAGCCATAGTTCCTTTGAGTGGTGGTTCGAATATTAATCTTATGAGGGCAGAAAGTCCGGGACCATCAGTAGGTAAGCTGGTTCCAAAGATAAAACATACAGCAAGAATTTTATATATTATATATCTTGGACTTTCACTTATAGAGTTTGTTGTACTTATAGCAGCAAAGATGCCTGTGTTTGATGCCATGAATACTACATTTGGTACTGCAGGTACAGGTGGCTTTGGTATAAAGAATTCAAGTCTTGGTGGATATTCCGTGACTATACAATGGATAGTTACGATATTTATGATGCTTTTTGGAGTTAACTTCAATGCGTATTATATTATGATTTTTGGCAGTATAAAAAAAGCTTTATCCATGGAAGAGGTAAGAGCGTACTTTGGTATTATATTAACAGCAATTGTCATAATAACTATAAATATATACTCAATATGCTCAGGAGTATGGGATGCAGTTACCAAGTCAGCATTTCAGGTTGGTTCAATCATAACAACAACAGGATTCGCAACTACTGACTTTAATATATGGCCGCAGACTTCAAAAACTATACTTGTTCTTCTTATGTTTGTTGGTGCATGTGCCGGAAGTACAGGTGGAGGCATAAAGGTTTCAAGATTCGTAATTCTTATAAAAACTATGATAAAAGAACTGAATTCTTATATTCATCCAAGAAGTGTAAGAAAAATAAAGGTTGAAGGAAAGCCAGTTGAACATGAAGTTATACGTTCGGTTAATGTGTATATTATAACATATATTCTTATATTTGTAGCATCGGTGTTCCTTGTATCATTTGAGGGCAAGGATCTGACAACGAATTTTACGGCAGTTGCGGCTACATTTAACAACATAGGTCCTGGACTTGAACTTGTTGGACCGACACAGAATTTTGAACATTTTAATGTATTTAGTAAGCTTGTTTTGATATTTGATATGTTAGCAGGAAGGCTTGAACTGTTCCCACTTCTTTTACTGTTCCATCCTGTTGTGATTAAGCAAATGTTTGAAGATAAAAGAAGATATAGAAAATCACAGAAAAAAGATTAATATCTGATTTCAAAATGGAGAGAAAAATGAGATTTGTTATACAAAGAGTCAATTCGGCAAGTGTCAGTGTGGATGATAAGGTTATAGGAAGCATAGGAAAAGGTTATCTTATACTTTTTGGTGCAGGTGAGGGTGATACTAAAGAAATGCTTGTACCTTTTGTAGATAAGATAGCAAAAATGAGAATATTTGCAGATGAGAATGAAAAAACTAATCTGTCAATCAAAGATGTGAATGGGGAAATACTTGTAGTAAGCCAGTTTACTTTATATGCAGATTGCAGAAAAGGTAACCGTCCAAGCTTTGTGCATGCCTGTGAGCCGGTTCTTGCCAATGAACTGTATGAAGAGTTTGTCAGGTTGTGCAGACAACGGGTATCAAAGGTTGAAACAGGAGAATTCGGTGCACATATGAAGGTATCGCTCGAGAATGATGGACCATTTACAATAGTTCTTGATAGCAGGGATTTTGAGAAGAACCATTAGAAGCCGTGGATTTTATTGTGAATATTTGTTGATGTTTACAGACATTATGCAAAATTATGCAGATATTACATGAGATATTATAAATAAGTACTTGATTATATGCTTGTATAGGTGTATAGTAGGCTTTGTTAACAGAGGTTAGTCTGTGCTAAGTATTAAGCAGGCTGCCGTTTACATTAAAACAGAATATTAACTTCAGGGCAGGGTTAGATTCCCTACCGGCGGTACAGCCCGCGAGCGTAAAGCATGAACTGGTTAGATTCCAGTGCCGACAGTATAGTCTGGATGAAAGAAGTTATCTGATATATAACGTGTTTAGGATTGCGTGGCAGGATTTATTTTCTGTTATCTGCATTATATTGTTATATTGATTATGATTTGTGTCCTGGGAATGATAAGTTCCCAGGATTTTTATTTATCAGATGGATGTAGTAAAAGCTGCACCAGAGTATTCTTTCATCAGGGGGATTCCTGATTGACAGGATATTCTGGTGCATTTTTTTTAAAAGAAAGCGGGGGATATGTATGTGTGGATATAGCAGCACAGATGATGAAAAATATATGAGGCATGCAATAGAGCTTGCAAAGAAGGGGTTGGGGTGGACTAATCCTAATCCAATGGTTGGTGCAGTTATAGTAAAGGATGGAAAAATAATAGGTGAAGGGTATCATAAAAAATATGGAGAGCTTCATGCAGAAACATCAGCTTTAAATAACTGTACTAAAAGTCCGGAGGGCGCAACGATATACGTGACACTTGAACCCTGTTGTCATCATGGAAAGCAGCCGCCATGTACAGAAGCGATAATAAAAGCTGGAATAAAGCGTGTTGTTATAGGTTCGCTTGATCCTAATCCACTTGTGAGTGGAAAAGGAATGCAGATATTAAGGGAACACAATATACAGGTTGATAATAAACTTGTGTGCAATAGAGAATGTATAGATATGAACTATGTATTCTTTCATTACATTAAAGAAAAACTGCCATATGTCATAGTCAAGTATGCACAGACACTTGATGGAAAGATAGCCACACACAATGGACTGTCAAAGTGGATAACAGGGGAGGCAGCGAGGGAAAATGTCCATATGGACAGACATAGATATTCTGCCATTATGGTAGGTATAAATACAGTACTTAAGGATGATCCGATGCTTAACTGCAGAAGTAAAGCGATAGAAAATCCACATCAGCCAGTAAGAATAGTATGTGATACAAGGCTTAGGATACCGTATGACAGCAATCTTGTTAAGACGGCAGGACAGATACCAGTCTGGATAGTGACATGCTGTCACGATAAAGAACGTATAAACATGTATGAGAAAGCTGGATGTGAAATCATAGCTATGGAAGGTGAAAAGATAGATATAGCACAGCTTATGATTATACTTGGCAGGAGAGGAATAGACAGCTGCATATGTGAAGGTGGTGCAGAGCTTAACTGGAGCGTTATAAACAGCGGCATGGTAAAAAGAATACAGGCATACATAGCACCTAAGATATTTGGAGGTGTGGATGCACCAGTATCAGTTGCTGGTGTGGGATTTGATGCACCAGACGATGCGCTGAAGCTTAAGGATTATACAGTAACCAGGCTTGGGGATGATATTCTGATAGAAGGTGAAGTTTAAAATGTTTACAGGAATTATTGAAGAAATCGGACATGTAAAAGCAGTTAAAAAACAGACATTTTCACAGGTGATTGTTATAGAAGCCTCTAAGGTATTAGAAGGAACTAAAATAGGTGACAGTATAGCAGTGAATGGAATATGTCTTACTGTTACGGCCATAGAAAAAGGACAGTTTAGTGCAGATGTCATGCATGAAACAGTAAAAAGAACTTCTTTAAAAAACATACGTGCAGGTTCGCATGTAAATCTGGAGCGTGCTATGAGTGCGGATGGAAGATTTGGCGGACATATAGTATCAGGGCATATAGATGGCACAGGAACAGTGACAGATATTAGAAAAGATGATAATGCAGTGTGGTACAGGATAAGTGCAGATAACAGTATATTAAAATATGTTGTTGAAAAGGGTTCAATAACAATAGATGGAATAAGTCTTACAGTTGCATCTGTGACTGATAAGTACTTTGAGGTATCAGTGATACCTCATACAAGAGAGGTAACAATACTTCGGGATAAAAGACTATCAGATGTGGTTAATCTGGAAACAGATATAATAGCAAAGTATGTAGAAAAACTGTCATGCCCATATGATGTCAGCAGGACATTGGCTCATAATACAGGTCATAACCAGCCAGCTGATAATAATGGCAGTGGCATAACTAAGGAATTTCTTTTAAAAAATGGCTTTTAAAGACATGGTAACATATACATTTATCATATAAGGAAGGGAGCAGTTTATGTTTGAATTTAATACGGTTGAAGAAGCGGTTAAAGACTTAAAAGAAGGAAAGATTATTATAGTTACAGATGATGATGACAGAGAAAATGAAGGTGACTTTATATGTGCAGCAGAATACGCTACAACAGAAAATGTCAACTTTATGGCAACCTATGGAAAAGGTCTTATATGTATGCCTATGAGTGAGGAGTTAAGCAGAAAGCTATGTTTTCCGCAGATGGTATCAGAAAATACAGATAATCATGAAACAGCATTTACAGTGTCTATAGACCATATAAACACAACTACAGGAATATCTGCACAGGAGAGAGGGTATACAACAAGAAGTGTTGTGAGTGACACAGCAGTTCCACAGGACTTTAGAAGACCAGGACATAACTTTCCACTGGTTGCAAAGAAAAACGGAGTTCTTGAAAGAAACGGACATACCGAAGCGACAGTAGATCTTATGCGTATAGCTGGCTTAAAGGAGTGTGGATTGTGCTGCGAGATCATGAAGGATGATGGAACTATGATGAGGAGGGATGACCTTATAGAGCTTTCAGAAAAATGGAATCTGAAATTTATAACTATAAAAGCCATCCAGGAGTATAGAAAAAGAAATGAAAAGCTTGTTGAGTGTGTGGCTGTGACAAAGATGCCAACTAAATATGGTGAGTTTACAGCACATTGTTATATCAATAAGCTGAATGGTGAGCATCATGTTGCGCTTGTTAAGGGTGACATAGGTGATGGCAATAATCTTTTGTGCCGTGTTCATTCAGAATGTCTTACTGGAGATGCATTTGGTTCACTGAAATGTGATTGTGGACAGCAGCTTGCTTCTGCCATGACACAGATTAATGAAGAAGGAAGAGGTATTCTGCTATATATGAGGCAGGAAGGAAGAGGCATAGGTCTTGTGAATAAGTTAAGGGCATATGCACTTCAGGATGAAGGTATGGATACGCTTGATGCTAATATAGCACTTGGCTTTCCAGGTGATATGAGAGAGTATTATATAGGTGCACAGATACTAAAAGATCTTGGAGCTAAAACATTAAGACTTCTTACGAACAATCCTGATAAGGTATATCAGCTGTCAGACTTTGGCATGCAGATAAATGAAAGAGTTCCGATTAAAATGGAAACAACACCATATGACAGCTTCTATCTTAAGACAAAGAAAATTAGAATGGGTCATATGCTGTAAATTATAAAAAATATACTAGTATCATATAAATTTAAAAGGAGATTAAAATCATGAGAGTATTAGAAGGAAAATTAGTAGACAATGGAACAAGAGTAGGAATAGTGGCAGCAAGATTTAACGAATTCATCGTATCGAAGCTTATAGGTGGTGCACATGATGGTCTTGTAAGACATGGTGTAAGCGAAGAAAATATTGATCTTGCATGGGTTCCAGGAGCATTTGAAATTCCACTTATAGCATCAAAGATGGCAAAAAGCGGAAAGTATGATGCAGTAATATGTCTTGGTGCTGTCATAAGAGGAGCAACGAGCCATTATGATTATGTGTGTGCAGAGGTTTCAAAGGGGATAGCCAGTGTATCACTTAATTCAGATATACCAGTTATGTTTGGTGTTCTTACAACAGATACTATAGAGCAGGCTATAGAACGTGCTGGTACAAAGGCTGGCAATAAGGGCTTTGAGTGTGCAGAGGGAGCTATTGAGATGGTCAATCTTTCACGTGAGCTTGAAAAATAAACAGTCGCTTATTTAATGTCTGTCCACAGCTTGTTTAGTATCTTTACATACCATATTTAGTATTTGTGCATATAACAGAATAGTGTATAATGCTTAAGAGTACATCAATGGAAATATATATGTAATAATATCAGTTAATCAGGAGGTTTTATATGGCAGAATTAAAGTGTCCTCATTGTGGACAGGCATTTACAGTAGACGATACAGAGTTAAGCTCAATCGTACAGCAGATAAGGGATAAGGAATTTGAAAAAGATATTGAAAAGCGTATATCCGAACTAAAAGAGCATATGATGATGACACATAGGCTTGAGATGGAAGCTAAGGAAAATGAGATTAAGCTTATGAGTCAGAAAGAATACGATAAAGAAATCCAGAAACTAAAAAGCCAGCTTGAAAAGGCAACAGACATGGCAGTACAGCTTCAGGCACAGCTAGATAGTAGTGAGGATAAAAAAACAATTGCTGTAATGGAGGCTGTTAAGAAGGTTGAAGAAGAAAAGAAAGAACTGGAGAGCCAGCTGACACATGAAAAGGATAAAGGAAAGCTACTTTTAGAGCAGAAGGATGAGCAGATTGCTTATTACAGGGATCTTAAAACAAAGATGTCTACAAAGATGGTTGGTGAAACCTTAGAGCAGCATTGTGAGATACAGTTTAACCAGTTAAGGGCTACGGCTTTCAGGAATGCATATTTTGAAAAGGATAATGACTCAAGAAGCGGAAGCAAGGGTGATTATATATATCGTGAGACTGATGAAAATGGTGTTGAACTTATATCCATTATGTTTGAAATGAAAAATGAAATGGATGAGACTGCAACTAAGCATAAGAATGAGGATTTCTATAAGGAGCTGGATAAAGACCGTAAGCAGAAGAACTGCGAATATGCGGTGCTTGTTTCAATGCTTGAAAGTGACAATGAGTTGTTTAATGCAGGAATCGTTGATGTTTCTTATAAATATGAAAAGATGTATGTCGTAAGACCACAGTGCTTTATACCGATTATAACTTTACTCAGGAATGCTGCCATGAATGCAATGGAGTATAAACAGGAGCTTGCAGTTGTCAGAAACCAGAATATTGACATTTCTGATTTTGAAGAAAAGCTTATGAACTTTAAGAGTGATTTCAGCAGGAATTATGATATTGCACATTCGCATTTTGATAAAGCTGTTGATGAGATTGATAAGACAATCCAGCATCTTGAAAAGGTAAAAAAAGAGCTGTTAGGCTCTGACAACCAGTTAAGAATAGCTAATAATAAGGTGGATGAGGTCAGCATTAAAAAGCTTACCAGAGGAAATAAAACAATGCAGGAAAAGTTTGAGGAATTAAAGAAAAACCAATAATGAATCAACAATAATCAGTCAGAAAAACACTGTATAAGAAGCTGATGAAGTAAAAGATACAAAATAAATACAAAGTGGATATTTTTTCTGTACTAAGCACAATAAATCACTAGAAAAAGCTGCTTGATTACAGTATTATTATAACTAACAAAAATAGATGGGTTGTTTATAATAAGGAGTAAGTTATGGCAGAATCACGTAAAGGAAAGATTGATATGACGACAGGTCATATCATGAAAAATATAATACTGTTTGCTATACCTATTATTATAGGAAATGTTTTGCAGCAGTTATATACAACGGTCGATGCACTTGTAATAGGTAAATATTGTGGTGATACATCCTTAGCAGCGGTTGGAACAAGTTCACAGCCGGTTGAGGTATTGTTGTGTGTTTTCTTAGGAATAGGAACAGGTGTATCCATTCTTATATCACAATATGCCGGTGCAAAGGAATCGGATAAAGTTGTTTCAATATGTGGAACTTCAATAACTTTTATATATATTATAGGAATTCCGATTGGAATTCTTGGATGGTTTGCAGCACCGTATATTCTTGAATTTATGAATGTTCCGCAGGATGTATGGGATGCTGCACTAATCTATACGCGATTAGTATTCTTAGGTACGCTTGGTAATCTTGGCTATAACATGAATGCCGGAATATTAAGAGGACTTGGGGATAGCAAGGCTTCATTGTGGTTTCTTGTTGTATCCTGTATTTCCAATATAGTGTTTGATTTAGTGTTTGTTGCAGGCTTTGGCATGGATGTGGCAGGTGCAGCACTAGCTACAAGTATTGCTATGTTTATTTCATGGCTTGTAAGCATTACTTATATAAGAAAGATGTTTCCAGAGATTCAGTTTACATTCCTGCCTAGAAGATTCTCAGGGAAAATGATGAAGAATATTCTGGCTATAGGCCTTCCTGTTGGACTTAATAATTCGCTATATTCATTAGGACATGTTGCGTTACAGACATTTAACAACTCTCAGGGCGCTATATTTATGGCAGGAGGTGCAGTAGCAGGAAGAATCACAGGCTGCGCTAATATAGCAATTACAGGATTATCTTCGGCTGCCACCACATTCTCAGGACAGAATTATGGTGCAAAGAAGTACGATAGAATCAAGGAAGGACACTGGAGAATTCCGTTATGTTCAGGAGTGATTACTCTAAGCTTTGGATTATTCTTCATTATGATACATAGACCTCTGATACGTTTCTTTTCATCAGATGAAATAGTACTGATGTATGCAAGCAGACATATTGTTGTTATGCTGCTGTCACAGTGGTTTTTCGCTATCTTCAACTGTATAATATCTATTGTAAATGGAACTGGAAAGGTACGTTATACTACTATTGTCAATATTCTTATGCTTTGGGCAGTCAGAATTCCAAGTGCATATATTATCAGCAAATATTTTGATGGAACCTGGGTAATGCTGTGTTTCCCAATTTCCTTCAGCTTTGGAATGTTTGCAATGATAGGTTATTATCTGTTCTCCCCAGCATGGAAGGAAGTTATGAAGATGGCAGAACATGGGGAAGCAGCGAATTAATAAAAAATGATAAAAACGTAATAAATATCGTGGGGATTTCGTACTAAGCGAAAGCTTCACGATATTTTATTTGTTATTGCTATCGCCTAATCCATCAGGAGAGATAAAATAGTAATTATTGCTATTTTGTTGACTTGTATATTTTTTTATTATATTATAAAGATTAAACAGTATATAAATATAGCTTACAAATAAAGCTAGTACATCGTTTTGAAAATAATATGAAATAATATTCATCAAATTAAATATTATTGAGGTGTCAGTATGGAGCAAATAGAACAAATAGAACAATCATATAAAAAAAGCAAGAATATAATATGGATTATACAAAGCTGTTTAATATTAATCCTGATAGTTCTTATCATATTTATTATGGTGAATATCAGCAGGCTGCAGGGAACAGCCCGTGTAATAAATTATGCAGGTCTGGTACGTGGAGCTACACAACGTGAAGTGAAGTTGGAAATTACGGGAAACCCAGATGATGAATTAATTAAATATCTTGATGATATTCTCGATGATTTGAAGTATAAGGATGGACAATACAATCTTGTAAATCTACGTGACAATGAATATAATGACAAATTATATATTCTAAGCGACTACTGGGAAGAATTAAAAAAAGAAATCAAAGCAGTAAGAGAAGTGGGCTATCAAAATACAGATATTGTTAAGATGAGTGAAATATATTTTAAGATGGCAGATGAAACAGTATCCGCTGCTGAAAACTATTCGGAAAGGATAGCTATTAAAATCCGTACCTTAGAGCTGCTATCAGTATTTGATATGCTAGGTCTTGTAATATTGATTATTATACAGACCATAGCAGCCATGAAAATGTCTGTATTAAACAAACTGTTAGAACAAAGAGCATATACAGATGCCCATACGGGATTGCCAAACAAAGATGCCTGTGAGGAGCTTCTTAACAATAAGGAAAAGGTTGCCGAGCATACAGCGTGCTTAATGTTTGATTTAAATAATCTTAAGATTATTAATGATACAAAGGAACATTCAAAGGGAGATCAGCTTATATTTAATTTTGCCCATCTTTTACGCAGAGTTATTCCACAGGAAGCTTTCGTTGGAAGATATGGTGGAGATGAATTCATGGTAGTTATCTACAATACAAGCAAAGCGGAGATTGAGGATATATTAAAGCAGCTAAGCATGGAAAAAGACAGATTAAACAGAAGCGACAACCAAATGCCAATTGACTATGCATGTGGATGGGCAATATCAGATGCTGATAGTGAGTGTACAATACAGATGTTATTGGATAAGGCAGATTATTATATGTATGAAAATAAACAGTCACGTAAGAAATCTATGCAGTCCATGAAATAAAGCTTAATAAATTTTAGAAAATGATATTTTGTACATATCAGACGATTAGTATAAAAGTAAAAATAGAAAGCTGTTTGGCAATAGCCAACGCAGCTTTCTATTTTTTATAGACTGATATAAAACAGCTTTACCTAACAATAATTAAGAATTCTTAACAAGTACTGCATATAATGTTCTTGCAAGTATGCTGGCAACAACAAAGCATACAACGGCCTCAATAGCACCCTGTGTTCCAACGAAGGCAACTACGAATGAGAATGGGTTGCCAACACCAAACTTGGCAACATAAGTCTGGATGAAGTCTGTTCTGTAGAAAAGCGCTACAAGTGTGCTCATAAAGAGTAATGTGTTAAGAAGAGGGCAGCAAAGGCTTGCTATATAATAAGAAATCTTCTGGACACTCTTTATGTTGTGAAGAGCTTTGAAGATAAGACCTGTAAGCAGACCTTCAAGTGCTCTTGGTACAATTGTAAGTATTATAGTAAACACAGGATTAAGATTAAATAAAGCAAATGTAAATACTGAGCCACCGGTTACAGCCTGATAAAGACTTGTTAAACCAAATGTAAGACCACATATAAGACCACCAACTGGTCCAAGTATTATGGCACCTACAGCGACTGGAATTGTCAGGAATGTAATAGTAAGACCAGGAAGCTTGATGTAGCCAAGTGGTGTGAAAGCCATGATGATAATGATGGCTATCATAGCGGCAAGCTCTACCATATACTTAGTGGTAAATGTTTTCTTTGCCATTGCTGTGTTGTTTGTTTCAATGTTACTCATAATATTCTCCTTTTCGTCTGATAAAATGGTGGAGTTAGTGTAATATCCAGCCTGTCTTTCAGACATTATTATTATTAGCGTTCTATAAATGGAAATGCAAAGAAAATGTTTAGAACTAACAGAATAAGTTATGAATTATACAATAAAATGAAATCATAACTGATTATACAGATACCTGAATTCAATATATGTAATGCTTACACGCCTTTACAGGTCGCACACCATTATGCTTTGTAGTGAATATAAAGTATCAGTAAGATGATAATAAACTTGGTTCTGATGCATTTTCATATGAATAACGCTCGTTTTGTATGATAACATATATAAATGTTGTATACAAGATATATTTTGCTTTAAATTGTATACAATTTTACAAAGTCTTAATAAATGCTTTTTATTTCCTTAATTTACATATTTTCTCAATAATGCTATCATTTTAAAATATCAGTTATAAGGTTATATAAGAAAGCCTAAAAGAAATCTTGAGGAAGAAAGGAACGGTTATGAGCAGAATATTAAAAAGTATTGCTCCATACTGGAAGTCAGTAATTATAATACTTGTATTGCTTATATTACAGGCAAATGGTGATCTTGCATTGCCACAGTATACATCTGATATTATTGATGTTGGTATTCAGAATGGCGGTATAGGGCATAGTATTCCAGAAAAGATAACTAAGGATGAATATGATATTGCTAAAATGTTTATGACAGATGAAGAAATAAACATATGGGAAAGCTGTTATGAACAGGATGGAGATATGTATATTCTTTCTGAGAAGAGTGAAAAGAAGCTGGATGAATATGATGATACATTAGCAATGTCACTTATTATTAATAATCAGATGTCTTCAGTAACAGCAGCACAGTTTAAGGAACAGATGGCAGCACAGATGGGGGTTGATGTAAAAACACTTGCTGATGTGCCGGTATCAGATATTGGAAAGAGAATGGGCATTGAATTAGAATCCTTTTACAAGGATGTAGAGGATGCCAATGGCAATATGGTTTCAACTGAGTGTGTAGATATGAGAATGGTATTCAAAGCTATGTATGATACTGGCAGAATGACAAAGGATACACTTGTGTCTATGCGTGATAATTTTAAATCAACATTTGACACTATGGGTTCATCACTTGTAGCATCTATGGGTAGAGCATATGCTAAGTCTATGGATTCAAAGGCTGGTATGGATATGAAGGCTATACAGACACATTATCTGCTGCTTTCAGGCATAAAGATGATAGGTATGGCATTTATGATTGCAATATGTACAGTCTTAGTTGCATTTTTTGCATCGCGTGTCGGTGCAGGTGTAGGACGTGACTTAAGGGGACAGGTATATAAGAATGTTATGGGCTTCTCTAATGCGGAGCTTGATAAGTTCTCAACAGCCTCACTTATTACACGTACAACGAATGATGTACAGCAGATACAGATGGTTTGTGTGCTTACATTAAGAATGGTGCTCTATGCGCCAATACTTGGTGTAGGTGGTGTATTAAAGGTTATGTCAACAGGAGCTGGCATGGAGTGGGTTATTGCTCTTGCAGTACTTGTTATAGTTGGCTTTGTGCTTCTTCTTATGTCAATTGCCATGCCTAAGTTTAAACAGATGCAGAAGCTTGTTGATAATGTTAACTTAGTATCAAGAGAAATACTTACAGGTTTATCAGTTATAAGGGCATTTGGAAGAGAGAAGAAGGAAGAAGAAAGATTCGATAATGCGAATAAAGAGCTTACAAGGACAATGCTTTTTACTAACAGAGTTATGACATTTATGATGCCGGTAATGATGCTTATTATGAATTGTCTTTCAGTAGGAATAGTATGGGTTGCTGCACATAGAATTGACAGCGGTGTTATGCAGGTTGGTTCAATGACTGCATTTATCACATATGCTATGCAGATAGTTATGTCATTCCTTATGCTTACTATGATGTCGATTATGCTTCCAAGAGCGATTGTGGCGGCAGACCGTATAGATGAGGTAATCAACACTCAGTCATCAATAAGGGATTGCAGGAATCCTAAGATACTTAAGGAACATAAGGGCTTACTTACCTTCAGTCATGTAAGCTTTAAGTATCCAGGAGCTGCTGAAAATGCTCTTTCAGACATAGATTTCGTGGCAGAGCCAGGAAAGACAACGGCTATTATAGGAAGTACCGGCTGTGGCAAGTCAACACTTGTTAACCTTATTCCAAGATTATATGATGTGACAGAAGGTTCTATCACGCTTGATGGTGAAGATATACGAAATATATCTATGCAGGATTTAAGAGATGAGCTTGGATATGTTCCACAGAAGGGAGTTCTTTTCTCAGGCACAATTGAATCTAATATTAAGTATGGTGCAGCTAATGCTTCGATTGAAGAAGTTAAACAGGCAGCAGATATTGCACAGGCTTCTGAGTTCATAGAGGAAAAGGCAGGAAAGTATGAAGCACCTATTTCACAGGGTGGTACGAATGTTTCAGGTGGACAGAAGCAGAGATTATCTATAGCAAGAGCTATAGCAAGGAATCCAAGGATATTTATATTTGATGATAGCTTTTCAGCACTTGATTTAAAGACGGATGCAGCATTAAGAAAAGCGCTTGCCTCGAAGGTTACAGATAGTACAGTAATCATTGTTGCACAGAGAATAAGTACTATTCTTCATGCAGAGCAGATACTTGTTATGGATGAGGGCAGGATTGTAGGTAAGGGCACACACGAAGAGCTTATGAAGAATTGTGAGGTATACCAGCAGATTGCCAGGTCGCAGCTATCAGCCAGCGAGCTTGAGAATTCAGTAGCTGTTAAAGAAAAGCTCAATAAGTCAGATGAAGAAGCTTCATATAATGCCGAGCATAATATATCAGATGTAAACGCTATATCAGATGTAAACACTATATCAGATGGAAAGGAGGAAGCATAATTATGGCAGACAATAATTCATATAAGCAGACTCCCAGACATAGAAGACCAGGTGGACCTGGCAGGGGTATGATGCCAGCTGAGAAGGCTAAGGATTTCAAGGGCTCAATAGGTAAGCTCATAAAGTATGTAGGAAGCTATAAGATAGCTATATTTATAGTTATGATTATGGCAGCAGCCTCAACGATATTCAATGTAGCAGGACCAAAGGTACTTGGAAAGGCAACAACAGGTCTTTCAGAAGGTCTTATGAGGAAAATAGCAGGTACAGGTGGTATTGACTTTGGCTATATAGGAAAGATTCTTTTGATTGTACTCGGCTTATATGTCTGCAGCGCAATATTTAATTTTGTCCAGGGCTGGATTATGACAGGTATTTCACAGAAGATATGTTACAGGCTTCGTAAGGAAATATCAGAGAAAATAAACCGTATGCCAATGAAGTATTTTGAGAGCAGGACATATGGAGAAGTTCTTTCAAGAATAACTAATGATGTAGATACTCTTGGTATGGGACTTAATCAGAGCATAACAACGATTATTACATCAACAGCAACTATGATTGGTGTGCTTATCATGATGTTAAGTATTTCACCACTTATGACTATTATTGCTATTGTCATACTTCCAATATCGGTAGGTCTTATATCTTTTGTTATAAAGAAGTCACAGAATTACTTTAAGACACAGCAGGAATATCTGGGACATATAAATGGTCAGATAGAGGAAACATATGGTGGACATATGGTTGTAAAGTCCTTCAATAAAGAGAAGGATATGGTAGATGAATTCAACAGGACTAATAATGTTTTATATTCATCAGCCTGGAAGTCACAGTTCTTCTCAGGAATGATGCAGCCTATTATGGCATTTGTTGGTAATCTTGGTTATGCAGGTGTTGCACTTTCAGGTGGACTTCTTGCTATAAATGGTGTTATAACGATTGGTGATATTCAGGCATTTATACAGTATGTAAGGAATTTTACACAGCCAATAACACAGATTGCACAGGTTATTAATCAGGTACAGTCAATGGCAGCAGCATCTGAAAGAGTATTTGAATTCCTTAACGAAGAGGAAGAGGAACAGATAGTAAAGAATCCTGTTTCAACAGATAATATCAGGGGAGAAGTAGAATTCGACCATGTAAGATTCGGTTATAAGGAGGATCAGGTTATTATCAAAGATTTCTGTGCCAAGGTTAAGCCAGGCCAGAAGGTTGCAATAGTAGGTCCGACAGGTGCTGGTAAGACAACTATGGTTAAGCTTCTTATGAGATTCTATGATGTTAATGCAGGTGAAATAAAAATAGATGGACATAACATAAAGGATTTCAACAGACGAGAGCTAAGAGATGCTTTCGGTATGGTATTACAGGATACATGGCTGTATAAGGATACCATTATGGAAAATATAAGATATGGTAAGCTGGAGGCTTCGGATGAAGAAGTTATTGCCGCTGCTAAGGCTGCGCATGCACACCATTTCATAGAGACACTTCCAGGTGGTTATAATATGGAGCTTAATGAGGATGCAAGTAATGTATCACAGGGACAGAAACAGTTACTTACTATCGCAAGAGCGATACTGGCTGATAATCCTATTCTTATTCTTGATGAAGCAACATCTTCAGTTGATACAAGAACAGAGATACAGATACAGAATGCTATGGATAACCTTATGAAGGGAAGAACAAGCTTTGTTATAGCACACAGGCTTTCTACTATTAAGGATGCAGATATTATTCTTGTTATGAAGGATGGAGATATCGTAGAACAGGGAAATCACGAAGAACTGCTTGCAAAGGGTGGCTTCTATGCCGGACTTTATAATTCGCAGTTTGAAGACGTTGAATAAAGGATGTAATATATAATAGAATTTTAATCAGGATTAACCCTGCTGTTTTCGTTTTGACGAAGATAGCAGGGTTAAAAAATGAAGATAGTTGATTTGATTAATAAGCTCGGAATAAGCAGCAGTATGATTGCTAAGATGACAAAGAAAGAGAAGGTCAGATATGGATTTATTAAAGGTAATTGAGGCATGGCTTGTATTTATAAATATATTTACATTTGCAGCCTATGCACTGGACAAATATAAGGCAGTACATCATGCCTGGAGGATTCCAGAAAGAACGCTTATACTGCTGGCGGCTATAGGTGGTTCTGTGGGGGCACTGTCTGCTATGTACATAGTGAGACATAAAACTAAACATAATAAGTTCAGAATAGGAGTGCCAGCTATACTTGTTATACAGCTGATTCTGGCATATATTGTATGTAGTTATGCCGCTGTGTGAATATATATGTTTTAAAGCTGTTTCTAATCCTCAGTATTATCAACCGCTGAGGTCTTTCTTAATCTTTCAAGTGACTCTGATGTAGTGTTAATAGCATCAGAAAAGCTGGTAATACGGTTATTAAGGTCATGCATTTCCTGTCTTGTAGTTTCGGTTGTAGATGACATTTCCTGTGAGATGCCAGATAATGTTTCAATTCCATCTACAATAGAAGAGTTAGCATCAAGTACAGCATTTACTTCAGAACTTACTGATGTCATATTAGCCACAAGTGAATCAATATCCTGTTCAACAGCTACAAAGCTTTCATGTACTGTTTTAACTTTTCCGCGCTGGATATTAATACTGTCAACAGTATGCTTAAGCTCATTCTGAGTGTTCTTGGTAAGCGTAATAAGAGCATTCATAATCTGGGTTATTTCTTCAGTAGATGATTTTGTCATCTCAGCGAGAGAGCGGATTTCATCGGCAACTACTGCAAAGCCTTTTCCTGCTTCACCTGCTCTTGCTGCCTCAATAGAAGCATTAAGTGCAAGAAGATTAGTCTGTGAGGATATATTCATAATAACATTAGTTATATCGGATACTTTACTTACGTGTTCAACAAGATTGCCGATTGTTTCGGATATCTGTAGGGCAGAGGTATCTACTATGGCAGACTGGCTGGCAAGCTCATCGGATTCATTCTTTCCTTTCTCTACAATCTGTTGAAGCTGTCTTGCTGTATTTACCGCTATATCGGTAGATTGATTAGTCTTATTAAGTCTTGTCTGGATTTCTGTTGTTTTTTCAGACTGAAGAATACTTTGTTCTGCACTACTGGTAGTTCCGTCAGAAATAATGTCAATAGTTTTGTTAGTATTGCTAATTATTTCTGCTATTTTATCAAGGTCTTTTCGTACCTGTTCAAACTGGGTATTTACATTGTTGGATATTTCATTAACATGTTTTGCTATTTCAAGTTGTTTTTCAGCCTTTTCTTTAACTGCGTTAGTTTCTTCCTCAGAGAATTCTACAAGTCTTTTAATAGCCTTGCATCCTCCTAGAACGTATACAATAAGACATGTAATAACAAGAAAAATAACCTTTACCTGTTCTGCTTTATCAGCAGGGTTAGTAGTATTTATGTATATGATTTTGGTGATTACAAAGAAGGAGGTTGCGCCTGTTCCCCATAATATCAGGTATTCATTCATATAAACAGATAGTGATAATAAAGCAGGGAATATAATCATCATAGTTCTCGCAGGCTGTATATAGGTTATTATACCAAAAACAGCAAGAAAACCATATGCAATTGACAGCTCAGCCTTTTTTTCATAAATATGTTTTTTGACATATATGGCATTGCCTATGTAAAAAAGAAGATAGACACATGTAAAAACAATCTTTTCAATAACGGTTTTGTCAGATGTTAAAGTAATAAAAAGACATATAAGGTATGTTAGTGTCACAGTAGTGCTCGCTGTTATATTGGCACGTTTCATCTGATCAGGTGTTAGACTTTTTCTTGTTAAATTAAGCATGAATAGATACTCCTTATTAAGTAGATTTAGTTTACCCCATGCATAAACAGTGTGTAGAAATACAATCTGATACACACTTAGCATTAAAAATATATGGTTGTCCGTAAGTAGTTTAATAACTATAACATAATTATGTAAAAATAACAATATGTTATTAATTGTAAAATAAATGTGAGATTAGTAATTTTGATTTAAATATTGACAAAATGATATCATAATGATATCATCAAAATATCAATAAGGATAAGGCTGTCAGCGGTACAATTATCCGTTACATTTTAAAACGTGCGCAGAAATGAGGATAGTGTGAAAAATAAGATTTTTCACACGCAGGATTTGTGCTTCGCAAAAACTTAAGATGCGCGAAGAAGCAGCGCAAGAATGGAGGATTATTATGGAAGAAAAAGTGTTGAAAAAGAATAAGAATGGTATGGCAATGCTTACGTTGTTCATCGCTTTATATGTAGCGGCAATTGCAGCTATCGTGTCAGGTGCAATAATGACAGAAACAGCAGAATCCGCCGAATCGGTTATTGCAATTATACTTATAGTTATCGGTGTTGTTTATGTGGGCTTAGGATGGATATTCTTTCTGGGACTTAAGGTATTAAAGCCTCAGGAGGCACTTGTGTTAACGCTTTTTGGTAAGTATGTCGGAACTATTAAGGAGGCCGGCTTTTATTATGTTAATCCATTCTGTACAGCGGTTAATCCGGCAGCAGAAACAAAGCTTAATCAGAGTGGTGATGTAGCAGCCAACAATAAAAAGATTGATTTGTCAGGTATGTCTGGAGTAACACTTTCAGCAGGTGGTAATACACAGATGACGAATAAGAAGATATCACTTAAGGTTATGACTCTTAATAACAGCAGACAGAAGATTAATGACTGCCTTGGTAATCCTGTTGAGATAGGAATTGCGGTTATGTGGGAGGTGACAGATACTGCCAAAGCTGTATTTAATGTAGATAACTATAAGGAATATCTTTCACTTCAATGTGATAGTGCAGTCAGAAATATAGTCCGTATGTATCCATATGATGTAGCTGAGAATGTAGATACAACGGGAGATGGAATGGCAGATGAGGGAAGTCTTCGTGGTTCAAGTGAAGTTGTAGCAGAAAGAATAAGAAAAGAGATTCAGAGTAAGGTAACGGATGCTGGATTAAATATAATAGAAGCAAGAATAACATATCTTGCTTATGCACCTGAGATAGCAGCAGTTATGCTTCAGCGTCAGCAGGCATCAGCTATTATTGATGCAAGAAAGATGATAGTTGATGGTGCCGTAGGTATGGTAGAGATGGCACTTGACAGGTTATCTGAAAAGCAGGTTGTTGAACTGGATGAAGAACGAAAAGCAGCTATGGTTTCTAATCTGTTAGTTGTTTTATGTGGAAATAAGGATGCCCAGCCAATAGTTAATTCAGGAAGCTTGTATTAATGGCAGATTCAGGCAAAAAGCAGATTCCCCTCCGTTTATCAGGTAAGCTCTATGATGCCATTGCAGCATGGGCAGAGGATGATTTTAGATCTGTCAATGGTCAAATAGAATATCTTTTGACGGAGTGTGTACGACAGAGAAAGAAAAATGGAGCACCAGTACCACATGAACTAGATGTTCCGCCAGAATTAGATATTAAATAAAATGGTGTGAACATGCCATTTTATGGGAGCTTTAAAGTGGTATTTAAGAAGTATTACTACAGATGCAAGAACCAGTATAATGTGTATAAGAGCCGGGCGAAGGATAAAATAGTATAAATTGCCATTTCCCCAGAGATAGGAGTGTATACATGCATTTTGTCAAAGCAAAAGGAATACTTTCAAATAATAACGGAATAAATATTTATCGTGGATGTACCCATGGATGTATTTATTGTGACAGTAGAAGTAAATGTTATGGATTTACACACGATTTTGAAGATATAGAAGTAAAGACAAATGCACCTGAACTTTTAGAAAAATCATTAAGAAGTAAACGAAAAAAATGTATGATAGGTACAGGTGCCATGTGTGATCCTTATCTTCATGCAGAAGAACAATTGCAGATTACACGTCGTTGTTTAGAATTAATTGATAAATATGAATATGGAGTTGCTATTCAGACAAAATCAACAAGAATACTCCGGGATTTAGACGTATTAAAAAATATAAATGATAAGACAAAAGCGATTGTTCAAATGACACTGACTACATATGATGAATCTTTATGTAAAATTTTAGAGCCAAATGTTTCGTCAACCTATGAACGTTTTGAAGCACTTATGCAGTTTAAAAAAGCTGGAATCCCTACAATTGTATGGCTGACACCTATATTACCATTTATCAATGATACTGAGGAAAATATCAAGGGTATTCTCGACTATTGTGTCCAAGCAGGCGTAAAAGGCATCATCTGCTTTAGCATGGGTGTTACCATGCGTGAGGGCGACAGAGAATATTTTTATCATGCTTTGGACAAATACTTTCCAGGAATGAAGAATAAGTATATTCGTACCTATGGTAATGCATATGACTGTCCCAGTCCTAATAATGACAGACTGTTAGATTTTTTTAGAAAATATTCTACCCGATATGGCATTATGCATAAAACAGAGGAATGTTTTAGGTATATGTATACTTTCCCTCAAAAATATGAGCAAATGTCGTTTGCGGATTTTTTAATCAATAATTGAGTATGCAACAGAAAGAATGCTTTATGTTCACTTGCTGACTTTGGTAACTACTATAAATCACTTATTGAACAGAATTAAGTACGTTAGTATTTGAAAAGCTCGAACAATCGGAATTTACTTCTACTTAGACATACAAACTGTTGACAGTAAAACTCCTATATAGTATTATTTGATAA
>OGEU01000388.1_pt1 | contig 47162 bp, 56 predicted proteins | sample 1570651 | NCBI WGS metagenome assembly OGEU01 (sample SAMEA2582129, study PRJEB24529) | metagenome | biome: Human gut stool | place: China | collected 2011 | reverse complement strand
AAAATTGCACAATCAGCTTTAATTAATTTATTCACTTTATCCCACATTTTATTAAATGGGATCACACTATCCCACTTATATCCAGTTATTCCATATGGAAGGTCACATATTACTGCATCAACTTTAACTCCCTCCTCAATCAGTTTATCCATAACCTCTAAGCAATCACCATTATATATTTTGTATTTTTCGTCCATAATTAACACCCCCTAAAAAAACATTTTTATTTCTTCTTTATCTAACTTTACTACATATATATCATCTTTAATGATATACTTTTGTTTCTTTATTGGTTTATTCCAATCAGCTCTCTCTATATGTCTAGTAATAAGTTTATTAAAGTTTTGTAGTTGATGACCATTTAATCTATAACAACTGTGTTTTATACTATTAATAATGTGTCTAACATCATTGCATAAAAAATAGTTGTTTGGAGTCACCACCAAATAATTATTAGTACTTATCATAATATTCCTCCTTTTTTAGTTGAAAAGAATTATGCAACTTTGTTGCATAATAATCTCCCATTGCGGGATTCTTTATTTATTTTCAGGATAACTAATATTTAATATCTATATATAGTATAGAATTATTTGCGATTTTACTAACTACAAATTTAAAAAATTTTTATTTTAAAAAAGGTTTTTTTATATAGTATAGAAAATTTGAGCGTTTTACTAACTTAGACCTAAAAAAAATAGAAGGATTAAATCCTTCTATTAGTTGTGTCATGTTTATAATCATTATCAACTTGATAACTAGCACGATTACTACGTGGCATGGGTTGATTAACATAGTTTTCCATTTTAGAACTAAATAGAGTTTGTGGTCTAATATACATTTCCATATTAGTTCCACCCCACTCAGCTATTTTTACATCAATCACATATTTAAAATCTTCTAATGTATAACCTTCTTTTAGTCGGGCGGAAATATATCTGACAGTATTTTTAGCATCATGTTTATATTTAGTTCCTGCTCTATTATTAAGATAGTCTATAATTTCTTCTATTAATTTAGTTTGTACAGTTGGTGCACTACTTTTAGTAGTAAATCCTGGTAATGCCATTATTTCACCCTCTTTACTCTTAAAGTTTTATATTGTTTCTCTCTATAAGCTGGAGCTATGTCGTCAGTACTTATTAGACCACCATACATTAATTCCTCTAATTTATCTTCATCTACAGTATAAGTTTTAATTAGACAGTCCATTATTTCAGGTTTTTCTTGTGCCATATTTAATAATATTTGGATAAGTGTATCATCATCTAATTCACTTTTAGTATTAGTAGTATAAGAAACTTTTATGCCATCGTATTCTCCTTTAGTAATACCCTTCTCATCTAACATAGTTTTAGTGCTCTTGATTAAGTCATTTTCAATCTCTTTATTCTTTTTATTGAGTTCTTTTATCTCAGCTAGTTCACTTAATAAAACCCCTAAGTCCTTCATTTTTTAGCCTCCTTAAGTAATTAATCTATGAACCTCATAAAACCTGTTTTAAGTAGGTAATATGAGGTCATATCACTATATATAGTATAGAATTTATCTATTATTTACTAAGTTACCATTATATTTATCACTGACATTTTTCATAGTCCCTCTTTTATTAGTTTTCATGAACTCAGTAAATGTGTCAATGTCATGTGCTGCAAAATATTTAGCGTGTTGTTGACCCAATGTTATGTAGTTTGGTAATCTACGTTGTTCTACAGGTAACTGATCTTCATACTCATACCATCTTAAAATGGTAGCTTTTGTTCTACCAATAATTGCTCCTATTTCTGTTAAACTATAATACATATTTCCATCTATTATCTTCATATTCTATCCCTCCATTATATCCATAAATAATTTTTTATTATCCACTACCTCGCTAGATAGTGCTTGTTTACTTTTTACTATATTATGTACTTTTTCGTCTATAGTATCCTTACATATTAGAGTAATAATATTTACAGTTCCTTTTGTTCCTATTCTATGACACCTGTCCTCAGCCTGTTGTTTATCTGCACTACTCCACGGCTCATCCAAGAAGATCACCGTATTAGCTTCATTAAGAGTAAAACCAGTACCTAGACACCCTATTGTACCTAATATAACCTTGCATTTAGGGTTTTCCTTAAACTCCTTGAGTAATTTATCCTTGTCCTTCACTTGAGAGGTTATACAGGCTGGGTTATACATTTCTAGTAGTTCCGCAGCCGGTTCAATCACCCTCGCCCAGTTACTAAAAATAATCACTTTACCTCCATTATTAACCACTTCATACACTATCTCCACCATACGTTTATATTTTACATTGTTTACTTTATGTGTAGTCAGAATATCTGGATTACCTGTAACTTGTCTCAAACGTGTTAGAGCAGTTAATGGATTCGGTAATAGAAGTATTTTATCTATATTATCCTGTATAGTTTGTTCTACTTCTTTGTATATTTTAGTTTGGCCTGCATCCATCTCCAGTAACTCATTAGTGTATATTTTAGGTGGTAAATCTAATACATCTTCTTTTCTACGTCTTAGCATATATTTGTCTAGTCTACTTTGCAGCTCATCTAAATGTTTGTAACCCACTATTTGGTATCCACCAAAGCCACCCATGATACAGTAATGGTTTTTAAATTGAGTTAAACTGTGGTTTTCTACCTCTAGCCATTTCAGTACATTGTATAAATCTATAGCAGCATTCATTATCGGCGTTCCTGTTAGTGCTAACTTATAATATGTGCAGCAACAATGAATGGCCTTTCCTTGGATGCTGGTGGAGTTCTTACATTTATGGATCTCATCTATTATTGTCATACCTATTACACCACACGTACATAGTATTTTTATGTATTCTTGTATTTTGGTATCTCGTAGTGTTTCAATATTGGTTACAAGGAAAAATTCCTCATGTTTATTCTGTAAATCCAATAATCTATCATGCACACTTCCAATTTTTCCATCTTTAAATCCTAATATATGTGCATGTTCATTAGTATGTACTGATACTTCATTTACCCAGTTCCACTTCAATTCGTTGACTCCGCAAACTATAAGACAATGTTTCATTTGTCCTTTTTTACTCACTGCTATGTCTAAGGCTTGTTTTGTTTTACCAAGACCTTGTTCATCTGCAAGTAGAAATTTTGTGTGGTCTTTAGAATATAAAAAACTATCCATCTGATAACTGTATGGCACGGTTTTACTTTCATACTCTGGTAGTGGTTTATCGTAGTTGTCCAGTAATTTTAAATAATTCTCAAATTCTTTGGGTATTTTACCAACTATATCAATATTACAATCTCTGCATTTATCTAATATAGTTTGGAATGCACCTTTTGGGAGTTCCCACATATTTTTATTCTTATGGTAATAACAGTTGAATGATCTAATTACATCTAAATATTCTAACTCATCACCGACTATTTTAATGAATAGTGAACTACCTCTAAACTTTATTCCTTTGTCTATTTTTAATTTCATGTTACACCTCCAGTTGATAGAGGTTTATTCTTCATATACTCTGAACCAACCTCTAATTAATTTCATAGGATATATAGCTGCAACTCCATTCTCATCAACTAATACGGCATCTGTATCGTCCTCACTATACATATATCCTACTGTGTATATTTTATTACTTATTATGTGTATTAATTTGTCGCCTGTTTTCATTATTAACATCCCCTTATTTATATTTTATACTTATATTATACTACTACTTGTATAATTATTCAACTATTTTTATACAAATAAAAAAATTCCCACATAATAAATGTGAGAATTTCTTATTTTATACATATCTAACAAATTCTAAGTACTTCTTATTAACCCAGTATCCAGCTTTTCCTTTGCACCAAGTACCTCCATCAACTTCTTTTTCTTCTACTATTGTTATTGCAACACCTTTATTTATGACATCCACTACATCGTATTTTATACCAGGTCCTTTTCTACAATTAAGATCGTCAGTAGTGCAACGTGCTATATATTGTTTAAATTCTTTAGGTTTTTCCTCTTTATGTTCTTCTTCCTTTTTACCATTTACATAATTCTTAACATCTTTTATAAAATGAGCAAATCCGTCAGGAGAACATCCATATCCCCAGAATGCAGTGCCGGGACAAGTTTTAGCACTTCTACTAGAGTCATATTTTCCTAAGTATGTTCCACTAGCAGTAAACCAACAATGTGGTCTTATATGAGTTGTATTTACAGGTATATTAAATCTTTTACACAATTCACCATAAAGATATATTACTGCTTTCTTTTGTGCGGATGTCATTTTGTCTTTGCCCTTGTCAAAGCATCCATATATTTCTATGCAGATAGCATTTGTATTCCAACCCCTAATACCAATTGGAGTGGAGTTTAAATTTCTACCAGTTGTTATTTTTCCATCTGGGAAAACATTGAAGTGTTGAGCAATATAATGACCATGTCCGTCACTGCTATGCCATGTTCTTTTTCCATAATCATCTAGTGATTGAGTTCTTCCAAAATGAGGCTCGGAAAAGACCTTTTTATCGGTCTTTTCCCATGTACTGTAGCTAGGCATATCCATATGATGTACTTGTAATTTTGTTATTGTTCTACTTACGTGTTGTTTTGCTAACCAATTTTTAACATCTTTAGCGCTTTCTAATAATGTAAAACCGTTTTTAGTTTTCATTATCTACCACCTCTCCTTACTATGTTACATAGATTATGCATTTAACATAGCCATTAATTCTTCGTATTGTTCTTTAGTTAATTGGTCATTTGCGTAAAGTATAGAGATTTTTTCAGCCATTGATTCTTTACTTTCATAGTTTTCTCTTTGTATCATTCTTTTTAAGCATTTATATAGCATATTAATTCACCTCCTCTATAAGGAACATTAAGTCTACATATTGTTCTCCTGTTATTTTATCTGCACTGTATAGTAAACTTAGTTTCTCTGTAATATCTTTTTTACTAATATAATTATGTCGTTTTATTGCTCTTAGTAAAACTTCATATAACATATACACACCTCCTACATCAACATCATTTCCATAGTAGCTACTTGAGTTGCCATATCTATTATCATAGAGTCTTGTTGGTCAGATATATCACTCACAGTGTTAACTGCATCAGTTAATGGTGTTGAATAAGTATAGTTTATTGTACTTGTTACTGGTATATTACTATTGTATATAATAGTAGTATCTTTAAATATTTCAACAAATAATTTTAAGTCAAAGTATTCTACTTCTTCGTATGTTGGTGTTGCTAGTTGGTATATTACAGTTATTGGATTTTGTTGTAAATATTGTTTGAATTGCTCTAGTGTTTTCCATCTAGTTACACCATTTTGTACACGAATATAACTAATATCCCCTTGTAATATAGGGAATATATATACTTGGTCAGTATTATCTCCAACTGGTAATTTGTTACATATAGCTCCCAAATTTTGTTTTAAATGTATATTATAAGGTGATGTTATTTGATAATGTCCTATGGGTTGCATATACCAATCACCTTCATCCACACTGTCACTAAAAGTGACACTAGCACAATTTCTTTCCACCACTACTTTATCTTCTTTTACATATACTTTATCTTTTACATCTCCTACTCCTCTTAATGGTTCTTTAAGGTAGAATGTTATATTATTTTCCTGGCTATTATCTGGGTTAGTGGCTTTTACATTTACTTTATATTTACCATAATTTTTATCTTTTTCATCTGTAACTAGTTCTTGCTCAAATGTACTTTCCATGTCTTTAAAGAATCCGGGGATAGGTGGATTTCCAGTAATATAATCACCTTCTAATACAAGTACATTATTCATTTTAGTAACACTAGTAGTATCTTTATTATAAAATCTTAATACACTATCACCTATACTATCTTTAGTTACTACACTGCTCAAACCATTATTGGAAGATATAGTATATGTAGTATTAGGTTTTAGTATACAGTTAAAACCACTATTTCTAATTAACATATTACAAGGTATATTAGAGTTATTAGATATATGAGTTGTATTTGAGTATACTTCAAATGGATTATAGTCTATTGGTTCATATGTTGGTGTAGTTGCTTTAGCAATAATTTCCATTGGATTGTCAGTAAAATATTTCATTAATCCATTAAAATCTAAAGTTGTTAATTTTGCCTTTTGTATAGTTATAAAAAATTCGTTGAACGAACCACCACTAGTAATATTTATATTTTCTTTATTAGTTAATAATTCTCCAAAGTTAATTATTCTATCATTAGTATAAGCAAATCTATCACACATTATAGGAGGTTGTATTCCTGTATTCATTAGTCTAAAACCAATAACATCTGGGAATTCAGCTTTTTGATATACGTCTGTTCTACTATATTTTAAATCCTTAAATTGTACTGCCATACAATTTCTCTCTATATACCATTTACCATCTATTATTACATATTTATCTTTAACTCCATTTGGAAGTCCTCTAAGTGGCTCGTGTGTCATAGTTTGCTTATTAGATAATGTATTATCATTATTACTACTTACTACTTCTAAATCTTCACATTCACCAACACTTTTCATTCCTTTAAAATATCCAAAAGTTTGCTCTACCTTAGGTGTTACTACTACTTTAGACATATTAAAACCTATACCACTTAAATCTAAATTTAACCAATTTATTGTGTCTTTAGTTGTTAAATTAAATTTATTAATACCTTTAACTACATTGATATCACCATAAGAGCCATTTAATTGGTAATGGAATTCACCTATATTATCAGCTTCAAATTGAATTATATATTCTGTATTTGGATATAAATATTTTAAACCTTCTACGATTGTTTGTTTAAAATCTACTTTCTCTATAGGTACTATACTATCTACATCTAAATGTCCATTTACATAACTATCTAATAGTAAATTATTATTAGTTGATATTACTTCTCTTGTAGGGGTTGCTAATTCATATGCCACTGTTATAGGGTTTGCTTGTAGCCATGTTTTAAATCCAGCTACATTTTGTGTAGCTAATTTACTTCTTAACAATGCAACTTGGAATGACATAATATTATCGGCATTTAAAGCCATTATTTCTGTCTTAGCTCCCCATACTGTATTTTCCATTAAAAATTTGTTGTTAAATACAGTACTTGTTCTAAAATCTTTATAATTAGTAAAAGGTAAATAAAAACTTATTAAACTACTATCCAATTCACCATTATCTGTATTGTTACCCCAGTATACCCACTTCTCATCATCACTACCATCAAAAGTAATAGTATTATATCTATGCATATGTACTATATTATTACCACTTTGTTCTATTGTATCTCCTTCTAATAATGGTGAATTTAAATAAAATGTTTTAGTGTATTCTTTATATGGTTCATAAGTTGTTGCTTCAGTACCTTCTTCTATTTGAATAGTGTTTAATGGAAATATTGCTGTTAATATGCTTATTTTCATATATTTATAGTTAGATACGTCTAAAGTTTGAGCATAATTTTTATACGTACAATCAGCATAAAGTTTAGGATTATAGTTTTCATCCATTAGCAAATATCTTATACCAGAAGCACTATTTATATAACCTTGATTTTTATGACTAATAGTTATATTAGATATATTTGAAATATCTATGGTGGATGAAGTATACCATTGATCTTCTGTTTTAGACTCCGTTATTATAGAACCATTGTCTATGTTTATTACTGTATTAACTATAGAACTATCTTTATTAAATTTATTCTTACCAGTAACTTTATAGTCTACTTTATATTTACCATTATTTGTATCCTTTTCATCTGTAATTAACTTATCCTCAAAGCTACTTTGTAATCCTGTAAAATAATTAGATATAGGTTTATTAGTATAATCTCCTTCTAAGATAATACAATCACTTACTTTTACTGTACCTATATATGCTTTATTTATAAGCGCATAGGCATATATATTGCTTTTTCCAGTTACAGTAGATAAATCAGTACTTGTAACTGTAATGACATTATATCCATCTTTACAAGATGATAAAGGTAAAACTATTTCAGCAGTATTACCAGTTACTACACCAACATTAAGTGCTTTTAGACAGTTGAATATAATTGTATACGTTGTATTAGGTTTAAATAAGGTTGGGTCAATTTTTTTTCTTAAGTATAAATAAGCAATATTATCTGTTAATTTATCAATAACAATGCCTTGGGCATCAGTAGATGTTATTGTATAAGCTGTATTTTCATCACCACTACAACCTACTTCCCATTTATTGGAATTACTAGCTAAATTAACTAAAGTATTACCATTTAATACAGGTCTACATTTACCATCATATTCACCTTGTAATGCCACATGATTACCAGTAGTTACTTCATAGCTTTTAGTGATAGCTATTGGGTCTTCTTGGTCACATACATTTACCATAGTATTACCTTCTAGTGCTACATCAACTAATCCACCATCTACTCCCTCTGTAGTAGTAACAGTACTATATCCACTAGTATCTATATTTCCATTAAGTATTAATTCTTTGTCAGTGTCTTTATTACAGTTAACTAAAGTGTTACCTTTTAATTCATCTACTGTAGCAAACCCTTGTTTACTATTTTGTAAGAAAACACTATTACCTACTTCATCCTCAAGTGTAATACGCTCACTATGGGACTCAGCAAACAAGCATTTTAAGTCCAAGTCTTGTTTTTTATTTTTAGCTTCAACGTCATTAAGTCTACTATCTTGTTGGTCATTTTTAATTTCTATGGCATCTAGTCTATTATTTTGCTCAACATTAACTGCTTCTATTGCAGTCATTCTCTCCTCGTGTTCAACGTCTTTATCTTGTAATTTTTTAATCTCGGCTTTGTTATTAGTGTCATTAGTTTCTAAAGTATCAAGTCTATCATTTTGTACTTTATCACTTTCCACTACAGTATTAATAGTTTTATTTTGAGCTGCTACTGCATCACTAATAACTTTGTTTTGTGCTTGGTTATTAGCTGCTATTGTATTATTTTGGTCTTGTACTGCTGCATCAAGTTTATCATTTAATGCTTTAGTACTAGCTTGTATATTTTTATTTTGTAAGTCTATAGCCTTATCAATTTTAGTATCTTGTTGTGTTATTTTGTCATTTATTTGTTTGTCTTTTTCAGTTTTATAAGTGTCTATAGTATTCTCCATATTTTTTATGGAAGTATTAATTTGTGTATCTTTTTGTGTCTTATAACTATCTAATTCTTTATTTTTCTCAGCTTGATAGTTAGTAATATTAGTTCTCATTTGATCCACTGCATTATCTACTTCTTGTACTTTCCCATCAAAACTATCTATTTTTTCTTGCATAGTATCTATGTCAGTTGTTACTGTTTGTCTTAGGTCGGTATAATCTTTAACACGTGCTTTTTCAGCAGCTACTCTAGCTACTTCGTTTGCTCTACGTTCTTCCTCGTATTTATCTATGTCTTGTAATTTGTCCAATAATGTTATAATTATTGGATATTGTGGTGTTTCAGTAACCACGTCTAAATCATTATAAATAGATTTTTTAACTCTATAACTAAATTTAGCTGACTGTACAATATGATCAGTTTTATCAATAGTTAATAATTCACATTTATAGCGCCCTATATTTTTAGTAAGTTCTTGGTCTAGTTCTATTTGAAAAAGCGCCTTCTCTTTATTGAATACTTGTATGTCCTCTACAGTTTGTATTTCATTAGTAGGTTTTAGCACATGCAGAACAAGTTTATATTGATCAGCATCTGCCATATTTACAATTTTACCATTTTCCACAGTTACTAAGTTTACAAATAGATTGGCAGTGTATTTGTCATAAATATAATAATTTAATTCTGGTACTGTAACCTTTGATGTTTTGGGGTTTAATACTATTAAATAATCCCTATTAATATTACTCATTTTATTACACCTCTCCTTCACTCTAATACAATAGAGTAGTTATTTAATAATTATTTGTGGCTTATTCCGTCTAAGCCTTTTGTTGAGTTATCATTCCATATTCCTAGGAATGCAGTAATAACGGCTATTACAGATACTGGATTGTCTACGATATTTAATAACGCTTGACCTAATAATTGCCAACTTGTAAGTTGATTAAAATCCACTCCACTCGCACTGAATATAAGTGCTATTACTGACAAATAAAAATATGGATTTTTAAGTTTTGGATGATCAAATAAATATTGTTTCATATTAACACCTCCTATAATATAATATTAGTAATTATTGTTAACACAACACTGAATATAGCGAGTGCTACAGAAGTCCATAAGGCTCTGTTGGTTTTCTCTTTTTCTACCAAGCTATTACGTACAAAATCTTCTAAAGAGTTACTTCGCTTTTCTAAACTTTTTATGACTCGTTCCTGTTCTCTAGTTTGTGCTTCAATTAAGTCCATTCTACTTGCTAATCTTTGTCCATTTATATTGTCCAATTTTGCATTAATTGTCGCAACATCTTCAATTAACTTTAGTAATAATTCTTGCACCTTCTCATCACTCATACATTCACCTACTTTTTAGGTGGCTCCTTTAATTCATCTAATTCCTTTTTAAGTTGTTCCACCTGTTGTTTATAAATTTCACATTGTGCTTCCAACATCACCTTCTTTTCATTAGCATCTGCTAATTCTCTTTTGTATGTTGTGCATATTGTGTTTAATAAGTTTAATGCATCCATTGTATTACCTCCTATATATCATATTCACTTAAATATATTAGTTAAAAAAGGACTAGATTAAACTAGTCCCTTAAAATTTTATTCGGTATAAGTAACTTTCATTGATACACTACCACTACATACTGCATAATTACTAGAATTATAAGTAGATTGAATACCAAATCCTTTTACAGTTCCATTAGAAATTGCATTTAATATAGTACTATTAGTTATAGTTAATTTACCACTATCACCGACTGCAATATTAACACTACCACAATTAGAACCATAAGAAGGTTTTCCACTTGGTCTACTTGAGTAGTTATGAGTTTTAACTACAATTGGAACTGCTGCATGAACACCACCGGAAATTCTTTTAATAGTAAGTTCAATTTTACTAATATTCTTATCCTTAAATTGATTAAACTGACTACCAAAGAACCAGCAACCATTACAATCACCGTAACCATAATCACCTTGTCTTGCAGTATTATCTTTCTTCCAGTTATTATATACTGAACTTCTATAAGTATCACCACTATTAGATTTTATTGTTATTGTCTTAGTAGTTGATGTAGTAGGAGCTTTACCTGGGTCTGTAGTTTGACTACCTCCAGCAAATGTTGCTTTTGCGTGTTGTATAATTTGTCCCGGTAGAGTTTGGGCAGTATTTGCAGTTAAGCCACCGCAGTGAGCTGCATTGGCTATTGTTATGAAAGCACCACTAGTAGTCTGGAATCCATATTGACTACATACACCGGCTGAACTTGCATCGTGTATTCTTGCACATGCACTACCCCTGTACCCTACTTCACAGTTAACTAATGTAGTATTTTTAATATACATTGTGGCAAAGGAGTCCCCGATATAACCTACAATATTACTTTGTCCATCACTATGTTTATTGTCGCTACCATAGACTTTAACACTATATGTATTAAGTGAACTACTTTCTTGCGATATAATACTACCAGTTCTACCAGCTACTGCACATCCTGTGTCGGGGTGGACAACACCGGTTTGACCTTCTTCTGTACCTGGCCAACCGCCATATACCCATAATTTCGCACTACTCATGTAGTTTCTAATATATCCATATAATGTATGTCCATCGAGATAAAATTTTATTTGTCCACTAGTATAATTTTGGAAGTCTGCATTTTCGGATATATCATCACGCATCCATATACTTATACATTTACCATTTAGAAATTTAGGTAAGGCATCTAATACTCCTGCAATTGTTTGATATACTGCTCCATCCGCTAATTCAACATCATCACTACCAGTTGAAGGGTTTATTTCGATTTGTATGTCGTCACCCAATGTGCTTGGATATTGTGCACTATTTATTTTATTTGCAGTTATAGTATCAGCAGTTAATTCACCTTCAACTGAGAAACTGTCTCCTATAACCTCACTACCTTGTATTTGAGCACCTGTTATATTACCTTCACTATCAACACTAAATGTATCGTTTTGATTTCTAAAAGTACTACCTATAATAGTTGCACCTGTAATAGTTTTACCATCAATAGCGCCATTAACTAGCATATCTCCATCTACTTTTACTTGTTTTGTTATTATGTTTAATGCATCTTGTGTTAGTTGCATTGAACTTGTACTAGTACCTTTAACCCACCAAGAAAATCTATCGGCCAATTGTTCATATTGTGTTTGAGTGGCCTTAATGACAGAACTTTTAGTTATTGCTGCTACTGGTATAGTTTTATTTACTGTGGTTTTTCCTTCTATATTAATAGTAGCGTGTATTTCACCTGCATTCCCAGTCACAGTAAGGAGAGTAATAGTTTTATAATCACTCTCTAGTTTTGCAGTACAGTTAGTAGTCTCTGTTATAGTTACTTTATACTGTCCTTTAGTAGGCGTTGTGTTAACCGCCACTAAAGGAGTAGATCCATTATATATATTAATTTGAGTATTCTTACTAGTTTGTTCTACCACTACTTTATTGACCGTTGTGGTGAACGTATTACTATATATTTCACTCATTATTCATCACTCTCCTATTTACCGCGTATTGTCCCATTACTTACTGTTAATGTTATTGATTTAGATACTCCACTGTGTGAAGTGGCAGTTATTGTTACTTCACCATTAGCACCTGCATAAGTAGAACATAATCCACTATGAACCCAAACTAATTTACTATCACTAGATTCCCATGTTAATGATTTATTGATACAGTTGTCGTTAAACGTAGGTCTTACCATGCAGTTATGTGAACTATCATTCCAATCCATAGCAGCTAGTGTAAAGTCACTAGAATTTTCAACTACATTATCAGTACTTAATGGATAATATTTTACCCAGTCAACATATTGAGTTATTTCAGTTGTGCTACTATCAGGAGTACCTCCACTAGCTCCGATAGCTTGATTTAATAATATAAAGTGTGGTATATGGAATGCCCTATTATCAGTAGCGTTTGTTCTACTTAACTCATGTCCATCAATAGAGAAAATTAAACTACCATCTGTTTTCCATTCCATTGCGAATTCGTGCCAATCACCAGTTGGATAATCATTATACCATACACGTCCACTTTCCTCTTTTTCATTAAAGAATGTACCACAAGTTAATTTGCCACTATAGAATTCCATTACATCGAATTCACCACACCAAGCCCACCATTCACCCAATGTGTCAGGGCTACCATTTTCTTTATATCCAAATTCAAAGGAATCTCCCAATGTCCAAAATGCACCAAATGAACCATTATAATTACAAGCTCTAACTCTAGCAACTATTTTACCATACATGAAAGCAAAATGTCCTTTAGAGATTATAGATGCAGAAGTCCAAGAACCATCACTTGCTTTTTTACCTCTTAAAGCTAATATACCATTGTTAACTTCAGCATTTGTATTTGTATATTTTTGAGTTTCATTATTTCTTACATAACCTAATTCATATGACCACTTATTTGAATCTATTGTATTGCTTGAGAAATCATCTATTACATAAGCTCCAGTAGAATCTAGTAAATCAGAAGGATTTGGGTTAGGAGTAGGAGTGCCACTTTCTTTTATTGTTGCAGTAAGTTGTCCTTTATTACCAGTACCACATAGTCTAACATAAGACGCTCCCGAAGGGACTGTAAATGAAGTTGATAATGAACCAACTGACCATTCAGGCGTATTAGCTTCTACAAAACCACCGTTATTACCTAAATAAGTATCGCTACTATTATAGAAACATATACACACATAATTTACAGGACTTATATCAAGTACATATGTTTTACCACTAGTTACTGCTATCTTATTAACTGTAGTGTAGTATGTGTCATCAGTTGTATCAACGATTACCCCATTATCAATTCTTTTATATTGTGTGAAAGTGATTGGGTCAGGAGTTGCACTACTTGTTAATGTAACTTTGAATACATTACTTGTTTTAATTGTACCCTTAGCAGTTGTAACTTTTATAGCCATCTTATATGTTCCGGCATTAGCCTTATTATCGTGTTTAAACTTGTAAGTTGTACCACTTGCGGTAACGTCACTAGTTTTATCATAGAACGTTTTTCCTCCGTCCCAAGATATTTCGTGTTTTACTACTGCTATATTTGTAGTATATTGAATATAAAATTCTGTTTTTTCAGTTTGTGTTATATCTGCTATGTTACTTATAGTTAATGTTTCAGGTGGAGTACTTTGTTCAATAGCTTTAGCAGTTATTACTATATTTCCAGTAACTTTACTAATAGTTATAGTATCACCACTTACTACATTACTTGTTATATCTGTACCACCCATAGTAACTTTTATAGTTGATAAATTATATCCACTATCAGGAGTTATAGTAGCAACATACATCCTATTAGCTTTTATAGAGTTAAGAGTATTACTAGTAGTACAATTAGTTAAATTATTAGTTATTGTATAAGTAGTAGGAGTAGTTCCTTCACCACTTTCAGTGTACACACATTTTAATTTACATTTATCATAAGTACCATTACTCCAGTCACTAATATTAAAAACGGCATTAGACTTAGTAAAGGAAGTAGCACTTATATAAGTACTACCTCCGTCCTTACTCAGTAAAATGTCGGTAATATTAGTGGCATCCGTTGTAAAATTGACTGTTAATGTATCCCCAGTTGTACTGGGATTACTTGAGACTGTTATGCTTGCCATTTTATTACCTCCTTAATCACATGTAGTTACTAAACACTCTTTACTAAGTATTATAGTGTAACCATCTAAATTTTGAATTGATTGTTTTACTTCATCCAACCCTACTTTTGTTGCATAAGTATCGCTCACTGTCATTTTAAACCCATCCAATGATTGTTCTAATTTTGACTGTTTACTAGTTACATCTTTTACTTGTTCTGCCACTTGTTCTAATGTTGGTGTTGTATAAGTAGTTTGTGAAGGGTTTTCCCATGTTAATTTATATCTTAACCATAAGTATTTACCTTGTGTTACAGGTGGCATATCTTCAACCCAACTACCACCGGCTTGGGCGGTTTTACTAGTGGATAGATACCACTGTGGAACTGAACTGACTAGAGATTGTCCCTTATCACCTTGTTCCCCATTATCTCCTCTAAACTTACTCCATGTGTAGTCAGTTTTATTACTACTTTCAGTAGGTGTTGTTTTATTTATTGCTATACCTATATATTTTGTTGTATCTTTTGGCGCATCATATAATCCTGTTCCGTCTGCATTATCACTATATTTAATCCAAGTGTAATAAGTTTTACCATCCTTACCATTTTCACCTTTTACACCTGTATCACCTTTATCACCTTTAATTAGACTCCATGTGTAATCGGAAGGAGTATTACTTTCAGTAGCAGTTGTTTTATTATAAGCAAAACCTATATAAGTTTTACCTGTTGGGTCATTACTAATGCCGCTACCCTCTATAGTGTCAGCATATCTAATCCATGTAAAGTAAGTCTTACCATCTTTACCATCAGTTCCTGGTATACCTTGTAGACCTGGATCACCCTTATCACCTTTTGCACCTTGTTCACCTTTTATTTTACTCCATGTGTATGCAGCAACGGACTCACTATCTTTATCGTTTGTATCAGTGTAAACGCCTATATATGCTCCAGGAGTTTCGCCTTTATTTGCAGTAAAAGTTTTACCCCCATCATTACTGTATTTAATGTGTAGGTAATAAGTTTTTCCGTTGGTACCATCAGTTCCTGGTATACCTTGTTCACCTTGTACACCTTGAAATCTACTCCATTTATAAGCCTTATAATCCGCACTATCATTCACATTATAATCAACATATGTACCTATATAAGTACTTGGTGTTTCAGTCATTGGATTACCATCTGCATTGTCACTGTATTTTATATGGAAATATGTTGTTTTACCGTCTTTACCCGATGTACCGTCTTTACCAGGTGTTCCTGGTATACCTTGTTCACCTTGTTCGCCCTGTATACCTTGTAAACCTTGATCACCTTTTTCCCCTTGGTCACCTTTATCACCTTTATCACCTTTAGCGCCTTGAATACATACGGGAGTAGAATAAGTTATATTTCCATTGCCATAAGTATATTTCATTCTTTGCCATATATATTTTCCTTTTTCCCATTTAGGAGTAGTTTCAACCCAACTTCCTCCTGTTTGAGTAGTACTACTAGTAGACACGTAGTATTCTGTTGTAGTTGTTTTTAATGCTGATTCATATTTAGTTTCTAATTTTCCTATTGTAGTTGTATGTTTATCTACAGTGTCTTTTGTACTGTTATAAGCATCTTTTAACTGCACTACAGTTCCATCTTGTTTTGTAATAGTTGTATTACTAATAAGAGTAGATATTTGTCCTTGTGCTATACTTATGTTAGTTGTATTTGTACTTACTTGTTCAATAACACTACTTAAATCTCCACCAATAGTAACATCCTTTATAGTTTCAACTGTCTTTTTAAGTTGGTTAAATGATACGTCCAGTGTTTGTTCTGTATCATCAAATTTAATATGACTAGCTTTTATAGTATTTGTATTATTATTTATACTACTAATAACACTACTAATATCTAATTTACCTCCACTTATATTAGCATTATCAGCTACTTTACTATCAACTATTAATCCATCTTTTATAGCATCACTTGATTGAATACCATTTTGATTAATAAGTTGACCTTTACCGGTTTCATCATATAATACAAATGTAAAATTACCTTTGGCATCTTTTCCTATTTGAATACGTACATTGCCTTTGTCGTCTTTGAACTGTTGCAAGTTACCTTGTAATAACATACTTCCATCTTTTGATTGTATTTGCACATTATTTGTATTAAGAATACCGGTATTAATTTTATTGGCACTAACAGTATCAATCATAGCATCTTTTATTAATGCATTAGCTATAGTTACTTTATCACTTGTTAATACTAAAGAGTGGATATTATCCATAGTTAAGTTTCCACCTATTAGCGTTTGTATCTGTGCTACTGTAGCTTTTAAGTTAGTGATAGTCGCATTAATAGCATCTAAATTACCTACGTCTAAATTATCAATTTTAGCATTAACTGCCGTAAAATTTTTAGTAGTAAGATCTTTGAACTCACCATAATCTGCTTTTATCTTCTGTGCTTCCAATTCTACTACTTTTAATTTTGGTACACTCTCTCCATCTAATAATAAATTACCTTCGTCATCTATATATAGCCATGGAGCCTTCCCGTCTTTTGTTAATGTTTCTAACAGTTCTTGTAAATTTTGTGGTATTTTAGTGTCGGGGTCAGTTTGTAATACTTTAGTTTCAGGGTCACCACATAGATCAGTTATAGTTTGCTTAGCAGTTTGTAGGTTGTTAGTTGCATCTTGTAGTTCTGCACTCATTGTTTCTGTCATTTCTTCCGTGCTCAACGCTTGAGTTAATATACCAACAATTATATCCATAGCCTCGTTATAATCTTCACCGGCTTGTTGGATATCTCCTATTTTAGCATCTTGACATTCTTCATCTTCTATACTCTCAACTTGTACATCAATTCTATCTTGGTCATCTTCTACAGTGTCGGGTACTTCATAATACGTATCATCTTCTGTAGTATCGTCAGAAGTAGCTACAGTAGCTACTTCTGATTCCTCTGCAAATTCTTCCATGTCATCATCTAGTGTTGGCCACACAATCATCTCACCGTCATCATCATACACGGGTCTATCAACATGCTCTTGTCCATCACCAATCATATTAATCCCTCCTATCCTATCATAAATCTACCTACAAATAATATATTTTTACTTGTAAGTTCTTTTACTTTCACTTTTCTAAATACACCACTGGTTAAACCATTTGTGCACTCAAGTGCCACATAATCTCCGGCTTTGTCTTTTTCTATTACTATTGCAGTATGGGATATAGCCATAAATTCACCATTATTTTTACTGTCTGCATCCATAAATATAATATCACCAATAGCTAAATTCTTAAATGTTTCTAAATCTGCCACATCTACTACCCAATTCTTTTGCACAAAATATTTTCCTATGTTAGCTTCATTTCTAGTACTAGGAATAGCCCAGCTAACACTATTATTTCTATTATTATCTGCTTTCTTTTCATTTCCATATGGTGATTTTTCATAAGCCCATCCAGTTAATACGTAGTTAAGAAAACAACTGTCATCTATTTGGTACTTATTATTCACCTTCCATTTACTGATATTTTCGGCTGGGTTTTTAAAGTCACAAGGAGTAGTGGCATTATAACTGAACTTACTATTATTATTGTAGTAACTGTTGGCAATTTTAACTAAATCTGCAGAATATTTGAATAGTGGTTGTGCGTAATTGCTGCCTTTTTTCTTAGCTCCGACACTTCCTAAATACGCTTTATCACTAATAGTAGTATCTGGATTATAATACACAGATATAATATAAGTAGTATTTTCCTTCGGTAATAGTACTCCGTTCTTACAGTCTACACCTTCTAAATATACACTGTCAGGTTGAATTAACTTGAATCCTTTTGCAGTAGTGAAAACAATACGTGCATAATAACTATCATTGTAGTTAGTGGATGAAGTTGCTGGCACCCTAAATTGTAGTTTTGTTAGTGGTTTATTATAAGTATATACACGTTGACTATCTAACATCTTATTACTAGTTGCACTGTCGCTCTCCCATTCTGCTCCTTCTCCAAAGTATAATATCTTCTTCTTATATTCTTTGTAATAAGTCTGAGTAGATGCTTTGTCTTTCATTCTATATCCGTCAGTAGTTAAACTACTTAACCAATAGTGATTATCTGTTGTATCACACATATCCTTTGGTTTCTTTAGAAATATTACATATTTTGTCTTGTTACAGTAGTCTAACATCATAGTATTAAGTGAGTCTATAGCCTCATTCATTTGTTGATAATTACCAGATTGAGAACTTCTTAAACGAGGTTCTTGACATACAAATATAGGTTTCTTTGGATACTTTTTCAATAGTGCTTTTATAAGTGATTGATAATCTTCCACAACGTTATCCACATTATCCCCTAGTGCGGGAACTCCGAAAGCTAGCATTATATGACTTACAGTTTTAGGGTATGGTGTTTTGTCAGTAACTCCATTAACAGTAACATTAGTAATAAGATTTCCTCCCTCTACAAAGTCTTTAGGTGATGCACTATTAAGTCCTTTAAATGTAACTTCATAAGTTGCCCCGTCGTCATCGTCTACTATGTCTTTTGGTGGTGTTGGTTTTGTAGCTGATTGATTTTTAACTTTGGCTTCCTTGTCCGCCCTTGCTAAGTCCCAAGGTCTAAGTATAATGCCATGTGTATACCAGTGTGTCATACTACCTCTTGAACTATATGTTATACTCATATCTTCATATCTTATTGCTCTAGGCCACTTATGACCCCCACTAGCATGCGCTATCATACGTTTACCTTTTACAATACCACAATATACAACTACGTGATGAGTACCAGCTTTAGCGTATTTACTATCTCCACCAGGTTTTGATGCCCACTCAACAGTTATATTTGAAGGGACAGTGGCGTTACTTAGCATTATTAAGTCACCAGGTAATAATTCATTGATAGTGGTACTTGTTAATTTCTTTAATGTATATCCACTATATTTTGTAGCATATCTAACTAAAGAACCATATGCACAGTTGGCTCCACCATATTTGGCAGTTACACTTCTAAGTCCTGCATATAGATAGGCACAACTACTAAGAGAAGAACACACGTAACAGTATGGATTTTTAATACCATGTATAGTACCACTTACTCTATATCTTTTACTATCGTCGTATATACATGCTCCGCCATAATAAGTAGCTTTTTTATACTTTTGGTGTAGGTCACAAATTTCTCTAGCCTTATTGACTATTTTCTTTCTAACATTTTCAGCAACACCCTTTTTATTTGTAGTGTTATCACTTATGCTCCATGTAGGTGCATTTTTAACACTTGCAGCTCTATCCATAGATGACTCTGTTGATACGGCAGTAGCTTCGGCACTCTTATTTGATGTAGCGGGTTTTACGGCTCCATAACCTCTTTTTTTACCTTTTTCATCAATACAATATGGCAATTGACCGTCTACTACCTTATACCATCTAAGGTAACATTCAATATTAGTAGCAGTTCCGGCGTGTTTATTTTCTACATACCATTTTCTACCACCGGCCCATGCAGCAGTACCTTTCTCTAATTCTTTGAAATATAAAGATTGTACTTTTGAACTTTGCACTGTATATCCATATTTATTGACCCAAGATAAACCATTTTTCATTGCAACGTATCTACATATCAATAAATCACATCCATATAGACCGAAGTTATAACCAACCAAGGCTGCAAATATGTTCCATTTAAAACGTTTTAATGATTTTCTAAGTTCATTACATCCAAACATTATTTGGTTACATATAGCTTTATCTACTTTTACTCCATTTATTATTTTAGTTCCACAAGATTTAGGTTTCATATTAGAGTAACTTGGTGTAAAGTATTCAACTTTACCGTCTAAATATTCAATCTTTTGCTTTTTATTAAAATAAGCAGCTCTTTCGCATTGCATAAGACCGTATCCGCCGCCGCTATACTTAGTAGCATCATATGGGTTGGCACTAGACTCAGCATATATCATAGCATAAACTAGTTGCGGATCAAGTCCAAATTTTTTACTATAATATTCAACTGGTGCGTATATTTTCCAATGGTTAGATTTACTTCTCATATTTTTAACATCACTATATTTATCACTCCATTTACCTAGTCCAAATCCTGCATAATAATCTACGGCTGCTTTATATTGTTTTGCAGTTTTACTACTATCTTCTTTTTTATCAGGTTGTGGTTGAGTAGTAGGTGTTTTACCTTTTATTTCTCCACATTTGTATTTTATACAGTCATGAATTCTACTATCTCCTATCCATAATCCATTGTCTATTTTCTTTATATTTATTGATCTATAATCTTCTGTGTCATCACTTATGTTGGTTGTATTATCTCCAGGTTTTATAGGGTCCGGCACTACTTTGTCTGTATATTGCTTAATAAGTTGGTCTATTAATTTTTTATCTACGCCTAGTTGGTTAAGGTAATTTCTAATTGCAAGTAAGTCACTAGTTGTTAATTTACCGTGTTTTTTAATAATGTCTACTACGTCATTGACTATATCATCTTTATTTAAGGACTTCATCTTACTACGTATTTGTTTATAATTTCCTAGAGTTACACTATTTTTAGAACGGTCAGTAAAACTAATTTCAAATTTTGTAATACGTGCTTCTAACTGAATTGGAGGATTAAATTTTCTACTTACAACGTAGTTAGTATCACCAACATCAATTTCCTCATAGTCACGTTCAGTCATATATACAGGAATTTCATAACTGAATTTAGTTTTGTTTAACTCTTTTAGTTTGGCATACCCTTCGTGTATTAATGTGTATATATCATCGGCATCACTTTTGTATTTCATTAATACATATTTACCACCATTATTAAGCATTTCATGTGCCTTTTCATCAAATATATAATTTTGTCCTAGTGGTTTATCTACTGGGTCTCCTTGTTCTTTTTCCCATTTTACATCACTAATAGTAAGTCCATTTTTACCTACTGGAATAATACCACTACAAAAGTTTGTAATATCTCCAGTACGTTTCATACCATAACTATTTCTATCACTCTCAAATCTTTTGTATCTCTTAGTACCTCTCTCACCATTAGCAAAACAATCTACAAAGAAATTAAACTTACCACGTTTTATATCCACTGGCACTGTTCTAAATTGCCACTCACATTCATATAAAATCGAAGTGGCATTTTGTATAACTGAATATACACTAGTAACTTCTGTAGCCTCTACCCTAAAGGCTTCCTCGTCTAATGATGGGCTTACATATCCTACTTTATAGTTAGTATCCATCAATATTGTTTGTAGTAGTTTTGTTGCATTTCCGTCCGCAACGAATTTATCTACATAACTATTGTATAATTCAATACCAATGAACTCAGCATATACAGTAATAGTTACATCATCTATGTGCTCAATACTAGTGGTTTTCTTTATCTGCATTAATTTGAAGTTATCTTGCCAATAGAATCCAATATAGTTGCCTTCTAAAAATATAGGTTGATCTTGATAACTTACTTTAAAAGAGGCAGTGTATGTTTCTGCCCCTGTTAAAAGTTCACTAGTATAGGTATCATCATAAACTTTAATACTATTGGTATTTGTGGTATTTATAAGTTTTAATAGTTTTTTAGTATTGTCAAATATATATAAGTTTTTATTCATCCAAAATACCTCCTTACTCACTTGTTAAATTTAAATCTTGTGCAGGTGTACTTCTATCCTCGTCTACTACACCTAACCATTTCTCTCTTATTAATACACCCAAACTAGCGGACGTATCATCACTGACTACTTGTAATATTGTCTCACCTTCGTTCACTGTAAAATACGAACTACCGATATCTACTAAATCATTTCTTAATTCATTATTTAAATAACAATCACCATTCTCAAAATCCAAGTCTAATTTATCACCTGATTCAAAGTATTTTATATTGGAAACTTCTTCATTCTCAGGAGTCAGGTCATATACTTTTATATCACTAATACCGACTCCGGAAGCATTCTCTAACTTATCTGCCATTGTTCCTACATATATAGCTAAGTAACTTAATGGTTCGGTAGAGTATTCACTACTACGTTTATTATTAGCTGATACAGATTGAGTAAATTTACCATTCTCATTCTTTTGTACTTGTGCACTATATACATAGTCTTTACCGGTTTTCTTCCTAGTTAATGTAAAGTAAGCATTAGCATCATTCCAACTACCATATTGACCACTCATATAATGATTAGTAACAGTTTTACCATCGGCATCAACAGTTTTATCTGTCTTTTCTTTCGGTGTATCATTACTTGTTTTTAATATGGAATTCTTACTTACACTGACTTCAGCTTGGTTATATTCAAAGTATGGATTAATATCACCTAGATATAATCTAAATATTTGAGTACCATTAACATCAAAACCATACACCTCAGCTATGCCGGTTTTATGGTCTGCATATGCGGGGTCATTTGTGTAATCTACACTCGTGTCCATACCTGCTGCTCCTTTAAGGTTATCTATATTTATATATCCATAATGGTTTTTACCATTTTTATCTTTCCAAGGTTTATATATTCTATAGAATTTTACTGTCTGTTTACTATTATTAGAATCTGTATATGTGTATGTATACGTCCTTTGTATTATTCTTAGTACAGTGCCATAAGGTATAGTACATTCCACTTTACTATTTAGGTCAGGCTTTGTATATACAACACCACTAGCCCCTGTTAGTGTTTTACTTGGTGTAAGCCACATATTAGCTACGGTAAATTCTTGTACAGTACTTTTTGAATTATCTTTTATTTTCGGTGTTAGGTATTTAGCGTATACATAATATGTCTTTGTTTTGTATTTTATCTTCGCCCATCCATTTTGTATAGTAACATCTGTTAGTTTTGTTCCCTTTGGGATAATCCCCTTAGATGTGTAATTAGTTCCAGGGCCAGTTCTGTAATTAAGTCCATTGGCGTTTACTTCATAATATTTAGTCTTAGTACCAGAGACTACAGTTTCTTTTACTTTTTCTTGTTCACTAAGGAAGTTATTAGGGTCACCATTTTTACCACTTGACCTACATTGCATTCTCACCATAACTTTAAAATCATCAATATTTTTACTTAATGCAATACGTGCGCAGGCACCTTTTATTTTCTCAGTACTATTACCTAATTCACTAAGTATAAAACTTTCGCCACCAGAAGATATAGTAAAAGAACCACCAGTTCCACGATCAGAATTAATATTTGCTCCACTTTGAATCAATGTACCTACACTGGTGCAAGGGTCATGTAATATTAATGTTTGCTCTTTCTTTGTGGTACTTAATTCCAAATGCGGATAATCTCCTACTAATATTTTTTCTCCAGTTTTATTATTTTGTAACTGAGCAAAATGTGCATCCGCACCAAATCCTATACTCACATATGGTAGAGTTGGTAATTCACCATTGTTTTCCACCACTACAGTCTGTTGGTTATCTTCTGCATTGTATGCCTGCACATTATCACTATAACTATATGGTGTATGGCATATTAGTTCAATGTCAGCATAACCACTCATACTATTCTTTTTCTTTACTTTCAGTGCCCCTTTTAACATTCCGTAAATTGTAATATTCTCACAAAATTTTATCGGCACTTCTTGTTTTGTACTAAGAATATCATGTAAACATTGAACTCGAGTTTTATACTCGTCCTCCGTAGCACCTATTATCGCAAGAGATATAGGAATAGAGATGGGGTCATATTTTGCCCCATCAAATATTTCCCCGTCCCTACTGGAAACACTAATAGTATCAATAGATTTTTCCGGTATATATGGTTTCTCTATACTAGTTACTATGGCTAAATCATTAATTTGAGTGCCATTAAAATTAAAATAATTATACATAATCTCGCTCACCTCTAAATCTTTCCTTTTGGTTATTGTAGTAATCATTTGTATCCTGTACGGACTTAGCAACCTTTTGACCTACTAATACTTTATCCATTACAATTGGTGTATTTGTATCTTCTAACGCTTTTTTATATTGTTTACCCATTTCTTTATAATCAAATTCTTGTTTACTGTCCTGCATTGCTTGTGCCATACCTTTTATGGCATAAAGTAAATTACTATCAACTGTGTTTTCACTATTTATATTAATACCTGCCGTGCTCATATTAACTTTACCTAGGAATTTATTTGTGTCTATAGTAGTCACTAAACTACTAGCATAATCTTTAATAGCTTTTATAGTTTTGCCTGCATTTGCCTCTATACCGACAGTTACACCGGCAGGAATCATTTTCCCTACCATATCCCTAAATACTGTTGAAGGTGAATGTATACCCAACGCACTCTTTGCGGCATTTAATGCCCTACCTGCTATATCTTTCATTGTACTAAATAATCTACCACATGCACCTGTAATACCTCTAATAATACCACTTATGATATCACTTCCTATACTTACCATTCGGCTAGGTAAATTCCTAATACCATTAATAATATTATCTTTAAATTTTTGTGCAGCTTCTCTACCCTTTTGAGCAAAGCGTATGGCAAAAGCTATTACTTTTGCAATTGTTGTTAATAGAAAAGACCACACACGACCTGGTAATTGTTGTATAAACGTAACTACACTATGTAAGAATCTACTACCAGCTTGTTGTGCTTTACTTGCCATTTGTACTACCCAGTTACCAACTTTACTAATAGTAGTTGTTAACCAAGTCCACACTTTACCAGGCAATTGTTGGATAAATGTAATAGCGTTTTGTACAAATTTTGAACCTGCTTCATATGCCTTTTGTGCCATTTGTCCTACCCATAGTACTGCATACGCTACTACATAACATAACCAGTACCAAATAGTTGCAGGTAAATTACTAAACCAATTTCCTATATCACTTATCATTTGTGGAATAGTTTCAGTAAAGAAGTTTTGTAATGATTCTAAAGCATTACTGGCCATAGTTTTTATATTCTCCCATAAGTCAATCCAAAATTCTTTAAAACCGTCAATATTATTCCATGCCCATATAAAACCAGCTACAAGTGCTGCAATTGCTGCTACAACTAATACAATAGGGTTAGCTAATAATACTCCCCAAAGACTTTGTAATGCAGGTATTACAGTATCAACTATTACTGGTACAATTGTATCTAATAGAATAGATTTAAAAATTAAGAATGTTGTTCTTATTGTAGTAAATGCTCCTTTTAATATTCCTATTGCTTGTTTCATTTTTAAAAATGTATCAATAGCTTTACCTCCAATCCACAAAATCGGTCCAATGGCAGCTACCATTAAGGCGAATGATACTATTATTTGTTTTACGGGTCCTGGTAAACTTTTTAGCCAACGTACTAATAATGTAAGTCCATTAACTATCTTTGTTAATACTCCAGTGGTATCACCTAAATCATATTGTAATCCTTCCCATGCACTACTTAATTGTTTTAATGCCCCACTTAACGTACTACTTAATGTATTAGCCATATCTTCGGCAGTCCCGTCACTGTTTTTAAGTTCATTAGTAAATTTATCAATATTGTCTGCTCCTGTGTTACATAGAATACCCATACCCTTAATACTGTCTGCAGTAAATGTTGTCATTAATGCAGCGGTTCTTTGTGCATCTCCCATACCTTCTGTCGCTTTGTCTACATCTCTTATTATGTCAGTCATACTTCTAAAGTTACCATTAGCGTCCTGTACTTGTACTTTTGTATTCCCTATGGCTATTGCTCCATTTTTCATCTTTTGAGTCATATCTCTTATGATTGCATTTAAGGCTGTACCACCTTCACTACCTTTAAGACCTGCATCTGCGAATCTACCTAATATAGCAGTAGTTTCTTCTAAACTCATACCTGCATTATGTGCATTAACCGCACAGTTTTTAAATGCCTCACCTAACATTTCTGTTGTTGTGTTTGAATTAGCTTGGGCATAAGATAGCACGTCTGCCATACGGCCTGCTTGGTCAGCCTCAAGTCCAAATGCAGTTAGATAATCAGTTACCAAGTCGGATGCTTGTGCTAAGTCCATACTAGAAGCTGCCGCTAAGTTTAATACCCCTGGTAATCCATCTGCTGATTGTTGTGCATCCCAGCCCGCAAGTGCCATATATCCTAGGGCATCTGCGCATTCTGAGGCACTAAAGACTGTGGACTCGCCAAATTTCTTAGCGGTATCCTCTAACATTTGAAAATCTTTTCCAGTGGCACCTGAAAGCGCCTTTACTTTTGCCATTGAATCTTGGAATTTCATTTGTGTTTTTACAACACTTGCTCCCAATGCTACAACTGGAGCAGTTACTCCAGCTGTAAGTGCTGCACCAACAGTTGACAAACTTTCCCCTGTAGCCTTTAACCCACTAAAACTGTTTTGAGTTTGTTGCACTTGTTCTACAGCTCTATTTAAGTTACTATTAAAATCACTCATTTCCAATCTTAGGTGAGCAACTATACTCCCTAAATCTACACCAGCCATATTATTCACCACCTTTATAAATTAAAAACAGTAGAACTACTGTCCTACTGTTAATTTTATTAGCCTAATAGTAAATCTAAACCCGGATTTTTAGTTTTACTTTCTTTAATATCTTCTATGAATGTTGGTTTTTTAGTTTTGCCATCTTTATCAGGTTGCATCATATTGTATAGATATGTTGCAGCTTCATCTATGCAATAACGACCATACACGTCATCTTCATCTATTCCTAATAGATCACTAGGTCTACATCCAAAAGTCTTAGCAGTAGAAATAACATTTAGTATCCTTCTACTTTGGAATAGAGGGTATAGCCGCATTCACATTTCCTTGTGCTTCACCCATTATTTGCATCTTTTGAGTATCTGTAATCACGTCCTTAATTTCTTCATATGTTGGCTCTACTAGACTTTGTTCACATACTAAATCTATTATTTCCATTATGTCTTTTATCTTATTTTCATCTTGCTCAAATAATTGCATTGCTTGTGCATTGTCCTTTTGCTCAAATAAGTCATTTACTGTACCTAATAAATTGTTAGGAAGTTTTCCACTCATCATAAGGTTTAATAAACTCGCGGGTTTTATTCTTACTGCTATTTTTTCACCCGGTTCAAATCCATCTATTTCAATTATTCTAGTGGCCTTTTTTCTAAACTCTCTGGCACTTATTACTTTTAACTCACTCATTGTATTCTCCTCCTATATACCTTATATTATTTTGCATCCACTGGTAATGTGTCTACAAATGTTATTTCTTTTATTGGTAACTTAGCTGCTGAGTTTTCTCTAGCTTTTATTTCAAACTCTGGAGCATAGAATCCGTCCCCTATTGTCATTGATGGGAATTTTCCTATACATTTATTCAATGTTATTTTAGCATAGTTTACAATAGCATCTCCTGAGTAGTTTGCTACGTATATATCCAATTTAAATGGTGCTCCAGTGAATCCTTCTGACATCATTGGTGTAGCAAATTTGTCGGCAGTGCTAGTATCACCTTTTGTTACTTTATACCCACCAACTAGTCCTGCAACGGTTGCATCAAATGTGTTATCAGTTAATTTTACATCATAACCATATATTAGGTCGTCTGTTCTAACAACTGCTAATATATTAGTATCACTTCTTAGGATATCTTCCTCACCTTCGCTAAGCACGGGTTCAAGTTCTGCCTTTTGAGCAGTTGTTATTGTAGCAGTTACCCCACTTGTTTTAGGTGTACCTTTTGCAGGGTCAAGTTCAGTTAAAACTACCTTTTTAATATTATATAGTATAGCCATATTATACTTACCTCCTATTCATTATCATCATAATTAAAAATTACTGGTGTTCTACAAGTTATAGAACACACATAACATCTTAAATCTTGATCATACATATCATCACTCATATCATGTGTAATTTCAATGCCCGCTAAATATAACGCTTTTCTAACCTTGTTTCTCAACGTATCTAGTTGTAGAGGACTGTGTGGAGTATAGATATATATAATCCAGTTATCCCATCCACAAAGAGTATTATCGAAACTTTGGTTAGCACTTGTTCTCATTATTATTGCAGTATCCTCTGTGATACGTGCAGGACGGTCGTGTACTGGCACTGTTTTAATCACGTCTTTTATTACATTATATATATTAAGTCTCGCACTCATTTTTTAACCCTCCTTTAAAACAAGTTTTGTATCATACCTTTAAAGTTATCGACCTCACTGTTCCTTGCTTCCTCTAATATTTTGTATTTATCATTAAAGTCCTTTCTTGTTTCTAAGTAGTACCCATAGTCCACGCCATGTGCAATGCTAATATCTAAATCATTCTCAGTTACTTTATATTTACCTTTTAACTTATTCTGTGCTGATTTAGTTCTATTAGTCCAAGGATGGTTAGCCTTAGCGTAAGTTTGCATATTCTTACTAATAGTACTACCTACCACCTTTAACTCAGCCTGCATAGTTTTATTGAAAGTTTTTATTTTATCATTAAATTCTTTAGTGTCAAATGTTATTGTATTCGCCATCTAAATCAACCCTTTCCAATGAAACTTGGTATAGTAGATTATAATGTACTACATCGCTTATTTCTATCACCTTGTAATAAGTATCTTCATAAACTATGAAGTCATCTTCCTGTAGTGGGAAGTCTTCCTCATATGTAGCATATAAGGTAGCATATGAATAACCTTTTATAATACCTTGGTTATTATTAGTTATGCTCTTACTTCTGCTACTGGAACTATTATCTATTACACATTGTAAGTCTTGTATATAAGACATTTCTTCCTTTAGTACTTTACAACCCATTGCATCCACTTGGTATATATCCCTATATATTGGTACTTGATAACCATAATTATTTATGGCATTCTGTACTTTTTTAATTACCCCGGCTTGGATAGACTGTCTATTGCTCATCTACTCTACGTGGCACCTTTCCTGTTAGGGAGGTTACTTTACTTTTGCCGGAGTCACTTTCGTATTGTTTTAAAAACATTGCAGCCATATTATTCCACATATCAGCACTGTTTTTTATTGTTATAGCACCTATGGTAATTTCATCTGCACTTGCTTTCGCTAAACAACATACATAAGCTAGTTGGTAAATGTTGTCATATATTTTAGCCATTTCTTCTAGTTGGTCATCTGTAAAAGTAGGATACTGGTCCTCTAATATTAAAACCTTTAAAGTATCAACGTCTACCATGTAACCACCTCCTATAAAAAAATTGGTTAGGCTAAGCCGTGTTAGCCTCGCCTAACCTGTATATATAAGGGAATACAATGAGCTATTTAATTATTTACCTATTTCAGCTTTATCGCTTACATCTATTACTGCACAATTGTCTATTGCTTCAAATGAAGGTATCATAACACAAGAAACAACAGTAACAACTTGTACTGGATGTTTTTCTTTAAATGTAGTAACAGTAGTACCATAAGCAGCTTGTGCAACTTGTGCATCTGTTCCTGACATTAAGTCAGATGCTTCTGGAGTAGTACCGTAAACAGTATTACCTAAGTTTCCACTTGGCATTAATACTACTTTGTTATCTGGTATTAATGCTACTTGTTCAGTAGCATGTGCTAAACCTGTTCCATGATCTAATTTACCAAATTTCTTGCTATATACATAAATTGATACACCAGTAACTTGTTCTATAAATGATTTCTTTTGTTGTTCACTAACAAAGTAATGCATTGTAGAATCATCTGGGTACATCATTTTTTGAACTGTATCACAATTTATCATATTTAAGAATGTGTTTCTATTCATAACTGCTCTTGAAGGTCTTATACCTGTTTTAAGTTCCATATCATCACATATATCAATTAAGTCCCTAACTGGATCAGCACTAGTTTTACTAGCTGGTAACCAAGCAGCTCTAATAGCTTTGTATAAGTTTGTCATACCATAATCATATACATAATGAGCTCTACCATCTGCACTAGCAACATCTATTTTACCAGTTGTCATTAATTGGCATCTCATTATTTCAGCTTGAACTCTAGCACCTTCTATTAATCTAGCAGCTTCATCAAATATTTTTCTTATTAATGGTAATGCTACAGTATTATCAGGATGAGCTAATAATAAGTTTAATTGTTGTCTATCTTTTTCACCAATTCTCATAGCTTCTCTAAAGAATGCCATTTCAGTAGCAACTGCTTCGAAGCCTTCTTTTTCTCTCATACGTGCTTTAACGTCGTAGTCACTTGGTTGTAATGCTACTGGAAGTCCGTTAGCACCTTTTAACCAGCTTATATCAGTTCCCATACTAGTTCTTGAAGGAAATAATGTTTCAGCGAAGTATGGTTCTTTGTTTAGTGGGTTTTCTTTTACGTATGCTGCGATTTCTTTCGCATTTATATAATCAAATAAATTTACATTTGCCATTTATAAGCACCTCCTATTTATTTACCACGTGGATTAAAGTATTTTTAGTGTCTAAGTTATCAGCTCCAACTAGTCTATCTTTTCTTACGAAACCGTGTACTAATACTGCCACGTTTATAGCCACGTCAGTTTCATCAAAATCGTCTAATTTTATAGTATTAAATACTATACCATTTCCAGTAGCAGCCGCAGTTGATGATCCAGCAGTAGCTGCAGTTACATTTCCATCTTCATCGAATGCTACTACTGTACCTTTTTTAAGTGTTTTTGCTCCCTCAAAATCATCATCAGCCACTGCCATTGTTTTTAAGTTAGCATAAGTTATTGTTCCTGGTAAATTTACATAATGGTCAGGAAATGCTAATATCTCTTTTTCAGGTGCTAATATTTTCTTACTTCTTAATTTTGGCATAAATGCCACCTCCTAATTTATTATTTATCATTGTTACCAAAGAAATAATTACTATCAACTTGTTGTGCTTGTTCACTACATTGTTTTCCTAATAGTGAACCAAAGTCGCCTTCGTGTGTAGTTTTACTACCAAAGGCATTTAGATTACTTGGTTTTCCAGGAGAACCAAGATTTAAAAAACCCTTATTAGGTTGTGATTGTGATTCTACATTATCGAATAGGTAGGCCTTGTCCTTTTGTAATGTAGTTAACTGGTCTGTTAATCCATCAACAGTACCATCATCTTTTAATACGACTTTTTCCATATCTAAGAATTTCAATAAGTCGTTTACATCTTTTGGTTTAGCTTCCGCTAATTCCTTATTTATGGCAGTTGTTAGTTTTTCTTTTTTAGCAGCTTCCTCCATGCCGGCAATTTTATCTTGTAGAGCTTTTACTTGTTTTTCCGCCTCAGTAGGATTTTTTACTTGCTTTTGTAAGGTATCTATTTCCTCGTTAGCCTCTGCTAACTCCGCTATCTTAGAATCTAAACGGTTTTTAGGTACATATTTATTATCCTTACCATCATCTATTAATACTTTACATCCCTGTTCCTCTAGGGCTTTTGTTATAGCTAATTCTACCTCAGCAGCATTATCAAGTCCTGCTAAAAATTCTCTTAATTTTCTTTTTGCCATACTTACCTCCAGTTTAACGTCCATCGACGATTAAATCATTGTTTTGGGAAAACAAAGAAAACATCATTAATACGAGGTTTTATGGATAACCAAGAACCTTTGTCATATCTATATATTAATTTTTACGAAAAAATATTAACTAAAAATAGACAATAAAAAAACACCCAACTGTTAGGTTGAGTGCTCTATTATCTATTTAGTTGTCTCTTTATCTTCTTCCTCTGGAGGATATTTCGCATCAAATTCCTCTGGTGTTAATGTTAAATCGGGATTATCTAGTAATACCTGGTGCATCATTATCCCTATACCATCTATAACATTCTCAAAGTCATCATAGCTTAGTCCTAATACTTGTAAATCTATTCCACGCTCAAACATCATTGCGTGAGCTAATTCGTGGTAAAATGTTTGTATTAAACTTTGGTCATCTTGTAGTGATGGGTCCAATTGTATCTCGTGAGTATACTTATCACATAATCCTAAACATTGTCTACCATTCAATATTATTGGTTTATCAGTTAATTCTACTTTATAATATACACTTCCAACTCTTACTTCCTCAGGTATTACCATACAAATCCCTCCCTATTTATAAAATATCTCTCCATAAGTTTTGCCACTCTGTATGCATCTATCAATTATGTCTATTATCTCTTGTTCAGTAAGTCCTTCTACATCCATTAATGGAAAGTGTTGTTCAAATTTGTCTAAATAGTTTTGTAATTTTTCTCTCATTCTTATCAACTCCTTACATATATAGTATAGAAAAACTTACTGATTTACTAACTAATAATTAACATCTTCTTTTAAATTAAATAATTCATATGCATCCTTTCCGGCATCAATACACTGTTGTATTTTGTCTTCATCAGGTCCTAGTTGAAAACTTGGAAAATAATCATCAAACATCTCATAATATTTCTCATCTAATTCTCTATATTTATCCACCATTTATTTCAGCTCCTTTAATTTGTTTTTTATTATTTCATTTAATCTTTTAGTCGCAGTCGGGAAATATTTATTTACATATTCTAAAGTTTCTTTATCACCATGAGCCTCACATATATTTGCCCATGCCTCAGATGCGATTTCATTCATTCTACCTTCCTCTGTGCCATTTCTATTCCAATATTTTTTACCATGTCCCCACATAACTCTACAATCACTATTAGATAAACCGTCTATAACGTCTTGTATTCCTTTTGTCTTATGGTTTTTAGCTAAATCACTGTAAAATAACTTAGCATATGATTTTTCGTCGGTAAATGTACGCGCTATTTCTGCATCGCTCATGTCAGGATATTTCTGTTTTACTAATTTCTTTTTAATTGCAGCATAATCATTAATTAATGCTTGTTGGAATTCCTTATCGTAGCTTAATCTACCAGTAGTTCTTCCATTACTGTCTAATGTAAGTAAGTTATCCATAGCATGGCCTGTTTCATGGAACCAAACCGCAAATTTATAATATTTATATTTTTCCACGTTTTTAAGTTCTTTATTACAGTTCATGCTTATTATTTTACTACCATTAGTGTAATATGCCTCATCTTTACTTGTTTCCCAGAATCCCTTTATTCCCTTACTCATTCGATAATACGCTTGTTGGAAGTGAGCAGGGAAATCATTTAACATAGCTTCTGCAGCTTCCTTCAAGTATTTAACGTCAGCACGTTTTTTCATACCATGTTTTAAGAAGGCATCTTTATACTCTTGCAATTGTTGTTCTGTAAGTTTATTAAACGCAGCAGTAGGAGTTTGTTTCTTAACAGTTTGTTTTTTAGGAGTTGCTGGCTTAACTGTTTTCTTAACCGGTTTAATTGGTTTAACTGGTTCAACTGGTTGCTTACGTCCTCCTAGTCCTTTATACTCAGGTATTTTGTCCATTGCACCACTATTAGGTTCACCATTGGCCCATGCTTTCATATCCTTCGCTATTTCCTCTGGTGTTGCCTTTTTACCATTAATCATCCACACTGGCTCTAACCAACACGCTCCGTTCGGGTGGTCAAGTGGTATATCTTCCTTGTCTATTATATATACACGGCCATCCAGTTCGTTGCATAAAGCACAAGTTCTACCTGCTTCGTGGTTACTATGCCATTGTACTCCGCCCATATAAGGATTAACTCTTTTAGTATTTATAGTTTCCACTTGTGCTTGATGGGTTATTGTAGTTCGTGCTAATCTTAGTGACTCGTAGTCTAGTCCACCACTATATTTTCTTGCATATCCACTACCTAGTTTTTCTCTTATTTTATTTCTACTCCATGTATGATGGCCACCCATAGCAAACTGTTTTAAGTTCTCAGCCATCTCAGCAGCTCCCATACCTTCAGCAGTACAACTAGCTACTGCATCTTCTATCTTTTCACCACTTTTACTAGCAGCATTCCACAACGTTTTATCTAGTCCTTTACCTTTTTCATATAGCTTACCCTGTACTATCTGTTCCACAGTATCCGCATTAACTATATCAACTAATTTATCCACTTGGTCTTTAATCTGTTGATATCCATCTCCCATTAATAGCTTCATCATTTGTTTATTTATATTAGCTAAATCATTAGCAACTGCACTATCATATTTCATAACTACTTTTAATAACTCATCATATATCTGTTGGCTATATGCAGCGGTTAAGTTCTTTATAGCCTTACTATCGCCATAAGCATTTTTAATTCCTCGATTAATTGTATCCATATAAGCCTTTTTATAAACTTGTATTATCTGTTGTTGTTGCTTTTTAGTTAGTTCCCTTGGTTTATTTCTTAATTGATCATTTAGTGTTTTTAGATACTCCTTCTGATTATCATTTAACTCATCTTCTGTTCTATCCATGATAAACTTTGTCTTTGCCATACCTCCACCTCCTATATAATTTATTGTATAAAAAAAGGAGAGGTTATTAACCTCTCCAATGTAGTTATTAAATTGAAGCTACAATACGTTGTGCTAATGGTCTTAATCTCTCATACCAACCAACACGTTCTTCATCTTTTATTTGTGTGCCATACATTTCAATATATAATTGTGTTACCTTTTGTGCCAAGTTTTCAAGTTCTTCCTTAGTTAATCGCTTTTCAGGTTCATTACCATGTTGATATGCTATTAAATTATTTTCCTTATAATAATGTAAAATATAATCCTGTTCGCTCATAGGTTTTAGTAATTCCCAATTTTCCCATTGTAGATTATCTATCCAAGGTATCGGATATACGTCCCCATCAAATACATCTTGCTTGTTGTATTGTGGTTTATGTTTATTAATTAAATATCGTTCAGCAACCATTTGGTTGGCTTTATTGTTAATTCTCACACATTTAATAGCAGCAACTTTATCATAACATTCCTGTACTAAATGTCCATCTTTTGTAAAATGTTCACGAGTTAATCTTGTTAATAATCTATTTGTTTTTCCAACATATATTATAGTTCCATATTTATCATAAAATAAATATAACCAAGAACCACTATATTTATTTTTCATGTCTTCCTTATATTGTTTATAGGCTTCCTTAGCCTCATTCATAGCTAAATTATGTTTTAAGTTCCAATTCTTCACTGTCTTACAATATTCGTAGTTTATATATTCTTCTGCATGCTCTTGTATTTCTTCTTCAGATAAAGTTGTAAAGTCCTCATATATTTCATTGAAAGTTATTTTCATATATAAAACCCCCCATAATAATTATATATCTTTTAACATAATTATAGTATATGGGAGGTTATTATGCAACGATTATTGTATAAAAAAGAGAGGTTTATTAACCTCTCTCATTTTTTCACACTTTTTATTTAGTCCTAACCTATAAATTATAGTACCATTTTTATTAAGTGTCAACACTTAGTCTATATAATTTTTATATTTTTCTTTTAATTCTTTACCTCTCTTAGCTATATCACGTCTAAGCTCTGTTATTGCATCCATATAATCTTTTTCCTTTTTATTTACTCTATCTTGTATCTCTTGTGGTACAAATCCACGTATTTTAATTTGTTCATTTACATCATATCTATTCTTATATTGGATCTTTGTAAAAGTTTCTAAGAGATCTTGTAGTTGTGCCATCTCTCTACGTAGTTGATTATCAGTTACTACAGTTACATACTGTTTACCACATCTACATTCAAACCCTCTAATAATTATACATCCTTTTAGTAGCATTAATTCTTTTTCTCTTGGGTAAAACTCTCTACCACATTTATCACATTTAGCTTTAAATTTCAGTTGTTTTTCCCCTTTACGTCCTTTAGTCCATCCACCTTGTTTACTCATATCAATCAACCTCCCAAATTTTTTATTCTATATATAGTATAGAAAATTATTCAGTTTTGCTAATTGATCCATTTAAATCAGCCATACTATTTTGTGTCATATTAACTTTATCCATCTCATCTAATATCTCATCAAATTCTTTATCAGCTTCCTCAGCACTACCAAACTCTCTAATATAACTTTGTTTACTACGTACATTGGCTTCTACTTCTTTTATTGCTATTGTCTTAGTATCAACTTCATCATCTGGAATTGGATAGTTGTGGTCTAAATCTAGGCTGACTTTATATTGCATAGCTTGGTTGATAGAAGGATCATCTGGATATAAATTACTCTTTAATACGATTTCCTCAATTAATTTTAGCATCCATAGAATAGCTTCATCCCATGCGGACCATTTTTCTTCACAACGTGTAATAAGGTCATCATATAACATACGTAACGCTTTACCACTTGCTACATTAACTAGTGATTCTGGTAGTGGTTGTTCCATACATTCGTACATATCTTTTTTCAATCTCTCAAGATAAGCATCTGCTGCACCTTGAAAGGTGAACTCGCTACCGACCTTTTGTATAGATGCTTGTTTATAACTACCATTTGCACTACCCATTCCTAAAGATGTATCTGTTTTAATATCTAAGATTGCCCCGGGTGCCACTACTATTCCTTCAATAGAAGCACTGTCAGCATCAATAAAGGCCGTTTGGTCAAACATTGCAAATCTTAAACTGTCTCTATAATCACTAATAGTTTTGTTATAGTCCATTTGCATATCCATTAAATCTTTTACATCACTACGTCCTCTAATATCTCCTGTAAGTCCATCATTAAATATAACTGTACATGGTATGCAGCTTAATCCAGTATTCCACTCACTACGTATTTCCACTTGTTGCATTTGTTGTTCATCTTGTTGTTCTCCTGCAATACTACTATTAAGTATGTTTGGTACTTCTGCATAGGCTATTGTGTTAGTACCGTCTACTACCATATATGTACACCAGCATTCTTCGCCTCTCATTTCATAGATCCATTTATGCCATCTTTGCTCATTTTGTAGTTTACCTACTGTGCTCTCATCTTGGTAAGCTATTTGCACTTTGATTAACTTATCACAGTCATTTGGGTCATATTCATATAAGAACTCTGGCATTGTGTAAAATCTAAATTTAATTGGGGCATTGTCTATTGGATTGCCATAATCGTCTACATCTAACATTAATGCTAATAATACACGTTTACCAATAACACAATCCATAAATGCTTTACTAAACTTATTCCAAAACTTTCCATCATCTAATATTTTTTCATAGGCAATTCGTTTATCATCCACCAACGTTGGATCAGTGCCATCTACGCTCTTTACTACTATTGTAGGTGGAACACTAGTCATAAATCTTCCTTGTTTTTTAAGTAGCTTTTTAGTTAAGTTTCTTATCTCTCTAGTTGGTCTATAATCTCTGTCTTTTACTGCCCATAGTTGGCCAGTTGCATCTTCTAAATCATCTTCTAACTGTTCAGGTCTACCTTCGTAGAACTCATAGTACGCTTTAACTTGTTGTAATTCTTCTAAGAATCTTCTATCTGTACTGTATAGTCCTACTAATGCTCTATCTATACTATTGTATAAACTCATTATTACCTACCTCCTTTTAATTTATTGCACCTTTACCGCTTAGTACCTTAAGTGCATCATCTAATGTTCTATAATTAATACTATCTGTCATTACTGCATAACGTATTTTATCCATGGCATGGTCATTCATCTTCAATATTTCTTCCACGCCTTTGTCCAGTTTATCTTCGTCCCAACAATAGGACCCAAATTCTTCTATATCACTTTTACAACTTGGGTCTAGTGTTAGTTTATCTTGATTCAATAAATAACTGACTAGTTGTATTCCTAGTTCTACGTTGTTCTTAGCTGGTACTACCTTGATATGATGTCTTTGGAAAAATTTATTCTTCTTTACCTCTACTATTAATGGTGCAGCACTCGGGTCAATTGTTATGTATTCTGGCATTACATTATTCTCCTGTATAAAAGCAATTAAATCTGTCACGTACTCAGCAACAGTCTTTTGTCCTTCTTTTCTACCATTATGATAATAACTTGCTATTTGGTGATATCTCTTTGTAGGAGCATAGTAACCAAATATACCAAATGTCGTAGCATTCTGAATACCAAAGTCAGCACTAATAAATATTCTGGTCCAGTTAAGGCTTAACTCTTTAGCATGTCTATCTGGATCAAACATTGGATATATAACTCCATCTGCCATTACCCATAATCCTAATATAAATCGTTTGTAGAATACACCACTATACATTGATTTATATCTCTCTATTACCTCTTGGCTTAGACTTAAATTATCTTCCATTGTGAAGTGTATATGTAAGGCCTTTCTTTGTTCGCACTTCTGGATCCACTCCTGATTAAACCAGTGGAAAGGACTATCAGGGTTACAGTTAAACCAGAACTTAGCTCCTGTTACAGAACAACGAGCAGTAGCTTGATTGACAAATGATTGTGGCATTAAAGCTACCTCATCAAAGAATACTCCTGCTAATGTTATCCCCTGTATTAGGTCTTGGGAACTCTCATCCTTTCCACCGAATATATAAAAGTAGTTTATTGCTTTTCTAATATTGCCATTCTTTGTTTTCCATGTTCTACTAATAGTTAATAGGTTCTCACTTCTATTGTCATGCACCATGTAGCCTCTACTTAGTAGCATCTGTTTTAATGGTTGTACAACATTACGTCTACAAGAGGCTATTGTCTTACCACACAGTGCAAAGTTCATACCATTATATTTCTCTGTGGCCCAGTTAATATAACTAAAACTCATACAAACTGTTTTACCACTACGTACTGCTCCATCACATATCAATGCAGTATTATTTTTATACTTAGGGTCCAACCACCAAGATAATACTTGTATTTGTTTTGAGCTAAATGGTTTCCATCCAAATGGTACTACCTTATTAATCTTGCTCATAGTCATCACCTTCATTGATACGTTTTAAAGAATCTGCTAATATTGCTACAAAGTCATCTTGTACGCTTTCATCACCACCAAGTCCTGCAATAGCTTTTTTAAGTTCCATTTGTTCATATTTCATTTTTAATTCCATTGCTTCCTTGAATGGAATAGTACCAGTACACTCATCTAGGAATGTCTTAATAGCTACCATATTCTGTATCGCTTGAGCTAATTTAAAGTGAGATATCTTACCCTCTTTATCCAAGATGCTGCTACTATTGTCTACCATTGATTGCTCCCATAGACATAGTAGCTTATATCCTGCTTGATAATATCTATCTACTAATTCCTTATTAGCATCTACATACACTGCTTGGCATTTATCTAGTGCTAATTGTTTTGTTGCTTTCCTTTTCTCAGCCCAACCTTCACTATGTATTAACTTACTTAATGTACTATTGCTTATATTCCACTTATCACATAATTGCTTATGAGTCATATTAGCACAATAGTCTAAGAATAATTGGTCAATCTCATCTCCTGTTAATTTTGCCTTTCTTGCCATCTAATCACCTACTTTCTGTAATGCTTTGGAGTATTGTGGTAATGTTTTATTTCTACCTCCCCATCAATTCTCCTTTGTATTTGCTCTTTATATTTCTTACTATTACTCAATCTTACAAGGCTAACTAAAAAGTATTTATTAACTTTCTTTGGTACCTTATTGTTTATTATGCAATCAACTAAGTACATTGCTTGTTTATAACTGTGTATGTGTGTATGTCCTTCATCCCACTCCTTCTTCGTATTATATACTACAAATTCATCATGTTCCTCTCTTTGGAATACTACCATATATTTCTTAGCAAATACTTTTTTCATTTGGACCATCCTCCTATCACAAATTTATATTAGTTATTCTTAGTAATTATTAATGTAAGAATTGCTATTTTAAGACTTATTTTAGTACAATTAATAATCATTTAGGACTTAATTATATAGGTTTATTGTACTATTTGTATTAAAAAAGAGTGATTAATGTACTATTAACCACTCTATTTGATTGTTATTTAGTTGTTAAATGTTCAGTTTGTGTAATTACTTCTTTTGTTAATGCATCAATTACCTCGGGTATCTTATTAGGTTCTAAGTGTTCCTTTTCTACTAATGCTTCTATTACTTCTAATACTACTAGTGTTGCTTCTTCCATTAGTTTAATTGGATCACCTTTTAATACTATCTTATCGTTCTTAATTTTTATCATATTATTTATCCTCCATCTTTTCATATTTATCTATCATAGCATTAAGTAAATTGTCCATATCTATTCCTACTTGTTTTGCTTCTTTTTGTAGTTGTTTCATTTCTTCTTGTGTCATTATATGATCATTCATTACTGGCCACCATTTTTCTATTAATTCATTTGTTGCATATATTTCCCATGTTAATTTATCCATATCTATTCCTAATCCTCCTTTTATAATATCATTTACAGTTATTTCTTCCGCCGCCACTTTTGGCTCCTCTTGTGGTGGTTTTATATGTTGTACTGTAGTTGTTGTATCGTCAGTATATTTATGATTACATTCTACAGCTACTTTTGTTGTTTGAGCTATTGTGTCTATCATGTCAAACTTAGCATTTAATGTATTAACACCCGGGCTTAATTCATTTTTATATTTCTCTACAATAGCATTTATTACTGTAGATTGTAATGCAGTTAGTTCAAATAATAAATCTTGTAGTTCACCTTTTACTAATGCCCCCTTATTCACTATTTGTACTCCATCTTTAGTATCCACTGTTATTTTAATCATATTATTTCTCCTCCTCATTTTTAACTTCTATAAAATATATATTAGTATTCAAAGTACTTAAACTTTGTAATATGTAGTTTAAATTTTCTAATGTAACATCACGATATATAAAACAGTTCATGCCATTATTCTTGTTTATTACCCTTACTCTATATTTCATTATTTATCCCCCTTACTATTTAGTTCCTTCTCCATTGCTTCTGCTGCTTCTTTAATGTGTTGTACTGCTGCAAAATCTGTATAGTCTTTTAAGACTACATCCCTGTAGCCCATTAATAGGGCTACTAATTCATATTGTGATACTAATGGTTCTTGATGTGGTGTTACTTTCATTTTTACAAATGCTTGAACCTTTCCATTAACTGGTTTTAATTTACTTTTAACTTTAATCATATATTTGTACCTCCCGTTATTTCCTTCATTTATTTACTTATATATAGTATAGAAATAATGTTGTATTTACTAAGTACATATTTAATTATTTTCTACTGGTTCACTAGGTGATTCCTCAACGTCGTTGTCATTTTCTATAGATTCTTCTTTTTCATAATCATTATAGTGTACTCCTTGTTCATCTAATTCCTCTTGTGTTATTACATGGTCATGATGGTCCCAGTAGTTATAATCTCCATCCCCTGAGTTATCTCTTTTTTGTTCAAATTCAGGTGTTAAGTTACCGTTTTCATCATTTATTTGTGTTCCGTCAGCATCATATCTAATGGGGTATTTACCTTCATTAGCTTCGTCTTCAGCTTGGTGTTTTCTCTCTTGTTCTTTAGCTTCTTCTTCTAAATGTCCACCATGTTTTTTAATTAATCCTTTTTCATACATTTCATCTTCTGTCATATCGTCTTGATCATCTTTAGTTTGTTTTTTAGGTTGTTCTTTTTTAGTAGTGTTATTAGATTGTTGTTTTTGATTGTTTTCTATTTGTTGTGCTCTCTCTTTAGTTACTTTTTCTTGTTTAACATTACCATTTTCATCCACGTATTTAATAGTTACTGTGTCATCATCTTTACTGTCGTTACTACTACATCCAACCATTAAACTTGCACTTAAAATACCAACTAAACCTAAACTCATTAATTTTTTCATCATCTTATTTACCTCCATTTAAACCTTTTATTTTTTTAGTAGTATATTGTTGCTCACTTGTTTTGTAAGCAGTTAAGAACTTATTATTCTTGTCTACTACTATTGTAGTATAATTCATTGTGTATATTAATTTATGACTTTGTTTACCTGGTACTACATCTTTTATACCAGTTTCTAATGCTTCTAATATTTTAGTTTTATTAAGTCCGTGCTTTTGGTAACTGTGCAACAATTCCATTTTACCGAAGTTTATATCTAACATTTCCCCCAACCCCCTTATTGGGAGCTACCTATTTGGTAGCTCTATTTATTTTATTCCAAGTTTCTCCAAATACATCTTCTCCAAATTTACTGATCCAAAATGATCTAAATGGTTTGTAATTATTTTCTAACCAAGCATTTATTTTATTGTCGTCTTTACTGTTGTAAACTACTTGACATTCATTTATCATTACATATATCTCTTGTTCTAATCTTCTTCTATCTTCAAGTTCTTGTCTTAATTGAGCACTTTCTAATCTTAAACTTTCTAATACTTTCATGTTTTCTTGTTTTTTAGCTTCTCTTATTTGAGCTTCTACTTTAAATATTTTTCCTTCTATTTGGTTTATCTTTAACATAATATCTACCTTCCTTTTCTTTTTTTCTTATCTTTTATTAACATAATTATACATCTACTTATATAATTAATCAAGTGTTTTCTGAAAAAAAATAAAAAAAAATCCCACATTTTTTTATGTGGGACTGTATTCTCTATAAGTCTAAGCTATCAAGTGTATCTATAAGTAAGTTCACATCATCTACTACCAACATAAATTTTACATGAGCAGTATCATTATTTACTGTTACTGTACGTAGTGAGCAATCTACTTTATTATCCTTTAATATGGTCATTACCTTGATTAATTCATCCATTGTTAACTTATTCAATCTTTCATATACCTCATTTGCCATACTATCATCTCCTTATTGGTTTTTATATTCTCTTTCCACTAACCATAGTAAACAATAATTAGCTAAATCTAATATAGTATCATCAATCTTCTCGTCCTTTACTTTTTGCTCTGGAGCATTTGGATCACATAATGTCATTAATCTATTATATTTATCTGTAATTCTTACTAAGAATGATATATCACCGAATTTTTCATAAGTATCAGCTACGCTATTACCGTAATCATTATTTTTGTTTTTATAAGTTTCAGCTAAATTATTTAGTAGATAGTCATATATAGTTTGTCTAGTTATTTTAGTTTGTTTTGCCTCCTTATCGGGTATAAATGGTTCTACCATGTCTTTATTCCATGCAAAAGAATTATTATTATCAGCTAAATATAAATCACCGTCCATATCTATATCTACTATGTTATCAATTTTACCTCTAAATTTTAGCATAGGCTCATTAACATTACATTCTCCATATTTTTCACCCGCTTGTATACTCTCTCTTATTTTAACTAAATCACCTATTTTATATTCCATATTATTTCTCCTCCTTTAACTTTTTCACTTCAACTGTGCAGATAGTGTCATTATGCCATCCTCCATGTGGCACTAATAAAATTCGTTGAATTTCAAATCCATTTGTTTTTCCTATTCCCCCACTATTCCATCCAAATGTTATTACTTTACCATTAGGTTTTAGTATTCTTGAAATTTCCTTTTTATGCTTAGACCAATAACTTGAATTTGTTGTTTTATTCGTAACTTCATAACCAAAATGTTTATAACATTCACTAACCTGTCTTGGTGAATATGGAGGATCATATAATACCCCGTCAACAGAATTATCTTCAAACATTTTTAAAAACTCAAAAGCATCCATATGATAATCAGTATCGAACTCTGGATTTAAATCATTAGTAATAGTTGCTATTTTATTTTTATTAGCAAAGGGATCTATCCATAAACCATTTAACACTTCTTCTTCCAACAGTTTCTTTATGGGAATTACATCAAATGTATTTTTATTTGGCATTCCCCATACTCTTTCTATTTTTATTTCCATATACACCACTCCCCTATTAATACTTATTTTTCCTCCTTTAAATAGTTGTCTAAGAACTGACATAAGTTTATTTTATTCCTATCAGTATAAACAATGCAGTCAAAACATAAGTGGCAAAACTCACATTGTCTATGCTCTTTTAACCTTTCAATATTGCAGGGCGCTAAGACCCTGCTTTCTATTTGTTCATTAGTATAATAATATTCGTTCATTTATTTTTCCTCCTTATATGTTAAATAACCACAACCTAATGCAGTTGCTACAATAATTCCTAAGCTAACAGGTAATGAAAATCCAGCTATAATAGTACAAGCAGTTATTCCTCCCATTGTTACTACGTCAGCAATAATTGTATTTTTACTCATTATCTGATCCTCCTTTACTTAATATATACTGCATATAAGCTAACCTACAGTCCGCAGTTTCATATTGTGTTAGGGGACAATCTTTACATCCCCTAGTTTTTCCGTCATACATACTATCACAAAATAATTTTACTCTATCTGTTAGGTCAGCTATTAATTCTCTATCACTTTTATTTTTTCTTCGGCTCATATAATCCACACCCTTTCAATTCTGGGCAGTACCCTAATTTTTTACATTGTGGAACTAATAATTCTTCATATCTTGGCTCAACTGCAATTACTTCTTTTACCATTTGTTGTACTAAATAATGTATAGGTAATTCAGCTCTATTACATAATCTTACATTTGCTAAATGTATAAGACCTTCTATGTTTACTGCAAAGCTACAAGCACTCGCTACTCCTATCGGTACAAAAGTTCTTGCTATCTCGTTTGCACGCTCTTTACTAATACCCTTTTGTCTCATCCTTTCGACTGTCAACTGATAACTAGTTGCAGCATATTCTTCACTCATATAATGGTCCCTAACTAGTAATGGGTCCTTTATTATGTCGGGTGCAGCATATACATCCATTTTACCTTTTGTAACGTATCTTAAACTTTGTACATTTTTTACTACACCTACTTCATGTCTTACTAGTTGATCTATCGTGAAACGTGGTATTCTTTGTAAGTCAAATACAAAATATAAATGTCTACTGCCACTTAAATGCCCACTCTTTAAACAGTGTAATCCTACTTTTTCCGCTTGTTCTTTTGGTGTATCATAACATACACAAGCAAATTCACCATGTTTCTTTATAAATTGTGCTACCTCTTCTTTGTTAACTAAAGTTACTTTAAACTCTTTTTCACCAAACATTATCTAGTTACCTCCTCATATTCTTCTTTTGTTATATTTACAACATCACCACATCTAACACATCTTACAAAGTAGTGAGTTGGGACTAATAACATTAATATAGCTAATATAAAACATATTGGAGCAGCTATCCAACCAAGTATTGGTATCCACATCATACAACCACCTGTTAATAAAAATATTAAACTATAACTTCCTCTACCCATTTTACAATATTCCACATCACCATTACATTTTTTACATTTACGTCTTGTCATTTATTTCCCCTCCTTCAAACTCTTTTTAATATCCTTTTCCAGCTTGTTTAATGTATCTAATACTGTTCTTAGATCTTTTAATTCTGTCTCTAATATACCTAATCTTAAACAGTCAACTAATGCCTTCTCTAATGTCGGATAATATCTTTCTTTTGTTGTATAGGTGCCAACCTTAGTCTTATAAGTTTGAATTAATACATAATTTTTATCCTTGTCAGTAGTAATTTCAAATTCTTTATTTATTTTCATTACTATCATCTCCTTGTATATAGTATAGAAAAATTTACCATTTTGCTAACAATAACTTAAAATTTCTATTATTAAACTATAACAAGCTACTACACCTTCATATTTGCCTGTCTTTACTCCCTGATCATACTTTTGTACTAATCGTAGTGCAGTAAGTAATTTAGCAGGCTCTATACGGTTATAACGTAGTATATTATTACATATCCAACTATTAATACCAGTTATTTTAGAGATATCTTCTTCCCCTCTATATCCTTCTACTAATACACATTTATGGAGTTGAGAATATATGGCATATATAATACCCATTGCATTATTTTTATCCTCCAATAACTGGTCTAATAATCTAAATGTCAATTGTTCATCTTTTTTCATTATGGCATCTGCTAGTTGAAATACAGTTACTCCTTCTTTTGTTGGTATATACTCATCTACTATCTTTTTATTCAGCTCTTTTATTCCTGATCTCTTGAATATATCAAGATAATTATTTATTGTATTTAAATCATTATTGCAGGCTTCTATAAAATATTGTTTATTACTTACACTACCTTTCATATTAACCACACTTAACAATTGTTTTGTTGTCATATGATTGAATTCTACTACACAATTATTTAATTCCTTTATAAATTTTTTACACTTATTCGGTGTTGTAACTTGTACTACTAATACTGCATTTCTAATTTTATTACTTATACTGCCCCACGTTTTTTCACTCTTAATAAAATCCATATCATCTCTAACTACATATACTGCAAATTTACCGCCTATTAGTTTACTTGTTATTTTGTTATATATGTCAGCCACTCTATCTATACGCACTACATTACCCATTTGTTTTAAGTATATATTTTGCAGCTCAATTTCTTCTCCAGTAAAAATATAAAAGGGAAGTAAATTACCTTCCCTTATTTGCCCCTGTAAGTCTAATAAACCTAACATAATTTTACTCCTCCTACTACTTGTATTAAATACCATATTGCTATTGAAATTACTATTGCACTCATACCGTCAATATCTCTATCGCCAATTGTCTGTGTTAT
>OGEU01000383.1_pt1 | contig 47472 bp, 35 predicted proteins | sample 1570651 | NCBI WGS metagenome assembly OGEU01 (sample SAMEA2582129, study PRJEB24529) | metagenome | biome: Human gut stool | place: China | collected 2011 | reverse complement strand
CAATCAGTAATGGTGCGTGCTGAGGCACAATACCTCGAGGAACTTCCGATTGCGTAAACACGAGGTTCTGCGTGCTTTTAGTTTTCGCAGATTTCCACGGCTCCGCTAATCCAGAGTTGATAAAATTCATCAACTCACTTGGCTTATCCTTTGATTTAACAAACTCATATGCCACATCGCCAAAGGTAACCCATGGAGAGTAAAGGGATGACATATGATAGGCAACCGACCGGACAACTCGGACTTGTGATTCATTCACCACACGCCATTCGCCTTGCCGGAGCATATCCATCTTGTGCTTATCATCAATACGTTGCTTACAATGTTCGCACTCATAATATGCGGTATCACGTATCATATCCGCATTGCCATGGTGTTCTTCCGGCCATTTTATCTGTTTGAACTTGAGGGTCTGCGACACCCCGCAATGCGGACATGGCACGTAATACTGCTTGCGTTCATTTGCGTCCATATAGGACTGCCAAATATTGCCACTTTCAATCGTAGGAGTTGACACTCTTACAATCTTCTTATCAACGAATGTCTTGGTGCGTTCCTCAGCCAACTTAATCGGATTCGCTTCCTTACCGGAGAAAGCTGGGTACTTATCAATCTCATCGAAGAATAAGTACTTAATTTTTCCGTCCCCATCAGGGGATTATTTAATTTAATCATTCACTAGCAAATTTTAATATATAACACGTACTGGAAAGTAGCTTCCGCCCCCTAAAGGAAATTATTTAATTTAACTTTGACAATAACATCATCACTAATAAAATGCTACAAGCCAATTCGTTTCCATCCCCTAATGAGGATTATTTAATTTAACACAAGGCTTTAAGACCAAACGTGAGGCTAAGGAATATGAGTTTCCGTCCCCATCAGGGGGTATTTAATTTAATCATTCACTAGCAAAATATGAATATATAACACGTACTGGAAAGTAGCTTCCGCCCCCTAAAGGAGATTATTTAATTTAACTTCTGGCAATTCGTTTTTATAATTGAATACAATTTCAGCCCTAGTTTCCGTCCCCTAATGGGGATTATTTAATTTAACCAAAATACCACGTTGATAGTATTGGTGTTCTAAACGAATCGGTTTCCGTCCCCTAATGGGGATTATTTAATTTAACTAGCTGAGTTCCATAGTGATAATGGCTTGGTATGCAAGCTATTGTTTCCGTCCCCTAATGGGGATTATTTAATTTAACCAGCAGGCACAGATTTCTTTTTAATGTTTGACTCTGCCCGTATGTTTCCGTCCCCTAATGGGGATTATTTAATTTAACCCTAGCAAGTCAAAAGAAATAGTAATCCATAGAGGGTAGTCTATGTTTCCGTCCCCTAATGGGGATTATTTAATTTAACGATTGGGTATATGAAGAGACAATACAAAGACTAGAAAAGAATTATGTTTCCGTCCCCTAATGGGGATTATTTAATTTAACGCTACACCACCGCCACGCACGCCAGTTGTGTTGGCAACTGGTTTCCGTCCCCTAATGGGGATTATTTAATTTAACTCATTCGGTTTTGAATGGCAATTAATCGACAATAACACAAACGAGTTTCCGTCCCCTAATGGGGATTATTTAATTTAACAGGACGCAAAAATGACAACAGAATGGACTATCGGACAATTATCCGTTTCCGTCCCCTAATGGGGATTATTTAATTTAACTAGAACTCTATAATCACAAGGGTTATTGAATTCAGTTTGTTTATACGTTTCCGTCCCCTAATGGGGATTATTTAATTTAACAGGAGGCAAGTCTATGACATATAAAGAAGATTTACTAGACGCTATAGTTTCCGTCCCCTAATGGGGATTATTTAATTTAACAAACAAGCACAGAAAAAGAGCTTTTAAAAGAACAAAATAAAATGGTTTCCGTCCCCTAATGGGGATTATTTAATTTAACATTTTGCAAATGCAATTGATCTTTATATTAAATCTAAATCTGGTTTCCGTCCCCTAATGGGGATTATTTAATTTAACCATCGAGAACCTCGAGAGCAATTGTCCCTTGCCCTTCAATTAGTTTCCGTCCCCTAATGGGGATTATTTAATTTAACCCTGTCTTTGAAACAGCAGATGTTTACTGGTTCTAAAATACAAAAAACGGCGGAGATTACAAATTGATCCTAAAAGGCACTTTAGCAAGCTAAAATAACACCGTTAAACCGCACCACTATAACAACGGCGCAGATTTAATTTCTCAGGAGTTAAATTCTAGACCCATTATATCATATAGGGAAATATATACTACAATAATAGAATCATCAATACAAAACATCAAACCCTGAAATACTTTTACCAATATTAATGATTCTATTATTGTTAATTACACCTCTACATAGTAACAGTATTAATCGAGAGTAACTATTTATATCTAAAGTACGATGCAGTCTTGTTCCTTACGTTCTCCAATTCCCCAAGTATAGATATTTATAATGTCATCAAGGACATAGACTCGTAAGGAGTCCTCTATAGGATTAATCATCTTACTAGCTCGCCGCATCATAGCATCATATTGCTTCCTATTAAGCAATGCTTCAAATGCAGACTTTTGGACACGAACGCCATAACGTTCCAAGCATTTAACAAGACGGTTACGCGTTTTGTTATCCACCACATCATAGATAACTAGGACGATAAACTTTTTCATATCAGTGAATCTCCAATGGCGTATACAAATCTACATCTTCGTGTATAATTGCACTAGCAAATTGCTTACACTGTTTATAGATAGATTCACGATAGCTTTTACGATCATCAATATATTGATTTTCAGAACGAATTTTCTTATTATAGGCCATTAAAAATGCCTTACGCCCCTCTGCTGTCAGGTAGCAACCTTTATCAGAATTATCAAATTCGGATAAATCTACCATATTACGGCTCACCATAGATAGCACCATAGAATCTATAATTGGCGCCCGCCATTCTTCAATTAAGTCAGATGCGAGGGCTGGATGACCTTTAGCTAGGCTATGCATAACTCCTACAAATGGATGAAGACCTGCATTAATAACACCAGCCAAGATTTCATTAAACAGCATGCTGTAACCTAATCCGAGCATAGCATTAAAAGGATCTCGAGGCGGTTGTTTTGTACGTTTTGTAAAAGCAAAGGCAGATGGCACAATTTTACCTAGTGCTTCAAAATAAAGACGACTTATCAGACCTTCATAGCCCATGAGTTCAGATACACGCATACATTCACCAATATGGCTACGTACAGATTTAATATTCGCAATTTGCACATCTATATTGATATCCTCTTCTAGATTTCGTGCGTAGCGACGAAGAATAGTCAGCTGATTACGCACCTTTGCCCGAATAATTTTACGTGACATAGCCACTCTAAATGCATTATCATCTAACAAATCAAATTGCTTCTTATGTTTGTTAATGTCAATAGTATTAGTATTGATTATAGTACCAAAATACTTTCCATAACCAGATAGCCATGTAATAGGTACGCCACGTTCAATAAAATCAGTTACCAATGAGCTTGTTATAGATACTGAGTCAAAAACAGTAATATCTTCAATTCGCTCTAAAGGAACCTCGAACAATACCTCATTATTACGACCAACTACAACATGACCACCGTCACGCTTGATAAACGATCCTGCTTCTGTAACATATAGGGATGACATATAGTCGCCTCCTTTTATACAAATGAATATGCTAAGGAATCAATTTAGGTCTAAAGATGATAACGATTGAATTTCTACAGCAGTACAAATGTCTTAGCCTTCACATCGCCTCCAAATACTACTAAGAATTAAAACTTTTTTCTTCATTATATATTCATTTTCAATTTAATCCAATAGAAAACCACCAAATTTATACAAAAAACCAGTATATTCACTAAAAAGAATATACTGGTTGTATTTTTGTACTCATATGAGTTTTGAGATAAGAACCGACTTCTAGTGGGGATTATTTTATTTAACATTCATTGGAAAGCAATATATTAATAAATTTCCTTATGAAATGTTTCCGTCCCCTAATGGGGATTATTTTATTTAACAGATTCTTCCCAGTTGGAATGATTGCTTACTCAGATTATAATATGTTTCCGTCCCCTAATGGGGATTATTTTATTTAACACTACCGTGGCATTGGCAGATATAGAAAAGCCGTAATGGTTGAGAGTTTCCGTCCCCTAATGGGGATTATTTTATTTAACTTGAGGCCTCAGGGTGGGCCGATGGTGAGTTCATACACATAGTGTTTCCGTCCCCTAATGGGGATTATTTTATTTAACTGTTAAAAATCACCTACGTTAATCTATTAAAAGGAGATAAGTTTCCGTCCCCTAATGGGGATTATTTTATTTAACGCTATGCAAAAACAAAACTCAATGTTAATGGAATTGTTGGCTAGTTTCCGTCCCCTAATGGGGATTATTTTATTTAACTATTATTCTTCAAGAATGTATATTCAGATGATCTTACTTTAAGTTTCCGTCCCCTAATGGGGATTATTTTATTTAACCCTGTCTTTGAAACCACAGGTATTTACTGATCGGAAAATGCAAAAAACGGCGGAAATTACAAAACTGACCTAAAAAGCACTTTAGTCTACTAAAATAACGCCGATAAACCGCATCATTATCACAACGGCGCAGATTTGGTTTTCCGAGTTTTAAATCTAGCTACATTATACCATAAACAAAAGAAATAGAACCATTAGCATTAGTGAGATAGCTCTATCAATATATCAAACTAAAAATAATGGTTCTATTAATATACTATAAACGGTAAGTGCTGTTACAACCCAACGAATGGGGTGCACATATCTTTGTGTCTCTGCACTGGTTTCAATACCGTAAACGGTAAGAACTGTTGCAACTCAAGATACTAATATCGATTACGACATCAGAGATGCTGTGTTTCAATACCGTAAACGGTAAGAACTGTTGCAACTGGATATGCACAATTATGTGGCGTATCCATTACTAAGTTTCAATACCGTAAACGGTAAGAACTGTTGCAACTTACTTGTTAAAGCTTCAGTTAATTGCATCGTACACCTGTTTCAATACCGTAAACGGTAAGAACTGTTGCAACTCTACATCGAGTTCGTCGATACCAGCAAAGATATCAGTTTCAATACCGTAAACGGTAAGAACTGTTGCAACATATATTTAGTCACAAAGGTAAGGATATTGCCAAGAAGTTTCAATACCGTAAACGATAAGAACTGTTGCAACTGGTGAAAAAGTAGAACGATTGATCAAATTCTTAAATGAAGTTTCAATACCGTAAACGGTAAGAACTGTTGCAACAGAATCATGCCGCATCCGTTACTTTTGAACATTATACGTTTCAATACCGTAAACGGTAAGAACTGTTGCAACGAGTTACTGTAGCATGCATTAATTCTATTATTAAGTTTCAATACCGTAAACGGTAAGAACTGTTGCAACATTACCATAATTCATATTCCAATTCGTTTCAGTAAGTTTCAATACCGTAAACGGTAAGAACTGTTGCAACTTACAGTATAGGCACGAATAGCTACAGAGTCTGGCAATGTTTCAATACCGTAAACGGTAAGAACTGTTGCAACATGAACGTATCTATTTAAGCTCATCACGTTCCGAAGTTTCAATACCGTAAACGGTAAGAACTGTTGCAACCGGTCACATAGACCAACTCTCCCGCAGGATTACCGTTTCAATACCGTAAACGGTAAGAACTGTTGCAACATGAATTATTTGTGCGTGAGAACGGTAGTCTTTGTTTCAATACCGTAAACGGTAAGAACTGTTGCAACAGCATACCTCAGTAGGCCAGTATTCATGGGGCTTAAAAATAGGTTTTGGCAAACCTCACACCGTAAACGGTCAGATTGAGCTCCCATGGGATTAAAAATGCCGATGAGCATAGGTAAATACTGGTGGTAAATGATTTTTCTAAGGTTACAGTAATTATAAGGTTTTTCAGATTTTGCGTCAATATTTAATTCATTTTCTTTTCATTATATTTTAAGGAAATACTATTAATAAAATTTTGATAGTTATTTTTTTCGATATACAGTTTAAACAAAAGAACCCCCTAACATTTTGTTAGGCGAGTTCTTTTATTCTTTAAGGCATAAAGATCATAACTATATAGTTATGTTTTAGGCTCATAACCTCAATCTATAAATAAAATTTTGTATGGAAATCTTTATAAAAATAGGTATATAAATTTTTCTATATAGTCTCTACTTATACATATAAAATAAATACTTATCTAATGCTTTTTTATATTCTTCTATGGTGTCATAAGTCACGGTACTATCTTTAATCCAATCTTCAAATTTCAAATCTGGTCCACTATAACCAAAGTCTTTGTAAGTCTTCCATATGCCACCATGTTGTTCTTCGTATTGTTCCCAGCGTGCTTCGCCAAAAGAAGCCATGGAAAGAGCTTTGTGATAGTATTTTTTTGCTATTTCTATATTTCCTAACGTTTCATTAACTTGAGCTATTATATAGCAATCGAAGAAAGGCCATGTATATCCACTAGGTGCATCCTCCATAGGTTCTTTCTTATTAGGAAGAGCCATATCAAATTCTTTTTTATATTTCTCGGCTCGTTGCATATCTCCAAAATGAATAGCTAGCTTAATCATATAGTTAACACATAGCTCATAGTCATTTATGCCATAGAAAATAGGTATATAGTCCTGTTTTTCCCATTGTTCTGCCAATTCATTCCAAAATTCTTTATCAATATCATCTAAGTAGAACGCCCACAACGCTTTCACCCATAAATAGAAATCTCTATTAGAATAATTTTCACAATATTTACCATCTTCACCGTATAACAGTATATTCTTTTGTACTTTGTAATCTGAATCTATCCCTAATATTGGTGGATACAACTCTTTAATATAACGCTCATAGCCAAGTTGATTATTCGTTTCTATGTAATAATGTAGCAATGCATAGCGTAAATGTTCTGTATTAAAAGCATGTTCTGGATCTTCTAAATTCTCAAAAATAGAATCTATATGTTCTTTATACAAAACTGGATCCTGCTGTTGCATAACCATTAAATCTTGTAATATTGGCTCTATTCTTTCATCTCCTAAACAAGCATAGGCTAGTGCTCGATACCACTGAGATATGCGAGATACTTTCACTAAATACTCAACTTGCCAAGCATCTGTCGCAGAAATTTGTACCTTTGCAAGTTGAGCATCTAACTTGTCTACAATCGGTAAAATATCAGCATACATGCGTCTATTAAAAGCATAGCGACATGCATCAATCATACAATAAAATGTACAGCACAGGCGAACGTCTAGAGTTAGTACAGTTGCTAAGTCTTGCTGCTTATAGATGTCTCGTCGATTTATCTTTTTTTCACATATTTCCTCAAAAATAGACTGCACTGCCTCATCATAGGTGAGTATAAAGTTAAGATACTCCTTACGCTGCTCATTTTGAGGAGATAACTGAACTAACAGTTTCTCTCGTGTAAGGTCTTTTACAAGGTTATCAAGTAAAGGTCCTACAAGATATTGTTTCTCATAGCCGATTACCCCATCGTCATAGGATGGAAACTCATCATTATAAACGTTAAGAATCTGTAAATAATCATGTATAGCATAAGCATCTAATATTTTATCTACCCAAATATTACATTCATCATAAATGGATATGCTAAAACATCTATTGTTAATCATAAAACACTTATGTAAACTACAACACATCTCACAGACAAATGGATCCTCTGTTAAAGCAGCTAACTGTTCACTCTCTGTATCACCTTCCATTGCTTGTACCATGTAAGCACCAAAGGCATCAGCGATTAATAGGAACTCTGTATTAATTATCATAGGTTCGTCCAGGGTATAGGTATTGGGAATTGAGGAAACCGACAATGGAGATGGTACTGCTTCACGCTCGAGATCTTCCAAAATCTGTTGAACTGTTGTGACAGATAAAGGGGTATCAATATGAAATGCACCGTCTAAATAACCCAAAAAAGCATCTGGTTCAAAGAAGGCCTTTAAAAAATATCTAAGCATATGATCGAATATATACTGAGCCTCCTCTTTAGAAGATTGATGTGTTGGGAATAGCATATCCCTACCTCGATAGCTTTTATACATAGGATAAATAGTGTAATATCCATCACGAGGTTCAGATAATAATGGTTCCCTATTATAGGTACCATGACTAATAAACTCTGGCAAACAATTGATAACTTCTGTTCGCAACTCCTCTATAGGCTTTCCCCAGTCATTGCAAAGTGCTTTTACAAAAGCACGAATACGTTTACGTTCTAAATCATACCTTTCTCGAGCTGCCTCCACATCCTCTTGTTCACCTTCTAAGAAACATCGATCTGGTACATAATAATCCAAAGCAAGCAAAAATGTCGTTGTTTCCTTTCCTTCTATGGGTAGAAACAACGATGGTCGAATCGCATTAAATATACCTGTTGTGCTTAAGGTTAAAAATCTCATAAATCCTCCCTATGCATAATACTACATAATAACAAACTCTCTTTATACAAACGTTTTAATATATAACAACCAATTCCTATCATTGTCAAATCCTATTTCTCTATTTACCACATTCTGCAACTGATTCCACAGCCATTACGGTCAATCCTAGATTCCGAAGATAGTTAATAACCTCAGGATTGTCTTCGTGAAAGCATAAGTCCTCAGGCTCACAACCAAAGAGTACACAGAAATCCTGCACAGCATGGGCTACATCATCCTCTTTTTTATTGCTATAGCGAATCGCTCTATATTCGGTAATCTTATGGTATCTTAGTAACATACGCACCCGTTCAGGATTGGCCGCAGTCCACAGGGCACAACGTTCACTACCATAGGTAACAAGCACACGTGCTACAGATTCGTTCAGCTGAGATACCTCTAAATGGCGTTCTACATAGTCCTGTTTGAGTCTAGTAATATGCATTACTTCACCCTTTGTCAGCTGAGGATACCATTCCTGCACAATTTCACGTGTGATGCGTGGCACGACCTTACGAGGTTCTAAGTCCACACAGGCCAAGGCATGTACATAGCCCGCTGTATTAAGTTCGTCGGTGAACACCAAGGTGTTATCTACATCTACAATGTGAAACATGAGAACCTCCTTTAGTCATATTAAACATTAAAATAGTTTTTGCTGTGCCTCTAATGCAGGATTCACAAGGCTTACGAGGTCATCCACCATTACCGAGCTATATCCTGCCGTACCGACTCCACTTAGATTTGTCACCAATTGTTTTGCTTTTTGCTGTGAAAGTAGGCTACGGTTCAATTTCATCTCAAGTACTTCGCCATCTGTCGTTTCATCATACATAACACAGGCTAGATGTCCATAAGAGTGTGCTTTGCCCATAGCATGACGGGCGCCACTATCTCCATCTCGGCCTTCATAGCTAGCGATGAGCACTACAGCCTTGGCAAATAACGCTTGCAACCGATCTCGCTCTACATAACGATTAATCGCTTCATGACGACTACGTGGCCCATTGTAGTATTCAGAAATAACAAGACCACCTTTTTCGATAATTTGATGGGCCATGTCCCGATGGTCTGCCGGTGAAATAGCATTTAATGGTGATGGCAAGATGGCAATCGTCTTTCCTCCACGTTCCATACATACCGTATGTCCGATGGCATCACAGCCTTTAGCAAGGCCGCTTACGATATGTTGGCCATGATGGACTAAATACTCAACAATCTTGCTTTCACGAGCAATGAGATTTTCATTAGGCGTCGTATAACCGATGACCGCCACATTACGATTTAAATCACCTAGTAAGGACAAATCCCCCTTGTAGAACAAGAGATACGGACAATCCCCTTTAGGGGCGCTTTCATTAATAACTGGAAACTCCGCATCAAAGCAGCATACTGCACCGTCCATCCAGTCCATGTCATCTACCGCTACGGATAGTTCATGCACTACATCATCGATGTTGGGAATGTCGCTCATCATGGCGAGGAATTCATCCTCCGTTTTCCAAGTATCGTGAAAGCTCTTTCTAGTTGTAATGCGGCTCGTCGTATTATGGACGGCCCAAATTTTTAAAGCTATCGGTGAAATGTTCATATTATGCCCCTTTTCTATAAGAAGAACGACGGTAGGTGTACGCTACAGCGTAGAATACAACACGAGCTGCGCCCGCATCATATAACGCCTGAATACAATCCTCATCAACGTTCACTGTTTTTGTATAAATATCATCAATTAAAATAACAGTTTTCCCTCGAACTAAATCGGAAGCGATATGACAAGTGTCATTTGTAATCCCTACATAGGGCTCGCTACCACAATTATCAAAGCCTGGTAAAAATTTATGAATATGTGTTGTCTTCGTATCTGTATGTCGCGTAATACATCCAATGCCATCTGTGATACCTGAGTATCCGTTAGCCTGTAGTATTCTGACACACTCTTGTACCGCGTCGCGGAAGCCTAATTGATTAGGTGACATAAGTGCTTTCGATCGAGGTACAACGGCAACAACCGCCTCCTCAAGACCTTCAGCTTTCATAATATCCGGTATATCCCTTCTCACTCTATCATACACTTCCTGACGGGCAGATTTTAGGACACTAGGACAATAGTTGTTCAATGTATTTTTTAAGGTATTAAGAAAATCAGGATTTCCTGGCTCACGAAAGCGCAAATACAAGTCACGGTAATAACCAACACAATCACGAGATAAATATTCATTACTAGATAAAGTAAAACGTCTAATTAACTGTTCCATATGAACCTCCATTTATAAAAACTACATAATTATTGTTAAACCTGTGGAGTGCCCATCACTCAATTTCAAACCGTCAAGGACGGCCTCCAAACAAAGGAGATTTATGTGTGTAGAGAGGAGAAAATTTATTTTTAAAAGGAGAACTATCATGCTACTTGATGTTTCAACCCCTCAGGTTTAACTTGTGTGTTCATTATACGGATTAAACAAAAATAGAGATAATCAAAAAAACTAGGAACAAAAAAGAGGTCTCAAAGACATCTATAACAGATGCCTTTAAGACCTCTTTGCTTGAGAGTAACTATATTTGAACTCCAATTGAGTTCAGTTTGTATGGGTTATAAACCCTATTTGTTTTGTAATGTCACACGCACTTGACCAAGACTTTGGCTAGACAAACGACCTATGCCACAATGCTGTCCAAAAAGAGCCAAAATAGTAATCAGTTGATTTTCTTCTTCTGTTAATTTGGAGATATTAAAGGTAAACTTACCTACAAAACCAGTAAGCCCTCGATCACGACCATAAAACACTCGTTTTGTATGACCTTCCCAACGTTCAAGAGTAACCTTCTCAACGACCGTCCGTATTAAATCCTTATTTAATGCATCGGTCATATCACCAGCATTCCATTTATCTACAAGTGAGGAAAAAATAAGACTTACTGTAGGAAAGGTTATATCTCCATGTGTCCCATTAAAGGATGTAGGCATCATAACTTCAAAAGTAATACGTCTCACCTGTTTTGCAGAAAGGCGCCGACTAATAAGATCCAGTTCATTATCTACTTTCAACGGTAGATTAAACGGTGCCCCGTAACGAACCCCTACAATTGTAGTTCGTAGTCTACCAAAAACTACCTCTAAGCCCTCAGATATACCGTCTAGTAATCCCCATAACTCACTATGCCATACAGAAACATGTAAACATAAGATATCCCCACGTCGAATGATATTATCTTGACGAGGCTCTTTAAAGGATAATTGTAGTGAGAAAGGCTTTATTCCTTCCATATCATGCCACCATGTAGCCTCATCTGCATCTGCATGACTAAGAATAGAGAAAAGTGCCGCATGTAGATATCGCCCAGGAAAGGCAGGCAAGCTGCCTCTATTTTGAGCTTCTAAAGCAATAGTAACTATGCCTAGCATTATTTAGACCACTTTGCAATGAAGGATTTAGGTGTATCCAACTTGCTACGGAATCTGATACGAGGATCCATTTTATTATTCTTAATAGTCATCATAGAAATACCATCAGTCCAGTTTTTAGCTGCATTTGGGCCATTAGCAATATTCCAATCTAGCATCATGAATAAATCATCTAACATAGCTTTATAAGAGGATATGTTAGAACCTAGTACATTATCGCAATACCGAGTGAAAGATTCTACATACTCATTAGGAGTAGTTGTACTATCTCCAGTATTCCAAGTATCACCACCGAATAGGCTGTCATAGCGTTCTTTACTATCGAAAACCGTTACAGCAGACTCTAGTTTAATACTACCAAAACCGATAGATTTCCCCATACCAAGTTTATAGTATGTACGACGATTACCGCCAGAGTAATGATCTAAATCTAGGGACATCAACAATGCACCTAGCTCAACGCTGCTTAATCGGTCAAAATGAATGCGGCTTTTAAAGGTAACGCCAGTATCAACTGGACGGATTTTACGAGTACCTTGAATGGCTTTTTCCGCTTCTGTACGAGTCCAATCTTTTGCTTTTGCTAAAGGTTGATGCCAGTACATTTTATAACCGCGAATGGACGCTCCTTCATGCCCCCAATGGTTATAAGTAGAGTGATTATCTACATCTTGCTCTAAATACAATTGAAAGGATGTTGGATTAGGCCCCATCAATGGATGTGGGTAATCAGATTGGCACATTCTCACAGGGCCTACAACATGAGCATCGGAGAATGACAAACGACCAGACCAATTATCACCGTAGCCAAAAACGCTATCACAAAGGTCAACACCATTATTATGTTGTTCTAATGTAGTTGGTAAGTGGTCACTAATTTTCAAATCATATGCAATACGATAGAAACGACCATGGCCAAAATGCTCTACAATACCGTCTTTTTCAGAGAAGAAACATGGCACTACAAACTTAACATCATTACAACGAGTATATTTTTTTGCTGCATCACCAGATTTACCGACTTTTTTATCCAATAGATTTAATGTACCACGGTTTTTATCGTCTTTATAACTGTCGATACATTCTTGAAGAATCGGAATACGCTTACCTTCAAAATTACCAGGTCGAGTAATGCGCATATAAGACTTTTTAGAATTCATTCTACCAGTATGGATGTTTACATATTGATCCGTCCAATCAATAGACGGAGTATCTTTTTTCTTTTGCATTTCATAATCGTCAGAATACGACATTTTTCTAGATTCACTAGGTACAGCAAAATAGTTATTGTCTACAGTCTGGATAATAAAACCAGGTGTTGCTTTTGTAGCCGCCTTCATTTCACCTTTGCCATTCTTTTCCATCCCTACCATACGAGAAGCGTAGTATTCTTTGAGGGATTTAATAGAGCTTGCAAAATCACGGAAATAAAGATATCTATCTTCGAAATCACCAAGCCCCGTTCCCCGTTGGTATGGTCTAAAGCTACTAGCTGTAACAATCTTGAAGATTTGTTTTACCATACCTTTAAGGCTTGCCCCCGGAATTGTAGGATTATCTTGGCCGCCATAAAATTCAAGTGGTGTATCCTCATCTTGTTTAGATGGCCCCCCAATGAATAATGGTGTTTCAGTAGTAATCGTAAGGTCGATATAGCCTGTATGTGTGTCAGCTTGTTGTACATGATCACAGTATGCTTTTAGCACATCTTTTGTAACCCCTTCAAAGTGACTATTATAAAACTCAGCTGGAATTACATGCTCTGGCAAGCGTACAAAATTGTACGCTGCACTTGCTGGCTCACTTGGGTATTTGCTGTTACCACCACTACGATTTCCACCTTGATTATTGTAGGAATTATTATAACCACCAGAGCGATTTTGTCCACCACCACGATTTCCGCCAGAATGTCTTTCATTGGCTACTTTTTCAACATCCATTCCTGGATTATTTCGTGCAAAGAAGGCCGCACTAGCAGCATGTCTATTTTTACTTTTACCTTTACCAGCCATACTAGACCTCCTTATCTACGATTTTGACATATCGATAATCTGTATAGCTCGCTTGATGATTATCTAAATAGCCAATGTAATTACGTGTTGTTAAATAACAGTATTGTTTTGTAGTGGATACAGGGATAATTTGTGAAAGTTTACGGCCTGTATCGACTAAGCTTGTAAAGCCTTCTACTCGATTCAACTGTGTACGACCGGCATCAACTTCACCAATCATACGGGAGGAAGAGTCCACGTACGTTACAGGTTCACCAGTTTCATCATTAATATAGCGATATACAATCTCGCCATGTTGTACAGTGAGTCGCAACTCTTCAGTTTCATTAAAGATACGCATATCTTGTAGATACGCCAAGTCTACATCAATTGTACCATCAGAAAATTGGAAGCTACTTTGCTTGTAATAGCCCCATTTAACTTCATGGACAGACCAAGTAATAACTCGGCCCTCTTGTTTCATGTATTCATTTACTACAGCTAGTACGTTCACATTAGCTGTAGGGCCGCATGTACCGCAAGTACGTGTATATACACCTTCATGGCTATGTAATTGTTTACTCATGAGCACCCTCCTTAGCTAACATTGTATCGTCTGTAGATTGATGTAACGCTTGAACCAAAGATTCAAGTTTAGTAGCTTCACCTTCCATAACCTTACCAGTACCATCGATTCCATAGCTTTCACCATGATATTGAACAGTAACAGAATTACCTTTAATTCGGCCATAACCGATTGTACGATTAGCGCCCAACGTAATTTGACCTGTCATAAGATCTTTTACAAGGAGTAGCACAAGGCCCGCTTCACTATCACTACAATCTTTAACAGTCATACGCAATGGGAATGCTAACTGTTTACCTTTCCCCTTACGTACAGGATGGTCTTGGAATAAAGCACCATTCATGGCACCGCCTGTAAAGCGGTCCATGCGAATGCGAGGTTGTTCCTCTTGGGTAAAGGATTTATCAAAGTAAACTTCATCTACCATGACACGACCTTTACGACTTTCATTAGTTTTCTCAATGCTATAGCCAAAAAGTGCGTCTACCGCTTTATTACTACGGCCTAATGCCTGTAGTATACGGCTACAATGGTGACGTAATACGCCCTTAATGGATGTACCTGGAATAAAGAGAGCTACGGACTTATCTTCCCAAGCCTCTTCGAAAATAGATTTAATAAGAACAGTATCTTCTAAATAGCATTCCATATCTATAACAAGGTCTTTTTCAGCAATCATGCGTCGCTCAGGAATAGCAACAGATGTACCAACTTTGCGTAATAACCAGGCTTTTACATCTTCCGGCTTAGTGAAGTCATAATGCTCTAAAGAAATATCTTTACATGTTATGCGACCTAAACCATTCACCGTACGAGCACCAATGGAGATACCGTTTTTAAGTAGATTAGCTAACGCTACAAGAGCTCGCTCAATCTTATCCGCTTGATTTTCGTGGCATTGACGAATCACGCAATCGATACGCAATCGACCAGTCGCACCAGACTCGATGACTTCGAAGTCATATTTTGCGCCATCTTTAGTGACACCACGCACATCGTCTATACAGATGCCATCACGAACGACAATATTTGTATTATCTAATGGAATATCATTGATCTGTAATGCGCTTTGTGTACCTTTGTCATCAATGGAACCAAATAATACATCTTCAGATACAGGTTTAAGGCATTGAATCGCTTGGCGCAATACGCCTGCTAAGGATGTCCCAGGAATGAATGGTTGGCCATTGTGATAAGTTACTACAATATCGTCTACAGTATCATTTAAAATATCATTACTAACACCAGCTCGAATAACGAGAGGGCTTGTGAGTTTGACAGTACCAGTTAGAGTGTACCGCCCTATTACACTTGCAGAGTTTAACATACGACGGTCCTCCTTACTTAATCTTTCTAATATGTCTAAAGAAATATGTCCAATATTCGTAGGCCACTACATTTGAAAGTTTTTGTTTGTCGAGCCCTACTATATCGACTAATTCAGCAGGAATTTCGTAGTATGTTCCACTTTCGCCAGATTTTGCTAAACAAGCTGCCACTAGTGTAGGCGCATCAAAATCAATGACATACTCCATCAAGTTAACACGTTTTGTTTCACTGCGCGTATAAGCATGCTCTAAATGGAACTCACGCAAGTTCTTTTCAATAACTCTAGGCTCATTTTTCTTTTGCCCTTCTGCCTTCTTGTCTTCCAAGAATTGTTGTAATTGCTTATGACCAGTTTCATGATTTGTACCAAGTTCAGTCAATAGTACAGATGCAAAATGCTTAGATATACCACTTCTAGACATAGTACGTTTAATATACGTATCGACATCGTGAGCAGCACGCAAACGAGCATTTACAATAACTTGTTTTTCCAATACCTTTTTTGCAATTTCTTGTGTTGACGTATGTAAAGATTTGAGCTTAGGTGCTTCTTGCTTACCTAATTTCACCATCTTGAACTCGCCGGGAGTCCATAAACGGCCTTGACCGTAGCCCTCTTGAAGTCGAGTACCCATGCCGTTATACAAGATATTTTGTAGTTTATCTAAATCATCTTGGGACCAACCAGATTCCTTTACAAGCTCTACGATACTACCAGCAGATGCAGACGCTTCCGCGCTACTACGAACGCCCCAAATACTATTAAAGCTTTGCTCCTCTTGATAAGAAGCAAACACAGCACCTACAGAGATATCTGAACCAAGCGGTTGGACTGCTTGAGCTACCACATGACCAATAGACTCATTACCTAGCACTAATGGCGTATGAAATCTTACATATACAGAGTTACCACTATTTACTAGCGTTGGAACAACTGTAATATCACCAATTTCAACGAGACAATGACCATATTCAGTGCGACGAGAGCGACCGATATGACAATCCAACTGTTTAGGGAATTGACGAACAAACTCTTCTAATGCAGCTTTAGGCCCCACCACAGAACCTACAAACACTTGATTTGGCTCAAGGTATTCATAGTTAAAAATATTTCTGCCCTCATTACTGCGACCTTGCACACGTTCTTGCTCTAAGGATCGAGACATATGTAATTTAATAGCCGTTTCAATTTGTACAGGACTACATTCTTTGCCATCTACAATGACAAAACCTTTAACACCTTTAAAACCCAAAAGATCTTTACCGGTGTAGAAGTCTACGGCATCATCACTAGCATAGCCTTCTGCATTTTTGTTCTTTTGTAAGCTCAACGGTGCTGGGAAGGACGTACCTTTTGGCGTATGCTTATAGGCCGCAACAAATCGTAAGTCACCATAGAATAACTTCATAAAATCCTGATTTTTATGAGCTTCTCTACCAAGCTTATGAGAGGAAATAAACTGAGATGCAAAAAGACCGCGCAATACTCGACCATCAATAGAGCCACGTGTAGATGTTAATACACCTGCCGTGGAGGAATTCGCAATAAGCGTTGGGGATTTAACGGTAATCGTAATATTTACTTGTTCCATAATGTGCCCCCTAAAGATTCTAAATCAAAAGATGTGTCATCAATTGTGCATTCTACTTGACCAAAGCCACGATTACGTTTACCACCAATGCCAGTCAAATTACGCACTGCACATGCTAAAATCAATCGTTCTAATTCCGTCATATCTTCCACATCGATTTGACCACTGAAAGCAAGACCTCTATTGAGAACGCGAGAGTTATGCAACGTCCCCTCTAGTGCTGTACCTGTTACTTGATCGATAGATGTGTAATAACGCATCGATGTGTACTCTTCGAGGACACGTTCCTTCGTAAAGACTGCTGGATATTGCTCTTCAAGAGCCGCTAATTCACTAGCTACCACGTCATAATCAGCAATTGTTAAATTAGAAATAGATAATCTAGGGTTATCCTCTGCACCTTCAAAGCGATTAAACAATACCTTTACATCATCAATGGTAAAATCATTCAAACCCGCAGCATGCATCATCTCAGCTACTTCAATGGCACTTTCATATAAAACACCACGCACACGTTTAGCAGGAATAAAAGGAATTCCATAACGATCATGGACGATAGTGCTGTCCGTATTAACATCACCTTGTCCGGACATAAGCATCGTTGGCGACAATAATTTAATAGTTAATGTGTACATACTTACTCCAATCCAGGCAAAACATAATCCATTAATTCTATGGCATCAACATATGGCGTACGCATTTTACCATTTACCTTAGCCCACAGCTTTTCTTTGAAAGCATCCCAACCAGATACAGTAGGCATAAATTTGTTAGTGTTGCGCAACTGCTCGAGGAATACAGTCCACATATGTTCATTATCTTGTAATACAGAACGCAATTCTTTGACCTTATTATGAGCCAGCAAATCACCTGAATATGCTTTATCCTTAACCAAAATAAATTGATGTGTACACTCTAATAATTTTGAAAGAGCAAATATATCTTTTTCAGCCTCAATATTATCATTAAACACTTGATATGGACCAAAATGCATATTACCTGTTAAGCTACTGTATTCATTAGCAAAAAACTGCTCCAAGGTAGGTGCTGTTTCACCATGAAGAAAGGCAAAATCCATCCAACAAGACTCATTAACCTTGTGTACCGCATTATATTCACGCATTTTAGATTTCGCACTATCACAAAGCTGCTCTGCCATTTCATAGCCTCTAAAGAATGGGTAAGACGTAGGAATTACAGCAATACCAGCGCAAGAAGAAATGGATATGCCGTTCTTATCACTCAAGAGTTGTTGCATTAAATAGTGAGAGGCTTGCACTGCAATACGAGCATTGCAAATAAAAGTAATATCATCGCCACCAATGATAATCGGACGGATTGGCAACATATTCTTAGACAATTCGAGGTCTTCATCAAGAATATCGTATTTATCAATAATCCATTGCACCAATGCTTTAAAGCTCTCCAATGTTTTAGTGGCAACACGTTTAGATAAAGCGCTACGCTCTTCTAATGTTTTACACTGTCTGAAATGAGCACCCATGTTATTACCATCGATATGAACGATGGCAATATCATTGATACCTGTTTTACTTTTCTCTGTGGATTGGTTTTGCCCTAACTCTTCAAATTCAGATGGAAATACCCAATCAGTCGTTTCCGTACCAAATAAGTCTGTTTTCAAACGGCTATTCGCAGCCTCAAAAGCTTCAAATTTAGCTGTGAAAGATGTAGCAACTAAACGCTTATCACTACCAAAGCTTTGTGTTGTATCCGCTACATCACCACTAAAATCACAAATGGTTGTCAAACCTGTATTGGCAGGATACACAATTGGATTCAATGCAAATTGATTAGCTTTCAATTGTTTATATAATTGGCCAAGATCTGCAGAAAACTGTGTTCCATCAAGAGTAATGTGACCAGTTGTGGCACCTACTTTTAGACCTGGATACTGCACCAAGACTTGAGTCGTAAAGTTCTTAACAATATCTTGAACCAAACTTTCATGTTTATCATCTACAAGAACCAAAGCATTACCGCCGCCAATATACGCAACGTATACAGATTTTGGAAGAGATGTAATGCTATCACTACGAGTTAACCAAGATGTAGTGTCAGCCTCTACACCAAGATTCTTGATGGTTTCTTTACACAATACATCCTCAAACAATCTATCCACAATAAACGATGCCCCAACATTGGCCTTCAATTTATTGTTAGCAAAAATATACTTTTGAATAGACTGCACATCAAACAATATAGCATTTACTTGCATAGGCTCACTCCTTACCTATTAACACAACATTTATAAATGACAATATTCTCGAAATTGAACAAACTGAAAGTTGACGATTTTCTCATTTATGCCTGCTTCGTAAGATTCACTGACCAAGCGCTCACTAGTGGCCGCTAATACTGTAATCCCCACTGCTAATAACCGTTCCACTAAAGCGTGACAGTATATAAATTCCCCCTGGCACAAGACGGCCTGTGGATTGAGACTTATAATCCTCCCTGCATATTCTTGTACTAGCTGCCCAATTTCACCAGATGGTAACTCTGGATCAATGAGGGGAAATGGTATATCTACCACCTCGCCATATTGATGAGCTGCTGCCAACTGTTCATCCGACCAATATTGAGAAGGATGATTTGTATGATTGATAAACATAACCACTCCTCACTATACAAACTACAAAACAAAATTCATTTATTATTCATCTTTAATAATAGCAAATCGTATAAAAAAAATCACTCATAAATACATGATTTATGAAAGATTTTTCATATTTTATAAATTGTATATAATTACACGAATGTATAGGCTGATACCATATTTTTACATATACATCAGCCCCTACTATCAAGATATATTCTCAGATTTTTCAATATCTACTGTTTCACCTAACGATTTGAGATATGAAATAAAAGCTTGTATTTCTTGTTGAATCCATTTTTTTGGTGCTAGATTATCAAGGCGAGAAAGCTCCGTTTTCATATAGTCCTCATAAAGTTCCACCCATTTCTTATTGGTCTCTTTAGATAAAAAACAACCTCGTTCTGATAGATCAAAATCTTCAGGGAGTATCATATGACGATTCAATAGTTTTAATACAAAGCGATCGATTATATCTTGTCTAAATATATCCATTACATCGTACACTAAACTATCCTTTCGATTATTCGTGCTATGTAAAACACCTATGCGTACATCTAAACCAGCAGTCAACAAACAGGTACGGACTTCCCGTTCTAAAAACGAATAGCCATAACTCAAGATAGCGTTAACAGGATCAGGGCTAGGATGACGCCTACGGCCAGAAAATTCCCATGGTTCAGATAATACATGCTCTAATACAGAAAAATAAGTCCTAGATGCTAATCCCTCTATACCACGTAATGTGTCTACTTTTTTCGTTCTTTCTACACGTTTCAGCAATGCTTGCATCGTTCTATGTACGGCCACAAAATTTGGAATGCATTTACTCTTTTTGTACTGATTCAACAAGGCTATCTGACCTTTAATCTTACGTCGAACAATATATTTTGCCCCATCTAAGGCAAATTCTTGATTTTGAAAGCATGCTACTTGCCACAACAAACGTTGTAAAGTCGTATGCTCATCCCCTAAGGTCCCTACAAGCTGATACTTATAATCTACAAACTGAATGAGAGAACCTTGCTTCACTAAAGAAAACATAACCTGCGTAGAAATTTGAATCGTTCGACCTAATACAAGATTTGATACAGTCGCTATAGGGATTTCTTTAATAACAGAATGATCTTTTTCAAGTACCAGTAATCCCCCATCTTGCCGTATCAATACACCAGGTGTCATTACATATAAAGTTTCTAACATCACAACCTCCTAAAAAATTAAATAATCAACATCTTATCCTCTGTTAATGGAATCATTTCATTACACCATATAGGTGTCTTAGCCGTATCAGAAATAGAGACGATGAGGAGGCGCCTTGTTTCATCACCTTGTGTTAATACCTCGAGCTTTTTAGCAATTGTCTCTACTCTAACATGAGCATGAACACATAAGAATACACTGTATTGCACGCGATAACAAAAGGATTCTAAATACTTAACTACCTTATTTCTAATTTTAGTATCGGAAATATCATAAGAAATAAGATACCGCATCAGAACCTCCTGTATCTTTACTTTCTACCATTAGTTAAAGAATCAAAAATCATAAGCAATACAATGCCACACAAAAATATTCCTATGAAGCCAGTCATTCCATTTACTCCTTTACTAAACAACAATCATTGAATCCGGTTTTTCACCATAATTATTAGGACCTTCATCCCCTGGCATCAGCACTAAACCAATTTTTACAAATCCCATTATTTTAGCCAAAGTGGGCTCAAAAATAGCTATTATAGCGGCCACAATATAAATACCTGCTAAATAAGTTGGTCCATTTAAATCATGAATACGCCGCGATGCAATAGCTAACTCTCGAACAACAGAATACCCTATGATTAACCAACCCAATACCCAGAAAAACTTTGATACAGGGGCAAGACTAATACAAAGGCCTCCAAGATAGCCAATACCAATGATCATCAACAAATTCATAAAATAAGAGCGACGATTCATACGCCCTGATAAGGACAACATAGACTTTAATTCTTGCTGTAAGTTTTCCAAAATACCCTCCTTAGTAATCATTCCGTGATGGTAATACAAGCCACACTAATAAAGTTAAAAACAACATTGCCATATACTACCTCCTATATAAGACCAATCAAACTTGTTGAGTTCATTATACGAATGATACTGAAAGTGAACTAATCAGAAAAACTAGGAGCAAAAAAAGAACTGTATTTTGTGATATACACAAGAATACAGTTCTTTATTATTATGTAATTTTTAAGTTAGATATTCCGCACCCTTCGGCACAAACCGTAAACGGTAAGAGCTGTTGCAACAATTGAAAAGCAACAACGAGAAAGCATTGAGCTTAATCAGTTTCAATACCGTAAGCGATAAGTGCTGTTGCAACTTGGCGGTGATATTCTTATTGCTAGTGGCGATAAACTGCAGTTTCAATACCGTAAACGGTAAGTGCTGTTGCAACTTCAAGAATTCGCATTTGATACAGAAACTAATACCTTGTTTCAATACCGTAAACGGTAAGTGCTGTTGCAACCGGTGCAGTGAAGCTCGGTGCCAAAGGCCTTTTCGGTGGGTTTCAATACCGTAAACGGTAAGTGCTGTTGCAACACACAGATGGCTTTATGTTCTTGGTCGGTGAAGATGGTTTCAATACCGTAAACGGTAAGTGCTGTTGCAACTGTCAAAATTAAAAGAGAAATATGCGGAAATTAAAAAAGGTTTCAATACCGTAAACGGTAAGTGCTGTTGCAACTAGATTTAGCACGGCCACGAATAACGGCACGTGTAGGGTTTCAATACCGTAAACGGTAAGTGCTGTTGCAACGTTGGTCGAAGAGATTATTCGCGATTGTATTATAATGTTTCAATACCGTAAACGGTAAGTGCTGTTGCAACCCCAGGTATCGTCAAATTGGACTTCTCTCATCTGAAAGGTTTCAATACCGTAAACGGTAAGTGCTGTTGCAACGAACAAGCAAAAGATTGTGTCGAAGGCTGCAGCAATAAGTTTCAATACCGTAAACGGTAAGTGCTGTTGCAACATTAATTAAAGTGGCCCGGAAATATGCTTGGTTTAGCGAGTTTCAATACCGTAAACGGTAAGTGCTGTTGCAACGGATAGTATTCTCCTCTACTATTCGTTTCTAAATGTTTCAATACCGTAAACGGTAAGTGCTGTTGCAACGCTCTTTATACTCATGTATTTTACTTTCACCTAAAGGTTTCAATACCGTAAACGGTAAGTGCTGTTGCAACGAGATACAATTCGTGCCTCAATAGCTACTGGCGTAATCTGCCTGGAGTTTCAATACCGTAAACGGTAAGTGCTGTTGCAACGATGCAACCTACTGAGTCTGAGATTGAAAATTACACAGTTTCAATACCGTAAACGGTAAGTGCTGTTGCAACAGCGTGCCTCAGAAGGCCAGTATTCATAGGGCTTAAAAATAGGTTTTGGCAAACCTCACACCGTAAACGGTCAGATTGGGCTCTCAATGGATCAAAAATGCCGATGAGCATAGGTAAATACTGATGGTAAATGATTTTTCTAAGGTTACAGTAATTATAAGGTTTTCTGAATATTACGTCAATATTCTTTATCATTTTCTTTTTGTCCTATTTTTTATTAAAATACTGATATTATCTAAGTTTAGTAAGCCTTAAATTAATTTTAATACCTTAGAAAAGGATTTAGTCTATCTGCAACATATAAAAAGACCTACCCATATGACATCATACGAATAAGCCTATATACAATTAAATTCCATCATTACTTTTACTATTAATCCTCGAGATACCAAGCGAATATATACAACAATAATAATCCTACTAAAGCTGACATGTACAACACCTCCTATCCCTAATCAAATAATTCGTCAAATACAAAATCTACCGCCGCATCAACGGCTACTTCTATTACTAGATCCAATAGTTCATCCATATTTTCACCTCATTACAATCAAAACTTTTTTTAATACTATACTTAAAACTGACATCTCCTATTTTCTACTAACTCATGCTGTAGCACTTGCTTCATACTATTTCTCCTTACATTAATCCTCAAATAATTTACATACTATTAGTCCTACGGCAAAGCCTATATATGGATACATACTATCACCTACCTTTCTTAAGATATAAACCAATGATTAGTCTTCAGATTTAACTGCTTTATATACGGACACACCTAATAATACACCTGCTGCAAAACCTTCCCATGCGGCTACTGCCGCTGCTGCTGCAAATAATGGTAACATATTAATTCCTCCTAAAGCACATACAAACAAAACAAATACTTTAACCTTTACAATTTCAAATGTCCAATTCTACGAGTCATTCATTACCTCCCAATTCATATTACTAAATTAACAATCCACAGTATAACCTCTTCAAAGATACAATTGAATTTATAAAAACTAAGGCAAACCATCATCTTTATATTTCATAGTATTTCTCTTTGGGCTACAAGATAATTATAAAATGAAAAACGGTAAGTCCATATTCAAAAAAACTAAGACGCAAGAAAGTGAATCTAAAGGTTCACTCTTTTGCATTAAATATAAAAGCGGACACCCGTAATTTTGTTTATTTTTAGCAAAAGACAAATATTATCTTTATTCAGCAAATTTTATAATACATTTAGTACATAAAAAATGACTTTAACCAAACATTACATATAAAAAAACCTATCCATATGACATCATATGAATAGGCCTAATTAATATCAGATTCAATTATAACAACCAAAATTACTCCTCAACATAAACATGAACTAAACCAAAATCTACAAATAGTGCCATACAAATACCTCCTCTAACACTTTTTATCTTTAAATAATGCACAAAGGGCTAAGTCTACAGCTAATCTTGCAAATGGATACACAGTATCACCTACCTTTCTTATTTATATCAACCAATAATTAGTCACCAGACTTTATTGCTTGGTATACGGATACACCTAATGATACACCTACTGCAAAACCTTCCCATGCGGCCGCTGACGCTGCTGCTGCTAAAAATGGTAACATAGTACTTCCTCCTATAATAAAATCTTAAAACAATATAATACAACTTCAATTACAAATCTAGACATCCAATCTTACTACGCATACTACCTCCTTGTTTTATAAAACTAAATTAACTATCTACAGTATAAATCAATCTGATTTACCTATGAATTCATAAAAACTAGGACGAACCTTTAGTCTTATACTTCAAAAGTATTCTGTATCGGCTACAAGATTATTATAAAACGAAAACTTAAGTGTCCCTATTCAAGAAAACTAAGACAAAAAGTGAATCCCAATATTCACTTTCTATGTATGTCAGTTTTTACGCCAAGCCAGCCTCTATGTAATTCTTATAAAATCTGATATAGTATTCATAAAAGATTCATTTTTTAAATCTTAATTTACTAGGAGTCCTATTATGGAACATCATATTTACCTAACATTTTTAAGCACCTTACATACAAAAGATAATCCATATAATCCTCAAAAGCTAGAAAAATCAGTTATTAACCTTACTGAGCTAGCTCCCTTTGATATCATCCGTCAAACTAATGAATCCGCTTTAAAGTATCTTTTACACAATAAAAGAAAAGAGAACTCCACTTTCAAATTAGATAAGCTGTTCTTTTTTAAATCACCAGAAATGGAGAATACGTTTAAAGAATCTACCATATCAAGCCTCAGCGTATTTGAAGAGCAAATGTGTGATTATATCAATAAAACAAGTATACCTATTACATGGGGCCCAGAAACAATTAACTATATAGATTGTGGTGATATCGACTATATAGACAATCTAAAGGACAGTATCATAGATATGTCTCAAGCTATAATGGAATATTATAAAAGCACGTCATCTGACGGCAAGGTTATCTTACATGTAGACTTATCTGGCGGCCCACGAACAGCCATTATGTTGATGATTGCCATCATTAGGCTTGTAGCGTTTCAAGGTATTCAAATTGGATCTATTTTATATGCCAATGTAAATGCAAATAACAATAGTATAGTTCGAGTATATGAAGGTAACTCTATCTATAATATTTACGATATGATTACAGGATTTGCTGAGTTCAACCAATTTGGTAGTGTTGATACATTGAAAAGCTATGTAAATACCTTAGAAAATCCCGATACCCAAATCCAACGACTAATCGCTAGCATGGGAGATTTTTCAGAAGCTGTTCGTCTATCTAGTCGCGGTATGTTCCAAAGATCCATGGAGGACATTCATAAACTTTTAACAGATATCGAATCCTCTAAACAAGAAATACCTGCAAATAATAGGGAAAACCACAAAAACTTTGAAATTGAGGCACTCAAATTAATGAGTGACAAAATTCAAAATAACTATAAAACAGTGCTAGCTAATAAAGAAGACGATTTAGCATACATTGATTGGTGCCTAGAGAATGGTTATCTACAACAAGCCTTAGCATTATTTGCTGAATTTGTGCCCCGTGCCATTCTAGAATCTAAAATGATTATGTTAGATGACACAATCTTCCCTACAGACTCTGACAATGAACTAAGTGCCTCTATGGAGAACTTTAATACGATTAATGAGTATACCGCCAAAACAATGGAAATCGTAAATAATAGAGCAACTAAGATTAATAATAAAATAAAAAGCGTATTACTGAAATACTTTAGTGGTGATTTTTCAAAAGAGTCTAAGCGAATTATCAAAGAAGCATTAAAAGACAAGAAAAATAACACTAGCACTAACATTACTAGAGAAGATACACAATATCCTAAATTTGAGGAGCAACTAATAAACGATATTAATCAAATAATCTTAAAAGAAGAAGAAAAAGAGCCACATAATTATTTGAAATACAAAACGTTTCCCAATAATAATGTTAATGTGCCTAGTAAGCTACTTCGACTTATCAGTAATATAGGTATAAATACCAAATCTATCGTAGGTATAAATGAGTTTAACAAAAATATTAGAAGATATTTTACTGCTGCACTTGTACATCAATTAGAAGAAATTAAAGATTTGCCTAGCGATGTTGTAACAGTTAATGATCAATATGAAATTACACTTAACGACACTAATAAACTCTTCAAGGTAAGAGATGCATTTATTTCAATTTTTACAAACTCAAACAATTATGATATATATCGTTTTCTATTTGCTAATTGTGTGTCATATCAATATCCAATAGATTTATTTCCCCATCAACTTTATGGTATAGATGGACTCACACTTAATTCAGTATTAAAAAGCAATCCAGAAAAAATAACACAAGTGGCTCGCATATTAAATCTTTATAGAACATTAAAAGGTAGTCGAAATGATACGGCACATGCACGTGAAGAAAAACGGGGCCAGTTTATTGAAAGTGAAGACATAAAAAGGGAGTTAAAACAATGTCTTAATGATATTCGTGAGGTTCGTGAATATATCTGTACGTATAATCAATAATAATTTCATAAAAACCAAAAGGCTATAGATTATTACTATCTATAGCCTCTTATATTAAATATCCTATTTTCTACTCAATTCTCTTGCCATTGCCACACATTTACGCATCTCATCTAGCAATTCTTGTGAAGTAGTATATTTACATAATGCTTCTTTATTCGCATGATTACTATCATTACGTGCCTTTTTTATCTCAAAGTATTGCTCAATAAACTTCATTGTCTTAGTTACATCCTCTAATGCTACATGCGGAATATATACACCCGAAACCTCAAATAAAGGAACCCCTTTATCATACGGTTTTCGTTGTGATAATAATAACTCAGCCGTAGTCACTGCACTATCTTTAGCATCTGGTAATTGATGCATAATAAGACTCTTATAGGCCTTATATTTTTTTTCTTCAATTAAATGATTTAATATAGCATTACATACCATATTACGCGCTAACATACTTGTTTTTTTCAACCTAAACGAAGAATTATCTGCATCACAAATAATATACTCTTTATATTCCTCTTTACTTAAAACTTCAGATATTATATTTTTACACAATGACTCTAATATATTATTAAAGTTCTCTATATTCTCTGAGCTTTCTAGAATATCTTGCAAAAACGAGATATATTCTAATAATGTATAATTATCAGCATATCTACCGTCTTGTAAATAAAGTGTAAACCCATATTGATTTAAGAGAACCTCACATTTTTCTCTAAGTTTAGTAGTGTATTCATCCACCATCAAATGAATACATTCCTTCTGCTTTTGAAAGTCTCTTTCAACAATTTGTATTTTCTTTTTTTCGTTTCTTACGAATTTAATATAATAAGTAATTACTTTATCGATACCTGGAGCTACTTTATCTTTTTTTGTATTTATCATAGCCGTCAAGTTTTGCATACGAGCGTTATTAATAGAATTGAATAAGCGCATAGGCATAGACCGTACATCTTTTTCAGAAGTTTTCTTATCATGATCGGGCATGACTACATTATAAAATGTACTAAACTCGATATTATTCCCGGCTCTATTCCATGCTTTTATAGCAGCTTGGAGCAATCTCTTTTCTTTATTCTGTTGCGTATCTTCATAATATGCATTAAACACGAGTGGGTCACACTCTATAATACCTTTATCTACTGCATATTCCGGTACATATTCACAAAATAAGGTAAGTGCTTGTTGTAAATAATCATGATCTAAACACCAGTCAATATAGGCTAGTTCATCAGAAGCATGATTGCGATGATGTTGTAAAAGTGTAGTATACGACTGCTCAATAGGTTTATGCAATAATTCAATTAATTCTTGGTCAAAGGTCTTATTGCTATCTATATTATTTGCCATACTACGTACTAAGGCTAAGCTATCATCAAGACAAGCTATAGATTTTTCAAATGCACCACGGCTTGAAATATTAATAGCTTCTGAAAAGCTGTCCATAGCTTTTAGCAATTTTTTTGTAGCGGTAGCAGTCGATTCAATATTACCTGTTCCAATATTTTCAGGTGGCTTAAAGTAAGTATTTAATTTTTTGGCACTACCAAATAGTTTAAACTCTTCAAATCCTGCAATAATATCAAAAAGCTCATAAATATCTAGTACTTTATGAACTGTAATTTCTCCTGAGTCGTTCTCGATTTCCTTATAACCAGAGTAATATACATCATCAACAACGATACCATGATAGGCGAGCAGTCTACTAATAACAAGGAGAATCATAGCTGCATTGCGTGGGCCACCAGTGATATCCATATAGAGGCGGACCTTATCTTTATCATTGGTGAAAGTATCTTTAAAATCAAGAATCTTCTTTGACATCTCAATGATGCTAGACTTAATACGACTAATATCATCTAAGTCTGTACCACATGGGACATGATCAAGAGCATCTAAAAAGGCCTGCTCATTGCGGCCCATCACTTTATAAAACTTACACATTTGATTAACAAAGATATCATAAGATGATGGGCTATTACTTTGATGTGCCATTACACCATCAGTACATAATAAATATATCTTATCAAAGGATATATCTCTTGTTTTTTCATCCTTCCATGTATGGTATAAAATATATTTCAAAGACGACTCATTCGTGGCAATACTACTACGAATAGCATCTTCCATATCTGCATTTACAATTGTCTTTATACTCGTATTAGACACCTTACTCAAAAAAGACAAAAATATATTATGAATTGCCATAGCTTTCACCAAACCTACATTAATTGATTAACTACACTTGGTCATCCGTGTATTATCAGAACCTACCCTCGAATTTTATCCTTACATTTTATATTGTATCATGTTATATTCATAATTAAGAATCATTTTGTACAGTCGGGAATGTACATATTTAAAAGGGAGTCAATAATGGCAACAACAACTAATTATCTAAATGATTTAGCTAGTATGCGCCAATTTATTCGCAGCTTAACTTTCGGAAACCATAATAGAGGTAAAGCAACAGTTCGTGGTATCAAAGAAAGTCAGCACGACGATGTGATTCGTCGCCTTGATTATTTTGATATCATACGTCACATTTACACACAAAGAATTGGTAAAACATCTATTCATCATTTGGCAAAAGATGATTTTATAGATGGCTATAATTATCTTAACAATTTATATGAATTATATGCTGCCGTTCCAGAACAAATTTATGTACAGCTCTGCATCTTATCATATATTGGAGCAAACGATGATGTAACTATTACAGATTTATATAATAATTTAAACCAAGAACCATACTTGGATCACTATATTGATTTGGTAGAAAACCTATATGAACAACGAAACAAAAAACAAGAGCCCCCTTGCATTATTGATCAACAATATATTCAACGCCAAGTAAAGACATTAGAAATTTTAGGTGCTATCACCAAAACAGAGCACACAAAAGGCTATGCATATTCAATAAAACCAACTATTATAGAGGAACTATCAAAACAGCAATTGCAAGAACTAGCAATGGCAGTATTCTTTTATACTAATATTTCTATTACTTCAGCAGCAGGTCATATCTTACTCAAGAAAATTATGTATTTGATTAATGACTTTTCTTTAAAAGACCAACAAAAGTCTATGTACTATGACTTTAATAATACATATTTTTCTTTCAAGGATAATAATCCAAATAATGTAATTGATGGAGACATTTTCTACCCTTTAGCCGATGCCTTACATCGACAAAAAAAGGTGCGTCTATCCTTTTATGAATCTGGGAAACCTAGGGAAATCGTTAGTCCATTAGCGTTACAAACCCATTATGGGGAAAATAAAAATATGCTATGTAGTATTAATAACGGACGTATCCAATGGAATCGTATCGATCGCATCAAGGCTCTTGAGGTTACAAAATATAATAGTACTAATGCTGTACCAAAAATACAAACAAGAAATAAAACATTTGATACTTGTATCATTCACTTCTTGACCTTAAAAAATTATGAGTTGGTCTACGATAAATTTATTCGTCATTTCAAAGAATTCCTAACAGTGCTCTCAAAAACAGATGAATATATAGAATTACAACTAAAAGTACCAGATACCTTACAATTATTACCGCAATTACGTAGCTATTTACCTTATGTATATATTACATACACAAATAAATCCAGTATTAAGGATAAATTCTACAATAATTTATACGCCTCTTTAAATATAGATTTTGTAGAACCAGAAGGATATAAAAAGCGAAAGAAAATTAATCGATTCCTTCATCCACTTCAAAGAAAAGAATCTAATAATAACAATACTAAAAAAGACAAAGACTTAGATGGTACCTATGTATCATCTGTTTTAAACGATATCAATGCTATCACTTTTACGACACAATACCAATTGCAATTAGACTTAATTAATGGTGTTGTCCATACAAAACAAGATATAGAAGAATTAATTAACCATCGTAGGCTGCTCACGCCAGCCCCATACAAAAAAGTATTACGGAATGATGATTATGAGCAATTTCTAGCCGATGCATTAGTTGAGCCAAATGAAAATGGCGAAGAGGTTGAGTCTATCCTTCCAGATTTGCCTCTTGTTATTATCTCTGATGCTGAAAGAATGTTCTTAAAGGATCTCATTTCTGATACTCGAGCTAACTGGTTGCTTTCACCAGAGCTATGTCAAATATTATCTACTGAATTAGAAACTGCAGACACTACTTTTCCAAGAGGATCATGGACACGTGTTCCAACCATGACAGACGATACTCCGTTAACAATGCAAGTAATTATCCAGTGCTTACAAGCTATCCAAAATAACAAACGTATCATTATTCAAGATAAGGATCTATCTCCTTGTCGAATAGAATACTCTGTAGGAAGCAATGGCTATACGCTTATTGCCTATGACCATGCAACGGATACCTTTTTAGACTATCCACTACGCAATGAATCTAATATCATAAAAACGGCTGCACCACGACTAGAAGATATAGAAACTATATATGCTAACTATAGAGATGAATCAAAGCGAACCGTAACATTTACCTTGCACGATGCAAACAATGCAGTTGATCGTTGCTTTAACTATTTTAGCAACTATACAATTCAAGCTAAAGATATTAACGATGAAGAGTTTACCATTGAAGTTAGCTATCTTCCCTTCCAGGAAATAGATATCTTACGACATTTATTAAAACTAGGCTGTGCAGTCCGAATTACAGATGATGGTCCGTTAAAAAAGCAACTAGAAACAATTTATAAAATAGCACTCATTCATGCCCCTAGTATCTAATATTTATAAAATTATACGATTAAAAGGATACCTTTATATACAATAGAGGTATCCTTTTAATAAACTAAAGGACCTAGTCACATATCTCTATGCACTAGGTCCTTTAACTTTTTTGTATCCAAATCAAAATCTACACCAATTATACAATAATACTATGTACTAAAACTTAACGAATCAAAAAAACGAGGTCACTTACTACGCTCTGTTTAAGATAGTATGAAACCTAACATATGATTAACTACCCTATACAATTTAACAAAATAATTACTTTTCTAATCCAATTCTATACTTACTCAAAATATCACCACCTTACAAACTTTAACCGATCAACATACATAAATAAAATTACTCTTCAAGTGCATCAAGCACCGCTACTAACACTGCTACTGCAGAATCCACTGCTAAAGGCGACATAACATCCCTCCTATCATTACAACTAAATATACTATTATTAAAATAATCCATTCCAATTAATGTTCATATACTACCTCCTATACCTAACGCTATACATATTTTCTACAATCCCCAACAAGCTACAAATAATCTGATGCAAAACTAGGATCCCCTAAACATATTAAGATTATCACCGCTCATCGGCTACGTCTTTAGTATAAGATGAAAGCTAATATAACCAAATTCAAAAAAACTAAGACATAAAAAAAACGAGTGAATTCAAAAGATTCACTCGTTTTCTATTAGATATAAAAATATAGTGCAACCCCTTATCACCTTTATTTACACCTTCAATCTGTATAAATAACTGCAATATAGAGGATTTCATCGTTGCGCTGTGCCGCTTCTACTTCACAGCCTGTAGCACATATCGTAACGATAAGTACTGTTGCAACGGACTTATAAAAGGTTTTTGTTTTGTAGCGGGTACAGAGTTTCAATACCGTAAATGGTAAGCACTGTTGCAACATTATATCCAATGTCAGCACTACATGGCTGTTACTGGTAAGTTTCAATACCGTAAACGGTAAGCACTGTTGCAACTTGCCGGCGGTTACAGCAACACTGTGAATTCTCAAAAGTTTCAATACCGTAAACGGTAAGTACTGTTGCAACTAAATGAAGTCAATAAAAATACTGCAGGCAATGGTTCTGGTTTCAATACCGTAAACGGTAAGTACTGTTGCAACATTATACATTACATCAGGCTTTCCGTGGTCGGTCGAAAGTTTCAATACCGTAAACGGTAAGTACTGTTGCAACCATGTATGGGTTATCTCTTGGGATGTCCATTGGTGGGTTTCAATACCGTAAACGGTAAGTACTGTTGCAACATATGCCGATATCTTTATCTGCCAGTGCTTTAAGAGTTTCAATACCGTAAACGGTAAGTACTGTTGCAACAAATTATTTACGAATTATCACCAACAGACTTTTCTGTTTGTTTCAATACCGTAAACGGTAAGTACTGTTGCAACGGAGGAGACATGAACAAGGAGTTGAATAGAGCATATAGTTTCAATACCGTAAACGGTAAGTACTGTTGCAACTAATGCAGCGCTGGAACTTTATGATAAGTCCAGGTGAGTTTCAATACCGTAAACGGTAAGTACTGTTGCAACAGAATATGAATTAATCATGGATGCCATGAAAACTGGCAGTTTCAATACCGTAAACGGTAAGTACTGTTGCAACCACTCTGGCTTCAAAATTCTCACGGCAGCTTTCAAACACCGTTTCAATACCGTAAACGGTAAGTACTGTTGCAACTCAAAGCCACAGACTTAATTTCTGTTGTACCCTTTGTAAGTTTCAATACCGTAAACGGTAAGTACTGTTGCAACAGCATGCCTCAGAAGGCCAATATTCATGGGGCTTAAAATTAGGTTTTGGCAAACCTCACACCGTAAACGGTCAGATTAGGCTCCCATTTGATCAAAAATACCGATGAGCATAAGTAAATACTGGTGGTAAATGATTTTTCTAAGGTTACAGTTATTATAAGGGTTTATAGATTTTGCGTCAATAATTAATTTCATTTTCTTTTCATTTATTCTAAAGAAGAATTAAATCACTTACCCATCAGTATTACCATTAATATATTTATTTAGATACTTTCAAAAGACTAAACTATAACTTCGCTCTTCACACCGCCCATGCCAAGTGCTGTTTTAATGCCTAGTCCAGTAAATTCGCTATAGTAACTCAACAACGCCAAAATCCTTTGTAACTCGGGATTCCTTTTAAATTGCATAACAATTTGCCCACGAAAGCCTCGAATTTTTACACCTTCAAGACCATATATACCCATGCGCAGATTGTAATCTTTAATAAAAGCTCCAGTCTCGAGAGCACCTAAAAGTAAATCTGTATCCATCGTTCCAAAGGTACTAAATTGATTCCATTGACGTAACAAATACCGATAAATACGAAATGCTTCAGGAAAGATTGTATATTGCTGATCCACCTTAAAACTTGTAGTACTCATGCAATGTAATTTGGCCTGAGTATATAATGAATCACTATTCCAGAACTTATTGATTAAAGCCTCGTAACAGGTTTCTTCCAAAATGGTTCTGCTTTTAATATATATATGACCTCGTTTTTGCTTTAAAAAAATTTTCTCATGCATCTCTAACATAGGTCTTACTATACGATTAATTGCGTCAGCTGTTACAGCTGAAAGCCGCCATATATACTGTTTTTTATCTTTATCAAAATAAATATATTGACTATAAGGACGTAAGCCAGATTCATGTAACTGACCTGCGTACTCTGTACCTACAACCTCCATCAGTACACCATGTAAAACACTACCGATGGACTGTACAATTTTTATAGATGGATCAGCAGCTATAACTAGCTCTACAGACATAATCTCTACAGTATTAGTCAATAAAATGCCTCCTTCCACTATGCTCATGACATAAACTATCATAAACATGCTTTATCGTTTTCATTATATAGTTAGTTCTGATTAAAACCAATAGAAAATCACTAGCTTTATACAAAAAAGCCAGTATATTCACTAAAAAGAATATACTGGCTATATTTTTGTACTTATATGAGTTTTTGACATAAAAACCGTCCCCCATAAGGGGATCATTTAATTTAACAGAGCGTGACAAGATAGATAATCGTATGCGCCTTGTAGCTGGGTTTCCGTCTCCTAATGGGGATTATTTAATTTAACAAGAAAGCTATCACGGCTAATACAAACTCTGATGTTGTAATGTTTCCGTCCCCTAATGGGGATTATTTAGTTTAACTCGACTGCTCGGAGTGTGAATTTAATTCCCCGCATCAATTAGAGTTTCCGTCCCCTAATGGGGATCATTTAATTTAACCAAGATTCTATGTTATCAATAGTAATTACTTTGCAAGTTGCGTTTCCGTCCCCTAATGGGGATTATTTAATTTAACTAGGAGATTTAGAATGGGTTTTACAACAATGAAAATGAAATCGTTTCCGTCCCCATCAGGGGATTATTTAATTTAACGGCTTGTTTGTAAGGACTACATGTAAATGCCCTAATAAATTAGTTTCCGTCCCCATCAAGGGATCATTTAATTTAACATTTACTTATTCAAAACGACATTCGGTTATGAACCAAATGTGAAGTTTCCGTCCCCTAATGGGGATCATTAAATTTAACCAGTTGATAAGGATAACATGACTGTTACTTTATCAATCGAAGTGTTTCCGTCCCCTAATGGGGATCATTTAATTTAACATGGGCGTTTAATTACGGATATGCAAATCATGACAGGTCGTGGTTTCCGTCCCCTAATGGGGATCATTTAATTTAACTCGTGGAATGTAAATAATAATAGAATTTACAACAAATATATAGTTTCCGTCCCCTAATGGGAATCATTTAATTTAACCTCAAAGAATTCTTCTTCTGATTGATTAAATATAATTTCAGCAGTTTCCGTCCCCTAATGGGGATCATTTAATTTAACTAATTGCTTCTTGTTGAGTACAATCAAATCTATATCCTGTATGATGTTTCCGTCCCCTAATGGGGATCATTTAATTTAACTGATTGTTGGTTTCTCAAACAATCGTCTATCATTATTAAAGTTAGTTTCCGTCCCCTAATGGGGATCATTTAATTTAACATACTGCTAAGATAGATAGAGTAGATGTAACTGATTTAGATGGTGTTTCCGTCCCCTAATGGGGATCATTTAATTTAACTAACTAAAATATGCCCGATTTTGGTACAATATTATTCATAGCAGTTTCCGTCCCCTAATGGGGATCATTTAATTTAACAACAATTTTGTCGTTTACTTTTGCCATATTCTTTTGTCCTTGTTTCCGTCCCCTAATGGGGATCATTTAATTTAACCGGCTGTACATCATTTCAATATTACGCCAACGACGCTTATATCGTTTCCGTCCCCTAATGGGGATCATTTAATTTAACCACAATATACTATTTATGACATAAAAGAGGAATGTTCTATAGTTTCCGTCCCCTAATGGGGATCATTTAATTTAACAGAACAGATCTTAAATCTCTGCATAAAGACGTTGAAGAATTGTTTCCGTCCCCTAATGGGGATCATTTAATTTAACTATGGAACATCACAATAAGAGTAATTATTAGTTCTGTCATCTTGTTTCCGTCCCCTAATGGGGATCATTTAATTTAACAACTTAAAAAAGCGTTATGCGAGGCTAGAAAAATGCAGGTTTTGTTTCCGTCCCCTAATGGGGATCATTTAATTTAACCCTGTCTTTGAAACAACAGATATTTACTGGTTCTAAAATGCCAAAAACGGCGGAGATTGTAAATCTACCCTAAAAGGCACTTTAGCGAGCTAAAATAATGCCGTTTAACCGCGCCACTATCACAACGGCGCAGATTTAGTTTTCCAAAGATTAAATCTAGGTCTATTATAGCACATCACTAGTATTAATGAAAAACATATGAAAATAGAGCCACCTTATATAAGGTAGCTCTATTGAGGTTCAATATTTAACTTATTTTCAATAGTTCATCTGCTCCCGCAGTTTCTTCTTTTTCTTATACGACTATCCTCCTTTCCCAGATTTCTCTCCACCCTCCTATTTCTACTTTCACCATCCAACAAATTATCTCGTTAGGTCTCTCCAGGCGATAAATAGTTCGGCCACGACTTGCGGGTTTTGGCTGAGTTTGATGCGGGCTAGCATTTTTCGCACGTAGTTGCAGTGTTCTAGCATCGCTTCATTCAGTTTGTGTTTGACATGACGCGGGGATTGGTACACCAAGATCGGTGCAAAGTCCGCCACATGAATATAGCTCGTATCCGGTTCCGGACCTTCCGTAACGATATATTCATAGGGTATAGCCACGTTAAAAAGGCCGTACACCACGTCCTTGCCGATAGGGCGGCGACATTTAATATGCGCAAAGGTTAGATGCGGACCATAGGTCTTAGGCGCGGTATAGCTGCTGCGCCGACCATCGCTAGTCATGATGTAATTGGGCCTCAACCCTTCCTGCATCGCCAACTCTCGCGTAATCGTTCGCATCGGTAGATGGACCATTTCTTCGCGTCCATCCACAAAATAGCACTTCGTACTGTCCCCACCACTAGGTTGATAGGTAGGAATAAAACAAACAATGTGATTCTTTGGATTCGTGTAGATCAAATCCAAATCTTCTCCCTTAGATAGCCGAGCGGCCATCAAATCTGTTAGTTTATCATCTATTGCCATGGAATCCTCTCCAATCTGATCAGGAACATTCCTTTCAACAATACAATGAACACGTGTTCTGTGAAAGCAGATTAGCATGCTTTAATCTGCTGCTGATTTAATTGTATATCAGCCTGTATAATTTGTAAATATATATACAAAACTATAGAAATTTACGTATAATTAAAGACTTTATGATCTTGTAAAAGTTAACTATACCTTGATGTGTCATTATTTTCTCATTTAAATTGAGAATTGCATATTTTATGTATATTCGTTAATCGAGTTTAAAAGAAATATGCAATATATAGAATATAAATAAGAAATTAAATTATAATAACTAATGCACACGTACGTCTTTAAAGTCCGAACTCAAATACCTGCGCAGCTTCCGAATGGCTCGTTCGTGGCGCCGTTGGATGGCTTGGCGGCTACAGTTCAGTTCTTCACTAACCGATACCAAGCTTTGACACTCACCATAGACACGGCGCAGTAGGTCCCGTTGATCAGGAGATAGTCTGCCTAAAGCCCACACTAGACGAGCTCGCAGTCTATGCTCTTCATCGGCACTCATCACCATATCGGCCACATTTTCGCCAGATGCGAAGATATCCATACCAAAGGCGACTTCTCCATCATCGGTGGTGCGATCAGGGATGTGAATTTCACGGCGATAACGCAATCGCTCCCGTTTCCAGTACCTCATGTAACCGTACATGATGCCAGCTTTCACAAAGCCTGGGAACGGTACAGGCCCTTCCAAATCAAAGCTATAAATCGATTCTATGAGGATGGCCCAAAGATAGCTCTCTACGTCCTCGCGGAACTCACGGTTTCCCATGCGATTAGTATAGTGCAAGATGAGCGGTCGATACCTGCGACAGAGCTCGATTTGTGCCGCATCATGACGAAGCTCATCAACGGACCACGGCTGATACCCTACCGTCTGAATCCTCATATTTGGCTTTTGACAAATGGACACGAGACTCTTGTCCGACAAGGACGATAAGACCTGATGACCACAGACGAGGGTCTGTAATTTCAATTTCTTTGGAATACTTCGGCTAGACTCATCAGCTTTCGATAATAAAGAATGAGATGGTAATGCCTGTGTTTCTAATTTTTTTGACTGATAGTTGTCATGTTGTAAGTTTGCAGTTTTAATACATGTTTTTTGTACTAAAGGTTCTTCGTTTGCATATAACATAAATCCCCTTTCCTGCCATGGCATAGCGCTTATGTACACAATACCGCGGAAAGAGTGTTTTGACAAATCGGCAATTCCTTGGAATTTCCCTATATTCTGTTATATTGGAGCCTTAATTTTCATCCATAGTACACCATAAGTATGAGATTCAAAGGGTAATTGCTGAAAATATATTATTACTAAAAATGACACCACATACACAATGTGGTGTCATTTTTTAGAGGAAATATATACTATCATTGGGTAATAGTATTCAATCTTTAAATAATAGTATTCAATCTGAAATTGTCTGATTACATCGCAATACACGCGGCTTGGACAAAGTCATTGAGCTGCGGTTTTACATGATTATAATATACATCAGCGCCATAACCGCGCACGATGTCGCCCCAGTATTTATATACATAGCGGTACCAGAAATGGAACATACTGTTCGTGAAATGGTAATCTGCGTACTTTGCGTTCCCACGGTTACTTGCCTGAATGCGGCCCACGAGCCCCATCGACATAAGATCGTTCAAACGGGATGTAAAGGTGCCACTTTTAATTTGGCTTTCTTGTAAAAGCTCCACGTAGTACGGTCTTTCCAATCTAGCAAGACCCGTTAAAATGGCATTGGCACCCGTTATATTTTTCATATCTCGATGCAAGATATACTGTGTTTCTTCAAAGAGAGCTCCCGTTACTGAGAAGAACAAATTAATAATATTCGTATCGATGCTTTCACCATTATCAAAGTATTGTACATAGGCAGGCAAACCACCTGTTACAGCAAAGACGGTGCGCAAATCATCCTTTGCATAGTGAAGGCCCAAGGATTTCATATCAACCAAGGAAAATGGTTTCACCTCGAGATATTCGGACACGAAAGGTCCGATAAGGCTGCGATTGCCAATGATGCGGCCATCGAGCTGTTCCATGCCATTAGCCATCAAAATGATGTTTAAACGGCTCGTATCTTTATAGGTATCTAATAAATCACGCAAGTGAATGGGAAACTGAGGAACTGCTTCCACCAAGAATGGATAATCATCAATCACCACAGTTTGAGGTGTTTTCACACTACTTTCAAAAAGTCTTACAAAGGCCTCATGCAAGGTCTCTACAGGCTCAAACTTGTCTTGAGCATCAGCAGGAACAAAACGTGCCTCAAGAGCTCTATTTATATCAGCCACATGGACTGATTCATTGGCCATGCGCCCCGCCAAGTATACCGCCTTATGACGGCGTACAAGTTGCGAAGCCACATAGGATTTACCACTGCGATGAGGACCATATACAACACATAAACTCATTTGGCCCAATGCAATACGGGACTGGATACTCTCTATAATCTCAGCACGTCCCACAAAATTCATATACTCACCTCCAACTATTTACGAAAATTATTATATCATAATTTTAAATCATTATTAAAATTTTTTCATATAGTTAACATAGCTTTTTTTTATGTTAATTTTTTTACCCATCAAATCAAAGCTTTCATGTGATACGTATTGACTTACTATCATAAAAGGCCTTATGATTACTTTATTCTCATATACGTTTGATATCAACATATCATATAAAACATAGTTATATAAGTTATATATGATAAGCCATATATTTTAATCTATATATATTAAAAATGACGTGCTTACCAAAAGGTATAGCACGTCATTTGCATGTAAAGTATATTAAATTGTTACTGAATGTTCTTATACTAAGCTTCTTAATAGTAAATATCTAATTCGTAAATTTCTGATTACATAATCTGATATATCTACATATTTTATGGTTCAATTTGAGTTTGCATTTTCATCAATAAAATGCGCTTAACTGATTCGTTGAGGCGCTCGATCGTAATCGTTCCATCCGCCACCGCCTGGGTCAGCGCACGATGGACTTCATCGATATGAATCGTATCCGCATCAACAAGGATGAGATCACTGCCCGCCAAGATAGAGGCCACAGCGTAATCGCCTATCTTTTGATTGGATTGCAACGCACCCACATCGATACGGTCCGTCATAACAATACCCTTATAGCCAAGCTCCTTGCGAAGCCAACCGTCTATAATCGGCTTAGAGGAACTCGCCAAGTGTTCGTTATCGATAGCGGGAATCTGGATGTGACTCATCACGAGCATATAGCTATTCGCCGTCGTCTGTGCAATGAGACGTTTAAAGACGGCTACATCATTATTGCTGAGATACGCTTTCGCCTCATTAGCAGATCCAAAGGACGCATCCCCTAAGGTCACTGCCGGAAAGTAGTTATAAGCAGACCACATATGATTAATTTGGTAACGCTCCACCATGGCAAGGTTTATATGGCCTGCCCACGTGGGATCGGATGTATAGGACATATTAGGTACACCAAGGTTAGCATTAGGCCCAATAACTAGGTTAAAACCCATATCCCGCATTTCAATAGCAGATCGCGTGGCCAAGTTGATGATACGATCCATAGGCAATTGCCCCCACCGATTGGGCTTCGGCAACCGCAAGAAACTTTCATTCCCATGCAATATGCGATCACGATGTACCCCGATATAGGGTGTCACCATGCTAGAGGTTATCGCCGTTTGCATAATATCGCTGGTGAAAGTTTTCACTTGGTTCTTATTAATAAGATTTTCATTCGTTAGCATAACGCCACTGACACGGTATTTTCGGATCACATCCTTTTGGGATTGTCCTATCGTACTGCCATGAAGGCTGATCATCATCAGCTGCCCCACCTTATCCTCTTGAGACATGGCCGCAATCCAAGTGTCCACCTTTTCAGACACGGGTTTGTTGGACTCCATGACGGCACGGTACGATACGGTTCGTACCATTTCTTGTTCTGCCTGACTCTCATGTTGGCATCCAGTTGTACCAACGACAGCAACTAGTAAGGCAAGGCCACTCAGGACCCGCCGAAAAAACTGGTTCATCTCTCCTAAAAGCTCCTTAATGCTTACGCAATATTATGAATATTATGGGCTTTTTATGTTGCTCTCCCAATGCAACACCCATAATTCCCCCCTTTGATCCGTACAGTATATTTTTATATTATACACTAAATGATTCATCTTTTCCTCATAATAAAATAATTTTTTCGTACTGAATTATTATAATAAAGTTATACAGTAAAAATATGTGAATTTTGAATAATTATATAAAAAAATCCTACGAATCGTTTAAAAAGTGACCGCACTGTAACAAAGGCTACGTGAGTATCAAGTCACTCATGACCCGTAGGATTTTCTATGTTATGTTGTTATACCCTAAATGCTAACTTTACAATGAGTGTATAAGCATTTGATTGCTTAGTCTGCCATTTAAGTAATCGGCTATCATTAACCTTTAAATTTAGGGGATGTTGGACATGTTTCAGGTGTTACGTCTTTACGAGTACCAAGAACCGCGCTACGGTCTGTGTAGTGTGTGTGTAAAAGTTCGTGTGCCTTGTGACCCAATGGTTCGCCTAAGAAATCTTTGTACAATGTTTGGATTTCTTCATTTTCATAGGACGCAACCCATTTATAGTTTTCGTCAGCTTCGTAAAGGCCGCCGATACGAGCTTCCTTAGTTTTAACCGCTTGCGGCAATTTAGTACGCGGTTGACCACCGCCACCGATACAGCCACCTGGGCACGCCATAACCTCAATGAAGTCATAATGTTTACCGTTTTCTTTCAAAGCATTCAAAAAGTCACGTGTGTTTTTACCACCGTGAACAACGGCAACCGACAATGTTACATCATCACCCAATTGAACAGTCGCCTCTTTTACGCCTTCCATACCGCGAACGTCCTCGAGGTGAGTCAACGCATATGGAGGTGGCTCTTTATCAGTGATGAGCTTGTAAGCCGTACGCATCGCTGCTTCCATAACACCACCGGTGTTACCGAAGATGATGGATGCACCAGTTTCCATACCGATTAAATCATCAAATTTAGAATCTTCAATGGCATTGAAGTCGAGGTTTTCCTCTTGGATCCAACGGATGAACTCACGAGTTGTGATGGAAATATCTGTATCCATGCCAAGGGAGTCATCATTATGATAACGAGCCGCTGCATTTTCTTCTTCTCGTTTTGTTTCTGCTTTTTTAGCAGTACAAGGGTTTACAGATACGGACACAATGTTGCGAGGATCGATGCCTTTTTTCTCTGCAAAGTACGTTTTAATCATAGCCGCTTCCATAGCGATACAAGAACGCGTGGAAGACAAGTTAGGAATCAATTCAGGGAAATAGATTTCCGCAAAGCGTACCCACGCTGGGCAGCAGCTTGTAAACTGAGGAATTTGTCCGCCATTTTTAAGGCGTTCTACAAGCTCGGATGCTTCCTCCATAATGGTTAAGTCCGCACCAAAGTTAGTATCTACTACATAGTCTGCACCAAGTGCACGCAAGGCACCGACCATTTTACCTTCCAAGAATGTGCCCGGTTCATAACCGAAGCCTTCACCAATTGCTACACGAACAGCAGGAGCCGTTTGAATTACGACGATTTTTTCAGGATCAGTAAGGGCTGCTTTTACCTTTTCAAGCTCGGATTTAGCATGCATAGAGTCGAATGGGCATGCTGCCGCACATTGACCGCAATGGATACATACAGGCACATCGCCATTTGCATCAAGGTCGTAGTAATCAAGTACGCTCATTACATCCGCACAAGCGCGACGGCATAACGTACAGTTTTTACACTTGGAAATGTCGTGATAAATGGATGGATTGTCTAGTGCAATCGGCACGCGTTTATCGATAAATTCGTATTGAGACATGAGGACCTCCTCTAACAAACTATAACTACCAAACCTAATGGGGCGAAATATGCCAAACTACGGAGCACTGCGCCCAAGCCATACTTCTGCATCTTACCTATAGTATACGATATGGTGAAAGTTTATACTATGTAAAATTGTTACACTTTTGTACAAAATCTCCAAAAAAGTGTAATATAAATCACATTTTACCACGAATAGCTAAATAATTCACCTATTTTAAAGGAATTAAAAGCCCGTGAACAGAAGCTAATTCCATATAACACAACATATTTTGGGTAAACATAATATATACCAGTGGAAATATAAAAACGCACGTCCTCTGTGAGAACGTGCGCGAGTGAAGCTTTCACAAAAATAATCAGCCTAAACAAGACATAACTGTTCAACAGTGTACTACGGCTAAGCCCTATGCTCGTCTATACAATTAGATTATTTACCGCCCCAAATAAGTTGGAATACAGCGTACGCAGGCGTACCTGGCTCAACTTTACGGCTATCTTTATTAACTTGTTCCTCTTTCACAACATAACCTTGTGGGTTATAAAGAGTCACCTTAAGATCTTTAACTTCCCGTTTTTTGTGATTAAACTCTTCAGTCACGATGTAGTGGTAACCTTCGTAGTCCATAGCTTTAATGTCCATTACCGCTTTTTTATCGTCTTTTTTAACAGAATCATTGTCGATAGACCAAGTAACACCATTGCTATCAGTGCCTACTGTATACCAATTAGCCGCATCAACACTACCAATACCGCCGATTAATAATGCGCCTGCTGCCAAAACAGCTGCCAATGTTTTTTTCATAATAATACCTCTCGTAAAAAATAAAATACAAGAATAGTATATAAGATTAAAATAAATATTCTATGAAAAGGTCCTATCGACCTATAACAGGCTGTTTTCAAAATATAATCAGCTTCTCTCAATGTTGAAAAAAGCGATAGAAATTCGGCATAAGTTGGGTAACTAACGCTGTCGGCTCATATAGAACAAACTTTTTCACTTTTCTTGCTTTCAATAACTTTGCCTCTTTTAAAATTTGTAAGTGCCTGGATACGCTTGAATCAGTCATTAATAGAATTTGCGCTAAGGACTGTGTTGTACTTGGTTTCTCCAAAACATAATTCATAATTTGCAATCGCACAGGGTCACTCAAAGCTTTAAAAACAGCAATTAATCCCTCCGGTGTAGAGTTATAATAACTCGGTTGCTCCATAATGTCATAAGTGATAGCAATTCCCTGATCAAAAGACTCAACAAACAGATGAGGCCAAATAAAATAACTTGGTAATAACATAATAGAGTCACTGTCCTTTAAATGAAGCTCTTGATCAAAAGGTTTAATAATAGCCAAGGTATCTTTTTCCCAACGGATTCGGTCAATTTGTAAATGATTAAACATCTCTATAAAACCTTTTTTCCTTAAAAATGAAGATTGTTTTTGTATTTCAGTTAAGAGTTTCTGCTGAATTAATTTTTCTTTCCAAGTATCATCAAAAATTGATTTTTTATACCACTCAATAAAAGAAAAAAGTCTCCGGTAAACACTTGTAGCATTTCGCCTCAAATCGTTAAGCAATTGATCATTTTCATTTAAAGAGAAATCTTTCCACTCCAGCCCTTTTGCTAATGTCGGAATAAAGGCGCTTTCTCTATCATCTATTATTCTCTTCAAATACTCAATTAATTGAATAGTCGGATAATTAACAAGAAATTCCTTTAAATTTTGTATTTCCTCTTCAATCGTTGTCGTATGATAACAAAAATTACAAAGCAAAACAGGAGAAACCCCGAGTTCATAAAAAAGTTGGAAATAATGAAGGTTTTCATAAAATTCTTCAGTAAATTTATCTTGTATCCCAATCACCCAATCAATATTAGTTCCATGATGTCGGGGATTTAAAAGAACATGTAAACTTCTAAAAAGTTCATTTAAAGGAGAATACACAAATTGTATTCTTTGTGTCAACGTTTCATTTGTTTTCAAAGCATAATTGCTAAACCGAACTGAAATAGTCATAACCCCCCTCCTAGACGATTCGATATTTTTAAAATCGATTGATTATAAGCTTCTAGACTTATTATATTATACTTATAATTTTAAAGAAAAGGAGAAAACTTTATGAATACACGATTACAAGATTTACTGATAACAATTGTTGCAGGTATAGGGATGTTGTTATCTACTCTTGATACAGGAATCATCAATATAGCATTACCTTTTTTAAAAGAACAATTTCAAACTACAACTAATATTGCATCCTTCGCAATAACCGGTTATACTCTAGCTTTAGCCATCTCTATTCTGCCTTTAGGTGTATTAAGCGATAACTTTGGAAAGTTAAAAATTTCTTATTTAGGATTTGTACTTTTCGGTCTGAGTTCTTTATTTTGTGGATTAATTAACAATATCAATTTGTTAATCATTGGACGAATTTTTCAAGGCATAGGGGCCGCCGCTTTACAAGCTACTTCTGTCGCTTTAATTACAACTTTAGTTTCTGAAAAACGTAAAAATAGCTCTATTGGTATCCTAGGAATTATGATTGGTCTAGGTCCTATTCTGGGACCTTCTTTAGGTGGAATCTTACTTTCTTTAAGTTTCTGGCAACTCATTTTCTGGATAAATATTCCCTTTGTAATCCTCGGAATTATATGTAACAACTATCTTTGCCAAAAGCTTTCCGAAAAAACCAACAAACGGCGATTAGATAGTCTTGGAATTGCCATAAACGCTCTAATGTTAGTTTCTCTCTTATTAGGATTATCTTTATTAAACCAATCACATCTATTAGCAGTTGGCCTGATCCTAATAATATTCGGCCTGTTGCTCGGCATTATATTTTACTATATGGAACTTAATAACAAATACGCGCTTATCGATGTTAAAAGATTAAAAAATAATCCTCAATTAGTCTCTTACCTTTTTCAAACAGTCACCTTCGGTTTTGCTTCCGCAATGATATTTTTACTTCCACCCTTCATTTTTGAACAGTCATATCATCTGGGAGCGGGTCAAACTGGATTTCTTGTTCTAGGGGCTCCTGCAGGTTTGGTTCTTTTTTCAAGAATATCCAGTAAAATCAATAATGGTAATAAAAATAAATTATTCAGCCATATCGGTTTAAGTATTATTGTCATATCCTTGAGCGTTCTCTTACTGATCAATCCCAACTGGCCTTATCAATTATTAACATTAGGATTATTTATTTACGGTATTGGTGGAGGATATTTTCAACCTGCTAATATTGCCAGTATCATGCAAGCCAGTCCTATGGAAATACAGGGAAGTACGGGCGCTTTACAACGAATGCTACAAAATGTCGCGATTTCAATCGGTTCAACCATTGGCGCAACTTGCTTAAATCTTTGGTCAAATGATTTACTATTAGCGACTCGAATTGGTTGGGGAATTACACTGATTCTGGTTATCATAAGTTTAAAAAATTTAATCCAACACAATTAAATACAGATATTCACTCTGAATGTACAATATCAAAAAAAAGACACTAATCTCCTCTGAAAACGACTTGACGCCGTAAGGGTGACCTTTAAGGTTTTCAGAGAAGGCTCGTGTCTCCAATACTCTCTCTAATAATTATACATATTCAGAGCGAATATCAGCTTCTATTAAATTGTTGGATTATTTACCCCATAGGGCCTG
>OGEU01000359.1_pt1 | contig 48837 bp, 48 predicted proteins | sample 1570651 | NCBI WGS metagenome assembly OGEU01 (sample SAMEA2582129, study PRJEB24529) | metagenome | biome: Human gut stool | place: China | collected 2011 | reverse complement strand
ACACGGATCATCACGGATGCCAGCTGCGGCATGGTTAGAAATACCGGATTTTGCGGTCAGAATTTGCCGCCGCATGTTTATCTGGAACTTTTAAGTATCTATTTCTAATAATATTACTTATCAAAGCAAATAGCGATATGCTTATTGCGGCAATTCTATTTTATGAAGGATTCCTAATCTCCTCAAACTTCTCCCAAAATCCTTCGACAGTCTCCCCGCCGGAGCAGATCTTATCCGCCAGTGTCACAATCCACGCCTCCCTGCAGCGCGGCGGAATCGGATTGAGCGGAAACATATGCCGGCGGATCGTCTCCTTCTCAATCTCACTCAACGCAAAATCTTCCATCGCATTCTGCAGCGCTTTTCCTGCATGATAAAATCCATGCCACTTATGGGAATCGTCCTTCTCATGCCAGTCGTATAGAAAATAGTCATGCAGTAACGCCCCGCGGATCAGCGCATGACAGTTCACGCGGATTCTATACTTTTCCGCAATGTAAAAACTGACGTACGCCACCGCCACGCTGTGGCGGAATACGCTCGTGGAACCATGCTGCATAAACTGGCTGGAGGAGAGAAACCTGGAATTTTTGCATACCTCCGTAAGAATCTCCCGAAAAACTTTCTCATTCTCTTTTGACAAATGAATCCGCTTCTTTTTTCTGTCCATTTCCCTTAAACACTTCCTCTGTCAGATCTGATAACCACCGGATCTCATTCGGCTGCATGGCAAGATCAAAACCACCTCTGTTTCAAGTCCTACCTGTCCACTTCGATTGTGATTACAATTCCATCTCCCGCATCTTCCTGAATCGCTTCCTGCACACCCTGAATCACATCTTCCTGCAGCGCATCCTTGTTAGTAGAAGATTTTGCATAAATTTTTATCTCCGGATTGCCGAGACTTCTCACATCATCCCACGTAAATTCAGCCAGGTTGATCCCGGTCGGGTTGTTCAAAATCTCCAGATCATCCATATCACAGTAGATTTCTGTCCCGCTCAGTGTGGTCACTGCCCCGAAGTTCTGGGTGTCGCCGTTCTCATCTACATACTTATATTGTGTCGTCGTACGGCGCATCAGACGCTCGATCTCATAGGTAATCTGCCCCCATACCTGCGATGCCATCCAGTCGTCATCCTCGTATGTTCCGTTTGCGACCAGATACGTGCTGATATACCAGGAGTGGGAATTGTTATATCCGTAATCAATGCTGTAATAATCATAGGTGTCGTATACGTATCCGTCTAAAGTAGGATGATTATTGCTGGTATAATAGTGTTTTCCGTTTACCTTATCTTCCTTCTCGGTCCTTGTGATCTCATACCCGTCCGGCAAAAACGATTTCAGAACGTCGCCGTATTTCCGCTCCAGATGATAGCTTTTATGATATCCGCAGCCGCCAATAAGGCTGACTGCTGTCAGACATGCCAGTGCCACTCTGTATTTGCAGTGCAAAAAATGTTTTTTCTCTCTGCTTAACTGCATCATTTTCTCTTCCTGTCCTATACGTTATTGTCTAATATACTTCGGCTTATTTTAACATATCTAATTACAAACGTGCAAGTATAACACAAAAAGGATCGCAGTCCATGGAAACATGAACTGCGATCCTTCTATGCATTACACAATCTGCTGATCGGGCTGATTATTTGTACAGCTCTACCAGTCTCTGTAAGTGCTCGTAACGAGCCTTTGCGGCTTCCTCGGAAGCCTTGAACAGTCTTTCTGCTCTCTCCGGGAATGCTCTGGTCAGACGGCTGTAACGTGTCTCGTTGTTCAGGAAATCCTGATAAGAACCGTCGCCCGGCTTGGATGTCAGAGTGAACGGATTCTTGCCCTCTGCCTTGAGCTGCGGATTGAAGGAGAAGAGGTTCCAGTAACCTGCTGCTACTGCTTTCTTCATCTCATCCTGGCAGTGGTTCATACCACCCTTTACACCGTGCAGCTCACATGGGGCGTAACCGATGATCAGAGACGGTCCGTTGTAAGCCTCAGCCTCAGCGATAACCTTGACAGCCTGAGCCATGTTTGCACCGAGAGCGATCTGTGCTACATATACATAACCGTAGCTCATAGCGATCTCTGCAAGGCTCTTCTTGCCAACTTCCTTACCAGAAGCTGCGAACTGGCAAACCTCACCGATGTTGGAAGCCTTGGAAGCCTGACCACCTGTATTGGAGTACATCTCGGTATCGAATACCATAACGTTTACGTTCTCACCGGAAGCAAGTACGTGATCCAGACCGCCGAATCCGATATCGTATGCCCAACCGTCACCACCGAAGATCCATACGGACTTCTTAGCGAGGTAATCTTTCTTCTCAACTGCAGCCTTTGCATCCGGGCATCCGGCTGCTGCTGCCTTCTCTAACTCTGCTACAAGAGCTGCTGCTGCAGGAGTATTTGCCTTTGTATCGTTCTTTGTCTCAACGAACTTGTCAAATGCTGCCTTTAACTCAGCGCTTGCCTTGTCAGATGTTGCGCACTTCTCTGCAGAAGCGATTGCCTGCTCACGAAGTACCTTCTGACCGATTTCCATACCAAGACCATGCTCAGCGTTATCCTCGAATAAGGAGTTTGCCCAAGCCGGACCTTTCTTGGAATCTTTGTTTACTGTATATGGTGATGTTGCTGCAGGACCGCCCCAGATAGAAGAACATCCTGTTGCATTGGAAATATACATATGCTCACCAAATAACTGAGTAATCAAACGAGCGTAAGATGTCTCTGCACAACCTGCACAAGAGCCTGAGAACTCAAGCAATGGCTGATTGAACTGGGAACCTTTAACGGTATTGTCTGCCGGCATACCAGGTTTCTTTCCAACGTTTGCTACTAAGTAATCGAATACTGGCTGCTGATCTGCCTGTGATTCCTGAGGAACCATTTCGATTGCGCCTACTGGACATACAGTAATACACTCACCACATCCCATACAGTCTAATGGAGATACGCTCATTGTATATTTGTATTCGCTTGCTTTTGGTTTTGTATCAGCAAGTTTGATGTTAGCCGGAGCAGCTTTTACTTCGTCTTCACTTAACATGAATGGACGGATCGTAGCATGTGAACATACAAATGCACACTGGTTACACTGGATACATTTAGCAGCATCCCATGTAGGAACTGTTACAGCTGTACCACGTTTCTCATATGCAGATGCACCCTGCTCAAACTGTCCGTCTGGGTTGCCCATGAATGCAGATACTGGAAGAGAATCACCATCCATTAATGCGATTGGATTCATTAAATCTTCTACCATCTTAACTGTCTCTGGACGACCTGTTAATTTAGCTGGAGCTGGATCTGCTTCTGGGTTAGACCAGGAAGCTGGAACTTCTACTTTATGTACAGCATCTACACCAGCATCGATTGCTTTGTAGTTCATCTCTACGACTGCATCACCTTTTTTACCGTAAGATTTCTTAGCAGCTGCTTTCATGAAATCAACAGCTTCGTCGATTGGCATTACGTTAGCAAGTTTGAAGAATGCAGACTGAAGAATTGTATTAGTACGTTTACCCATACCAATTTCAATTGCTTTGTCAATAGCGTTGATTGTATATAACTGAATGTTGTTATCAGCGATATATTTCTTAGCTTCTGCATTTAAGTGATGAGCTAACTCTTCATCTGACCACTGGCAGTTGATCATGAATACTCCGCCTGGTTTCACGTCCTGAACCATCTTGAATCCTTTTGTTACATAAGATGGGTTGTGACATGCAACGAAGTCTGCCTGGTTGATGTAGTATGGGCTTCTGATTGGTTTGTCACCAAATCTTAAGTGGGAAATTGTAACACCACCTGTTTTCTTGGAGTCATACTGGAAGTAAGCCTGGATATATTTGTCTGTGTGGTCACCGATGATCTTTGTAGAGTTCTTGTTAGCACCTACAGTACCGTCACCACCAAGTCCCCAGAACTTGCACTCTACAGTTCCTTCAGCAGCTGTGATAGGAGCTGGTTTTACTTCTGGTAAGCTTAAGTTTGTAACGTCATCTACGATACCAATTGTGAAACGTGCTTTTGGAGCATCTTTCTCTAATTCTTTGTATACAGCGAATAAGCTTGAAGGTGGTGTATCTTTGGAACCTAATCCGTAACGTCCGCCTGTTAATACGATTGTATCAAGACCTGCCTCACGAAGAGTTGTTGCTACGTCTAAGTATAATGGATCACCAAGCGCTCCTGGCTCTTTTGTTCTGTCAAGTACTGCAACTTTCTTAACTGTCTTTGGAAGAACTTTTAAGAATGCTTCAGATACCCATGGACGGTATAAACGAACTTTAACTAATCCGACTTTCTCGCCCTTAGCTGTTAAGTAGTCGATTACTTCTTCTGCTACGTCATTTACAGAACCCATAGCTACGATAACGCGCTCTGCATCTTCTGCTCCGTAGTAGTTGAATAAGTCGTAGTTTGTTCCTAATTTTTCATTAACCTTAGCCATGTATTTTTCAACGATAGCTGGTAATTCATTGTAAGCTGTATTACAAGCTTCACGATGCTGGAAGAAAACGTCACCATTCTCATGAGATCCACGCATAGCTGGATGCTCTGGATTTAATGCATGTGCACGGAATGCAGCAACTGCGTCCATGTTGCACATTTCTTTCAGATCTGCATAATCCCATTTCTCGATCTTCTGGATCTCGTGGGATGTACGGAATCCGTCAAAGAAGTTGATGAATGGAACTTTTCCTTCGATTGTTGCTAAATGAGCAACCGGGCTTAAGTCCATAACTTCCTGTGGGTTTGTCTCACATAACATAGCGAAACCTGTCTGACGGCAGGCATATACGTCACTGTGATCACCGAAAATATTTAAAGACTGTGTTGCAACGGTACGTGCAGAAACATCAAATACACATGGGAGTTGCTCACCAGCGATTTTGTACATGTTAGGGATCATTAATAAAAGACCCTGGGATGCTGTAAATGTTGTTGTTAATGCACCTGCAGCAAGGGAACCGTGAACTGCACCTGCAGCACCTGCTTCGGATTCCATTTCTACTACTTTGACCTGATTGCCAAAGATATTTTCCTGTCCTGCTGCTGACCACTGATCGACAGTATCTGCCATAGGGCTGGATGGTGTAATTGGGTAAATAGCTGCAACATCTGTAAACGCATAAGCTACATGAGCTGCTGCTGTATTACCGTCCATTGACTGTTTTGCTCTGGACATTACTTATTCCTCCTTAAAAATATAAAAAATTGATAGAATGTCTTTGCTAACCCGGGGGCACACTGCTATCCCCCGCCAGCTTTCGACTTAATTCACATTTTAGCATTTAATTTGTCCGTTGTAAAGAATTCAGACTGTACAAAACAAAGTACAAAGTTATAAACGTTACTGCTCACCCGGCAGTAAAACACTTGCCAAAAGCACAGATTTATAAATATTTTCTTTCAAATTCATCTGCCGGGATCGGCCGGTCAAACAGATACCCCTGCCCATATTCAAACCCATGGCTTTCCAAGAACTGACGCTGTTCTTCCGTCTCAATTCCCTCCACAACGATCTCTTCTTTGGCTGCACGGATAAATTTTCCCATCTGGGATACAAATTCCCCCTTGTTGTCCACCATCACTTTGTCGGTAAAACTTTTATCTATCTTGACAACATTCGCCGGTATTTCATAAAGGACACTCAAAGACGAATACCCCGTACCAAAGTCATCAATGGCAATGCGGAATCCCATCTGTGCCAGTTCGATCATGCAGTGCTTCAGGTCTTCGAGTTTTTCTGTCATGACGCTCTCGGTAACTTCCACTTCAATATAGGAAGGATCAATGTCATACTTGTCCATTGTCTCATGCATCCGCTGCAAAAATGCCTCGCCACCGTTTTCAAAGTGTTTTCTCGAAAAATTAGTTGAGATCGTAAACAGGCTTTTTCCGGATTTCTTCCACTTTGTCATATATTTCAGCAGCTGCTCTAATATAAAGAAATCAAGGTCTTTGATATATCCCATCAATTCCAGTGCCGGCACAAAGCGGTTTGGCTGTAAGTATCCGTCCTCTCCGAAATGCCATCTTGCAAGTGCCTCTGCCCCATAAATCGTATTCTCTTTCAGCCGGAACTTTGGCTGTAAAAACATTTCAAACTCCCCACGCTGGATCGCAGCATGAAACCGTGTTGCGATCAGCACCTGTTCGTCACGTGTCTGACGCATTTTTTCTATATAGACAACACCGGATGTGATATTGTGTTCTTTTGCATATTTTCTTGCAAGATTTGCGCTCTCCAGTATCGTCTCAAACGAACTCTTTCCTGACAGGAAGCAGATTCCTGCCGAAAGCTTCATTCCTCCAGCGGGATAACGTTCCTGCAGCTTTGCCTCAAACTCTTCATTTCCTTCCTTAACGCGCCTCCGGATCTCCTGCTGGCTCTTTCCCCTGGACAATACAAGGAAATAATCCGAGTACATACGGCATGCTGCCATTACTTTTTTGCGTTCCAGCAGCCGGGAAAATTCTTTCAGTATACTGTCTCCCATCTCTGCGCCGAAATTTTCGTTGACATAAGAAAAGTTATTGACATCCACCATGGTCAGTGCATAAGTATTCTCCTGTGGATTTTCCTCTGCCTCCAGAAGCTGTACCAGTTTTATCCTGAAAGCTTCCATATTATATAAGCCCGTCAGCCGGTCTCTGTTTTTTAATTTATGGATTGCCTGCTGATCTTCCTGCATTTTCTCACGCAGCGTCACAAATACGGCAACCACTCTGCTCAGTTCGCAGATAGTTCCAATCTCCTCTGTGCGCCACTGCTTGCCCTGTTCAACCGAGCCAACATCGATGCATCCGGTTTTTCCATTCGAATACTCAAACTTTACTGCAGCGATTGACTGGATCGGGATGGCATTTCCTGACCATTCCAGCCACTCTTTCTTCCGTTTTTCCTGCCACTTTGGAGTTGTCTGTACAAATTCTCCCACCTCAGCCTTCATCAGTTTCGGCCAGGTAATCGGAAGTATATTCTTCTCATAAATCTGTCCCATGTCACTCCAGCAGTTGGTAAGTAGCATATTCTTTCCATCGGGTGCATATTCAAAAACAGATACCATATTCATCTGATATTTTCTGCCAATCTGTTCTAAGAGCACATTCAGAGAACCATTGATATCCCTTGCATGTGACAACAGGCTGAACGCTGTATTTAAAAATTCTTTGTCCGCCACCAGATTTCTACGGTTTTCCTTTTCTTCCGTGCGGTACTTTCCTTCACAGTCACCTTCCTCGGTCTCTCCTGCAAAGCCATAATGATTTTTCCCATTTTTCTTAATGTGATACATGGCATGATCTGCCCGTTCAAACAACGTACTATAATCATACCCGTCTTTTCCTGTCACAGCCATACCGACACTCAATGTCACAACAATGACTGCTCCATCCCCGGAAAGCGTTTTCTGCACGTTTGTACACAGCTGTTCCGCTTTCGCCTCCGCCTCCTGCAAAGAAGTGTCCTTCACAAAGACCATAAATTCATCCCCACCGACACGTCCGACAACCGCTTCATCCGTAAACTGTTCGCGTATCAGTGTTGCAATATCCGATATCACCATGTCTCCAACAGTATGTCCGAATGTGTCATTGATCTTCTTAAAGTCGTCAATATCAATGACGTAGAGTACATGCGTTCCCTGTGTTGATTTTTCAAGAAACGCATCTACGATTTCTCCGGAGGCTGTCTTATTGTAAATCCTTGTCAACGGATCTAACTGCACTTCCCGTAGAAGTTTCTCCCGGACTGCCCGCTCTGTGCTGATATCATAACTTCTTCCTATGATGTGGCTGATCTTTCCATCATAATCTGCGATACTCTGATAACAGGTTCTGAAATAAGCATATTTTCCAGATTCTTTTCCCCCCTGCCGCAGACGGTATTCCGCAGTTCCTTTCATCTCCCGTTGAAGCGCCGTCTCAAAGATCTTCTGAAATCTTTCCCTGTCGTCCGGGTGTATGGCTCCGTAAAGTTCTTCTATCCCGGCATATTTCACACTTTTATCCTCTGCGAATTTCAGATAACATTCCGGTATCTCAAATTGCTGTTTTTTCACATCATAATCAAGGACAATATCATCGGAGACCTCTTCCAGCATATGATAGCGCTCGTTCACAAGCATGATCTCATTTTCCATCTTCTTGCGCTCTGTAATGTCCCAGCAGGATACAAGATAGTATGGCACTGCACTCCGGTATGTGTAAATCTGAAACTGAAACATTGCCCAGATCACGTTCTGATCTGCTGTAACGATTCTCGCCTCAAATTCATCCGATGTTTTCCCTCTGCGGCAGACCTCCGCCGCATCCTCAAACATCATGTAATCTTCCATATGGATCAACTGCGCCATGCTCATTTTTTCCATGCTGAAGTCCGCCAATTCGTATCCGCTCATCCTGCAAAATTCATGGTTTGCGATGTCAATCGTCAGCTCATTTCCCCCTTTTACCGTGATCAGTCCTACCGGAAGTTCATATATAATATTTTTCAAATCTTTGCGCTCACGCTCCGACTGCCTGAGCTGATCTTCATAATCTATTTCTTCCCTATTAAATTCTGCCATCCCCAACTTCTCCTTTTACAAAACCCCGATTAGAATAATTATAACAAATTTTTACATAACAAGAAAGATTTTCTCTTGTTTTTTCCTTATATTTTCTTGGCATAGATTTTTCTTGAAAAAACAACGGTTTTATGTATAATAAAAATGATGCGTTTAAACCAAGAAATATGTAAAATAGAGGTATTACAATGATACAAGCAAACAATGTAACGTTACGTGTAGGCAAAAAAGCCTTATTCGAAGATGTAAATATCAAATTCACTGAAGGAAACTGTTATGGTCTGATTGGTGCCAACGGCGCCGGAAAGTCCACATTTTTAAAAATTTTATCCGGTCAGTTAGAACCGACAAACGGTGATGTTGTCATCACTCCGGGACAGCGTCTCTCATTTTTACAGCAGGATCACTTTAAATATGATGCTTTTACCGTTCTTGATACCGTTATCATGGGTAACCAGAGACTTTATGATATTATGAAGGAAAAAGACGCCATCTACATGAAAGAAGATTTTTCCGATGAAGATGGTATCCGTGCCAGCGAATTAGAAGGCGAATTTGCTGAGATGGATGGCTGGAATGCGGAATCCGATGCCGCAACATTATTAAATGGTCTTGGAATTTCTACCGATTACCATTACTCTATGATGGCAGAGCTTCCTGGTGCCTTAAAGGTCAAAGTTTTACTTGCACAGGCATTGTTCGGAAATCCGGATATTCTTCTTTTAGATGAGCCTACCAACCACTTGGACTTAGATGCGATCTCCTGGTTAGAAGAATTCCTCATCAATTTTGAAAATACGGTGATCGTTGTTTCCCATGACCGTTACTTCTTAAATAAAGTATGTACCAATATTGCAGATATCGATTATGGCAAGATCCAGCTTTATGCCGGAAACTACGACTTCTGGTATGAATCCAGCCAGTTACTTGTAAAACAGATGAAAGAAGCCAACAAGAAGAAGGAAGAAAAGATTAAAGAGTTACAGGAATTTATTTCACGTTTCTCTGCAAACGCTTCCAAATCCAAACAGGCGACTTCCAGAAAACGTGCTCTTGAAAAGATCCAGCTCGATGAGATCCGTCCATCCAGCCGTAAATACCCTTACATTGACTTCCGTCCAAGCCGTGAGATTGGAAATGAAGTTCTTACTGTGGAAGGTCTCACCAAGACGATTGACGGTGTCAAGGTATTAGACAATGTATCTTTCATCGTAGGTCATGAAGATAAAATCGCTTTTGTCGGTGGAAATGAGCTTGCAAAAACAACTTTATTCAAGATCATCTCCGGTGAAATGGAACCTGATTCCGGCTCTTATAAATGGGGCGTGACAACAAGCCAGTCCTATTTCCCGAAGGACAACACAGCAATCTTTGATACCGATCTTCTGATCGTAGACTGGCTGACACAGTATTCTGAGATCAAAGATGCTACTTATGTTCGTGGTTTCCTTGGACGTATGCTTTTTGCCGGTGAAGACGGAACTAAGAAAATGCGTGTTCTTTCCGGTGGTGAGAAAGTCCGCGTACTTCTCTCCCGCATGATGATCCAGGCAAGTAATGTTCTGATCCTTGACGAACCGACCGACCACCTTGACATGGAATCTATCACCGCATTAAATAATGGTCTGATCAAGTTCCCGGGTGTTATCCTCTTTGCATCCCGTGACCATCAGGTTGTACAGACAACTGCAAACCGTATCATCGAGTTCTTACCGGATGGAACCTTTGTTGATAAAGTATCCTCCTATGATGAATACCTTGAAAATGATGAGATGGCTCGCAAACGTCAGGTTTACAGCATGTCTGATGATGATGCTTCTGATAACTAATATTGTTTTTTATCGGAACCGCAGGTTATCCCACTCTGATCTGACCTGATCCTTCTCATCTTTCTCAGGCGGATCAGAGACTACCCAGACTTTCTTGCCGAGAAATCCAAAGCCGAGTTTATAGATGTGATCGGCAGGGATGCCGTAGGCAAGAAGATCTGCTTCATAGTTTCTGGTCTGAATCTGTTTCAGGGCATTCTGTGCAGTTTCCTGAACCGTCTTTTCTCTGTGTTCATTTAAAACTTTAAATTCAAGGATATAGGCATCTTTTGTTTTGTCAAAAGGATAGATTGCAATGTCATAACGTCCTTCCCCGCTCTCCCGGTTGGATACAATGCGGTATTCTTTGCGCATGGATACGATCAGTCCTAAAACAAGACCATGATAGAAATTCTCCGGGGCATGCTTTCCTTTATTCTTTGCGGTATCAAAATAACTCATGGAATACTCGGCGATATCTTCCATCACACCGATCATATCCCAGGTTCTATGCTTTATCAGTGCCCTTGTAAAATTCTCATATGCAATATTGCCATTTGAAAACATGGCAATGATCTGTGTCCGGAACATTGACATAACCTCTTTGTTGGTCACGGAAACATCACACTCTGTCCATTCGTTATCTTTCACCACGTTCGCTGCCTTGATATATCCGACTGCAAGGAGAAGTGACCACAGACTATTCTCATCTCCGTCAAGATACTGGAATGTAATATTCTCGTTGATCACCTTGTGTATTGGTTTTCCTGTCATTAACTGTTCAATCTCATACTTTTTATCATACGGATGTCTGCAGATAATATCACCGATCAGCTTGTTGCTGCTGGTAAGGATCCAGTAAGATCTCAACTGTCGATCATGCATATAGTTCACGATAGACCACGGATTATAAATATCTTTCTGATGACCGATAATGAATCCATCGTACATTTCCTTCACTTTTTTCATATCATCTATATTCTGGCACTTTAATGCATCCATCACCTCCTGCTCAGTGAATCCACAGCAGTCCGTGTAGATATCATCTGTCACAGTGGCAACCAACAGATTGTTCAGGTCAGAAAAAAGTGAATTCTTCGACACTTTCGTCACTCCGGTGATAATGGCTCTGCCAAGATAGTCATTTTCCTTCAGTGTATTATAGAATAACTGGCGGCAGGTCGTGATCATCTCATCCCAGTAACCATCCGTATATGCTTCGATCAGAGGTGTGTCATACTCGTCAATAAGTACGATTGGATTTACCCCAAAATGCTTATAGAGTAATTTACATAAATTCCTTATTGCATCCTCTATATAACATGTTTCATGATAAACAAGTCCCCATCGTGTTTTTTCAAATAACTCTTTGTCTTTATCTGTAAGTTTTGGACTATCCAGTAAATATTCATGATGCCCATACATTGTTCCTAATTGCCCCATCATTCCCCGGATAGACTGCTTATAATCAATTCCCTTGCAGCCTCCGAAGCTTGTGGAGATTACCGGGATACTTCCGAACATACTACGGCTTCTTTCATCCTGCCATACCCGCAGCTTATCGAAATATTCTGGATGATCAGCATATCTTGGATCAAAAAACATTCTTACCGTACTGAGCAGTGTTGTTTTACCGAATCTTCTCGGTCTGGTGATCAATGTAATCTTTGTTCCTTCCCTGATCCACTCGGAGATAAAATGCGTCTTATCGACATAAAACTGCTGTCCACAGGTAAAGTCTTCAAAATCCTGATACCCGATCACCACCTGGGCAGAGAGATATGGATTGTGCTTAAGAATGTCCTTCAGTCCCTCCACATAAGCCGTCAGATGCTTTTTCTCTTCCTGCAGCTTTGTGCGCTCCTCAAATTCCACAAGTACCTTCTCCCGCTCGGACACTTTCACATAATAGCTCACTGATTTCCCGTCAATCGTTCGCTGGATATACGGCTGTTCTTTGCCATTGATCTTCTTATAGGTCAGGGTTCCTTTGGGAAGTTCTTCCAGTCTCCGGTCGATCTCTTCAATTCGTTTCGTTGGATTTGTGGACATAACGCACTCCTTTCTGTATATAAAAGTGGTTATCATTGGTTATATACACATCATATAACCAATGGTAACCACTTGTCAATCTTCTTTTAATATTTTCCGAAGCATCGGTTCCTCGTCCAACTGCACATTTTCAAATTTTTTGTAAAATCTGTCGGCGTTCTCGTTGGTAGCACGGATCAGATAATATTGATGGATATCATGCTTTTTACAGTCTTTTTCAAATTCTGCAAAAAGCCTCCGGGCAACGCCACTGTGCCGGTATTCGGGCAAAACATATACCCAATTCACATACGCCATGCGATATCCATCCTGCATACACCCATAAAAATGATACTCAATTCTTCCTACCACCTGATTATTTTCCATCGCAAGAATTGATGCAGACTTTTCATAAAATGAATCCCGAAGCCTTGTCCTGATTCCTTCCTCATCTATCTCGTCCACCGTCATCATATCCGGCTCCTGCTGCATCGCAAGCTTTAAATAGGCAATATAAGGCTCTACATTCTGTTCATTTAATCTTTCAAAATACATTTTCTTCCTTCTTTCTAATACCTGAAAATATGGTTCTCCAAAACATACGTTTCACCTGTTCTTGGATCTGTCTTTTCTTCTGACAACGAATCGAATACAAATCCACATGACAACTGTAACGCTCTGGAAGCGGCATTGCCTATACGGTTGCAGGCATGGAATTCTTTTGCTCCCAGTTTTCCCGCCTCCTCAAGAAGTGCCGTAAGTATCTGTCGCCCATATCCTTTTTTCACAAATTCCGGTCCAAGTGCAATGCCTGTCTCTTCATAAATGCCCGGCTCTAACTCACGCATACCTGCAAAACCGATTGCTTCACCCGTTTTCTTTAAATACACAAATAACGCATACTTATTCTCCGGTTTTTCTTCAAATGCAATCGTGCGCTTCATTCGATCTTTTGCATCTTCGTCTGTCTCTGTCGGCTGCCAGAGCATATACTTTGCGCTCTCCTTGTGTCTCCACAGGTTATAATAAATTGTCTTCCAGTCCTCAAATTCTGCTTTCTTTAAAATAAGATCTTTTGTTTCTAACTTTACGTCAGAGTAATCTGTTACCACTTTTCTTTTCCTCTTATACATCTTCCCTCATTATTTTCCGAAGCATCGGTTTCTCGTCCAACTGCACATTTTCTTCCACCCTTATCAACTTTGCAATATACTCTGTCGTGCCTTCTTCCAATTCTTTTTCTCCATTTTCCATAAATCCGTGACGATGATAAAATGCAATCGCTCTCGTATTTTTCTCCAACGCCCACAAATGATCAACATCAAAAGTTGAAATTGCATGCTCTATTAATTTCTTTCCAATTCCACCACTTTGAAAGCATGGATCGACATACAATTTACGGATTTCTGTTCCATGGATTTCCATAAATCCTTTCACAATTCCACATTCATCGGCGACATACAAATTTTCCAGAACTTCCCCTTTTCCGAAATAATGATCTATCATGGATACAACCTGCAATTCTCCAAATGAATACTCTTCCGACTTAAAAATTGGGAAATAATTGATTCTGTTATTAAATACAAAAATTTCTGCGATGCGCGACAAATCTTCTTCTGTTGCTTTTCTGATCATCTCCGGATACCCCTGTCATTTTCTTTTTTCTGCAATCACTATAACACACTTTCTACCAAAATACTTTCTGAAAATCTTTTTTAATTTTCCTTTTCCAGCAACCTTTGATAGGCTGCATCCATCCCGATTGCCCCAAGTGGAGCTGTGATGATGATTGCAAGCACAGCGACAGACAGAACAATTTTTCCACAGGAAAGTCCTGCCGCCAAAGGAACAGATCCAATTGCCGCCTGCACCGTTGCCTTTGGGAGATAAGCGATCACACAAGCCATAGCGACCACCGCAAGCAGTCCTGATAAGGAAATTTTTCCTTCCAGCCATCCTTCCACTGATACCAGTAAAAAGGAAAATCCAAGAACAATGATTACTTTTATACTGTTACGCACGCAGTGTTTTCTCGCATATGCCGTCTCAAAGAAAAGATACAGTCCATAACCTGTCACTGCGCCTAAAATTATACCAAGTACGATTGACACCGGAATATTTACAAAATCAAGTACATTGGCATGACCACCCTGCGCAAAGCACATAACCTGCAATTTCAAGCGATGCAGGAACAAACGACAGTAATACAGCGGAACGCCCGGCTTTTTTCAGATCTTTTAAATCCAGTGAAAGTCCGGCTTTCAATAAAATAATAATCAGTGCCATCTTCCGCAGCTCAGCGGAGATTGATAAAATGGATGGATCAAGCAAATCGAGCACATACGGTCCCAACACAATTCCGGTGACGAGTATTCCGATGATCCGTGGCAGCTTCAGTTTCTGGCAAATGGCTCCCATTGCAAGCCCTACAAGAAAAATAAGTGATAATGATGCTAACATAAATCCTCCATTTCTGTTTTTGGATATGTCAATCGCCATATTTGCTGTACGGATACTGACTGTATCGAAAACTACAAATCACACTGTAGTTATTCTACCTCAAATACCACAATCCGCTCTCTTTTATTTTCCCCCGGAAACAAATCTCTGCAATCGATTTCATCGGAAAAGATAAGTTCGTCTACTGTCATTAAATAAGAAATGTATTCATCCGAAGGATAATAAAAGAATAAAAGCAATTCCCTCGGATTCTCATAATAGGATTCCAACACGCGCGCCAAAACTTTCTTTAATATCCCTATCGAAAATGGATTAAAAAAGTAGATCCGGTCTACCTCTGCCGGAACCGAAAACTGCACGGCATCTGCAAGTACAAATTCTGTCCGCCCTGCCGCAGCCCCCTGTTCTCTGTTTTCTACCGCTTTCTCATAAATCCGCTCGTTGTATTCCACACCGATCGTGTGACAGCGTGTCTGATAAGAAAGAAAAAAATCAGCTCTGCCTTTGCCACAGCCATAATCTAAAAGTGTATTTTCCTTGCAAAGCAGCCCGGAATTAGCAAACCGCTCTAACACCGTATATGGCGTCGGTTCATACGGATATCGGTACTGATCTGAATTGGAATCATCACGTCCGGTTGTGTGAATCTGTAGTAATTTATCCCATTTCTGTTCTTCATCGTTTTCCTGTGATTTTTTCATGTTCTCTTTCCACAACTCTCCGAATATAAATTTCTTTTAGCCCCATGAATCTGCCCTTATCAGTTCCAGTACAGCGTTCAAAAATTAACTGAATCAATAACGCAGATGGAAATTCATACAAGTTATTAGCTCAGTTATTTACAGAACGATGTACTAGTCTTAGCAGTTTTCACGCAGTGTTTTCAGGTAAACTTTCTGCTCATCTGTGATGCGATAGCTCTCCACCGCTTTCTGAATCGTCTTTCTATGCACCCACGGTGATAACTTTCGTTCTTCCAGATATGGGATCGTTGCATCCCACTGTTTTGCCAGTGCCGTTGCAAGATACCATGCAATCATCATATTGACATAGTATTCTTCCGATTCTACTTCTGCGGCAATTTCTATATACTCCGGTTTGAAATCCTCATCCAGATAAAAGCTCATCAGTGTTCCGATTCCATAGCGGATTGTATAGGTATCCCCGGATGCAATCCATTCTTTTATCACAGGAAGAAGTTCAGCTTTGTTTTTTGCGAAACACTTTGGTCTTGGAATATCGCAGGTCGCCCAATTATTAATATATGGAAGAAAACGTTTCACTTCTGCCAGACAGCGCTCATAATCTTTGATATCTGAAATCAAAAGCATATGAAGGTTATTTTCCTCATAATACTGATGTGGAAGTTCCTTCAAAAAAGATTCTGCTGCTTCCGTTTTTGCAAATTCTTTCGCAAATTTCCGCAGTACCGGTGTGCGGATCCCGATGATCGTCTCCTTATCAATCCCCGGCATTAGTTTACTGTGAAAATTTCTGTATTTTAAATCCTGTAATTTGAATAATTTGCGCTGTAAGCTGTTCATGTTTTTTTCTTTCACTTTTATATTTCTTCCACTTTACAATCATGCTCTTTTGTTTCTTTGTTATAACTGATTCCAACCGCGAGGATACGTCCTGTATATTTATTTTTTTCTGCCGTTTTTCCTCTGAACCGCAAAGCATAGTCTTTTTCTTTAATCTGTGCAATTGCATCTTCCGGTGAATGATCTACTTTTAATTCCAGTATGATACAATCCTGATCATATCGAACCGGATAAAATATAAAATCTACAAATCCTTTTCCAGCCTTCTCCTCACGTTCAACTCTGTACTGATCTCTTGCAGACAAATAAACAAGATTGACAATTGCCGAAAGTTCTGTCTCATTATTATAAGACAAAATCGGCACTTCTGTATTATGAGCATACTGAATGATTTTTGTCATTGTCTCTGTATCTTTGGCTAGTGTTGCCTGTAGCATCTGTGATGATATGTTGGCAAGACGATAAATATATCCTAACGATTGTTCTTTTTTCATCATTGCTGCATAACTTCCCAAAAGTTCCTTATTTGGTATAAATACTTTTCCATTATCATACGTCAGCAAACCATATACTACCATTGCAGAATATATCTCCTCTTTGGTCTTTAGTTCTGGTGCTGTTGCAGCATATTCCTGTATCCCTGTTGGTATTTTTTCTCCTGCAAACATTAAAGTAAGATCGTTCTGGATTTCATCTACGTTATGACTGATATATGTGAAAATAGAGTCATATTTTCCTGAACTCACCCAATAATTTGACAATTGATTATCTGTCAATGCGCATACTACCGAACGTGGATTGTATAATCTTTCTCCTGATGCAGTGTGATATCCATCATACCATTCCCTGAGATTTGCGCGTGTAATCTGTGGCTTTTTCGTTTGCTCCAGATAGCACTGGTACAATCTGTCAACTTCACTCTCTGTAAAGCCAAAATATTCACTAAACCGAACTCTTGTTGCCATATTGTATTCCAAAAACATATTCAGTTCTGAACCATCTGAATATTTTGCAATCGGAAGTACACCGGTCATATATGCCAGTTCTACATAGCTTTTCCCTTTCAATAAAAGTTTCAGAAAAAGCAGATAATTTTCTCTGTCACGTTCCGTAACAAAAGACATCTGGAAAACTGCGTCCCATTCATCCATCACAAATATGAATTTATGTCCTGTTTTGTCAAAAACCTGAGAAAGCACATCCCAGACCGCCTCATTTTTGTCTATCGCAATCTCCGGATATGCCTCGTTAATATCTCTGACAAGTCCATCCTGTATTCTGCCAATATACTCCTCATAACTATGACATTCTCTTGGCATTTCACTAAAATCAATATATATCACATCATGGCAGCCTGCCTGCTCCTTATATTGATCATATTGTGCGATTGCAAGCTTCTCAAATAAAGATTTTTCACTATTTTTTTCAAAAAAAGCTGCTATCATATTTGCCATAACTGTTTTTCCGAAACGTCGCGGACGGGTAATACAGAAAAAACGCTGTTCCTGCTGTAATGCTGGAATTAATTCTTTTAATATTTCTGTCTTATCAACAAAAAAGGTTCCATTCATTACGGTCTTGTATTTATCATATGGTTCCTTATTATTTAAAAACTGTCCCATTCTACTCGCCCCCTTAGCCTGATACTATGAGTATATCTTTTTTTCCAAATGGGTGCAAGAATCATCTGTTAATTCCTTTTAAAACTCCTTCTTCTCCATAATACGCCTGCTGATCTGGTACGAAACAAACAGTGCCAGCAGTGTGATCCCGATGATACTACCAGCCAGAACTGCCACATTCATATTGTCTATCACGGTCAGCGCCTGATACAACCGCTCTTTTCCGAATACGACCTCACATAGATATGCAATCACAGCAATTACTCCCATCATTCCTAATGTCAAAATCCGGCTCTTTTCACAGCCAAACTTAATCTGCGCCGGAATCATGAAAAAACTGATCAAAAGAATGATTAGCAAAATCACTGCGGCTGTCAGCATATCTTCTGCCACAACAACCGGTATACCACGCACCACTTTTGACACCAGATACAGGCAGACTGCAATTACCCAGGCTGCCACTGCTCCTCCGGCACAAAGCAGATACTTTTCTCTTACATAGGTTTTTTTATTGATCGGCAGTGTCAATAAAAACTGATAGCCATGATCCATCTCGTCATACGCAATCGTGCTGATTGCAATCATCTCTACCACAAACGGCAGATATCCAATGATAAAATTTCCGTTGCCGGAAAATGCGACTGCAACTGCAATTGCAAACAAAATTATCAGTGTCTGTTTTGTTCCCCATAATAACCGAATATCTTTTTCCAATAAACCTGCCATTATCTGTACCCTCCTGTCATCATAAGAATCAGCTCATCAATCCCTCCATTTTCCACTGCAATCTGCGGATAATTTTCCTGATAAAACTTCTTATCATCCGTAAAACATGCATAGCCGTAATTTTCTTTCTGCACTTTTAGAATAGAGCTTTGATCCAGCGTGCGGTATTGTTCTTCACTCACCTTTAAAATACCATACTGCTCTAAGATTGCATCTATCGCTTCGTGCAAAATGAGTTTTCCATCATGGATCAGATAAAGTTCATCACATAGGGATTCTAAATCAGTGGAAATATGGGACGTAATAAGTATACTGCGGCTCTCATCCCCTGCAATATAAGCCCGTAACATATCTAAAATCTCGTTTCTCGCCTCCACATCCAGTCCGGCTGTCGGCTCATCCATGATCAGCAGCTTCGCATGGTGTGTCATAGCTGTCAGCACGCGGAGTTTCGCTTTCATTCCGGTTGAAAATTCTTTGATTTTCTTATTCATTGGAAGCTTTAAGTTCTCACCCTGTTGTATAAAATAGTTTTCATCAAACGAATGATACATCTTTTTTAAAATGTGTTTTACATCATTTACGGTCAGTTCCCCGGAAAATCCTGATTCTGCCAGAGAAACTCCGATCTCCTGTCTGAGTGTCTCCGGCAATTCTTTACTCTCATGATCAAAGACCCTGATGCTGCCCTCATCTGCCCGGCAGAGTCCAAGAATCAGTTTGATTGCGGTACTTTTTCCTGCTCCGTTTTTCCCGATCAAACCCAGTATCTGTCCTTCCGGCAGTTCCATTGACATTTCAAATGTAAAGTTTCCATATGTTTTCCGGACATTTTGCATTGTTATCATACAATTTCCGCCTTTCTGCTACCTGCACTTCTCTGTTATCTATATTTTCCTTCTTATCAGATATTTTCCTGTTGTTTTACTTTTCATCCAAGATCAGTTTTACAACCTCAGATATTTCCTCCTTCTTCATCCCCATGGAAAGTGCCCGGTCGATCACTTTATCGAAGTCATCTTCTATCGCTTTCTGCCTTGCTTCAAGCGCAAGCTGTTTATCCGAGGCAGATACATAAGTACCTTTTCCATGAACAGTCGTAACAAATCCCTCTTCTTCCAGCTTGTCGTAAGCTTTTTTTACTGTGAGCGCACTGATTCGAAGTTCCCCTGCAAGCGTCCTCACAGACGGAAGTGCCTCTCCTTCTTTTAATTCAGACTGGATAATATCTGATTTTATCTGCTCCATGAGCTGTTCGTAAATCGGAACCATGGAGGAATGATTTAAGATAATATGCATATTTCCTCTCATTCTGCCGCTTCAGCGGCTTTTCATAAATCAAGGAACTTTGTGCGTCAGCACAAATTCCAGATTGAAAATGTCAATTTTCAATCTTATCTCTCTTTACAGCAAACAGTATATAACAGTGTATATCTGTTGTCAACTGTTATATACTGTTTATTCTATTTTTTGTAATTTCATGTAGGAATTTGTACAGACAATACTCGTTAATAACTTTTTCATGAAAAATTAAATTTTTGTGTATGTCGTGCAGAATATTTTATGTTACTATAGAATAAAGTGTTGCTTCGCAATTTTCTGTATTTATGTCAGGAGGAGAACATTATGAAAGTAAATCTGATTCCCTTTTCCATATACTGGTTCCTGTTTTTGATCTTAAATGTCATATATTTTATATTTCCATTTCTATTTTTTCTGCTTCTGCCGGCAGTGTTCGTTATGATTTTAATATGGGGAATATGTGTATTTGAAATTGGGCGAGCAACCATTATTTCTTCACAAAACAAGCGGATAACACGAATCATACTGGCTTTCCTGGCATCTCTTCTTACAATTTCAATAAATCCCATCGGAATGATTCTTTGGGATTTTATTAATTGGAGACATATAAACTCATTCGCACACTATTTTTCGAAAGCCGATTGGGTTATTCTTTTGATTCATATGCTGCTATTTTGGCTGGGCGAAGAAATAGGATATCAAAATTCCAAAGAAAATGATTAACTTAAATTTTACAAAGATACTAATATGAAGGGAATACAGAACAATGGATAACTGGAAAACAATACCTAAAATAGATGCACACATTCACTTAATGCCTCCGGATGTCATTGAAGCAAATCAGGGTTTTAACGATAAATTTGTGGATTATGGCAGTGTGAATGATTATTTAAAACTTATGGACAAGTATCATATCGATTCTGCATTTCTCATGCCTTTCAATGATCCATATATGCTGTCAATGGATTTTACCGTAGAAGCTGTGAACAATAATATGACCGCCATGTGCAAAGAAGGAAATGCAGACCATAAACTATATTATTTTGCAGACATTGATCTACGGAATGAAATGGATAAAACAATTTATGAGTTAGACAGAGTTACAAAACAGAAAGAATGTTTAGGAATAAAAATCCACCCATCCAATACTGGCTACCCAGTGGACGGGCTCTATTATGATCATATTTTTGACTGGGCAAATCAAAATGCCATTTTAGTAGAAATACATTCTTACCCAAGAGCTCACATTTCAGATGATGTATGTTCTCCTGCCCGTATCCGAAATGTTATGAAAAAATATCCGAATTTGCGAGTTTCCATTGCACATCTCGGCGGATTTCAATATAAAGACCTGTATGGACTGGACGCCTACTTTAATATATCTGCTATTTTGCCAGACCTCGTAAAAAAATATGATATTACAAAAACGAATCAGATACTGCGCTCATTTGATTTAAACAAATTAGTATTTGCAACTGATTATCCAGACAGCCGCAGCTTAAAACCAGAAGAAATCTACGATACTTATTTTGAAATACTGAACCAAATGGATTTCACTCAGGAAGAAGCAGAAAAAATCTGCAAACAAAACGCAATGAAAATGATCTCAAAGAAAGGACTTTTTTAATATGGTAAAAATAATTTCAGACAGCACATGCGACCTCTCAGCAGAATTAGCTGCACAATACGATATTGATATTCTCCCGCTTCATATTCTTCTCGGAGATGAGGAATTTGAAGATGGAAAAACAATTACACCGGATGAGATTTACTCCTGGTCCGATGAGCATAAGACAACCCCAAAAACTTCCGCCCCGTCTCTGGCAGAAACAATTGAACTTTTTCGCCCTTATGTGGAAGAAGGACGTGAGATTGTCTGCTTTTCCATCTCAAACAGTATGTCAACATCCGGCAATGTCATGCGTCTTGCTGCCGATGAATTAGAAGCAGAAAATCTGATCACTGTGATTGATTCCGCAAATCTCTCCACCGGAATCGGACTTCTTGTGATAGAAGCTGCCATTATGGCAAAAAACGGACACTCTGCATCCGAAATTGCTTCTGTCATGGAAACTTTAAAACCAAATGTCAGAGCAAGCTTTGTCGTGGATACCCTCACCTACCTGTACCGTGGCGGACGTTGTAACGCTGTTGCTGCCATGGCCGGCGGTGTCTTAAAGCTGCATCCAAAAATCGTGGTAGAAAACGGTGCTATGGATGCGACAAAAAAATACCGCGGAAAGATCAATTCTGTTATCATGTCCTATGTAAAAGATATGGAAACTGATTTAAAAGCAGCCAGACCTGACCGCGTATTCATCACACATTCCGGCTGTGACGCTGCAACGGTGGAATCCGTCCGCTCGTATCTGGAAAGCCTCGGTGTTTTCCATGAGATATTAGAAACCAGAGCCGGTGGTGTCGTGTCAAGCCACTGCGGCCCCGGTACGCTTGGTGTTCTGTTTATTGCAAAATAATAGAGGTTCGGATGTTTTCTTCCAAACCTCTGTTTCTTTTACTTTTCTATCTCTGCATTAATCTCATCTTCCGTTTTCGTGTTCCTCTTTTCCTGCCAAAATCATATTCTCTCCGCAAGCAGTTCTACCCACGCAGGTTTAAATCCTGCGTTTGCGGCAACCCGCTGTGATACAAGATTGGACATGCTGGTTCCATAGTAAGGAACTTTTCCCAATTTTTCGATGTCCTCTTTCAATATTTTCACTAACAGAGAGGCAATTCCTCTGCCTTCCGCCTCTTTCTCTGTGTTGATTCCGATCTGCCAGAATGTTGTACTGTCCGCGCTTGCACCAGCCATACCAATGATTTTTCCTTTGGAAATTGCTGCTACTGCCAGCATATCCGGCGAATTTTCATCAAACCAAAACGCCTCATTAAACTGCTCATTGCCTTTAAATTGCTGTATCTCATCATGATTATATTTTTTTATCTCAAATGCACGGTTTTCTTTTCCTGACAAAGCATCCTGACAAGCGCTTTTCTGCCCATCCGATCGTCTATTTTCAGATTTCTCCGGTAAAAAGAAAGGATGCGCTGTTTTCAACTGATAACCATATGGTTTCAAAATTGTATCCAATTCTCTAAAACGTGCCACATCCATAAACCATACTCCGGAACAGGTTTCATATTTTTCTTTGCAAATGTTCACGATCTCTTTTTTCCCTGTAAAAATCAGTTTCTCATTCACTACAATAACTTTCAAAACGCAATCATCCTGTTCTTCAAATCTGCGTCTGCCGTCCCTTTGCTCATATACATTAAAGTGATTCTTGTTACTCCGGTAATAATCGCGCGGCTGTAAAAATCATTCTGCTTAAATGCATTATGAAATATCTGTCTGCATGTGGCGATCATCTCATCCCAATACCCCTGCGTATACGCTTCGAGCAATGGTGTGTCATATTCATCCACAAGAATAATTGGCAGCACCTTGTGATGTCTGTATAAAAAGTAGCATAGCCGCTTGATTGCCTGCCAGTCATTCTCTCCACTGCTTGCAAAAAAAGATTCTTTTGCGTCAAGATAAGGATTTCTTTTTAAAATATCTTCAATACGCTCTTTCGGATTTTCCATAGACACCTCCGTGTACCATACTTCTGCACATCCTGCAGGATATTATGCTTTATACGAATATGCATTGCTATTATTTGCAAAAATGGTTATGGATAGTTATTCTTAATATATAACTATACATAACCATTGTCAATTATTATAAAAAAGCTTGCCTCTATTTCCTTTTAAATCACCCTGATTTCAACGATTCTGTCACAATCAATGCCCGTTCCGTCTTCCAGCACAATTGTCCTCTCATAGTCACGGAATTTCTGAAATACCCCTGTGGCAGTCACATATTCTCCTCCGGTCTTTTTGTCATCCGGCTTGAAATAAGTTACTGACACTGTCGGATGTTCTGTGGCGTACGCAATCAATGCCTGTAATTTTTCATTCAGTTCTTCCTGCTTATCTTCATCGAGTTCCACCTGTTCTTCTGTCAGTCTCGCTGTTTCTTTGATTGCAGCCTCATGTCCGGTCAATGCAGCAAATGGAGAAAACTGCGCAGCCCTGTCATAAATCGACATCTGTGGATGAACTTTTGACCGATGATGAGGTAAATTCAGAATATCCCCATATTTTTCTTCACTTTCCGTCATCCGCTTTCTCCTTTCCTTCACGCGCTACGGTCTGCGTTTCCTTTTTCAAACAAAAAATGTGCCTCTGAACGCATGGATCACTGTCTTGTTCGAAATTCTGCCTGCTTCTATATAAAAAAACTACTTTCAAAAAATTCAGGCACGATGCCCGCCAATCTGGTTGTTTCTGTCTATCATAGTTGCACCCTCCTGCAGATTGGTTCCTTTTAACATCGCATTTTTACCATACTTTTTCTTCACGGAGAGCATTACCTCCTGCAGTCTGCGCTCTTTTTCCATTCTCGCCTGCTCTGCCTTCTGTTTCTCTGCCAGTGCCTGATAATCGGTAAATAAATCCATCTGTGTAAACTCTGTCTCATTCGATACCATATGCTCATCCACAACACGATTCGCTGTGACAGAAACACGCCGCACCAGAAGATTCTTATCCACAATGCGCTCATATAAATCTAAAACGGCGTCCATGATTTTTGCTGTAGAAGATGTTTTTGTATCCAGATTTGCTGTTCCGTGGGCATGCTTCGGAACGAATCTTCCATATCGGTCTGCTTTTACCTCGCCATGATACTTTTTCCGGATGTCCGGGTTCGTCAGATTTTCAATATCGTAACCAATATCGAGTACAATCTGGTCTGTCACAAGCTGTTTCTCTACAAGGTCTAACACCAGTGCATCCGTCATCTCGCGGACGATCAGCTTTGTCTTTTCAAAATCGTAAGGACAGTGCAGCACCTGACCGGAACCGATACTGTTTGTCTCCGGCTTATATCCCCTGATATCCGCAATCGTGACCGGTTCATACCCCCATGCGTGGTCGATCAGAAGCTCTGCATTGATTCCAAACATTTTATAAAGCAGTTCTTCATTATAATAATCCCGTTCTTCACCTATGGAACATCGTGCAATGTCTCCCATCGTGTAAAGTCCGGCCTCCTCTAACTTTTTCCGGTAGCCATGTCCTACCCGCCAGAAATCGGTCAGCGGTCTGTGGCTCCACAAAAGTTTCCGGTAAGTCATCTCGTCCAGTTCTGCAACGCGCACTCCATTTGCATCCGGTGCGACATGCTTCGCCACAATGTCCATCGCCACCTTGCACAGATAAAGATTGGTTCCAATCCCTGCTGTGGCGGTAATACCGGTCTCCTGCATCACATCAAGGATCATCTTTGACGCAAGCTCCTTTGCCGCCATATGATAGGTGTTCAGATAATGCGTCACATCCATAAAAACCTCATCGATGGAGTACACATGCATATCTTCCGGCGCAATATATCTCAGATAAATGTCGTAAATTTGTGTACTGTATTTCATATAGAGTGCCATTCGTGGCTTTGCTGTCACATAAGTGACGGAAAGCTCCGGGTGTTCCTTCAGTTCGTCCGAAAAACAGGAGCTTCCCTCAAACATTCTTTTCGGCAGCTTCTGCAATCTCTCCTGATTGACCTCTTTCACACGCTGTACGACTTCAAAAAGCCTCGCTCGTCCAGGAATCCCATATACTTTTAAAGAAGGGGAAACTGCCAGACAGATTGTTTTCTCTGTCCGTTCTGCATCCGCCACGACAAGATTCGTAGTCAGTGGATCAAGATCTCTTTCCCGGCACTCAACAGAGGCATAGAACGACTTTAAATCAATTGCGATATAAATATGATTTTCATTTCCGCTCACAAACATACCTCCTTCCGCTCTATTATAAGTCATTGACAATCAATTCACAATGGATGGGATCGATATAAATTATGGATGAAACAAATGCAATTTATTCGTTGATTTACTCACAGAAATATGAGATGATAACAGCATTATGAGTGAATATTATAAATTTTTCCAAAACAAAAAATGTGAATATTTTCCTTGCCATAAAGGAATTCCGGAGGAGGACTTTAATTGTCTGTTTTGTTATTGTCCTCTCTATACACTTGGGAAATCCTGTGGCGGGAACTGCGAATTTTTAGAAAATGGCGTCAAATCCTGCATGAAATGTGGTTTTCCGCATCAGCGCAGTAATTATGATAAGATTATAAGCCGCTTTCAGGATATCATTGCCGTTATGGCAGCTTCAGATAAGGGAGATGATGCCTCATGAAATGTAAACTAACCCCACAATTGTCCTCCGATGACTGGAAGGATTTTTGCAGCCGTTTTCATTTTTCTCCGGCTGATCTTCCATATATAAAAGTGATTTATACCGCACTTCTCCCACTGGTGGAATCCTGTGCGTATTACTCGCTCGATCAGGATCTGGATGGGATTTTCCTCCCTCATTATGCCTATGGATTTGTGACACTTGGAAATGGTATCGATGAGCTGTCAGAATTATATCTGGATCATGAGCAGATCCAGGAAGCCTATATCGTGGACTGTGTCAGTCTTTTGCTTTTGTCAAAAGCATATGAAGAATTTGCACATGTGATAGAAGATCAAAGTGGTTTATCCCTTGCAGAATTATCTTTTTTCGGAGATACCTATTCCCTTGATCTTCTTCCACAAATCTATGAACGCCTTGCGCCGGATGCGATCGGTCTTACCAAAGGTCAGATGCTTCTGCCCCTCAAAACAGCTGCGCTTATCCTGCATCTGGATACAAATACACACGCAGACCTCAGACAATTATGTAATACCTGCTCAACCTGTAAGAATCTTTCCTGTCCTTCCAGAAAATCTCCTCTGCAGGATCTGCCGCATACTTATGGTGCCATGCAGATATTCCATATAACATAGCGTTTTAGCAAAAGATCCATAATTCATGCAGCAGGATGGGAAACAGCTAAAAGAGCTGCATTCTCCTTCTATTATCTACCGTCTGTCAGTTCATCGATCAGTGTAATCACTTCCTCGATCATGTTGTCACAATGTGGTTTTTTCTCACCACCCTTTGCTGCATTTGCACGCAAAAGATCTGCACAATCTGTCATACCGTCATGTTTTTTTGCAATACATTTCCGAAATTCATTCAATACAGCCGGCGACTCAATTCCCTTGGCACCTAATACCATGTATCCTGCTGCGATTGCTCCACAGGTTGCACCGCATCTCATTCCACCGCCAAAGTTACTGCCAATTGCTGCTGCCAGATCTTCATCCAACCCGATTTCCTTTGCATATACACGCATCACCGTCTGTGCACAGTTGCTGCTAACCGGCACTTCACTTCTTAATTCCTTTGCTCTTTCAGTGTGTTTACTCATTTTAAATACCTCTCTTTCGTTTTAAAATAATGTCAGCTTATCATTCTTTCTTATTCTTTTTCATTTCCAGTAATTTTTTATTCATGCTCTGTGCATCTGCACGGTCACTCAGATAACAGATGATATTCACAACGGCATAGACTGCAATAATGAGAACTTCCATAAAAAGTACCATGCTAAAATTTTGGAAACTGAACCACTCAAATAATTTTCCAAGCCCTAAAACTACAATGTTCACAAAAATGAAATATAATAGCTGTCGGGCAAACATTCCTTTTTTTGACAGTTCCTTCGATGCATCTGAGTCAAACATAAGAACCGGAACTGAACACACTGCAGAAACTGCCAATATCTGCCAGAGTATCTTTACACTGATCTGTGCATCAAATCCCTCGAAAACAGAAATAAAAACTGCTGCCGCTATCAATACACCAAACGTGACTTTGCCAAAAATATCCATCAACATTTTTAATTTCTCTGCCATCTCTTCTTACCTCTTTTATAATCCAAGCCGTTCTTTTAAAACAGGCACATACTGTCTTGAAATAATTGTCTTTTCGCCATTGTCTAATACTGCCTCAAAACGTCCGCCAAAAGCTGGCGATAAGCTTTTTACTTTGCTAAGATTTAAAATCGCAGACTTTGACGCCCGCATAAACGATTCGACCGGAAGCATGTCCTCAAGTGTATACAATTTCTCCCGCACTTCGTAAACCTCTTTTTTGCAACAGGCAAACACTTTGTTGTCGACCGTCTCAAAATAGTAGATTTCATCCGGCTCCAGCAGATGAATACCATCCTCGTTATGTCCTGCGATCTTGGTGTTTCCCTGTTTTAACTTCTGAAGCAGATTCTGTATATCCTCGCTTAAATTCTGGCATTTTATGATGATCTCATCCTCTTCACCGGGGATTGTATCCAGTATGGTGATTTTCATCGGAATTCTCCTTTTGATGCAATTACTTATAGATAATTGCGAAACTCCTCATAATTCAATTTAGGTTTCTATGAGTTTCGCAATTGTTTACAATTACTAAATACAGAATACCAAGAATTACGATACTTGTCATCATAATAAATATCATCTGATCAATACTTACGACATGTCCCCCGAAAACCGGATTACAATCTAAGGAATCCCCGATTGCCGTCACAACCTCATCCGGAAAGCCATTCGCCAACATCTCCTCAAAGATTCCACGCAGCATATGATTTTTCAGCAAAGAAGTCCCGTAAGTGCCCGGCAGAATTGACAATACTTTCTGCAGTCCGGTGTCGAAATTGGAGATTGGCATATACGCACCGCATATAAATCCATAACCGGCACTCACGATTGTTCCGACTGCCGACATCTGCCCCTGTGTTTTCAGCGGATAACAGATGATACTTGAGAGTGCACAGCCAAATAATACCAGAAGGATCTCATCCAAAATCACCCAAAGCACATCCGTCGCGCTCATATACCAGCCCATTTTGCACATATAGACAAGGCAGACGACCAGTGCCAGTCCGTTGACCATCAGGGAATTGAGTAATGTTGAAAGAAAGTATCCCAGAAAAATCACAGATTTTTTCACCGGGGACACATTAAAATCTTTTCTCGCACCGTTCGCAAGATCCTGCACCATCGTCAGGTTCACGCAGAATGTCACTGTGATACAGCTCACAGACAAAAGTGCCGCCGCAAGCTGTGCCGCCACCGTTCCGTTGATCAGTTTGTCAGAAATCTGTACGGTATCCGGCAATGCAGACAAAAAGGAATCTTTATATACATTTGCAAGGAATGTTGCATATAAAACTATCAAAATTACCGGTGTGATCAGGGAAGAAAGAAACATCCCCCTGTCCCGGAAGAAAAGTTTTCTGTTTCTGCTTATCAGAGCTGTCATCGTTCTCATTCGCGCCCACCTCCTAAGGTTTTGCCTGTCACTGCAAGAAAAACATCATCCATACCGCCTTTTACAACCTCATAATCCTGAAACAATTCCTGATGCTCCACGATCAGTTTCGTTGCCTCTGACGTATTATCTACTTTTATCCGGTAACCATCACGTACTTTCTTATAATCATAATGTAAAGACTTAATTTGTGCTTCAGATACACCGTAAACAGAAATCGTGTCCTGCACATACCTGTTTTTTAACTCGTATGGTGTTCCTTCCGCCACAATACTGCCTTTGTCGAGAATCACCACATATGAGGCATTTGCAGCCTCTTCCATGTAATGGGTAGTCAGAAAAACGGTCATCTGCTCCTCTATGCGGAGTTTTTCGATCACATTCCAGATCACCTGTCTCGTCTGCGGATCCAGCCCGGTAGTTGGCTCATCTAAAATAAGGATCTCTGGTCTGTGGAGCAATGCCCTCGCAATGTCGATCCTTCTCCTCTGTCCGCCGGACAATTTTGTGACCGGGCGGTTTAAATAGTCACCAAAGTCCAATATATCCAACAGTTCCTGTAACCTTTTTTCAAACGCCTGACCTGTAATGCCATAGAGAGCTGCCCGACTCTTTAGGTTTTCTTTTACAGTGAGCGGCTTATCAAGCACACTGTCCTGAAAAACTACGCCAATCAGCCGCTTTGTCTGCTCGCCCGCTCTTTCGTTATCAATTCCTTTGATCTGTACCGTTCCGCTGTCCTTCGATAACTGTCCGCAGAGAATGGAAATCGTTGTGCTTTTTCCTGCTCCGTTCACACCTAAAAACGCAAACAGTTCGCCTTTTTTCACACAAAAGCCCAGATCCCTGACTGCTTTTACATCACCGAAGGTTTTATTTAAATGTTCAATACGGATAATATCTGTGGATTCATATTCGTTCTGCATATTGCACACCCCTTTTTTTGTTATATCACTTAATCGAAATTGCTGGACAAAAGTAACTTTACCGCTTTTTCTCTCTGATCATGGTATAACATAATCTGTTTTGAAAATCTACTGGGGATAAGGTAAGATGCGTTTTAGGATGGGTAAGTTGCAGAAATGATTCTCTGAAAATTATGTCTATCATACACAACAAAAGATGAAAACATACATGAACGTCATCTTTCATGTATGTTTTCTCTGTTTTACATTATTAACTTTTATTCATTTTCCTTTCATTCAACGCAAGCCATCCACTATTATACTAATTCAAACTAGATAAAGATCTCATTACTAAATCAATATCCTTGTTTTCAAGTTCCTGAATAATATGCAGATATGTCTTTTGTGTTGTTGTCATACTTGAATGTCCCAGTCTTCTCGCCACACTTGCAATAGACACTCCGGTAAATAATAAAAGAGACGCATGCGTATGCCGTAATCCATGAACCGATATGACCGGGATATTACATTGTTTACAATGCCGGCTCAAAATATCATTCACAGTCGAATTATATACCTTCGTATTTACAAATATTGGCTTATCTTCCGGCATATTTTTTACAAGTTCTGAAAATTGAATAACGGTCTGCCAGTCGATCTGTATTTTTCTGACAGATGATTTATTCTTTGTAGGCTGAAACCCACCATCTCCTTTATAATCCCATGTTTTGCTAATTGACAAGGTCTGATGTGAAAAGTCAAAATCTTTTGGTGTCAATGCCAACGCTTCTGAAAATCTCATTCCAGTTTTAGCTACCAGTAAAATAAAATAATCCCAGTTTACCTGATCTTTAAGTTCTAACGAAACAAGTAATGTATGTAATTCAAATTGGTTTAGGTACTTTATCTTTTTTGCTACCGGTGTTTTACCTTTTATAATAGCCTTTCTTGTCGGATCTCTGTCAATAAGTCCCTCATCAACTGCATCGAGAATTGCACCTTTTAACTGATGGTGAAAATCCATTGTTGTCTGCCGCTCATGAAATTCCGCATAATCATTCAATAACTGCTGGTATGCAATACGGTTCATATCGCATACTTTCAATTCAGGTACTAATTTTTCCAGCCATTTCTGAGTCATAAGATACTTATCCATCGTTACTTTTCTTATGGCACCTTTTTTATAAACCATAATCCACTTTGAATAATAATCATAAAATAAGTCTGTTTTCTTTGTTTCATCTAACATAATTCACTTCCTCCATTTTTGTACAAATGGCTTACATTGATGACAAACAAATCCACGAAACATATTTTGGGGAATTATATTTCAATACCACCGGTTATAATAAAAGTTCGTAACATACGATCTGTTTTCATATTAACTTTCGGTGGGATCAGCTTTGTCTTTTCCCGCTCTTCAAAAAAAGCTTTTGCCTTTTCCTTATCGACTGTTTTCTTTAATTCATCCAGTCTGCCAAATTCATTAATATTTTCTTCTGTCAATTTCAGATTTATCATATTCCGCAGTTTTTCTTCATCTAATCCTAAAGCTACCGCAAACTGATGAACCTGATTATTTTTTGCACGATATTGGTATTCTGTAATATAATCCCGTAATGTCTTTCCCTCCTCAGGAGTCACGTCTCCTCGTTCAATGTCATGTAAAAAAATATTCGCATATTTTTGTTCTTCCTGTGATAGAGTTGCAAAAGTTTTATGAAGTTCTGCTTTAGCTTCTTCAATTAAATCTCCCGGTGTTCCCTCCTGTTTCAGTAATTTCATATACTTCACAAATCTGCTGTTCATATAATCTGCATCAATTCTTCCTGTGTCAATTTCTGTCAGATAACCTGCAAGATCATATGGAACATCTGTACTTTTTCCGGCATCTACCGGTGTAGAAGCTAACTCTTTATATCGCTGTGCCATTATGAGGAAATTATTCTCGTCAAATCTCATATCTATCGTCATTTCCTGTCCACTTTTCTCATCTTTCACCTGATAAGATAATTGATCCCACTGAAACCGTTGCACTCTTGCCGCCTGTAAGTAAGAATTAAAATCACGGAAAAGTGATGCAAATTTTGCTTTTGCTGATGTATCTTCCGGGAGTTTTTCAAAATCCGGAACCCCTGCACTTTTAAAAACATCTGCGATTTCTTCATATACCTGATTTAATTTTTCAAGATTCTGTGGTAATTTCTCAGCAAACAACCCTATTGGTCTGTCACCCGAATAAAGTTTTACTGCCCGAAGCACATTCTGTTCCATTGTATGTGGCTTTCGGTAATAGCGGATAATCCCAAACGGCTTATCCGGTCCGAACAAACGATTTGTACGTGAAAATGCCTGAATAATATTCTCATATTCTAATACCTTATCCATGTATAAAGTATTCACCCATTTTGAATCAAATCCAGTAAGCATTTGATCTACCACAATCAGTAAATCCAACTGTAATTCCGGTGTTCTCTCAATTCTCTTATACTGCTCCTTATGGGCAAGACGTAACGAGAGATCCTTTTTAAACTTCGCATGGGTAGGAATTGTAAAGTCCTGACCATAATGTTTTTTATAATCTTCAAGGATTTCTATCAAACCCTCCTCTTTGTAAATCATTCCACCATTATTATCGATATTAGGATCAAAAAGACACGTTGTCTTTAATTCCGGCATGTTATCTTTAATCAGTCTATAGTAATCAATTGCTTCCGGGATACTGCTTGTTGCAAATATCGCATGAAACTTTCCATTATGACTCAACGTCAGCCAGTTATCTTTTATGTCTTCCACAACCTTATTCTTATGCTCCGCCGATAAATACTGGCTATTCGGAAGATAGTCTTCGATGCCTTTTATCCATTTTCCATCTTCTCCCGAAAAACCTGCCATAAGAATCTTTGAAGCATCCATATATTGGTAAAAAACTTTTGACTTTTCCGGATCTGCAATTGCCTCTTCTTCCGTTTTTGCATGTGCTTTTTCGAGTGCAACCACTTTTCGAACATCCTTATCCCGATAAGTAAGCACTTTATACGGATCAAATCCCAATACATTTTTGTCCCGGATTCCATCTGCAATACTATAACGATGCAATTCATTTCCAAATACATCGGTCTGTGCATTGTTTTTCTTCGCATTCTCCTCAAAAACCGGTGTTCCGGTAAATCCAAAGAAAATAGCTCCCGGAAAAGTATCCTTAATCACCGCAAGCATATCTCCAAACGTTGATCTATGTGCTTCATCCACAATAAATACAAGACGCTTTTTCCCGATTAATGCTATATCACTCGCATTCCGTCCGCCATCCTCGTCACGTATATTGCTCATTTTCTGAATAGATGTAACGATCAACGTATCAGCTGCTGTATTACTCTTTAATTTTGCCAATAATACATATGTATTTTCTGTTGCCTGCACGGATTCGTTTTCTTCTGCAAATGCACGGTACTCCTTTAATGACTGTGTTCCAAGCTCAATCCTATCAGTGAGAAAGATTACTTTATCCGCATCATGCGAATTTGCAATTAACTGTGCGGATTTAAACGACGTCATCGTCTTTCCTGAGCCTGTAGTGTGCCAGACATATCCTCCACGCTGTCTTGAATGATCCCATTTTGTTTTTGAAACAACATCCGAAATAGCATTGGCTGCATAATACTGATAACTGCGCATCACTTTTAATACACCGTCAGAATCATCTGCCACTGTGTAAAATCCGATCAGCTGATGTGCCATTGGAATAGATAGCAATGATGTTGCTATTGCCTTCCAGTCATTCATAGGTTCATTATTAAAATCTGCCCAATGAAAATAATAATCCTCATTAAACTTTCCATCAGGACCAGGATTAGCAAAATATACTGTCTCATCCGGATTCATCGCTACAAACACCTGCACTAACGAAAACAATCCTGTAAAAACACCCTCATACGCATACTTCTCAATCTGACGATAGGCCTGACTAACCGGAATCCCGCTTCCCTTTAACTCTATATGAATCAGTGGCATACCATTAATCAGCAGCATCAAGTCGCCTCGTCTGTCATTTAACATTTTCGATTTTCCGGGGAAAATAGGCTGTTCCACAATCTGGTATCTGCTCTGCCCTGCTGCTATTTCCTGCCTGTCATAGATTTTCAAGCTGACTTCTTTTCCATAATGAATTTTATCTTCCGGGTTATCTCGCTTTATTGATACTGTTTTTCCATTAATAAAACCATTTAATTTCAGTGGTGTCCGCAGTTCCCTGATCTGTTCTATAATCTGCTGCATTTCTCCATCTGTCAGCGGATTATCACCTAATCTGTCAATACTTCTGTTGTTATCATAAAGAATATCTGCCCAGTTCCGAATCAGATCCTGCTCTGTTGGATATTTTATAACTTCTTTTTCCCATGCATTTTGTTGTAAAACGCGAATCAATGCTTCTTCAAAATCTGCTTCACTTTTGAATGTCATGATATTTGTCTCCCTTTTCCAAAATATATAGTGTAATTTTCTTGTATTAATACTTGATGTTATTTAAGATACTTTTCATTGTGATAATGTATTGTTTGCTATTTTTCTGCATACGCTGATGAAGGGTGATGAGGTGGTCAAGATTGGAGAAATACTCGCCGATTTTCTGTTGTTCATCCATTATTGTAGGCATCATCAATTCCATATTTGCCATCTGTTTTCCAGATACCTCAACAAATGTTGAACCTGCCCCAACTGTCTCACCATATCTTTTAAGTTCTTCAGATCTTGTAAAAATAAAGTATGAATCTAATTTATCTTTATTCGGAACGATGGATTGAAATCCTTGGTTGGTACAGCCTTCTTTCAGCAAAATAGCGGTTTTTCCAATACCGGCACGTGATGTAAAAAGGACGGTTCCAACAGGAAGTACCTTTGCCGAACTCTTATTCAAACCTTCCTCTGTTATTTTTCGCTGACTGGATTTTAGATAAATCTGTTCACCGATTTCTGCTGGAGCGTACCAGTCAATATCTCCATCCCAATATGATTCTACACTTGTACTTGGTGTTCCACCTCCGACTATTTCAGCCAATTCCCCCAACTTACGCTGTTCCCAAACTTTTTAAGATAACGTCTTCACAAATTTTTGTCAGAAGTTAACATTTTTTAATCTAACAAACTACCTTCTTCATATGAACATCTTAAATAATCTGGATTACTATAGTACACGCTGGAATTATAGTTGGATATTTCCTCACTAATAAATGAACTATATACCTTTCTTATTGTCTCAATAATATTTTCATATAAATCCATAACATCCAAAATTAATGTCTGATATACTCGCCCTATAGCTGTTACAGTTGGCACTTCATATCTGCACGTAGAAATATTATCATATATTCCTTCTGGTATCTGATATTCTTCAATCCACTCATCGCTTACCTGTTCAAATGAAAGGCAGTGATTTACACCAGCTGCTTTGAGTTGGTGCTTTAATGCATTATCAGATAATTTCGACACTATATCTTTGTCCCTGTTATGTGTTTTTCTTGCAACAAATTCAATCATAGAACATACATAAAACAAATCATCTTTATTCCACTGTATCATTTTCAACTGCTATACTCCTTTCATATTTCAAACATTCCAAAGCCCTTATACTATGGAAGCTAATCTGATGTGATGGATGTTTAAACCTTGCGTATTCCCAGAATACCTCTTTACTTATGTTCTTATTCAAATAATCATTCACAAAATTCCAAATCGTGTCATCAGCCATTGGTCCTTCAACAATATCATAGGGATGGGTTTTTCCTGCCCTACATTCAGCAATAAAGTCTAACCACTCTTCACACATTCCATCAAACTTTTTGATGTTTAACTCGCTATTCTCTATATATGAATATACATTAACAATTCCATTTTCATGTTTACGTTCTGCCCAGCGGTAGGCCTGCTCATAACTTTTTGTGCAATAGAATCCCCACGAAAAATCTTTTGTATACCTTGTTTTTCTTATTTCCGGAAATTCAACTATTTGTCCACTTCCATGATACAACTCCAGTTTATTGTTCATTTTCAGTCCTCCATATATCTTAGTATATATGCATATATAATTTTCACTAATATATTTATACTTATTTATTATAAATCTGCAATAAACATATTTAAACTCTCGCTGATGAAGGGTGATAAGGTTACTTATACTATGTAAATACTCACCGATTTTCGCTTGTTCTTCTTTTGAAGGGATCATATATTCAAGCAAAGATATAGCTGTCCAATTGACATAAATTTGCGTATTTCCTTGTGCTTGTTTTATGATTTTTTCTCTTATATTTGGAGCATTCAGCATTTCATAAAGAAATACAGGATCATACTCATCTAAGTCTATTTCAATACGTTCAGTCCGCTGATTATATACATAAATGCCCGATTCTTCAATTAAAAGTACTCTTCCGATAATATTTCCAGAGGTAGTTTTATCATTTAATATCATCGTTAAATCGTTCCGATTTAAGACACGGTTACTGGTTTTATCAGATTTAATTGCCCTGATTCCTTGGTCGTTGTATATGCTATTTTCAGAGTAGCTTCCTATATTAATCACCTTGTATATTCCATCTTCAGAAAACTCAGATTCTATGGATGTTCCGCCACTTGCTTTTCCGAAATTCCCCAACTTACGCTGTTCCCAAGCTGTATTAAGAATTCACGATATTTTGCCCTAAATAAGTTTACATAATGCTTATTATACCTTATCTCTCGCCATCATCAATGCAAAACCCAATAAATTTTGTCCTCTCCATAATGGCTGTTCCAAACGTTTTGGATCTGTCATTGACAGACCGATTCCCCATACTTTATCTTTTACAGCACATTCCGCTAAAACTGCATCACCTGTGTTAAGTAATGCGTCTCTTAGTTCTTTGTTCTGGGAAAATTTCTCTACCAATCCCTCATATACTATTATCTGGCGTACTCCACTCCATATCTGATCATTATAATTTGATACAAGACGACCAAGTTCTTTGATTCTTGCAACATCATCCGTCTGTAATATCTGTTGTGCAATTATTTTATCATGAAAACACATTGCCTTACTGTACATCATGTATTGTTCCATTGATGAAAACTCAACATTATCTTTTACAAAATATGACGAATACCAATTGCTTAAAAATCCATACTCCTCCGTTGGATTATGAAAGCCAATAATCTGCATCACACATTCCCTACTTTCTTAACAGCAAGATCAAGTTCTAAATCATGTAATCCGTAATATCCTTTTTTTAAGAAATCCACAGTTATTTTTTTTACAACTTCGGCACTTGGAATATCAAAATACCACTGATAATACGCATAAAATTCTCCTATCCAGTCTGGTATAAAGCCTTCCATTGCTTTTCCCTTTTTCAACTTATATCCTTCTGTTTCTGTAAAATAATTCCACAGTTCTTTTGCATCCATTGTATTTACATAAGCTTTTGCTTTATCTATACTCATTCTCGTTTTACTTCTCATATAAGTATTAATAAAATCTTCCGTATCCATATCCGGGAATGACTGTGCAACATAATCAAACAATTTTCCCTGATTTTCCACCACATCATTTAGATAGGCCTCTGAATATGCCCGCATCTTTTTACCTCGTTTCTAATAGCGTACTAAATACCTTTGTTACCTTATTACTGTCAGAATCAACAAGATCACGCATTCTCTCCCTTGCTGTGATATCTCGTTTATTATATTTATCATTAAATTCCGCGTATTCAACAAGTTCCAAATCTGATTCTATCTCACTTAATTGGTTATATGCTTTTTGCGTTTTGATACAATATTGAATTCCTAATCCGCCAAGTGAAAGCAACTCTTCCAAAATATCAATATCAATGTTATCCCGTACAAATTCTTTTGCAATATAGAAATAGGATGCATTTGCTCTCCAGCCTTTTATCACATCATATCCATTGGTATCTATTCCATACTTTTCAATAAATTTTGCTGCAAGCATTCGATATCTTCTTGAATCAGCCGCATCCCTATGCTTCATTAATTCTGCCAGCCAGGTAAGAACATCGTATTCTTGAAAATCTAGAATTGTCAATCCTGCACAATCCAATTCGTATTTGTGAAGCCATCCACTTTTATCATTTGGTCTGCATACTGCCCATTCCTTTGCTAGCTCCGGGTTATCCGTCAAATAAAATCCACGTCCATAATCATGCTTGTCATCACCACCGCCATATACCGGCGTCACGATTTTATCCGGAGTGCCATGATAAAGTATAATTTTATCCATTTTCCCTGCTCCTTCCTACACAAACATGGTTTCCAGCATAGATTTCTTAATATTTTGTAATTTTTCTACCTCACGCTGATGAAGGGTGATAAGGTAGTCGAGGTTACGGAAATATGTTCCGATTTTGGTCTGTTCTTCCTTTTTAGGAACATTAATTTCAAATTCTGCATATTCCTGTGCATTTACTCCGGGCTGTCCAGAACGTTGAGAAGTCACAGCAATATACTTGTTATATCTGTCTGTCAAAGTATTCTGAAATACAAATTCCTCATCATATTCTTCATTAATTCTTGCTCGAATCAAGAATCCTGCATAGTAAACTAATCCATCAGAATTCCTGTAAATATAAGATTTTCCGACACTTGCACCTGTTCTTGCAAATAGAATATCTCCTTCAGTTAGTTTATAATTATCTGCACCAATTAAATCAATATCAGGGGAAGTGAGATTGTCTGTCAAAAACTCATGTGTGTTATCGTCAATATCTGTAATTCTAATATATTTATATTCTCCATCATATGCTTTCGCTGCTGCATTCAATCCGTATTCAAAAGAAGACGCCACATCACCCAACTTACGCTGTTCCCAAGAGTCCGTAAAACCCTTAAATCTTATCTCAGGAAAACAACTACCATTTTGTGGGAACATTTTTTCTAACATTGATTTTTTAATAATCTGCAACTTGTCATACTTACGCTGATGAAGGGTGATAAGGTTACTTATACTATGTAAATACTCACCGATTTTCGCTTGTTCTTCTTTTGAAGGGATCATATATTCAAGCAAAGATATAGCTGTCCAATTGACATAAATTTGCGTATTTCCTTGTGCTTGTTTTATGATTTTTTCTCTTATATTTGGAGCATTCAGCATTTCATAAAGAAATACAGGATCATACTCATCTAAGTCTATTTCAATACGTTCAGTCCGCTGATTATATACATAAATGCCCGATTCTTCAATTAAAAGTACTCTTCCGATAATATTTCCAGAGGTAGTTTTATCATTTAATATCATCGTTAAATCGTTCCGATTTAAGACACGGTTACTGGTTTTATCAGATTTAATTGCCCTGATTCCTTGGTCGTTGTATATGCTATTTTCAGAGTAGCTTCCTATATTAATCACCTTGTATATTCCATCTTCAGAAAACTCAGATTCTATGGATGTTCCGCCACTTGCTTTTCCGAAATTCCCCAACTTACGCTGTTCCCAAGAATCAGTGAATCCTTTGAACCGAATTGCGGGTTTTTTCTTTTTTTCCATATCAATCACCCATCAATAGCGCTTTTAATTCGCCAAGTCCTTTCAAATCGTATTCGCTGCCATCAAGTTCTTCGATCATCTTTACAAGTTGTTTTTCAGTTTCATGGATTTCATTCTCAATATCCATGAAGGTCGTAGCATATTTGCTTTGTAATGCCTGAATTCCCGCTACAAGAGTATCTACTATCACGTCTGGCAGTTTGTCTAATTCTGATTTCAGTGGACTGATCCATTTTTCTTCCAAAAGTTTCAGGACCTGCTCATCTGAAAGATTTTCAATGGTTTCTTTCGTCTTTGTCTCCAACTTTATCGTTTTGTTTTTAATATCTGTACGCAATGTTTTTTCATCCTGTGTAAGATCACACACTTTTGAAAAAATACGATATGCATTCTGTGCCTCTGGTGAAGTATCTTTTTTTAATTCCTTTAATTTTTTTGATATCTCTTTTGTAACAAATGTATCTCCCTCTTCTGAAAAACACTCTCTATAAGCATCTTTATCCTCTTCTCCAAACTCATCCAGAAGTGTTTCATATTCTCCCGGAATATCTGCAAGTCTGCTTTCTAATTCCCTGATTTCGTTTAAATCCTGTTTTAAAATAGTTTCCTGTACCAGATTAAATGGGAGCACATGTCCTGCCCAGCCATCCTGTAATTCCTGCTCTTCATTACCCTTTTTCCTTGTTACCAGGTGTGGATCCACCTTTTTTGTGGCAGCAAATCCCTCTGTCTGAATGATTTCAAGATCAATAGATACTTCATTCCAACAATTATCTAATAACTGGAAAGCCTCATATTTATCAATTAATGGTATATCCGAAAGTCGTTCAAAAATATTGTCACTTAGAAGACTCTCGGTTTTTGAAATATCAATTTTCTCCATCTGATCAATCAACATATTTTTTAAATAAATCGGGAATGTTTCAAAAGCCTTACAATATGCCTCTTCAAACGCTACGACGTCTTTACTGTTTTTTATTGCATCTTTAATATCTTCTGATGAGATAGAAACATATGGAGAACCATCCTGTTTAAAAAGTTCACTTTTCAGATTTGGGAACGCATCCCAATAATCCTTCATTCCTTCTAATTCTGCATTTGGAATTCCACCAAACATGGATGCATAGATATCCCAATGTTCTGCTTTTTCAGAAGAATCTACATAACGTGGTATGTTCAGATTATAGTCATTGCTGCGTATTTCCTCTCTGGTAACCTTTCTTGAAAATTGTGGAATTTCTTCACGCTTGATATAGGTGTCTGTAATACGCTTAATATCGGACTGTCTGAGTTTATTATTTTTTCCTTCTTTTATAAATCCTTTGGATGCATCTATTATTAATACATCTGTATTTTCACGTTTCTGACGTAATACCATAATAATCGTTGGTATTCCTGTTCCATAAAAGATATTTGCCGGAAGTCCAATGATTGCATCGATATGATTGCTCTCTATTAAGTTTTTCCGTATTTCTCCCTCTTCTCCACCCCGGAACAGGACTCCATGTGGAAGTACAATTGTCATAATTCCATCTGGCTTAACATGAAACAGATCATGTAGCAAAAAAGCATAATCTGCCTTTCCCTTCGGCGCTAACCCAAATCTGGCATAACGAGGATCTGCTTCTTTATTACTTGGATCCCATGCCTGTGAATAAGGTGGGTTTGAAACAACTGCATCTACATAAAGCGGATCATAAGAATTTACCGGATCATTTTCGTCAAAATACGGCCAGTCTTCTTCCAATGTATCCCCATTACGGGTTACAATGTTATCTGGCTTAATCCCTCGCATAACCAGATTCATTCGCGTCAGATTGTACGTGCTCTCTTTTAATTCCTGTGCATAATATTTGATATTATTTGCATCTGACATATATTTTGCCGCACTGTGTCCTATGTTAATAAGCAATGATCCTGAGCCACTGGTCGGATCATATATCTTTATCTCATTTTTTCCCTGAAGATGACTCGCTACAATTTCTGACATTAAAAGTGACACTTCATGAGGTGTATAAAATTCTCCTGCTTTTTTTCCGGCATTTGCTGCAAACTGTTCTATTAAGTATTCATAAATATACCCAAGAACATCATATCCCTGCTTTCCATCCATCGGAATATCTTTTATCAAAGTGAGTAATCCACTGATAGCTTTCGTCTGTGTTCCCGAACTGTCTCCTAATTTTGAAAGTCCTGTCTGTAATGTATCAAATACCTTATCAAATACTTTTTTGTGGGTTACCGATATTAGCCGGCTAAACGCTGAAAGTGCATCCCGCACATTGGAAACATCAAAATCTTTTCCCATGCTTAGCCATGTTGAAAATAAATCTTTATACGAAATAAAATAACCTATATTCTCCTGAATCCATCTGACTGTTTCTTCATCATCATCTGTCACTGTTTTTAACAGTTCGTCGTCGTAATCATTCTCTTTCAAAAACTCTACTTCTTTGTCAGAAAGATATTTGTAAAACATAAATCCAAGTATAAAATCTTTATATTCACTAGCTTCAATCTTTGATCTCATCTGATTTGCAGATGCCCATATTTTCTGTGCGAGTTGCTGTTTATTCATAATTTTGCCTTTCTCCCTGTTTAAGTGTAAGCATAAATAGCTCAATTTATTATAGCACAGAGAATGACTGATTCGCCATATATTTAGCAAAACTGGCGACAACTGACGATAATACCGGTGGCAATCAATTTACTGACTAGGATTTTTTTCTGAATAAAAAGCAAAAATCCGCTTACCTGTACAAAAGGCAGTGGATTTTTATTTATATTTCTTCAATTATTTATTTTTCTGGAGTTTCTTCACATCTTCTAATGGCATATTTCCAACTCATAAATCATGTCACACGCAATGCCCGTTCCATCCTCTAAAATGAACATTTTATCATAATCACGGATTTTTCTAAATGTTCCTGTCACTGTCTCATATTTACCGCCCTCTTTTCTGTCATCCGGCTTAAAATATGTCACTGTCACTGCCAGATGTTCCTCTTCATGTGCCATCAGTTCCTGCAGTTTTTCGTTCAATTCCTCCTTCTTATCCTCATTCAGCTCTGCCTGTTCTTCCGTAAGTCTTGCAGTCTCCTGGATTGCCGCCTCATGCCCGGTCAGTGCTGCAAACGGAGAGAACTGTGCTGCTCTGTCATAAATTGACATCTGCGGATGTACTGTGGAAATGTGATGTGGAAGCCCAATGATATCCTCATACTCTTTTTTATGCATGATGACCTCCAATCTGATTATTTCGCTCCTGCATGGTCGCCCCTTCCTGAAGGTTCGTTCCCTTTAACATTGCGTTCTTCCCATATTTTTTCTTAACCGAAAGCATTGCCTCCTGCAACCTTCGCTCTTTTTCGCGTTTTTCCTGCCCGGCTTTCTGTTCCTCTGCCACTGCCTGATAATCAGTAAATAAACCCATCTGTGTAAATTCCGTCTCTTCCGATATCGTTTGCTCGTCCACAACGCGATTCGCTGTAACATAAACCCGGCGTATCAAAAGATTCTCATCAACAATCCGGTCATACAGTTCTAATACATCCTCCATGATCTGTGATGTAGAAGATGTCTTTTTCTTAAGGTTTGCTGTCCCATGTGCATGCTTTGGCACAAGTCTGCCATAACGGTCTGCTTTCACCTCTCCACGGTATTTTTTCCGATGTTCCGGGTCTGTCAGATTCTCGATATCATATCCGACATTGAGTACAAGCTGGTCTGTCACAAGCTTTTTCTCCACAAGATCGAGCACCAGTGCATCGGTCATCTCACGGACAATGATTTTTGTCTGGTTAAAATCATACGGACAATGCAGCACCTGACCGGAACCGATACTGTTTGTCTCCGGCTTATATCCCTTAATATCCGCAATTGTTACAGGCTCATACCCCCAGGAATGATCGATCAGAAGCTCTGCATTAATGCCAAATATTTTATAAAGAAGCTCTTCGTTATAATAATCTCTCTCACCGCCGATGGAACAGCGTGCAATATCGCCCATCGTATAAAGCCCGGCCGCTTCTAACTTTTTCCGGTAGCCACTTCCTACCCGCCAGAAGTCCGTCAATGGTCTGTGATTCCACAATAATTTCCGGTAAGACATCTCATCAAGTTCCGCGATCCTCACTCCATGTGCATCCGGCATGACATGTTTTGCCACGATATCCATTGCGACTTTACACAGATAAAGGTTGGTTCCGATTCCGGCTGTTGCAGTAATCCCTGTCTCCTGCATCACATCAAGGATCATCTTTGATGCCAATTCCTTCGCCGTCATATGATAGGTGTTCAGATAATGCGTCACATCCATAAACACTTCATCTATAGAGTACACATGCATATCTTCCGGTGCGATATATCTCAGATAAATGTTGTAAATTTGTGTACTGAATTTCATATAGAGTGCCATTCGTGGCTTTGCTGTTACATAAGTAACAGAAAGCTCCGGGTGTGCCTTCAGTTCGTCCGAAAAATAGGAACTTCCCTCAAACACTCTTTTCGGTAACTTTTGCAGTCTCTCCCGGTTTACCTCTTTCACACGCTGCACAACTTCAAAAAGTCTCGCTCTTCCCGGGATTCCATATGCTTTTAAAGAAGGCGAAACTGCCAGACAGATTGTTTTCTCTGTCCGCTCTGCATCCGCCACGACAAGATTGGTCGTCAGTGGATCAAGATCTCTTTCCCGGCACTCAACAGAGGCATAGAACGACTTTAAATCAATTGCGATATAAATATGATTTTCATTTTCGCTCAAGAACGCACCTCCCATTTTTTACGCCACTGCATTCGCATTAATATTATCTATGACCTGTTTGATTCCCATCCATACTGTCTGATCCGTAAATTCTTCATAATCCTTTTTTGTTCCGATTTCACGCTAAAGGATTTCTTCAAACTCATTCATCCCTGCACGTTCTAAGAAATCTGTATGCAATAAACCACTGATTTGCACTCAAAATGATTTCTAAAGGCAAAATCATAAGCATCATTACCTGTATTCTTGCAAAGCAAGGCTATGTTTCCAATCTAGATAAAATCATCACATACTTGTCGTAATTCCATGCTTAATCTTCATCCTCCTCATCATGTAACCAGTCTGGCTCTTTGACAGTATGAGGTAGTGGGTAATAATCAAAAACTTCAGGTTTCACTTCAAGAACATCTTTAATCCACTCGACTGATTTTTCAACATCTTCCTTTGAATTATAGCCAGGAATATGCGGTATTCTTATATGAAACCGTTCTTTAGGAATAACATCCCTCAATCGGAATAGATTCTGCATAACTTTTTCATTATCAGTTCCCGTGTATTCTTCATAAATAAACCTGTCCATATCTTTGATATCAATAATCCATTCATCGATATCTTCAATGAGCGGTTCTACATATCTCCAAGGTACGTTGAGAGATGTTTCGATCCTTTTAGCCCATCTTGAATCCATTAATTTGCAAAGTTCATGGATAAACTCTGACTGCAGCAGAGGCTCTCCCCCACCGAATACTACACCGCCGCCAGTCATAAGATAATAAATTTCATCTTTCTTTAGCACCACTAATAATTCTTCTGGCTTATACGCAGCTCTTGGTGCACCAGAAAAAACATTATTAGTATCATGGCATGAATTATTTATGCAATACTTACATTTCAATGGACAATCAAAAAAAGCAACAAGTGTGGAAACACCCTGACCATCCGTAGCCATTCTTAATCTTGAAACAGACATAATATCGCCAATCATGCTTCCACCTCCCATTCAGTTAATGTAAAGTCCGGAATAATCCTGTCTTCAAGTGCGATTGCATCCAGTTTTTCTCTTAAATACGCAGACTCCTGATCATATTTTGCACATGTACCAGCGCATGGACCAATTGATGGACACTCATCTGAAGAAAACTCAATTCCATTAGCTTCAGCCAATTTAATTCTCTGATTTCGCAAATACACACAAATCTTCTTTCCATCTATTCGTGCAGGAACTCTTTCTATTTCCTCTTTCGTTCTATCGTTATCCTCTGGATAGTCAGGCGGCATAATCAATCCTAATGTACAAAAGCTTCTGTATAATTTCCTTTCTATTTTTGTATCCAGAGACTGTTTCTTGGATAAATCAATTCCATTAAACCCTTCTTCAATCGCTACATATGAATTTGACGAAAAATCAAAATAAAACTTTCCGTACAATTCGCCAATGCTATTTACTACAGTTGGTAATAATGCAGCATAATCTTTTTCCACTTCCTGCCATGCATCCTTCATTGTAGCGTCTTTAGGAAGTTTATCCAGGTATTTATTGCTATCAATATACAAAATTGAAGTCAGCTGTGATAAATCTGACAGCATATCTTTATGTCCTTGAATATGTCTCTTCCCTTCAAAACGCCAAGGGGAAACTGTGCAGAGATGAAGCGTATTAAACTCATTTCTATCCTTAATGACATAAAACGGATATAAGCTTTCTGGATTACCATCTGTCAAAAACAATATATCGTCGTGATATCCCAAAGATTTATTCAAATCATCTGCAACAGATTCCAATGCTTTATATCTTTGGTCATCAACTCCAAATTTATCAATCCCCATTCCAATTTGCTTATATGGACTTACAAAGCATTCGTATTTGTCAGTAACCGCTTTTCCCTCCAAGCAAACAACCAGCAGCACATCCTTAAAAATTTCCAGTACTGGCTTGTTTGGATTCCATATAAAAGATGTATCAGTTATAATAACTCTCATGTAACAACCTCCTTACACTTTTCGTTATCTTTATAATAAATGATAGGCTGTACCAAAAAACGGACTCGTTACAAGACTTTTCATTAATTGTTACTGTTCACAGCTGAATAAATAAAAAAATATGCCACGGTTGGGTTGACGTGGCATTTGTACTTTAATTAGGCAGAGCTTATGCTTCGCCTAATACTTCTTTCAGGGTAAATGGATTTCCACTGGTTAGTCTTACGAGTGCTTCAAATGTATCGATTCCATTTGCAAAACCTTTTATTGTATATTCTTCAATAATATTATTTTTATATGGTAATTCGTAAATTATCAGAATAGGATTATCTTCATCATGCAAATTTTGATATATATTCTCGTAAACCGGATTGAGTTTGTCATCCGTTTTGTTCCTTTCTTTTTTTATGTCCATATACTGTTTAAACTGCATAGGTTGCATAATTTGTATTATTTGACTTGCATTATTAACGGGTAAATAATTAGGAGAACCACCTCTTAAAGGCGAATTTAAAATAAAGTAATAACCTTCTAATCGTTTTAACTGTTTATCATATATAAAGAGTCCTATATTCGTTTTGAACAACAAATAGTCACGATTCCCCACTACATTAGTAATGCTACATACATACTTATTCTCATCGCATATATTAAGAAAATCTTCAGCAGACATATTCTTTTCTAGTAATGATTTTGGTAAATGGTGCTCTTTAAAATCAATCACATATTTCTCATATATACCATTTCTATCTATAGAATATATACAACTTTCCAAAGGGCGTGTAAAATATACAGCATCACTTATTGTTAACCTATTTCCCACATCGAAAGATGTAAAATTTCCAGAAGAACCTGAATCAAAATAAGGTCTTTCATGCAAAGCCTCCTTTCTTAGAAAATCCATAGGATAGGTATAAGTTAAAATATAATCTACATCTTTCAGCCCTACCTTATAGCAATAAATACTATCACCGTTTACTATAAATTCACTATAATAGTCAGAATATGAGACTTCTTTCATCAACTTTCCTGCATTAGTATAATACATAACTTTATATGGCCGATCACATAGTAATACTATATTTTTTCTTTTTTGATCCACGGTAATATCACTAATCTGAATATACTCTCCGGGACCGCTACCTATATCATTAATTTTGCTCATCTACTTACCTGTAGTACTATACATAAAAACTTTACCCAATGAGCGGTCAAGCATATAAAAAGTATCATCTATTACACATATTCTATCAATAGACCGGATTAAGGAAAAGTTATCATTACTTTCCAATGGTATTATTGAGGAAGCTTGAAAAAAGGCAGTATCAACCAAACTTGTTTTAATTTCATTCAATACTATAGGAATCCCACAGCCCTTTATAAGTGTTTTATCAGAAGAACAACTCGTACATGCAATTAGTACAAATTGAATAATTATTAATCTTACATTCATTAAACTAATATTTAAGTTTTTATAGATTCTCAATACATTCAAGCACCATATTTATCAACCTCACCAACATATTCAGGATTGCTACAGTAGAATCCGTTTGTACATTTTACTTCTCCAGATCCCGGACAAGATATTTCCGTTATTCGAGTCTTATATTTTGCGTAACAATTTTCATACAATTTAATGTACGAATATTCAAAATAATTTCTAGTCACTTTTTCCGCAGCAGTACTGCTTGAATCAGGGAAAGGGTCAGTAGGAAAATCATTTTCTCCCACATCCATAGAATCTTCTCCACTACCCAACGCATTAATTGAGGTCATAGCCAAATCGCATAAAACATTTGTATTTAATGCTATTTTCACATTTAATGTACTCACTACACATACAACTATTGCAAAAGCTATTATATTTAGTTTCTTTTTCATATTATCGTTTCATCGTTTATATTTTAATCAATTTATTTATTCCGTCTCTATCCTTTCAGCAGGATAAGGAACACTTACCTTTATTTTTTATTCTTATGTCTATGCATCTCCTTCCTTTTTAGGCTGTATTCAGAACGGACGATGCGCCTTGCCAAGAACAGTAATTGTCCATTCTTCCTTCTCAACCAGTTTACCAATTATATAATTTATCGGGAATACTCAAATCTAAACTAACCCACCCCGATTTTCCAGAACTAATAAAAAAAGCCAAAGGATCATCATCCATGGCATCCCTTTCCTGACATTATTTGACTTCCATCATTTACCAAATACAAATTATACAATATAATAGTAAGTAGTAATGCCATAAAAATACCTTTTTTCATAATATATTATATTTTTCAAATAAACTACGGTAAAGGTAAGTAAGTGGGGCATTAAATC
>OGEU01000356.1_pt1 | contig 49210 bp, 45 predicted proteins | sample 1570651 | NCBI WGS metagenome assembly OGEU01 (sample SAMEA2582129, study PRJEB24529) | metagenome | biome: Human gut stool | place: China | collected 2011 | reverse complement strand
CATCCGACCTACAGCACGTTATAATATAGTTAATCTAATAAGAAAACCAAGTGATTATTGTTACGAAGCTGAAGCGTAATGGTGGACAACCGATTGAACTCGGTGGAATGTAGAATAAGAAGATTTCAAGTATGCAGAAGAAGTATCTGATGAGTTACATGATTTCTTTATATATTGTCTGTCACAAAACGAAAAGGAGCCATTATGGCTTCTTTTTTATTGGCTATGCTTCATCTATAAAAAAATTACTTGATATTCATTGAGCACGTGCTTAATATTGTAAGAGGAATATATCACATATTAGAAATGTGAATAGGTTTTTGCTTTAGCATGGAGGGATGAATGACCAAGAAAGAAGAACAATATGTAATGCGAAAATGGCAGATATTAAACATTGCATTAAATCATTTTATTCGATATGGATTTTATGGAACATCTACTAGAAAAATTGCTGAAGAAGCAGGAATAAGTTCAGGTTTGATATTTCACTATTTCCCCAATAAATTAGCTCTCTATGAAACGTTGGTAGAAATAGGATGTGAGAAACTAACGATTGACAGTGGTGATGGTGAGTCGCCATTGATATTCTTTGAAAAACAAGTTGAATGGTTTTTATCTGTTGCAACACAAAATGATTTTGCGGCGAAAATGTTTGTTTTTATGGGACTGGTAGCTATCAATGCAAAAGATGTGTCTGAACGTGCAGCTCAAATGATACAGGAACATGATGTGGAGGCACAGAGCGTTCCTTACATAATTAAAGGTCAGGAAATGGGGATTATTAGACCGGGAGACCCACTGACACTCTCAGTCCTATTTTATAGTAGTATTCAGGGATTTGCAGAAGTCTTGGCTAATAGAGAAAATCTAACGATTCCGAAAAAGGAATGGTTTCTGGCAATATTAAAAAGTGAACATAGGAGGTAGACAAATGATAGCGATTATTGGTGCAATTTTGATGTTAGTCGTAATTACAATAAGCATTCTCTTGCTTTGTGGATTGCCTTTAGGAGAACTGACTATGGGTGGACAATATAGAGTTTTTCCGAAAAAAATGAAAACGCTGTTAGTAACACAGCTTGTACTACAGATATTTTTTGTTGTTACTATTTTGCAGATGGGCGGGTATATACCACTATGGTTTTCATATAACGTTACACGAATCATTTGTATTATAATGGCAGTATATCTTTCGTTAAATACAGTTATAAATTTTATTTCAAAAAGCAAAAAAGAGAAATATATAATAACACCGCTTTCGTTTGTAACTGCAATTTGTTTTTGGATTACTGCGTTATAAATATACGGAAATTTTTTAAAAATGAAAACAAAGGAAACTTTGAATTTGGTGGTGAGTTTGGGTGGAAATAACATTGATAGATAATGTTTCAAAAAGTGAGTTGGCTGAAATCAAAAAAATGATTGGCGAAGCATTTATTACGAATGAGCTTTTTCACGAGTTTGGAGATATAAACGACAGAAAAGAGCTTGTAATGAAGTATATGGATATATATACAGATTATGTGTATGAATCAAAGGCACTTTATGGAACAGAGAATCACAAAGGTATAGTTGGTTTTATACATAGTAAAAAAGCATCTGTGTATCCACAGCTAAAGATGTTAATTCGATTGTTAAAGGTTATTCCTTTTAAGACGTTAAAAAAGTATATGTCACATATTAAGCAAATTACAGGCTCTAATAAGCAGTATGCTACAAAACCACATATTGATATTTTGTTTGTGTGTGTGGATAAGGAATATCAGGGAAAAGGCTACGCAAGGCATTTGGTAGAAGCTGCAAAGAAATATGCGGAAGAAGAGAGTGTGCCATTACTGTTTGATACTGATATGGAGCGATATGCACAGATATATCAACATTATGGATGCGAATTATATAATCAGACATTGGCAAGTAATGGTGTTACACGATATAACTTAGTGTGGACGAGTGATAAGTAGAATTTGAATTTTACGCATAATTGAGGATAAGTGAAGAAAGGTTTTATGAATAGGATGGTTGAGAATAAAAAGGGGATAAATCGTGATGCCATAAAGTATATTGCAGTTGTTGCAATGTTGGCAAATCATTTTGCTGCTATTTTCCTGAATTCAGGGACTTTATTGCGTATGTTTTTACTGGGGATTGGGAATTTCACAGCTATAACTATGTGCTATTTTTTAGTAGAAGGATATGGTTATACACATTCTAAGAAAAAGTATATGGGACGTTTGTTGCTATTTGCTATTTTATCGCAAATACCATATTGTATGGCTTTTACAAAGCAAGAAATTATAAGTTTTATCGGTTTTAACATGTTATTTACTCTATTGCTGTGTTTTTTGATATGTTTAATCGTGGAAAAAGTACCGAATATTGTTTTGAAAATCGTGCTTATTATACTGATATTGTTTTGTAGCGTGAAGTGTGATTGGGGAATTGGGGCTCCTGTATTTACATTGTTGTTTATTTGGAGTAATAATTCCATTCTAAAAAAGAAAATAGCATTTATCATCCCTACAATATTGTTTGGACTCTATAATTTTATTAGCTGTTACGGAAAACTTCCTATCGAAACTTGTATTTTGAATGCAGTGATTTGTATGATTGGTATGGGGATGTCCGGAATATGTATTATATATTTTTATAATGGAAAAAGAGCGGAAATAGGTAGAAGTTTTTCAAAATGGTTTTTCTATATTTTTTATCCGTTGCATTTGCTGATTTTTGCTTTAATAAGGATTTTAGCATAACGAAAGATACCATGGGAGAACGCAAACTTTCAGTTTGCAGAACTAATAGAGAAGTAACATATAAAACAATAAATATGGTCAAAAAATCATCGACATCCGACCTACAGCACGTTATAATATAGTTAATCTAATAAGAAAACCAAGTGATCATTGTTACGAAGCTGAATCGTAATGGTGGCCAACTGTGTGAACTCGATGGAACGGAATGGTTACATCCTCCGGGTGCTCCGAGTACCGGACGAGCACTGAAAGGTGCTTTACAGAGATGAAAACAGGCCTGACGAAGCATCACTCAGATTAGATTAAAAATTCTAGTCTGGGTGATTTTTTTCGTTCAGGGAAAAGGAGAAAATGTCATTGACATAAAAGACGGATAACAGAGATTCGGATATTTTTGTCAATCGGCAAGCTGCAGAGGAAGTTATCTATAGACAAGCCAGGATTATCACGTTAAGATATAGAAAAAGTAAGTAATACGAAAGAAGAAAACAGAATATGTAAAGGAGAAAATGAATGGAATACTCTGCAATTATTCATGATATGGACAAAAGATTCTGCTATGCAATAGATAAGGATTTATTTGTGATACGCATCCAGGTAAAAAGAGATGATATAAAGGAAATAATTCTTCATTATGAGGATAAGTATATACCAATGGAATGGAAGGATACGCGAAAGACAATTCCAATGAAGAAGGTTGCGACCTCACAGTTTCAGGATTATTATGAAGCGCAGATACAGATGCATCTGATATGTCTCCGTTATTTTTTTGAATTTACGGACATGCAGGGGGAAAAAGTATATTACGGTAATTATGAGTTTAGTAAGGAATGTATTACAAACAGGGACAGAATGTTTGACTGCCCGCAGAATCTACGGGAGGAAGAAATGTTTGTGGTGCCAAAGTGGGCAGAAAATAAGGTCGTATATCAGATTTTTCCGTCCCGTTTTGCATCATCACAGCCGGTAGACAAGGAAGTATGGTATAAAGCACCAGTTACGTCTATGGATAATCTGCATGGTGATCTCAGAGGAATTATAGAACATCTGGATTATGTCCATAGTCTTGGAATTGATGTTTTATATATGACACCAATCTTTAAATCAAATTCAAGCCATAAATACGATACCATTGATTATTATCAGATTGATCCCTCATTTGGAACAGCAGAGGATCTTAAAGAGCTGGTACAAAAAGCACATGAATATGGAATGAAAGTGGTTATGGATGCGGTGTTTAACCATACAGGAAAGGAATTTTTTGCATTTGAAGATATTTTAGAAAAAGGAAATAAGTCTAAATATCTGGACTGGTATTTTATTGATGAATTACCACTTAAAAGTGAAAGGGGAGAGATTCCAAACTTCAAATGCTTTGGTTATTATGGTGGAATGCCAAAATTAAATCTAAAAAATCCTGAAGTTGAAAAATTTATTACAGATGTTGCATGCTATTGGATCAGGGAATGCGATATAGACGGATGGAGAATGGATGTAGGAGATGAAATCAGTCATTTTTTCTGGAAGAATTTTAGAAAGGCAGTTAAGGCAGTAAAGAAAGATATGCTGATAATTGGAGAAATCTGGCATTATGCAGGAGATTTTCTTGAAGGAGATGAATGGGATACCGTCATGAATTATCCATTTTATCTGAATATGATAGATCTGCTTGCAGATGAAAAGATTACGGTCAGCCAGTTTATACAGAATCTTGGATATTTGAAAGGACGCTTAAATAAGAAATGTTATCCTCTTATGTGGAATCTGATAGACAGCCATGATACAGCAAGATTTTTACATTTATGTAAGAATAATAAGAAAAAGCAGCATTTGGCAGCAGCTTTTCAATTATTATTGCCGGGAATGCCGATGATTTATTATGGAGATGAGTATGCGATGCCGGGAGGAAACGATCCGGATTGCAGGCGTGGCATGTACTGGGATGAAGAATACCAGGATAAAGAGATGTTTGAATGGTATAAACAGCTGTTGCAGGTTCGAAAAAAATATAAATGTATCGTAGAAGGCGAATTGATTGAGGCAATCACAAGGGATGAGGAAGAAACCATTGTTCTGATTAGAAAAAATGGTGAAGAGACCATGGCATTGATTTTTAACTGCAGCAGCAGTGAGAAGAAATTTAATGAGTATGAGGGAAAATATAATTTGCTTGGAGAAGAGCTGTTTAATGGAAAAGTTGAGGGGCTTGATGCCGCAGTAATAGCGCTTTAAAATAGCTACAGAGGAAGAAGAACATGTCAAAAGATGAATATTTAATTACAGATGCACCCCTTAAAGCACTGACTGTTTTTGCAATGCCAATGATTTTCGGAAGCTTTTTTCAACAAGTCTACAATATGGCTGATTCAATCATTGTGGGCCAGTTTGTTGGATCTTCTGCCCTTGCGGCTGTTGGCGCCTGTGCTGCCCTTACGAATGTATTCATTTGTATAGCACTCGGTGCGGGTGTAGGTGCAGGTGTACTTGTGAGCCGTTATTTTGGTGCCAGAGATTATAGTAAAATGAAAACAATCGTATCAACATCATTGATTAGTTTTCTGGTTCTTAGCATACTTCTGGGAGTTACTGGCTTTTGTTTTTCACGTTCCATGATGGGCATATTACAGACACCCGCTGATATACTGGAGGAAGCAGTACTATATCTTCGTGTTTATTTTGTGGGATTTCCGTTTCTGTTTATGTACAACATTCTTTCAACGATGTTTACTTCAATCGGTGAATCAAAGATTCCGTTGTGCCTTTTGATTTTTTCTTCTGTTCTGAATATTATGATGGATCTTTGGATGGTAGCAGGCCTTGGTCTGGGTGTGTTCGGTGCAGCCCTAGCCACACTTATTGCACAAGGCATTTCGGCAGTATTTTCGTTTTTAATCTTTTTATACCGGATACGCCAGTATAAGAGTCCGGCTCGCAGGTTTGACGGGAGGGAATTACATTCCATGCTCCGCATTGCCATACCGTCGGTCCTCCAGCAGTCAACAGTGTCAATTGGTATGATGATTGTACAGGCGGTTGTAAATCCGTTTGGTACGCAGGCTCTTGCAGGTTATGCGGCAACGATGAGGGTAGAGAATGTTTTTTCACTGATATTTGTGTCCATAGGCAATGCAGTCTCGCCGTATGTTTCCCAGAATCTTGGCGCAAAGAAAATCGGGCGTATCAAAAAAGGATACCACGCTGCACTGGTGTTAGATTTATGTTTTGCAGTCTTTGCTTTTATAGTCATTGAAACACTGCATACTCAGATTTCCACATTATTTCTGGGTAAAGATGGAACAGCGCTGGCATATCAGGTGTCTGGTGATTATATGAGATGGCTCGGCTTCTTTTTCATTTTCATGGGTATCAAGATGGCAACAGACGGAGTTCTTCGGGGACTTGGAATCATGCGTCCATTTCTCATTGCAAATATGGTAAATCTTGCAATTCGTCTGTCAGTTGCTTTGATACTCGCACCGCACTTTGGCATTGCATTTGTCTGGCTTGCTGTACCGGCTGGCTGGCTTGCAAATTTTCTGATTTCTTATGTGGCACTCAGAAAATCATGGCCAGACGATAAGATGGCTTTTGCTGCTATAGAAGATGGTGCGGCCGTTTTTTTAGAACAATACTGTAAAAAAAAATGACGAAAAACCAAAGTAGGAAGTGTTAAATTTTATAAGAAAAATAGAATCTGAAAATTAGAACTGAAAAATCATTGACTTTTGAAAAAATTCTGATATAACAAGGTCTGGAAAAAAAGAGAAATATAATAAAGAGAAAGGAAATAAGAATCAATGTTTTCACAAAAAGATAAAATGAAAGGGAAATTAGAAAACATGCATCTGCAGGAAAGGATAAACTATGGCTACAGAAAAGTCATTATTATGATGTTAATTTCAGGCTTGCTTTCTATAGTGGTCATAGGTGTTTTATTTGCTAATATGGTACATTATATAGAAAATGTTACTGTAGCAGATCAGGCAGTAAAAATATGTAGAATTAATGTGAATGCGGCAGCAAGAAATATCAGGGAAATGGCATTAGATGATGATACTTCTTCATATGTCAGTTATGAGAAAACAGTAGAAAAGCTGCTGAAAGAAGTTGATTCTGAACTGAAAAATTTAAAGGGAACCGGAATTATTCCTGACTCAGATTATGAGGAATATTCATCAGCCCTTTCGGATTGGGGAAATATTGGTTATTCCATTATAGAAGAAATTAAAAGTGGTGATAAGGAAGAAGCAGTTGATGAAATCATGAATGATTGCACACCTGCATTAAATAAAGCGGTAGAAATCGCAATAAAATTAGATGATATAACAGATCAGGAGAGCAGCAGGGCTGCCAGAACTACATTTATTTTTGCTGCAGCAGGAATTGTATGTATTATAGTGTGTTTAATTTTTGCATGGACACTGACAAAGAAAACAGGTAAAAAAGTCCTGGATACAATTCTTGAACCTTTACGGGCAGTTGAGGATGTCGCAAAGGAACTGACAGAAGGAAATTTACACAGTACGCTGGATTATCGTTCAGAAGACGAGATTGGAAGACTGGCACACAGTATGCGTAAATCAATCCGTATCCTGGGAAGCTATGTAGACGATATTGACCGTGCAATGAAATTGTTTGCAGCAGGAAATTTTGATGTTAAACCGGAAGTAGAGTGGCGGGGAGATTTTGTCGGAATTTTAAATTCTTTTATGCAATTTGAAGAAAGTATAGGAGAAACGATTAGAGGAATTCAAAATGTTTCCAATGAAGTTTCAAGTGCAGCAGACCAGGTAGCATCAAGTTCTAATGATCTTGCGGATGGAGCTACAAATCAGGCGGCAGTAGTAGAGGAACTGACAGCAACAGTTGCAGGTGTATCTGAACAGGTAGAAAATAATTCAAAATCTGCAAAAGAAATTAGTGGAAGGGTGGATGAACTTGGAAATGCCATTTTAGAAAGTAATGGTAAGATGCATGAAATGGTTGATTCCATGAATGAAATTAGTGAAGCATCAAAAGAAATTGACAAAATTATTGCAACAATTAATGAAATTGCTTCCCAGACAAATCTGCTTGCATTGAATGCTTCTATCGAAGCAGCAAGGGCAGGAGAAGCCGGAAAAGGATTTGCAGTTGTAGCAAATCAGGTAAATTCGTTAGCGGACCAGAGTGCCCAGGCAGCGAAAGAATCTGCAATGTTGATTGAAACCTCTGTGAAGGCAGTAGAAAAGGGTATGGTGATTGCAGGACAGACTGCGGCGCAATTGGAAGATGTTGCAGAAAACTCTAAAATAATTACAGAAGAAGTTACAAATATTGCGGAAACGTTAGAAACACAGACAACAGAAATCCAGCAGATTAATGAAGGAATTGAACAAATTAATGATGTTGTACAGACCAATTCTGCAACATCTGAGGAATGTGCAGCTGCCAGCCAGGAGATGAGCAGCGAATCAGAAAATCTGCGTGAAATGATTCGTAAATTTAAATTGGCAGAATCAGAAAAAACAGTATAATACGATAATGATTTCCAGCTATAATTTCTACCACAGAATAGAAAGTTTATCAGTATAAAAATTTTATAAGAAAGGCACTTATACTATGGATACAAACATACGCAGACTGCTCAAGGAAATAGGAGCAGAAGATTTAATAGAAGTATTTGCACCATGTATGGATGACTATCTTTATATTATAGACTTACAGAAAAATACCCTTATCATTTCACAGGCAGCGGTGAAGCGTTTTAAGATGCCGGGCAATTCATTTGATAATGCTGCCGACAGTGTCCGCTATTTTGTATATGAAGAAGACCGCCCGATGATTAGGGAACATTTACAGCGGATTGCGGATGGAAACGAAAAAAATCACAATCTGCATTACAGATGGCTTGATAAAGAAGGGATGCCGGTATGGATTAACTGCCGTGGAAAGGTAATCAATGATAACGATGGAAAACCTCATTATCTTATAGGCTGTGTAAACGAAATTGGAAATATACAGTGGGCAGATAATGTCAGCGGACTTTTGGGTGAAAGAGAAATGCATTCCTTTGTTTCTTCCCATATAAAAGACAGCTCGTCAGTATTTTTAATACATATAGGGATTGATGGATTTAATGCGATTAATGGTACATTAGGCGTAGATTATGGAAATTATGTGTTGAAAAGTGTTGCTGACGGTATCAAGGAATGTCTTTCTGATAACCAGCAGCTGTACCATCTTGTTGCAGATGAGTATATGATTGTTGATCTGGAAAGCCATACAAGAGATGATGTTATGCTATTGCAGAAGGAAATATGTAAAAAAATAGAAGATTTTATTATTTCTGAAAAATATAAGGTGGTTTTTACAGTATCTACCGGAATTATTCATGCAACGAAGCTTTTAAAATATTATGACGAGTATCGTAAAATAGCGGTTTTCTCTTTAAAACAGGCAAAATCCATGGGAGGAAACGGAGTATATTTTTTTGAAAAAGAAGATTATAAGTTATTTTTAAAAAAAGAGAAAATAAAAAGTGCACTTCGAGGTGCCGTGACAAATGAATTTGAAGGATTTGAAGTATACTATCAGCCGATTATAGATTGTTCCTCGGGAAATATAATTGGTGCGGAAGCGCTTATGAGGTTTTCCATGTATTCAGGTGGAAAAAAAGAAAGTATCTCGCCTGTGGAATTTATACCATTACTGGAAGAAACCGGGCTTATTATTCCGGCTGGAAGATTTGTATTAAATGAAGCTGCGGCAATGTGCCATGAAATGCGGCAGTATATACCGGGATTTAAGGTTAATGTAAATATATCTTATATTCAGATGATGAAAAGTGATATCTGGAAGGACATACTTTCGTCTATAGAACAATATAATCTTCCGCCGGAGAGCCTGTGTGCGGAACTGACAGAAAGCGGATATACGGATATGACACCGTATTTTTATACGCTTCGGAAGAAATTCGAAGAGAAAAAAATACAGTTTATTCTGGATGATTTTGGCACAGGTTTTTCGAATCTACATTGTATTGTAAACATGAATCCTAATTATGTGAAACTGGATAATCATTTTACAGCAAAAGCTATGAGTCAAACAAGGGATTTTGAGCTGTTAAAAAAAATAGTTGAACTGGTACATAGTGTAGATATCAAAATATGTATAGAAGGTATAGAAAAAGAAGAGTGGTATCAAAAGCTGAAAGAAATACATGCTGATTATCTGCAGGGCTATCTTTTTGGCAGACCATGTGATAAAAATCAGTTTTTAAATCAGTTCATATGTAAAGGTATCAACTAGCAAACTTTCTTAATTTTCATTTCTATTTTGGAAAAGGCTTCTTGAAGGAAAATTCTACCTGTGATAAAATAAAATTAATTATACTTACAGGGAAAGTAAGTACCCGGCTGCAGGACATATCCAGGGAACTGCCAGTATAGTGGCAGGTTTTTACGGTTTGCTCCTGCGATTTAGTGAAAAATAAAAAATCATGGAGGATTTTTACAATGGAAGAAGCAAAGCAGAACATCAAACAAAAGAAGGATTCTTACAATCTGAGAATTGTGACGGCTGTACTGGTATTAACCGTGCTGGTTTTAGGGGAATTATATGTGATGATTAACTATCCGTCCAATTATGTGGCATTGATTGTACTTACAGTTGTAGCACTAGCTGATATTTATATTCTGATTGCCAGTGCAATCCAGAAAAATTATAAGAAAGAGATTGACCAGTACGAACAGTATGATAATCTGTTTAAGTCAGAAAAAGCTTCTTATCTTGTAACCCGCAAATCCTTTGAAGATATTGCGGATCAGCTTGATCGTATCGAAGAGGCAGCCGGTTCACCGACAAAGGACATCATAGATGCACAGAAATCCATTGCCAAAGTTACCATAAGCCGTAACAAAGAGAATTCCGATGCATTGATGAATTCCAACGACAAATTATTAGAGCAGATATTTAATCTTTCCGACCGTCTGGATAAGCTTGAGAAGAACATGTTAGAGCAGCAGCGTATTGTAGTTGAGAATGCCAATAAAGACCTTATGCTAAAACAGCAGGAAATGGCAGCTTCCGTGAAAGAAATGGAATTATCCATCCACAATACCATATTAGCTGAAATTGGAAAAATAACTGGTGCGCCAGCTGTTGCTTATACAGCAGCACCGGTACAGCCATCATCAGCCGCACCAGTTGAGGAAGTAACGCCGGAAGAACCAGAAGCACCAATCAACGAAGTGATGCCGGAAGAACCAGAAGCACCAATCGACGAAGTGATGCCGGAAGAACCGGAAGCCCCAATCAATGAAGTGATGCCGGAGGAACCGGCAACAGAACCGGAGACAACTGTAGAGGATATGCCGGATTTAGCAGAAGATGATTTATTAAATATAGATGCTTTATTCGGAAATGACGAAGCAGCTGAAACTACAAAAGAAGTAGCAGAAGAAACCGGATCTCCAGAAGAAAACAATGAACCGGAACCAGAAGAACCAGTTGGTTTTGATGATACACTTGGATTTGCAGATGAAGAACCGGAAGAACCTGCATTTACAGAAGAAATGGTAAATACCATTGATGAACCGGTTATGGAAATGAATTCCGACCCGAATCATATGATGACACCGGAAGAGATTGCAGCTTTGATTGCAAATGCAGATTCAGCAGCTGAAGAAGCACCAGTTGTAACAGAAGATGCTATTTCAGAAGAATCTGAGCCGATAACGGAGGAGGAACCTGTGTCAGAACCGGTTGTGGAAGAACCGGCAGCAGAGCCTGTTATCGAGGCAAATTCTGACCCGAATCATATGATGACACCGGAAGAAATTGCGGCATTATTTGCTAATATGTAATTTACAAAATTTTTAAAAAAAATAAAAAATTACTTGCAATTCGATAAATTCTATTATATAATAGTCCTTGCGTTAAGCAATGCGCCACTAGCTCAGCTGGCAGAGCACCTGACTCTTAATCAGGGTGTCCAGGGTTCGAACCCCTGGTGGCGCATGTAAAGTACCGATTTTGTGGACGTGGAGCCATGGGGTTGGTGCTTTTTTTTGTTATAAAAAATCCGTAAGAAGCTGCCCGTGGCAGGTTCTGTAGATGTAAATAAGGAATGATGAAGATATCGTTTATTTGTTCAGTATATTTTTTACTTCTTTAAAAGACCTTTGAATTGTAGTAAATTTAGTGTGCAGGGCAGGCTTACGGTAGGAAAAAAGCAAAGCCTTTCTGGAAAAGCAGTTTGATTTGAATTTCATGAGGCATACCCTTTTTTAGATATTATATGCAAGAGGATATGGAAAAATATATAAATATATAAATATAGAGGAAATCATTTGGAAAAGAAAATTCTGATTGCCTGTGCAATGCAGCAGGATGAAATTGAAAAGTACAGAAAACAATTAAATATAACATATCCTGTTGTATATCTGCAACGTGGATTGCATAGAAATCCGTCTGTATTAAGAAATCTGCTGCAGCAGGAGATTGACAGGCACCAGGATGTGGATATAATCCTGCTCACCTATGGATTGTGCGGGCGGGGCACGGAAGGGATTGTGAGCTGGAATACCGAGCTTGTAATGCCACGTTTCCACGACTGTATCCACCAGCTTTTGGAGAATCATGTGGATAAGAATTCTCTTTATGCGACAAGAGCGTGGACAATTGACAAGGAGTCCATTGGAGGCCAGTGCAGCACCATTCTTGCTGCTTATGGCAGAGAACGGGGGATGGAAGTCTTAGATACAATCTATGGCGGTTATGAGAAGATTACTTTAATAGATACGCAAAGCTATGATATAAAGAAAACCAAGGATGGACTGAAAAGACCTGCAGAACTTCTAAATAAGAAGCTGGCGGTGGAGCCATCCGACTGCAATATTATAAGAAAGCTTTTATCTGGAAAATGGGATTGTAATTTCGTTCATCTTGAAAAAGGAGAGCGTGTCACAGAAAGACACTTTATATAAGAAAACCGGCTCCCTAACTTAGAATAAAATCTAATATCAGGAAGCCGGTTTTATGATGTATGCTCTGCAGTTTATTATTTTTTCATTTCGTCCATATAGACAGCAATTTTTTTATCCATACCAATAATATGGTTGGATAACCAGCCCAGCAGAAACTGGATCAGTTCCAGAAGATAAGTCTGCTGGTTATTGTCCATATCGTCAAGTTCTGAGAAGTCAATTTCTACCAGGCGTTCAACGAAAGCAGTGTGGGCACGCTTCTGGGCAGCCAGTTCCGGATAGTGCATCTTCTCCATCAGCATTTCCTCATCAGCAAAATGAAATTGTGTATAATCCTTTAATTCCACTAAAAGCCGCATAATTTCATCATATTTGTCATGCAGCAGATCGTTTTGAATCAGGTCATTGGTCTCTTTTATAATCTCAAAGAGACGGCGGTGCTCTTTATCTACAAGGTCAATGCCGGTCTTGTATTTGTCCGTAAAGGCAAATGGGTCTTCGGAAGTCCCTTCAACTGCGGACATTTTTCCAATCATCATATCACTGCTTAAGATATGGTGGTACAGCCAGCGTACCAGATAGGAAAGCAGTTCTTCGAAAGATGCTCTGGCAGCCTCTTTTGAGGACTTATCTAAAATAAAGGAATTGATTTTCTCAGCAAATTCAGCATGTTCCTTTTTCTGAAGAGGAAGCTCCGGGTCATGAATCTCTTCCATATAAGCCTCTTCATGGGCGAAATGTGTATTCGCATAATCCTTCAGATGAAGAAGCAGGCTCTGGGCAGTTCCGGAAATATCTTCGGTTGTTTTAACAAGGGAAAGAGCATCATTTATCATCTGGAATAATTTGCGGTGTTCCTCATCTATTTGTGGAATATGAATCATACAATCTTCTGTGAATTCGTACATGGTATACATCTCCTTACATTGTATCAATGATTTATGCTACGATGTATTATAAACCCTCAGAAGATAAGCCACAATAAAAAAAGAAAAATTTATAAAAATTTCACTGATAAACCAACTCCGACTGCTCAGGCAAATGGTTCATCTCATGGGTCATGCATCCGGCAGTGTCCGTGCACTGGCACTATCGGAAAGGTCATAAAGGAATATTTCTGGAAGTAATCAGCTTGCAGATAGGATTTCCCCTGGAAGAGAATTTCTCTTCGTATTCGGTCATGATATTGCCTTCGTTCATGGCAGTATCATGGTGTAAATCCCTTGTAAATGCGTCCAGATTCCAGCCTGCAGCATCGATTTCTTCTAAGGAGAAGTCAAAAAGTCCTACGTTATCGGTCTTAAACTCAATCTGTCCGTCACCTTTTAAGACTTTGTCATAGCGCTCTAAGAACTGGCGGGAGGTCAGTCTTCTTTTGGCATGGCGGTCCTTTGGCCATGGGTCGGAGAAATTAAGATAAATGCGGTCTAACTCGCCCTTTTCGAAGAAGTCCGGCAGAAGTGCCGCATCTTCACACAGAAGGCGTAAGTTTGGCAGTGGATTTTCTTCCAATTTCTGGAGTCCGCGATACAATACGCTTTCGTAACGTTCCATGCCAAGATAGTTGATATCCGGATTCCGGGCAGCTAAGTCCATGATAAAGCGTCCCTTGCCCATGCCGATTTCAATGCGGATCGGGTGGTCATTTCCAAATATTTCATTCCAGTGTCCTTTATGGGAAGCGGCATCCTTGATACAGAGGTCACTGGCTTCTACAGCCGGCGCAGCCGCCGGGATATTGCGAAGTCTCATAATATGAAATCCTTTCTACTTATATATATCTTTCGAAAACAATTTATCATATTTATGGTTTAAAAGAAAGAGAATTGTGAATATTAATGGAAAGGTATTGCACCATGGAAATGGATTGATATATACTTAAAGGTAAGAATGATTTAGGAGCAGCAGAAAATGAAAAAGAAAAAGAGAATATTAAGTTTCGGACTGGCAGTGTGCTGTTTTGTCGGCTTATTGGGTATAAACACACAAAAGGTAAAGGCGGCAGAGTACTGGCCCCAGGACCCGGAAACCGAATCACCCAATGCGATTGTGATGGAAGAGAGCACAGGAACGGTTCTTTATGATAAGAATTCCACGGAGCAGCATTGTCCGGCAAGTATCACGAAGATTATGACCACGCTTCTGGCACTGGAAAACTGTTCGCTGGATGAGACAGTAACATTTTCCAAAGAGGCGGTTTATAACACCCATGGTTCCGGAATCTCCAGGGATGTGGGAGAGCAGATGACCATGGAGGAATGCCTTTATGCAGTCATGCTGGAGTCTGCCAATGAATGTGCCTATGCGGTAGCGGAGCATGTAGGCGGAACCGTTGAGAATTTCGTTCAGATGATGAATGACAAAGCGGCAGAGTTAGGTTGTGTGAATACACATTTTAACAATCCACACGGACTATCTGAGGGAGAGGATGCAACCCTTCACTACACCTGCTGTTATGATATGGCACTGATTGCAAAGGCGGCTTACCAGAATGAGACTTTCCGTGCGATTACAGCAACAAAGACCTATCAGATTCCACCAACCAACAAGCATGATGAGATCACCTATCTGCAGAATCATAATGAAATGATTCATGCCTTTAAAACCAGAGGACAGTATCTATATGAATACTGTGTAGGTGGTAAGACCGGATACACCACAGCGGCAAACAGTACGCTGGTTACCTTTGCAGAAAAGGACGATATGACACTTATCTGTGTCATTATGAATGCCCAGTCGCCAGCGCAGTGGACAGACAGTATTGCATTGTATAATTATTATTTTGAGAACTTTTCGCTATATAATGTAGCACAGAATGAGACAAGGCTTGAAAATGGAGAAATGGATACAGGAATGCTCAATACCAATTCCTCTTTTGTAAAAATAGACCCGGCGGGAAATATCGTTCTGCCAAAGAGTGCAGAATTCAGCGAAGCTGCGCCGGCAGTAAGCTATGATAATACTTCGGATGATGTGTTGGCAAATATCAGATATACATTTGCAGGACATGATGTAGGCGGTGCGGATATTGTTTCCACCGGAGTAAAAGCAGATACGTTCTCTTTTGATAATGTAAAATCAGAAGAGATTTCTACAGAAGCAGGAACCAGGACCACTACGAAGCATAAGTTCCAGATAAACATCTGGAAAGTGTTATTGGGAATTCTCGGTATCGCAGCCCTTGTGGTCATAGCATTTCTGATTCGGAGATTTGCGGATAATTTCTATATTATCAGACACAAATATTTCTCAAAGAGCAGACCGGATAAGCGTTACAAAACTATAAAGAGAAACTATCGCAGCAAGAGAAGACGGCACAGAAGAAGAAAATAGTCTCGAAAATTGCTATAGAACAACTGAAAAAGACAAGAATAAAAAGAAACGACAATATTTAAATTTAAATATTGTCGTTTTACGTTATCTTGGACATTAAAGTTAGGACGAGATATATTCTGATAATTTGTGGATAAATCCATTATTATTCTGTTATCGTAGCAGAGTTATCCACACTATTTGGATAATTATCATCAATTTGTGGATAACAGAGTCTGGAGGTAGGAAAGGATACGGCTGCGCTCCCTGGTGTAGATAATGATACCATTATAAGCCTTTACCATAGTATCATAATGTCCCTTTAAGCTGATGGAAGAACTTAAAGTATACATCAGATAATCGGCAAGCTCGGTTGGTACTTCAATCAGTACCGGTTCGGATTCCTCCAGACTTTTTAAAGAAGCTTCACTGGATTGCAGCAGGCGGCTGATTTCTTTGTCCTGCTCAAATTGCTCGGATGTTTTATTTACAATAAAGTAACCTCTCTCATCCCGGGGCATATCCATTGCCTTGATGGCACGCTGCACCTGTTTGGTCAGCGCATCGGAAGCAGGGTACAGGGACTGGAAATATCCCATAAAATCCGAAGCCTGACGGAAATGTTCATTGCAGCCCTTTTCCAATACTTCTGTGACCAGAATACGTTTGATAATCTTCTGGCAGGTTTCCCGGGAAGGGTTTTTTCGGGTAGTATTTTCTGTTTCCATAAATACCTCATTTATTAAAAACAAGCGTATATTCAAATAGACATATACGACATTAAATATTGTTCCAAATAAATTATACGACAAGAAAATGACTTTTACAACGACAAATTAAAAAAATGGGACAAATTGCAACAGAAATTGACAAGCGGCAAAAATTAACTTATACTAGAAGAAAAATGCGAAGGAGCGATATCTATGAATGCGAAGCAGAAAGAGCAGACCATTGAAGAGATAAAGAAGCTTTTAGAAGAAAATAATGGCATTGTGAAAGCCGAAAAATTATATCCTTTGGGATTGACCTATAAAAGTATTCAGGGACTGGTGAAAGCCGGCATACTTGACCATGTAAAGAGTGGATATTATTCCATGGGGTATGAAGAGAAACCGCAGGAAGAAATTATTCTGGGACTGTTCCCGGATGGAATCTTATGTATGGACAGCGCCCTTTACTATTACGGTTATATTGAGAAGCGTCCTTATGAATGGAGTATTGCCATCAGCAAGAATACTTCGAAGTCAAGGTTCCGCATGGAATACCCGGTGGTGAAACCATATTATACAGAGCCGGAAGTCATGGAGCTTGGTGTAACGGTCATTCCTTTTGCCGGTGGCGAGATGAAGATTTATGAAAAAGAGCGTCTTATCTGTGACTGCCTCAAGTACGAGGAACGTCTGGAGCGGGAGGATTTAAAGAAGGCGCTGCTGGCATTTATCAATGAGCCAAAGAAAGATATTGCAAAATTAATGGAATATGCCAGAGCCCGCAAGGTTGTGGCAAAGATTCAGAGCAGAATTGGAGTGTGGCTGTAGTGGCAGAGTGCATACTGAGAGAATCATTGATCCGGCAGAGAAGTGAGGACTTGCAAATCCCTTTTGTGGACCTGCTTCCTTCTGCAGTAACCGAGTATTTTCTATATCAGATAAGTAAATCAACATTTGCAGAGAAGCTTTATCTTAGAAATGGCAGCAGCCTCGGTGTGGAGAATTACCGCCGGAAGAGAGTCTTTTCCCTTTCCTATTATTATCAGGTGGTAAAGGATGAGCATTTAACGGAAATGCAGTTAGGGCAGCTCATGAAAGAGGTGTTAAGCCGGAAACCGGAGTATGTCTATCAGATAGAGAAAGAAAAGGCGGGCAGCTATCAGATAGAGGTGCTGGCAAAATCAAAGGAGCATGAAGTTCCCATTACCCTGCGTTTTCAGGAGCTTCGGGACGAGCAGATGCAGCCTGCTCATGGAGAATTGCCATTTTTCTTACAGAAGAATACGGTAATAAAGTTTCTGCAATATCCTTATGAGCAGGTTGTGGCAGAGAATTTTGTGGAAATCTTAGAGAAAATGGAATTAATCAACGACCTGTCCTGCTATGAAGAAATTTATGGAATCTTAAAGAAAGAGGCGTTAGATGGCAGAAAGGTTGAGCAGCAGATTATTGAAATTGGAACAAAGAGAGAGCTGGCCTTTGGAAAAGACCGGCTGGATACCGTCCTTCACTATAAGGATTATACTTATATGAAGCGGAAATGGACGGCATACTTAAAGAGGGAACGCAAAAAAGAGCCAGACTGGGTAGAAGTGATGACTCTTTTGGAAGCCTTCTTCCCACCGGTCTGGCGTGCAATTATCAAAGATGAAATTTTTATCGGAGACTGGATGCCGGAGCTGTGCCGTTTCCTGTAGATACTTAATGGCTATAGTCGCGGATCAGCGTCTTTAAGAAGCCAAGAAGTGACTTTGGCTTGCGGAAGTCAAAGCAAGGAACTTCTTCGCATTTGTAGCCGAAATCACTGGCGATGGCAACAAGACCGGAAAGGGGATGCAGCGGAGTCTCATTTAACTCACTGCTCAAAAGCTCGATTTTAAAGCAGTCTTCATCTTCTAAATCGCAGGTGAGGATGAGGTCTACATTTGTAATATTGGAAAAATCTTTTTCTGAATCAAAGATGGCAGCCTTAATGCCATCTTTTTTTAATGCCTCCAATAGCTGGATGCAGAAGGTCTTTTTATCAATAATGGAATCCCCCACCAGCGATACCACGGGAATAAAAGAAGCAATATTGCCTGTTGCCGGAAGCTCTAGATTGCTGTCTTCATCAAAAAGCTCTCCCCGTTCGGAAAGCAGCTTTAAGGCATGATAATAATGGGTGCGGGTATTGATGTTAAAAAATTGTTCATTCAGTGGAACCGGACATATATTTGCCAGCTCGTTTTCCGGGATATAGCCGGCATTGCATTTCTCATGAAGCCGGTTAAAGGAATACTGGTGAAAGAGCATGGCTTTTCCCACCTGCGGAATGCAGCTTTTAGAATAGACTGCGGAAAGAGTCTCCAACTGGTCATTGGCACGCTCAATCGCCCAGATAGGATGCTCCTGTGGCTGTGACAGCAGGTAAAGCCCCAGTGCCGGTTCTACAAAAGGTGTATCTACGGAAATGAAGAAGGCACGTTCCTCAGAGATCATAGAAAGTGCACTGAAGATACCGGACAGCGGACCGGCATTTCCATAGATGTCTCCAATGGTTGTCACTGGAAGATTCAGATGCGCATAATCATTTTTCTGCTGGACAGAAAGGTAGATTTTCGGAAAATCCGGCTGAAATTTCTGGACCAGATATTCAATCAGGCAGCAGTCCCCAAAAGGGAGCAAAGCCTTGTCCGTTCCAATTCTTGTACTTTTTCCACCACATAATATAACCAGTGCATGACTCATAACATTTACCTCATGTAATATTTACCTTCTCAAAAGTTCTTCCATCATAACATAAATCAGTCTGACTGTAAAACAAACATATCATTTCTCATATGTACCCGTTCAATTTCATTACGGCGGTAGCTCTGAATCAGATAGTGATTTTTCCGGTCAAAGACCAGGGAAATTTTTTTCGTAAATGTGGAAGTTCCCGGCGCATATTCGATGATATGCAGGGATGCACAGTACTGTTTCTTTATCTTCCAGATGTCCATAAGACCGATTCCGCTGCCGCCACTGTCCTTGTGGGTGGTGTGCCGGGTCTGACCAAAGTCCTCAAAAAGCTGCACATCAAAGGCATTCCCACTGTCAGAAATCTCCAGGGTGGAAGTATCTTCGTCATGACAAAGGCGGACAGAAAGACTGCGCACCTCATTATCACCAATGGCAATCATGGCATTTTCCAGCAAATCCGCCAGAAGGTGGGAAAGGTCTTCCCCGGAAATGACATCTTCCGTCATTTTTACAATATTGCCTGTGATATGCAGGGAAAAGTTGATGTTCTGCGCCAGGGCGTGCTGCTGCATATAGGTAAAAAGCGCATCTAAAACACAGACCCCGGTCACCGGAAGAGCGTGTTCATCATGACGGTAGGAGTTCAGCGTACCTTTCCGATCCTGTGCCATGGTCTTTAACCCGCTGGCAAGCTGTTCGCCCTTCTTTCTGGTATCACCGTCTGTGGTTCCAGCTTCTAAATATTCGCAGACAGCAAGTTCCATTGCCGGAATCAGCTTGTTATCTTTATGAATAATCTTAGCCAGGGCATCATTATTTTCCTCTAATTTCCGGATGTGGTTATCTTTCTCAATGAGTTCATTTTGTAAAGCCTTAAGCTCCGCCTGCCGCAGCTTCTCCCGGTAGTCACGGGTAATCCGGAACCGCCACCAGCAATAAAGCAGAAGTCCAATCAGGAAAAGGGCAATGAGGAGAAAGAGGAACTGCATGTCAGGAATTGAATCATAAAAGCTGATTATGGTAACAATGAGCAGAATAAAACAGCTTAAGATAAAACCTGTGGCAGAAGAGCCGATTTGATAGAGAAATGGCATGCCACGGCGGAGCCTTTTGATTTTGAAAAGAAGGAATATTAAGAGCAATTCAAGAAGTCCACCTGAAATTTGAATCAGAGCATATGGCAGGTTGTAATTTCCATAAAAGAAGGGTAATAGTGCGAATCCTATAAGAACACCTGAAATTGCAAGAAAAATGAAATTTACACTAAGAGAAATGGTAAAGGATAGCAGACTTAATGTAAGCTGTATCTTAGTTACCAAAGTAAGTATAAAAGCATTTAAAAGGACAAAGACAGGGATTGCAAATAGAGGCAGACATGCATTGATAAAATTAAATAGGAAAGCTTCACCAATGAATATAAAAGAAAGAAGAATAGCATATTTCTTTTGCGAAAGTTTAAAATTTAATAATTTAAAATATAAATAGTAGCAACATAAAAGGTCAAAGAACCAACGAATTATATTTTGAATCATACAATACCTCATATAAATGTATTAAAAATCATATAAAAACCAACCCGATTTTAAACCTAAGAAATGTTCCGAATTTTTCTATAATCTCCTTACATTTTTGAAAAGGAGGAATAGAAATGGATTGGTTATTAGATTTTATCAAGCAGTTTATCAAACATTAACGTCCATCCGTAATCTTTTCCGCGTAAAAGTAAATGAACTCCTTAATGGTAGGCATTCCGCGGTCAGGATTAATGTGGGCAGTGTAGCAGTTAAGAAGAGTTTCGGTGTCATTGGAATTCCATGCGCGGTTAATGGCATTCTGCATGGCACGTTCCACACTGGAATTACTCTTCTTATACTTGTTACCAAGAATCTGGGAAATGTTTGTGGTCGGTCCATCAATTGTTATCATAATGGCATCGGTCAGATATTTGTAACCAACAACCTTTGGACTGATACCAATGAGCTCCAGTTCCCGGTGGATTCTGCGGATAAGTCCCTGCTCTAAATCTTTTTGATTATCTTTCATATAAGAAGTATTGGATGTGGATTCTGTCATTTCAATCATCGGGAGAAGCTGTTCGAGAAAATCAACAGCAGATTCCGGAGAATACGAATCTTCATATTTGCCGATAATGAAATCAGCACCAAGTCTTCGGGCGGATTCCAGTGTGATTTTGCTGGAGTTGTAAGTGGTAACAAGAATATAAGGCTTTTTCTCTAAGCCCAGTTTATTTAAGTCAGAGAGGAAAAACAGTCCGTTTCCGCCGCCATGATGCAATTCCAGATCAAGAATAACAGCGTCAGGAAGCGTATTCTGTACATATTGAATGCCAACATAAGAATTATTGGTGACGCCGGCTAAATCCATATTATCTTTGGACGCAATATAGTTTGAAATACGATTGCAGGTGTCCATATCATCTTCGATCAATAAAATGTGGAGCGTTTTTTCCATGTACAAGTCCTCCTGATTTACTCATATATCGTTTCAATAAAATAACATTTCACAAGGCATCTTTAAAATTAAGCTTATTATATCTCAAAAACCCCTTTGAAACAACAAAAAACAATACAAACCAACGAAAACCAACAACAAAAGCGTAAAGTTTGTGTTGGAAAAAAGTGGTAAACTACCCAGTAAGGAGTATCGATAAAAAATTTGAGTTGTGTAAAGTTATCATATAGATTCGGGTGGCTGCTTTCAAAGCGGTCACCCGAAAGTCGTTTCTGGAGGGAAAAATTCCTTGTCTTTTCCTGTTTCAAGCCGTACTATAGAAATAGTAATATCAATTAGAAAATCAGCTATTATTCAAAGAGTATGAAATCATAATAACAGGCTAGGTGAACCATGACATATATAAAAGATGAATTATGTAAACTTGCATCCTCTGATATGTATCCCCTTCATATGCCGGGACATAAGCGGAGACTGGATTGTGACATCAATCCTTATACATATGATATTACAGAAATAGATGGATTTGATAATCTGCATGCCGCAGAAGGAATCATAAAGGAAGCCGAGGAGCGGGCAGCCGCATTATGGGGCGCAAAGAGTTCTTTCTTTCTGGTAAATGGAAGCACCTGCGGTATTTTAGCAGCACTCAGTGCCGCATTACCGAAAAAGGGACATCTTCTGATGGCACGAAACAGCCATAAGGCAGCATATCATGCAGCATATTTAAGAGAGTTGCAGGTGACATATCTCTATCCGGTCTTTACAGAATTCGGGATACAGGGTGGAATACTGCCGGAGCAGGTAGAAGCTGCATTAGAAGCGGATGAAAGTATTGAGGCTGTGTTTCTTACATCACCAACCTATGATGGAATCGTATCAGATATAGAAAAAATAGCAGAAATTGCCCATCAGCATGGGATTCCGCTGATTGTGGACGAAGCTCATGGTGCGCATCTTGGTTTTCATCCGTATTTCCCAAAATCAGCTATTACACTGGGAGCAGATGTGGTAATCCAGAGCCTGCATAAGACGCTTCCGGCACCTACACAGACTGCAATTCTGCATTGGAATTCTTCTTATATAAATAAGGAACGGTTGGAGTGGTTCTTAAATATCTATGAAACCAGTTCTCCATCCTACTTATTCTTGACCAGTATAGATGAATGTGTGCGTCTGCTGACGGAAGAGAAAGAGAAGTATTTTGATGCATATGAGAAGCATATGAAAGACTTTTATGAAAAAGCATCCCATTTTTCTAATGTGGAAGTCATGGGAGAAGTGGATTTAAAAGAGACAGAAGGCTTTGCCAAAGACCCGTCGAAGCTGGTACTCCGTGCCACGAAAGCCGGACTTTCCGGGGAAGAGCTGTATCAGCTGCTCAGGGAGAAATACCATTTGCAGTTAGAGATGTGTCAGGGAGATTATGCGTTGGCAATGACCAGTATTTTTGACAGCGAGGAAGGTTTTGACCGGCTGTATGCGGCACTGGAAGAAATTGATAAAAAAGAAGCCGCAGCAAGAAGAACAATAACGCCGCAGTTTCTGACCGAAGCCTATGCAAAGCGGACGGTCCGTATATCCATTGCAGAAGCACAGGATGCAAAGACAGCGGAAATGGGGCTGAAGGAAAGTGTTGGCAAGACGGCAGGAGCATTTGTCTATCTTTACCCGCCGGGCATCCCGATGCTGGTGCCGGGAGAAGAGATTTCCAAAGAGGCGGTGGCAGTGATAAAAACCTGCCGGGAGAATGCATTTCGTATTCATGGCGTGACTGAGGACGGAAAGATAAAAGTTGTCATTTCCTGAAAATTATTTTATACTAGAAAACAGACGGCAAAACCGTAGAAACAGGAGATTTACACATGGGAAAGATTTTCTGCCTGATGGGCAAGAGCTCAACAGGAAAAGATACCATATATAAGATGCTGCGGGATGAGAAAGCGTTGCAGCTTCAGACGATTGTACCATATACTACCCGGCCGATCCGTGCCGGCGAGGCGGAGGGCGTAGAGTATCATTTTATTGATGAACAAAGGCTTTTGAAGCTCGAAAAAGAAGGAAAAGTCATAGAGCAGCGCGCATATGATACTATATACGGAATCTGGCGCTATGCCACAATTGCAGACGGGCAGGTCAATCTGTCGGAGCACAGTTATCTTCTGATTGGCACCCTTGCCGTGTATACACAGCTTTGTGCCTATTATGGAAAAGACGCAATCGTACCGATATATATAGAAGTAGAAGATGGTTTACGTCTGCAGCGGGCATTGGATCGGGAGCGGATGCAGGATAAGCCAAAGTATACAGAGCTTTGCAGGAGATTTCTTGCAGATGATGCGGATTTTGCAGAAGAAGCATTGGAAAAGGCAGGAATTACCAGACATTTTGAGAATGATAATCTGCAAAAGACAGTAGAGGAAATTGCAGCTTTTGTGCTATCATATAATGGATAGGTGATAAAATGGAGATTAGAGTAAACGACACTGCACCGGTGAATCAGACCACCGGAACCACGCCGGTAGACACCGGAGACGGCAGCTTTAAATTTACATTGACCAGTGCAATCGAAGAGCAGGAGCTTCAGCAGCGGTTGAACAGCCTCTTAGATGACATTACCAAGCAGGGTAATCTTATTGCACAGCATATGGACATCCGGGACATGAAGAAATACCGCGGACTGGTGAAGGATTTCTTAAATGAAGTCGTAACCCGCTCCCATAAATTTTCCAGAGAGAACTTTCTCGACCGGAAAGGCCGTCATCGTGTCTATGGAATCGTCAAGTTGGTGGATAAGAACTTGGACGAACTGGCAGAAGAGCTGGTGAAGGATGAGTCGGACCACATTACCATATTGGATAAAATTGGGGAAATTGCAGGCTTATTGCTGGATATTTTCACGTAAAAACAGGGCAGCCTAAGACAGCAGGAAGCTTCAGGAGAAAGGAGCGCACATGGCAGGATTTGCAGAAATCATTGGACATGAACAGATTATAGAGCATTTACAGAATGCAATAAAAATGGATAAAATATCCCATGCATATATATTGAACGGACCGGACAAATCCGGCAAGAAAATGCTGGCGGAGGCATTTGCCCAGACCCTGCAGTGTGAGAAGCACGGCATTGAGCCCTGCATGGAGTGCCATTCCTGTAAGCAGGCAGTGAACCACAACCAGCCGGACATCATTTATGTCACACATGAGAAGCCGAATACGCTTTCCGTTGCAGATATCCGCAGCCAGCTTGTAAATGATGTAGATGTGAAGCCATACAGCAGCAGATATAAGATTTATATTGTAGATGAAGCAGAGAAAATGAACCAGCAGGCGCAGAATGCACTGTTAAAAACCATCGAAGAGCCGCCGGCATATGCGGTTATCATTCTGCTGACTACCAATGCGGATGCATTTTTACCGACGATTCTTTCCCGGTGTGTGGTATTGAACCTTAAGGTAGTTTCTGATGATAAAATCAGAAAATATCTGATGGAACACTGTAAAGTGCCGGATTATCAGGCGGATGTGTGTGTGGCATTTGCCCAGGGAAATGTGGGGAAGGCAATGGCGTTGGCATCTTCGGATGATTTTCAGGAGCTGAAAGCTGCAGCCGTGCAGTTATTAAAGCGAATCCATGAGATTGAGCTTTATGAATTTAAGGAAGCCATCAAACAGATTAACGAATATAAAATGGAAATCAACGATTATCTTGATATCATGATGATCTGGTTTCGTGACATTTTATTATATAAAGCAACAACAGATGTAAATGGACTGATATTTAAGGATGAAGTCTATGACATAAAGAAGCAGGCAAGCAAGAGTTCCTACAGTGGAATTGAAGCAATATTAGAAGCGTTGGAAAAGGCAAAGGTGCGCCTTACGGCAAATGTCAACTTTGACCTGGTGATGGAATTGTTGCTGCTGACAATAAAGGAGAATTAGAATGACAAAAGTAGTTGGAGTCAGATTCCGCAGAGCCGGAAAGATATATTATTTTGACCCGGGTAAAGCAAAGATGGCGGCAGGCAGCCATGTTATCGTGGAGACTGCCCGTGGCATAGAGTACGGAACCGTGCTGATTGCCCCGAAAGAGGTAGACGATAAAGCAGTGGTTCAGCCATTGAAGCCGGTCATCCGCGTGGCAACACCGGAGGACGATAAGACCGAGCAGAGAAATAAAGAGAAAGAAAAAGAAGCATACAAAATCTGTTTTGAGAAAATCGCAAAGCATAAGCTTGAAATGAAGCTGGTAGAAGCAGAGTATACCTTTGATAACAATAAGCTTCTGTTTTACTTTACCGCAGACGGACGAATTGATTTCCGTGAACTGGTAAAAGATCTGGCAGCAGTATTCCGTACCAGAATTGAGCTGCGCCAGATTGGAGTGAGAGACGAGACCAAGATTTTAGGCGGAATTGGAATCTGCGGAAGAGAATTATGCTGTAAATCCTATCTGGCTGATTTTGCTCCGGTATCTATTAAGATGGCAAAGGAGCAGAACCTGTCCTTAAATCCGACTAAGATTTCCGGTGTATGTGGCAGACTGATGTGCTGTCTGAAAAATGAGGCTGAAACATACGAATATTTAAACAGCCGTCTTCCGAATGTGGGTGATACCGTTACCACAATTGATGGATGTAAAGGTGAAGTACAGAGCATTAACGTATTGCGTCAGCTGGTGAAGGTCTTAATCGAAGTAAATGATGAGAAAGAACTTCGGGAATATAAGGTAAAAGAGCTGAAGTTCAAGCCAAGAAGACGCAGAGACAATATCAAACTTTCTCCGGAAGAGATGAAAGAGCTGGAAGCCTTAGAGGATAAGGGAGGAAAGTCTAAGATTAATGACGTCAAGTAATGAGATTCAATTAAAACCGGATGAGCGTGTGGACGAGCTGAATCGCAAGGGTTATCGTATCATTCAGGATACGAAGCAGTTCTGCTTTGGAATGGATGCGGTACTCTTAAGTGCTTTTGTAAAGGTAAAGCCGAAACAGAGAGTGTTAGACCTTGGAACCGGAACGGGAGTGATTCCTATCCTATTAGAGGCGAAGACTCCCGGAGAGCATTTTACCGGGCTTGAGATTCAGCCGGACAGTGCCGACATGGCAGGAAGAAGCGTTGCGTTAAATGGATTGACGGATAAAATCGATATCGTAACAGGAGATATAAAAGATGCCTCGAAGATCTTTGGGGCATCTTCTTTTGATATTATAACCACAAATCCGCCTTATATGATAGGACAGCACGGTCTTACGAATCCGGAAGAAGCAAAGGCAATTGCCCGCCATGAAATATTGTGCAATCTTACGGATATTATGAGGGAGAGTGCGAGAATACTAAAGCCGGGGGGACATTTTTTTATGGTACACCGTCCGTTTCGTCTGACGGAAATCATCTGTTGTATGCATGAGCATCGCATCGAGCCAAAACGGATGCGGCTGGTATATCCATATGCAGACCGGGAGCCGAACATGGTACTTATCGAAGGCTGCAGAGGCGGGCGTTCCCGTATGACGGTGGAGAAGCCGCTGATTGTATACAAGGAACCGAATGTATACACCGATGAAATATATGAGATTTATGATTTGTAATGAAAGAAAGGAAAGACATATGTTTAATGAGATAACAATTGGACCGTTGACACTTCATACGTATGGACTGATGATTGGACTTGGATTTTTAGCCGCATATGCGATGTGTTATTACCGTGGGAAAAAGATGAAAATGGAAAAAAGCGGAGATATCCTTTATGGAATCTTCTGGTGTGCCATCATCGGCGGACTGGTGGGAACCAGATTGCTTTATTATATTGTAGAGATTCCGGAGATTATCAAAGACCCATCCATTCTCTGGGACTTTAAAAACGGTTATGTAGTATATGGAGGAATTATTGGAGGAATCTTAGTATCCTGGCTTTACTGCAGGATAAAGAAGGTATCTTTCATCGAATACTTTGACCTTGTTATGCCGGCAGTAGCACTGGCACAGGGCTTTGGAAGAATCGGATGCTTCTTTGCAGGCTGTTGTTACGGAAAAGCAACGGACAGCTGGTTTGGAATCACCTTTACCCATTCCGACTATGCTCCAAATGGAGTCAAGCTGATACCGACACAGCTTATTTCATCTGCAGGAGACTTCATGATTTGCCTGATGCTGCTTGCTTATGCAAAGCGTAAGCCGAAAAAAGGCAGAGTGGCATCCTTATATTTAATGTTCTATGGAATCGGAAGATTTGGTGTGGAATTTTTAAGAAGTGATTACCGCGGAAGCGTGGGATTCCTTTCTACTTCCCAGTTTATTTCCATTGGTATTGTGGCAGCAGGCATCATACTCTATCAGATGTTGCCGCGCATTTATGAAAATGCGAAGAAAGCGGAGTAAGAAGATATATAATACCACTTAAATAAAAGAGGATAGATTATGGCAGGAAAACTGTATCTGTGTGCAACACCCATTGGAAATTTAGAGGACATCACATTCCGGGTATTGCGTACCTTAAAGGAAGTAGATTTAATAGCGGCAGAGGATACGAGAAATTCCATTAAGCTCTTAAATCATTTTGAGATTAAGACACCGATGACCAGCTATCATGAATATAACAAAATTGAAAAGGCATACAAGCTGGTAGAGAAATTACAGGAAGGCAAAAATATTGCCCTGATAACAGATGCCGGAACACCGGGTATTTCAGATCCGGGAGAAGAACTGGTTCGAATCTGTTATGAGAATGGCATCGAAGTAACTTCCCTTCCGGGACCGGCAGCCTGCATTACTGCATTGACCATGTCGGGACTTCCCACCAGACGATTTGCTTTCGAGGCATTTCTTCCGAGGGATAAAAAAGAACGTGCCAGAGTCTTAGAGGAGCTGGCGCAGGAGAGCCGAACCATGATTGTATATGAGGCACCACACCATCTTCTAAAGACCTTAAAGGAGCTTTATGAAGTTCTTGGAAACCGTGAATTAACGGTCTGCAAGGAGCTGACCAAACGATATGAGAACACGACAAAAACGACATTCGAAGATGTCATAAGATTCTATAAGGACAACGAACCAAAAGGAGAGTACGTTTTAGTTATTTCTGGAAAGACATTTGAGACAAAGGAGCAGGAAGCAAGAGAAGCCTGGGAGAGCCTTTCCATCGAGGAACATATGGCACATTATGAGGCTTCCGGCATGGAACGAAAGGAAGCCATGAAGCAGGTGGCAAAGGACCGCGGCATCAGTAAGCGGGATGTCTATCAGGCATTGTTAAAAGAATAGGAAGAATAACAGGAAACCAATATAAGGGACAATGGACAGAGAGCAGCCATTGTCCCATTTTTGTGTAATATGAAAATAATCCACTTTTTTAAAAAGCTTTCGACTATTTTTTATAAAAAGTCAATGATACGATAAATAATATCAACCAGATAATGGAGAAAGTGTCGGGAAAAGGGTGACTTTAAAAGGGAAGAAAAGGAGGATTATGTATGCACAAAAGAGATCAGAAAGAAAAAAAGGAACTGCCTTTTTACAAGACGATTGCGATGAAACTGATTTTGGGATTTCTGGTTCCGGTAGCCGGAATCGTTATACTGGGGCTGGTTTCCTATAACAAATCTTCATACGCAATTGTAAGCAAGTATAAAGAATCGGTCGAGCAGACCATAAATATGATGCAGCAGTGCATCGGGCTTGCAGTATCTAGTGAGGAAGATGAATTCAAGCGGTATCTTACGGATACAGAGATGCAGAAATACATTTCCGGAATGTATACAGATTCAGAGGAAAAGAGCCAGAAGAAAAAGGTTACAGATGAAGTAAATACAAAGACAGTGGTAGACGAGAAAGTCAGTGGAATTGTTTTTCTGGCAGAGGGTGGAAAAAGTATTTCCGATAATACAAATCCGGTAAACAGTGCCGGATATTCGGAATATGTAGAAACACAACAGGGACAGAAAATGGCAGCAGATTCCACTGACTGGCTGATATTCGGGCAGGATAAAGAAGCGGATGAAGTACTTGGATTAGATAGCAGTACCTATAGCATCCGTCTTGTAAAAAATTATAATGCACAAAAGGGTGCAATTCTTATTGATATGGACGCTTCCTATCTGCGGAAAGTCATGGAATCCTTAAATCCGGGAACCGGCGGTTATACGGTGCTGGTGACCAGTGACGGACAGGAATTTTATGGACAGGAAGACAATATTCCGGATAGTACCATGATATATGACACCGGATTTTATAAGGAGGCACTTTCTACAGAGGATGAGACATTTAGTACAATGACAGAGATAAATGGAAAGAAGTATCTTTTCCTAAGCAGCCGGATTCCGGAAAAAGATGCACTTTTATGTGCCTTGGTGCCGGAAGAGAATATTATGGCAGAAGCAGCACAGATCCGGACATTGACGGTAATTCTTTCCATCTGTTTTGCCGTTGTTGCACTTATACTTGGCGTAATGATTGCGCAGAATATGTCCGGAACGATACATTATATTCTCCGCAAACTGCGTAAAGTAGCAGACGGAGACCTGACGATACATCTGACTACGAGAAAACAGGATGAATTCGGGCTTTTGTGTGAAGGAATCAATCATACCGTAGAACATGTAAAGGAACTGATTGTCCATGTCAATGAAGTGAGTAACCAGTTAAATGAAGCAGCAGGTTATGTCAATGAAGCGTCCGGCACTTTCTTAAAGACCTCTCAGAACATACAGGAGGCAGTGGAATGTATAGAAACAGGAGTAAATAAACTTGACAATGGAGCAGAAAACTGTCTGACACAGATGGATGCATTATCTGGTAAAATAGCAGATGTAAGTCTGCATGCACAGGAAATAAGTAATCTTACATCTTCTGCAGGAACAACGATTGAATCTGGCATACAATCGGTACAGGGACTGACCAGCAGTGCGGAATCTACGGTAGAGATAACCCGCAGCGTAATTGATGCAATTGAGGAATTGGAAGAACGTTCCAGAGCAATTAATGAGATTGTCGCAGCAATTAACCAGATTGCAGAGCAGACCAACCTGTTATCCCTGAATGCATTTATTGAAGCAGCCCGTGCCCAGGAGGCAGGAAAAGGATTTGCAGTAGTTGCAGAAGAAATCCGTAAATTATCGGATCAGTGTCTGGTATCAGCAGGACAGATATCGGATATTGTAGCAGAAATCGTGGAAAAGACCGGAGAAGTGGCAGAAATTGCACGAAAAGCAGAAGAAATAGTTTCTACACAAAGTGGTGCAGTAGAAGAGACGACGCAGTCCTTCCGGCAGATAGATACGCAGGTAGCCTCTTTGTTAATTGCATTGGATACAATCAGCAATAATGTATCGGAAATGGATAGCTCCCGTTCTGAGACATTAGAAGCAATAGAAGGCATTTCCGAAGTGTCCGGGGAAACGGCAGAATGTTCCGTTAAAGTATATGAGAGTGCAGATTCCCAGCTGGGTGCAGTAAAAGAATTAAAAGAAGCATCTGTAAATTTGAGAGAAAGAGCCAGCCGTTTAATCGAGACTTTGGGTAAATTTATCGTATAAAGAACAAAATTATATTAAAAAATTGCACTTTTTTGAAAGTTTGATGACTGTTTTTCAAAAAAAGTGAATGCTAGAATAGAATCATCAAATGAAGAGAGACATTTGAAAAAAGGAGGTATTATGATGAGGAAAAAAATTGTATCAGTGTTATTAACAACAGCAATGGTAACAGCAATGCTTGCAGGATGCGGCGGAAAAGATACTACAGCAAGTAGTGATGGTTCCGAGAAGAGCCCATCCGCAGAAGCAGGAAGTTCAAGCGGGGATGAAATTACATTGAAGGTATTCTCCAACCTGCCAGACCGTAAAAATGGTCAGGGACTGGTAGAACAGAAAATTATTGATGAGTACATGGAAGAGAATCCAAATGTAAAAATCGAAGTAGAAGCTTTGGATGAAGAAGCTTATAAGACAAAATTCAAAGCATACTCCATGGAAGGACTTCCGGATGTTGTAAGTATCTGGGGACAGCCGGCATTCTTAGACGAAGTGTTGGATGCAGGAGTACTTGCAGAATTAAATGAGTCAGATTATGATGATTATGGATTCGTATCCGGTTCCTTAGAAGGATTCAAGAAAGATGGAAAACTTTATGGACTTCCAAGAAATACAGATGTTGCCGGATTCTATTACAATCAGAAAATGTTTGAAGACAATGGCTGGGAAGTTCCAAAGACATATGATGAACTGTTGGAATTAGCAGGAACAATCAAGGATGCAGGCTATATTCCACTGGCAATGGATGGTGGAGATGGATGGCCAATGGCAGTTTATTTATCTGATTTACTTTACAAAGTAGCAGGAAGTGATTATTCCAGTATTGTAAGCAATGCAGTAGCAACTGGTGATTTTACAGATTCAAGCATTGTAAAAGCAACAGAACTACTGAAAGAAACAGCAGATGCAGGATTATTCCAGAATGGATATGATTCACAGGATTATGCAACTGCACAGAATCTTTTTATCAATGGTCAGGCTGCCATGTATTATATGGGAAGCTGGGATGCATCCATGGCATTGAATGAAGATATTGACGAAGATATCAGAACCAACATCCGTGTATTTACCATGCCGGTAGTAGACGGTGGAAAAGGAACTGCAACAGATATCGCAGCATGGAATGGTGGTGGATATGGAGTATCCGCATCTTCTGAACACAAAGATGAAGCAATCAAATTCTTAAATTATATGTATCAGCCGGATAAACTTTCCAAATATGGCTGGGAAAATGGTGTAGGAATGTCTGCACAGGATCAGTCAGCATATATGACAGGTGATGAAACAGAATTACAGATGCAGTTTGTAGATGCAGTAAATAATGCAACAAGTGTATCCGGAACCCCAATCAATGACTGTGGACCATCTGCATTTAAGACAGGCATTGAAAGTGAGATCCAGAGTGTTTCCAATGGAAGCATGAGCGTAGACGATTTCCTTTCTTCTATCGGAAAAGCCTGCCAGTAAACAAAATTAATTTCATAGCATTCTCCAAATTCTTTTAATTACATACCCTATCAGGAGCCGCAGATCAATCTGCGGTTCCTCTTTTTTTATGCATGCAGGAGAAAAAAACATATATAGGTATGTGAAAATATTACACCTTTTCTAAAGACTGGTATCTGTAAACCACATGGCCCGGTTGCTATAATTTTTATAAAGAAAAAACATAGGGAGGGAAAATATAGTGAAGAAACTTTACAGTAACAAGTGGGTTATTCTGAGTCTGGTACTTCCGGGGTTATTCTTATTTGTATTTGCAATATTAGCTCCAATCTGCCTCAGTGTATATTATGGATTTACCAACTACTCAGGAATGGGCTCTTATCAGTTTGTTGGGTGGGAGAATTACAAAAATCTGTTCCATGATGCAGCCTTTGGAACATCACTTCGGAACTCACTGCTTTTAGCAATCGGATTTATTTTTATCCAGCATCCGCTGGCAATGATCGTAGCAGCAGTCCTCGATAAGCTCGGAGGAAAAGGAGAGAACTTCTTCCGCTGCGTATACTTTATTCCAAATGTAATTTCCGTAGCAGTTATCGCATATCTGTGGAAATTCATTTACAATCCGGATTTTGGATTGCTGAATAACATTATCAAAGCCTTTGGCGGAAAAGGTGATATTAACTGGTTCAATTATGACACAGCAATATGGGCAGTCTTAATCGTCTTAATCTGGCATGGATTTGGATGGGGAATGTTAATTTACTACACCGGAATTAAAAATATTGATCCGGTATTGTATGAAGCAGCAGCAATTGACGGAGCGACACAGATACAGACCTTCTTTAAGATTACATTACCACAGATGAAGCCGGTTATTCAGGTAAATGTAACCATGGCTGTTATTTCTGCATTAAAGCAGATGGAGACGGTATATCTGTTAACCAATGGCGGTCCGGGAAATAGTACACAATTTGCAGCAAACTATCTGTATCAGCAGGCATTTAAAGCATACAAATATGGATATGGAAATGCAATCGGTGTGGTATTCATTATTATCTGTCTGTTAGTAACTGTAATTTTAAATAAGATTTTTGAAGAAAGAGAAGCAAAAATTAAAGTAAAGGAGGTCGCATAATTATGGAAATGATCGGAAGTAAGAAGAAGAAAAAGAAGCTGTCGAAACCAATCCTGTATGTTATACTTATTATAGTTGCGGTAATACAGATATTTCCATTAATCTGGCTGTTAGATTTTTCACTGGCGAGCAGTTCAGAAATGTTTACCAACGGACTTCTGGTAATGCCGAAGAAAATCCAGTGGGGCAATTACGTAAAAGCTTTTGTAGATGGTAATTTCCTCTGGTATCTGAAGAATAGTATTTTAATCAATGGATTAGCAGTGCTTCTTGTAATTGTAGTATCTATTATGTCGGCATTTGCATGCCGTAGAATGAAATGGAAATTAAGTACATTCGTAAAAACACTTTTATTAATGGGACTGATGATTCCGATTCATGCGACACTGCTTCCGAATTATAAGATTTACAGCCGCCTGGGAATGACAGATACCATCTGGGCATTGTTGATACCATATGTTGCATTTTCACTTCCACAGGGATTGTTCTTAATGACAAGCTTTATGGAATCCATTCCGGTAGAGTTAGAGGAAGCAGCAGTAATGGATGGTTGTGGAATATATCGTATTTTATTCCAGATTATTACACCAATGTTAAAATCCTCCATTGCAACTGTAGCAATCATGACGTTCTTAAATAACTGGAATGAATTTATGATGGCAAGTACCTATTTAAGCTCTGATAAATGGAAGACACTTCCATTCTCGGTTCTTGAATTTACCGGTGAGTATTCGTCAAATTACGCAGTACAGTTTGCAGTTATGGCATTGACAGCAGCTCCGGCAGTTATTGTATATATTATATTGAATAAACATATCACCAAGGGTGTTGCCATGGGTGCAGTAAAAGGATAAGAGAGGGTACATGAGGGATGCAGAAGATTAGAAAATGGATAAACGGTCTGAGTGTAAAAGCAAAATTAATTATTTATGCATATGCAATCTTTACGCCTGTACTGATTCTCATCTGCGGCATCCTGATGGTACATAATTATAAACAGGCATCCAGTGACCGGTTGGAAGGTAACCGTGCCAACGTGGAATCCTTAGCAGAGAATATAAGTCTGCTACAATCGGATGTAAAAGATTATACAACCTATATCTGTATTAACCAGGAGATAAGGGGATTATTATCGGAACGTGATTCTGCTCCTTATAATGCAGATGCAAGATTGTGGCAGAATAATGGACCAATGGAAGTGGTTCAGGATATGATTTCCATGCGTGGAGAGATTAAGACAATAGCTATCTATCCGGAAAATGGAATAAGACCTTATTTAAGGGGTATGGATGGAAGTGTAAATCTCTCCACAATGGAAGATATACGGCAGACACAGATTTATCAGGAAACGGTGGATACAAAGCTTGGAATGATATGGAAAAGCGTGGATGCAGACGATAGTGGACCGTATCTTGCTAATTTCTCAGATAAAGTAGTGCTCTGCAGGGAAATTTATGATCTGTCACATAAGAAAAGACTTGGATTTATTGTAATAGGTGTTGGAAAAAGTAAATTTGAAGAACTGATGACCAATATGGTGAAAGAAGGCGGAGAAGCCGTAATGGTCGTAGATCCACATACGGGGGAACTGGTAACCGTTGGAGATGTGGATGATAAATTAAAAAAATATCTGACGGCAGAAGAATTCCGTCAGCAGGATTACAGAGAGAGGGAAAAGGATTTCATCTGGGGAGATTATGAAGTCATTTGTACCCAGCTGAATAAAGAAGGAGCAATTACCTGCAAGATTATACCAAGACAGCAGGTGCAGGCTCAGATAAGAAGTGTCGTTTATATGCCACTGGCATTACTGTTTGGACTGTTGATTGGCATGTTTCCGTTTTTTATGATTATTTCAAATCTTGTAACCAATCCGTTGCGAAAAGTAAGCGAAGCCATTTTAAAATTCTCTGCCGGTGATTTTGAGCAGCAGGTAAAAGTAGAAACCAATGACGAAGTCGGACAGGTGGCGGAATGCTTTAATGCAATGGTCGGAGAGATTAAGAAGCTGATTGATGAGAATTATGTGATTACCTTATCGGAAAAAGAAAGTGAGCTGGCCGCACTGCAGGCACAGATAAATCCGCATTTCCTGTATAATACGCTGGATTCTTTGTACTGGCAGGCAACAGAGGCAGGTAATGATGAAATTGCAGAGAGTATCTTATCACTGTCGTCATTGTTTCGGCTGACTTTAAACCAGGGACGCAGCATAATTACGGTAGAAAAAGAATTCGAACTGGTCCGGGAGTACTTAAAGATACAGAAAATGCGTTTCCCAAGAAAGCTGAATTACGAATTACATATTGCAGATGAAATTAAAGATGCAAAGATTCCCAAACTGATTATTCAGCCATTTGTGGAAAATGCAATTGTACATGGTTTTGAAAATGTCAGCAAACCGTGTAAACTTACCATAACAGGAACGCGTACCGGAGACCGTATTCATTTTGAAATAAAAGATACAGGAGTAGGAATGAAGCAGGAACAGATAGATGCTTTATGGGAAAATGAACCGGTCAATTATTCCAAACAGAGAATTGGAAGATATGCAATAAAAAATATCAGGGAAAGACTTCAGTTGAAGTATCATGAGCAATATATTCTGAAAATAGAAAGCACAGTTGGAGAAGGGACAACTGTAATACTTGAGATTCCATTTGAGGAGGGAGATTAATGGGGATTAAATTACTGATCGCAGATGATGAAGATGTTATATGTAAAGGTGTTGCGAAATATCTAAGACTTCATACAGACCGTTTCAGTAAAATTTATGAAGCAGAAAATGGAGAAGAAGCCTTAGATGTTATTTATCAAAAACAGCCAGACATGATGATACTGGATGTGCAGATGCCAATTAAGTCGGGATTGGATGTGATGCGGGAAGCAGCTAAAGCCGGGATAAGACCGATTACGGTCATTCTAAGTGGTTATGATGAATTTACTTATGCTCAGAAAGCAATCAAATTCGGAGCCAAAGAGTACCTTTTAAAGCCGGTCCGTGCAGCAGATATTCTTACATTGCTGAATAATCTGGCAGATGAATATATTGGAAAAGAAGAGACTGTGAAAGAACAGTCTGAGGCAGCCGCCGATAAAGAAAAAGAGAATCCACTAGTGAGTGAAGCCAAAGAATATATGAAAGAAAATTACGCAAGCAGTCTTACGTTGGCAGATGTGGCGGAATATCTGCAGATATCCACAGGCTATCTTTCTACGTTGATGAATCAGAATTTGAAATGTGGATTTACCGATTATCTGAATCAGATCCGTGTGGAAAGAGCGTGCTGTTATCTGGAGCAGAATTTCCTTAAAAATTATGAGATTGCTTATAAAGTGGGGTTTAATGACGAAAAATATTTCTCCAAAGTATTTAAGAAAATCAAAGGAATGTCACCGAAGGAATATCGGATAAAAGAGCGGTAAAGGAGGAAGTTTATGGAACTGACTTATTATACAACTACATATAAAGGCAATAAAAAAGAAACAAAAGAAGAGCATCATGTATTTGTAGATGATAGAGGAGAGGAGAATCAACTAATTAATCTGTATCCGCAGATTACCATGCAGAAAATAGAGGGATTTGGTGGAGCAGTTACGGATTCAGCTGGATATGTCTATTCCCTGTTAGATGACAGCCAGAAGAAAAAGCTGGTAGAGACTTATTTTGGAAAAAATGACATGAAATACAATCTAGTGCGGATTCCAATTGACAGCTGTGATTTTTCAATTGAGCATTATGAAGCAGATTCTGATGAAGAAGATAAAGATTTTGCAGAATTTTCTTTTGCACGGGTTGAAAAATATATTCTTCCATTATTAGATGCAGCAGAAGCATCCTATGGTGCAAAACTTGATATTATGTTATCTCCATGGAGCCCGCCAGCATATATGAAGACTAATGGAGAGAGAAATCACGGTGGAAAATTAAAAGAAGCTTATAAAAGACGGTGGGCAGAATATCTGTGTCGTTATATAGAAGAGTACAGATACCGTGGCTATCATGTGACGAAAATGACGATGCAGAATGAGCCAAAGGCAGTGCAGCCATGGGATTCCTGCATTTATACCGCACAGGAAGAACGGGATTTTATAAAAGATTATCTTCATCCTGCACTGGTAGAACATCATCTTGATGATATAGAACTTTATATCTGGGATCATAATAAAGAGCGTGCGCTGGAATGGGCAGAGACAATCTTTACCGGAGAGACAGCTGATATGGTGGCAGGTCTGGCATTCCACTGGTACAGTGGAGATCATTTCGAAGCATTGCAGATGATAAAAAAACGTTTTCCGGATAAAAAGCTGCTCTTATCCGAGGCATGTATTGAATACAGTAAATTTGCTGCGAACGATTATCTTAAGAATGCACAGAAATATGCACATGATATGATAGGTAATTTAAACAATGGAATGCAGACATTTTTAGACTGGAATCTGCTTCTGGATGAGCAGGGTGGTCCGAATCATGTGGGAAATTTCTGTGATGCACCGTTTCTCTTTGATACAAAGAAAAAAGTGGTGATGGAAAGTAATATTGCAGGATACATCTGGCATTTCAGTCATTTTATCGAGCCGGGAGCAATCCGGATTGGAATGACACGTTATACAGACGAACTGGAAGTAACAGCATTTCAGAAAGAGGATAAAATCAGTTTTGTAGTATTGAACCGTACAGAGAAGAAGATTCCTTTCTTTTTGAGACTGGATAATACCTGTGTCAGTCTTGAATCAGAGCCGGAATCCATTGCAACAGGTGTAATTGTACAATAGCTCACCAATAGTATTCTAAGTATTTTTGGATAATATCAAAAGGTGCAGGACCGATGGACAACACTGCCTGGTGGAACTGTTTATCGGAATAGGAATCCCCGAAGGTTTCTTTGGCGTAGTCCTTTAGCTGAAGGAATTCCAGGCAGCCAATATAATATTTGAGATAATGAGCCGGCTCTGCTACGATATAGTCGTAGATTTCGGAGACGGCTTCCTTATTGTCGATGCCATAATCACTTAAGAAGTCCTTAAGGTCACTGAGTGTCCAACCCTTTGCATGAATGGATAAATCTGCGGTGGCATAGAGGCTCAAAAGAGCGGACTGGTTGTGCATAAGGAGCGAAGCCTTTTCCTCCGTCAGACCGGCATAAGAGTAAGAGAGCATTTCCACATAAGTTGCCCAGCCCTCTACATAGCCGGGATAGTTGAGAATACTCCGGATGGGTGCACAGCCGGAGGCAGACGTAGTGGTAGTCTGATAGAGATGTCCCGGGAATCCTTCGTGCGCCAGTGTGGTGAAAAGCTCGAAGCCTTCGTAGTGGCTGCGGGGATTGATATAGATGACATTATGGGAAATGTCATCGATAGGGGCCGTCAGATAAAAGGCGGGAGCCATGGAATCCTGCATACAAGGATCCACGGAGCGGACAGAAAAATCCGTTGAGACCGGCGGCAGGAAATCCTTTGCAATAGCGGAAGAAAGACAGGTAAGCATCTCTTCCGGGGTGGCATCCTTCAGCGGAAAATCATCGGTAGTAAGAGAAATGCCGGGATGACTGGCAGCAATCCCGTTGATGGCAAGAAGGTCGGATTTCCGTTGCTTTTCCGTCATTTCTAAAAGTTCATCTATGGAATGGGAAGAGCCGGTGGCATCATAAACCAAAGCAGCATAATAGTCTGAGCCATCCGGAAAATAGCAAAGTCCGGCGGAGTTACTGCCACTACCTTTGTGCTCCACCAGAAAATCCCGCAAAGCTTCATAGGCTGGCAGAACATATTCTCTAAAAGCAGCTTCATTTTCGATACAGTAGGAAGCCTGTTCCTCTGCTGTTAAATCAGGAAGTTCCGCTACTTTATTACGAAAAGTAGTAATCAGATAATGCTCAGAACTGTTATCACAGAAGGTATTTAAGTCTGCAATCAGCGTATCCGCCTGGGTATCCGAAAGAAAAAGTCCCTCATTGATTTTATTCGTTTCATAATCTAAGACAGAATCAAAGCAGGATGGGATCAGTGAAAGCAGAGTCAGATAATCCTCCACATCTTTGCGGTCATAGAAATGGTATTCTGATAGCAGGATCGGAAGCTGGGCAGGAAATCCCGTGGAAGGACGCAGGATTTCCGGGTAATAGGTATAGTCCGACTGACTGCGGTTAGAAGAGACATAGTCATTTAAAATATCATAGGTCAGCTTCTGCTCGGTGGTCAGTACCTCATAGTCATAGGACTGTAACCCACAGGAGATATTTTCGATATTTAAGGCAGATTGCTTTCTGGCATCGGCAGAATAATCCGGCAGAGCAATTTTATAATCGGTAATACCATAGACTTCCGGCTGGCTTAAGGTATAGTGAAGGGTCAGGGTATCGGAGGTTACTTCGCTTTGAAATAAAAGACTGGTATATTCCTCAAAGGAAATGGAATCCGGCGCAATATAACCGGAATCAGAAGCCGACTGGTCTTTGCTGCACCCGCTTAGAAGAAATAAGGATAAAGCAAAGCAAATGGTTATCAGAAAAGGAGAAATATATTTGTGCAGCATAGACGGCCTCGGATGAAGAGTGTTCAACAAAGAATATGAAAAAAATCGTATCGATATGACAAAAGAACGTGATATGGCAGAAGAGGGTGTGCTATAATCACCAGAGAAAGTAGTTCCTTCCGGGAAAACTGCATATAGTAGAGTAACGGGAAAGCAAAAGAGGTTCGAAATGAATTATCTGTGGGGATTTATGATTCTTGCGGGAGTGCTCTACGGTGCAATCAACGGAACACTGCCGGAAGTGACCGAGGCAGCAGTAAACTCTGCCAAAGAAGCAGTGGCATTAGCCATTACGATGACAGGAGTCATGGCGTTCTGGATGGGAATGATGAAAATTGCGGAATGCAGCGGCATTGTAAAAGCGGCAGTAAAGAAAATGCGGCCGGTGCTGACATTTCTCTTCCCGGATATACCCGATGACCATCCTGTCAATCATTACATAGCAGTCAACATGATAGCCAATATGTTAGGGCTTGGCTGGGCGGCAACGCCGGCAGGATTAAAGGCAATGCAGCAATTACAGGAGTTACATATTGCCAGACTTAAGGCAGCCGGAAAAAACATACAGAAGTATTCCGGAAATGCCACAAAGGAAATGTGTACCTTTTTGATTATCAACATATCGTCTCTGCAACTGATTCCCATGAACATTGTGGCATACCGCAGTCAGTACGGCTCGGTGCATCCGGCTGCTGTGGTGGGGCCGGGACTTGCAGCGACCATTATCAGCACAGCAACGGCAGTCATTTTCTGCCGGATTGTAAGTCGAAGGAGAACGGATTAATGTATACCATAGGAATCATCGAACAGGATAAAGCATTGGGGGATGCCATGGAGCAGGTACTGGATGAAAAAGGCTATTTTACAGTGCGGGCGGATTCCCTCGCAGATGTCGGGGAGTTATTTCAGCAGGTTATTGTGGATATGGTGGTATTAGACCTTGAGCAGAAGGAATTTGCCGGAAAAGAGGATGCAGCAGCAAAATGGGAGAATACCTTCCTCGCCCTGGTGCAGGCAAAGCCACTGCTATTGATTCGGCCGGAGAAAACCGGCTCTGTTTTTGAACGGTGTAAAAAATGCATAGAACGGGCAGACGATTATATCAGAAAGCCCTTTGATATACAGGAATTCCGCATCCGGGTGGAAGTACGTCTGAGTAAGATTCCGGCAGAAAAAGAGAAAGTAAGATTTTTCTATTACGAAGAGATAAAGCTGGATATCGAGAAGCGGCTGGCGACCATTGGCGGGCAGACTACGAAGCTTACCAGAACAGAAGCTGCTATTTTAAAATGCCTGATACAGCGGAACGGACGGACAGTGACAAAGACCACGCTGTTAGACGAAATTGCAGAAGATACACCGGACTGTGTGGAAAGTTCCATCAAAGTCCATGCCAGCAACTTACGACGGAAACTGCGGGAATTAAGCGGCAGGGATTACATCGAAACCCGCAAGGGCGTGGGGCTGCGCCTGCGGAAGCAGTAAAAAGAGGCATGATAGTTCTCCTGCCTGCATAGAATGAAAAAGAAGCTCTTAGCAGGAGAATGAGGATGCGCTTTCTTATGTTCCTGTCAGATGCCCTGATTCCGATACTGGTCTTTTACATAGTAGGATTCGGCATTCTGATGAAGAAAAATGTATATGACGATTTCTTAAAGGGAGCAAAAGAGGGCATACAGACAGTGGTCGGAATTCTGCCAACGCTGGTGGGACTTATGGTAGCAGTCGGGATCCTAAGAGCCTCCGGGCTGTTGGACTTCATTTCTACTACCTGCATGGGCTGGACGAAACATATCGGAATCCCTTCCGAGCTTATCCCCATTGCCATTGTCAAAATGTTTTCCTCCTCGGCGGCAACCGGACTGCTGGTGGATTTATACAAGGAAGCCGGATGTGATTCCTTTGTAGGAATGGCAGCCTCTGTCATGTTAAGCTGCACCGAGACCATTTTTTATACCATGTCAATTTATTTTATGTCGGTAAAAGTACGAAAGACCGGCTTTACACTTCCGGGGGCATTGTTTGCTACGCTGGCAGGAATTGCGGCAAGTATCTTTTTGGCGGGACGGGTGTAGACTTTCCATAAATAGTGTGCTACACTTTTTCTGGGTTGACGAAGACTGTACAGGACTTCAGATGATGAAGATACAATTCTTCAAAAATCAGGAATAAAAGTGCTTGTAACTGTATATTATGTAAGGCAGGGACATAGAAATTTGACATTTGCAGAAGGAAGGACTATAATAGCTTTTGCAAATAAATAGCGCGGGATGGAGCAGTCTGGAAGCTCGTCGGGCTCATAACCCGAAGGTCACAGGTTCAAATCCTGTTCCCGCAACTATAGACTATATTCTGCGGAATATGGTCTATTTTTCTATACAGGGAAATATCCTTGTGGCAACAGTTGTATACAAAATGATTGAGGATAGAGAATGAACGGACTTTTTGAGAGACATCGTTACCATCGGTTGAATCAGGTGCAGTATATTGCGCTTGGTTTCTTCTTTATGATATTGGCGGGAAGTCTGATACTGACGCTGCCAATCGCATCGCGAAGCGGAGAGTGGACACCTTTTTTGGATTCCATGTTTACAGCGACCAGTGCCACATGTGTGACAGGATTGGTCGTATATGATACATTTACGCACTGGAATGTGTTTGGACAACTTGTGATCCTTCTTTTGATCCAGATCGGCGGACTCGGGTTCATCACGGTCGGAGTCGGATTTTCTATGGCATTCCGGCGCAGAATCGGTCTGTGGCAGAGAGATCTTCTGAAAGAAAGCATCAATGCGATGGAAATTGGTGGAATCGTCAAACTTTCACGCAAAATCTTTATCGGGACAGCATTGTGTGAGGGGGCGGGAGCCATACTTCTCGCAACGCGTTTTATCCCGGAGTTTGGTTTTGTAAAAGGCATTTATTATAGTATATTTCATGCGATATCGGCTTTCTGTAATGCCGGCTTTGATCTGATGGGAGGGCAGCAACAGTATGCTTCATTTACTTCATATGCAGCGGATCCGGTAATCAATATTGTACTCATGCTTCTGATTGTTGTCGGAGGACTCGGATTTGTTGTGTGGAGTGATGTCGTATCGAAGCGATTTCATTGGAAAAATTATTGTCTGCACACGAAGATGGTTATATCCGTGACGCTGATACTTATTTTTGGAGGCGCGCTGCTTTTATTTCTGTTCGAACAGGGTGGTACGATAAAAGGCATGTCAACCGGAGAACAGATTCTGACTTCGCTTTTTGGCTCGGTAACGGCACGTACTGCAGGTTTTAACACGGTTGATACCGGTGCTTTGCAACCGGAGAGCAAGCTTCTGACGATTGTATTAATGTTTATCGGAGGAAGCCCGGGGTCGACGGCCGGAGGTGTCAAGACCACGACGATCGCAGTTATTCTGATCTATGTGATCTCGAATCTGCGCGGAGAGAACGGATGCAACGTATTTCACCGGAGAATCGGGGACGAAGTCATCAAGAAGGCAAGTATGGTATTCTGTCTGAATCTGTTTTTGGGACTGATGAGTGTGACCCTCATTCTTGCAACAAGCAATTTACGCATGAGTGATGTGCTGTTTGAGGTGTATTCGGCGATCAGCACCGTTGGTATGACGACTGGAATTACGAGAGATCTCAATGTGGTGGGACGCATTGTAATTATAATATTGATGTATTGCGGACGAATCGGCAGTATGACATTCGCGTTGTCTTTTGTGGCAAAGCCTGAGACGAAGGGCTTGTCGCTGCCGGAAGAGAAGATAACGATAGGATAAGGAGGAACTATGAAATCAATCTTAATTATAGGAATGGGTAAATTCGGACATCATCTTTGTGAGAATCTGTTAAAGCTCGGAAATGATGTGATGGCGGTCGATATCAGCGAGGATAAAGTCGCAGATATGATCTATAAAGTAACGAATATTCAGATTGGAGATTGCACGAATCCGCAGGTGGTCAGAAGCTTTGGTGTTGGAAACTTTGATATAGTTTTTGTCTGTATCGGAAGTAATTTCCAGAACAGTCTTGAAGTCACAAGTCTTGTCAAGGAAATGGGGGCAAAGCATGTGATCAGTAAGGCAAACCGTGATGTGCATGCTAAGTTTCTGCTCCGGAACGGTGCGGATGAAGTCATCTATCCGGATCGGGATATTGCGGTCAAGCTAGCGAAACGCTGCAGCATTAATCATGTGTTTGATTACATTGAACTCAATGGGGAATATTCCATCTATGAGATTCCTCTCAAGGATGAGTGGATTGGGCATTCGATTATGGAACTGAATTTCCGTCAGACATATGGGGTAGATATCCTCGGTGTGAAAAAAGGCACAGAGACGAATATCTCACCGGCAGCGGATTATGTATTTTCGGAGGGAGAGCATCTGATGATTCTTGCAAATCAGGAATGCGCTTCGAAGTTGTTAAAGCAGATTTAATTGTGCTGTCAGTCATGTATCAGAGATGTATCGTAGACTACAGTTGGTGAAGTGGGACATCGGAATGTATGTTTAGAAAACGGAGGTAGCAGGATGGACGCAGTCGAACAATTTTTACAGTGGGTAAAAGAATCGGATAATATTGTATTTTTCGGAGGCGCGGGAGTTTCTACAGAGAGCGGTATTCCGGATTTCCGAAGTGTGGATGGACTTTATAATCAGAAGTATGATTTTCCACCGGAGACCATTTTAAGTCATACCTTTTATCGTAACAACCCGGAGGAATTCTATCGCTTTTACCGGGATAAGATGCTTTGTCTGGATGCGGAGCCGAACATCACGCATAAGAAGCTCGCGGAGTTGGAGAAAGCAGGAAAACTCAAAGGCATCGTGACACAGAATATCGATGGATTGCACCAGAAGGCGGGCAGCAAGAATGTGATGGAGTTGCATGGAAGCGTGCTACGCAACTACTGTGAGCGCTGCTACGAACCGATGAGCGCAGATGATATCTTACATTCTGAGGGTGTGCCGAAGTGCCCGGTGTGTGGCGGACCGGTGAAGCCGGATGTTGTGCTGTACGAGGAAGGACTCAACCAGAAGACATTGCAGGATGCAGTCTACTATATCAGTCATGCGGACATGCTCATTGTTGGTGGAACATCGCTTGCCGTGTATCCGGCAGCGGGCCTGATTGATTATTACAACGGAAATAAGCTGGTTGTTATCAACAAGAGTGCAACACCGCGCGATAAGCAGGCGGATCTGCTGATCCAGCAGGGACTCGGAAGCGTGTTCTCACAGATCGAAGTTTCATAACAGAAAATGAAGTTATGGATGGAATCACTTATGTTCCGCGGATAAGTAATTAACATAATTTGTAGAAAGACAGGAAATCACTTATGAATGAATATCATTATGAAGTAGGCGATATTGTAAAATTAAAAAAGCCGCACCCTTGTGGCAGTAACGAATGGGAGATACTGCGTGTTGGTGCGGACTTTCGTCTGAAATGTATGGGCTGCGGACATCAGGTGATGGTGGCGCGCAAGCTTGTCGAGAAAAATACGCGTGGGCTTCGCAAGCCGGAGTAAAGAAAAATAGTGATAGGAAAAGAAGGCTCGCAAGCCGAAGTTTAACTACAACGGCTTGCGAGCTTTAATCTTGGTAAATTCAATAATTTCTTTTTTATCTTCTTCGGAAATCTTATCGAAGTAAAAAAGCATTTCACGTTCCAGATTCGTGTTGAACTGGTACTTCTTTTTGTTGGCAGGATCATTAAAAAATTCGAGATATTCTGCCAGATCAGTGCTCGACTGTGTTGGAACCGGTGCATCGTAAGAGATGTTGCGGTCAACATTCATAGTCAGATGCATCAGATCATCAATCGAAATATTATATAATCCGGCTAATTTGTAGAGGGCTTCCGCATCGGGAGTCCTCTTTCCAGTCTCATAGTGGCTATACGTCTGGCGCACGACGCCGAGCACTTCTGCCACATAATCCTGTGTATAATTGTTAATTTTCCTAAGTTCTTTTAACTTTTGTGGAAGTAATTTGTTATTCATAATTGTTACCACCTTTGCTTTAGTATAGTAATTTCTTACATTACTAAATGTGACGATTCGTAGCAAAAATGAAATGATATGTTAATAGTCGAAGAAATTAAATCCTCATTTCTGTTAAAAACCGTAGCAAATCGAACCCATTTTCATTGCTATATGAGCTTTCTATATTACATTTTACCCAATGATTAGCTATTTTATTGAATAAAATGTAGCTTTTTTTGTTAAAAAGTTACAAAGTGTAGCAAAAAGCGAAAATTGGCGTTAACATTCTGTAGCGTTTGCACGATATAAATGTTACAAGACGTAGCAAATGGAATTGTTGAAAAGCAATATGCGAAGAACATGGAGGTAGCGATGTTAAAAATAACTTTGAAACCAGGTCAGTACGTAAACATTGGAGATGATATCCGCGTGGTATTTGCCGGAGGCACCGGAAATAATATCCGCCTACTGATCGATGCGCCGAGAGAAGTTCCGATTGCAAGAAATACAGCGGAACGCAATCCGGAGAGAAGAAAGGACACTTATTATAAGGAAAAACCAATTTCAGATGAGGCGCAGCAGGAAATTAAGAGAATTCTATGGAAAGAACGTGCGAAAAACAGTACGACATAGGATAACGTCTTTTCACTTTTGATAATAGGCAAAGCATAACCCGGGACGCTTTGTTTGTTATAGATCCGGTGCATCTTCGGATGTATCGCAAGTAACACCTCGGGGAAGGGAATCCCAGAGGACACAACATAATAACCCCTTCGTTACAAAGAGAGCGATTGGGGATCAAGGAGGAAAATATTATGGTAGTACAACACAATATGCAGGCGATGAACGCCAACAGAATGCTCAACGTAACGACATCTACACAGTCTAAGGCAACAGAGAAGTTATCTTCCGGTTACAAGATCAACCGTGCAGCTGATGATGCAGCAGGACTTACCATTTCTGAGAAGATGCGCAAGCAGATCAAGGGATTGGATCGCGCTTCAACAAACGCTGAAGATGGTGTATCTGCAGTACAGACAGCTGAAGGTGCTCTTACAGAAGTACATTCTATGTTACAGCGTATGAACGAGCTTGCTGTACAGGCTTCTAACGGAACCAACAGTGAGTCTGACCGTTCTGCAATCCAGGATGAGATTGATCAGTTAACAACGGAGATCGATCGTGTTGCTGAGACAACCAAGTTCAATGAGACATACTTGCTAAAAGGAAATACAGCAGGAACATCTTCTGATGTTAATGTAGCTGCGCATGATGCAGGTCTTGCAGGAAAGCTGACTGCAAATGGTGACGGAACTTCTACTTTCAGGCTTGATAAGGCTTTGGAAAATGGAAGTAAGGTAACAATTGCAGGTAAAGAGTATACAATTGGACAGGGAAAATCCAAAGATAACTACGATAGTGTTGCTAATGTTGGAAACAAAGTTTTAAGTGCTGGAGATAGTGTTACTGTAGGAACTACTACAAAGACTTTGACAGATAATGTAAGTATTGCATCTGCGACAACTGGTACCTATGCTAATGGAGATACCGTTACAACTCAGGATGGAAAGACATATACATATGATGATGCGAGTAGCAAGTGGCAGCTTGATGGTGCAGATGCAGATGCCGATGGAAAGGCCGCTTTAACCGCTGCAGGTAACACGATTACAATTGCAGCAACTAATACATCACATACAATTGTTGCAGCATTGGACAAAGGGGAAGTAAGTTCTTTTGGGTTAGCTGATACAAAAGCTTCGACAGTAGCAGGTGCTACTTCTGATGGAAATACTGCAATTACAATTGCAGCAGGCACCTCATCTGTCAAAGTTGGTGGAAAAGAAATTGCAGCAGTAGATGCAAATTTTACAGCAGATTCTTTTAGCAATATCAAAGAAGGAATTATGGGTTCTGCGGCAGGAAAGACAGTTACCATTTCCGACATAAAAGGAGCAAATACTGCGACCTATACTATTGTAGAAAATTCTGAAGATGAAGATGCTGAAGCTAATAAATTGACACGAGAAAACATCATTTCCAAGATTAAAGAGGGAGATCAGGTTACTTATACCGATAAGGCAGATGCTACGCAAAAAGCAACAGCTGCGGGTGTTGATCCTGTAAAGGAAAATACTATTACAGCAGATGCAGCATATAAGCTTATGGCGGAAGAACTTACTAAGGCAAGTTCCATTGGTACTGATGATGGAAAGGGAGCTAAAGTAGTTGACAAAGGTAATGGTGTATTTGAAATCCAGCAGGGTAAAGCAGAAGTTAAGGATGCACTGTCATTTAACTTACATGTAGGTGCAGATGCTGACATGACCAACAAGATCAATGTCGACATCGACTCTATGAGCGCAGCAGGCCTTGGTATCAAGGGACTCAACGTAAAGGATGACACCGGAATTGCTGCTACATATGCAATTGATGCAATTGCTGATGCCGTAGCGAAGGTTTCTTCCCAGAGATCTGCTCTCGGTGCTGTTCAGAACAGACTTGAGCATACCATCGCTAACGTAGACAACGTTGTTGAGAACACCACATCTGCTGAGTCACGTATCCGTGATACAGATATGGCTGAGACAATGGTTGAGTACAGCAAGAACAACATTCTTG